>JAEEGF012000558.1_pt1 | contig 13372 bp, 4 predicted proteins | sample 9134171 | NCBI WGS metagenome assembly JAEEGF01 (sample SAMN16246542, study PRJNA631951) | gut metagenome | biome: gut microbiome; feature: rumen; material: AP-attached | host: Bos | place: Iran: Karaj | collected 2018-10
CATCGGCAACACAATCTTCACGCCGCCGGAAGTCGGCTACACGTACTGGGTGCGCCTCGTGGCGCGCAAGGGCGCCAACTCGTACGCCTACTCGGACGAGATCGCATCGTTCACCGTGCCCGCCGTGACGCTCAACGGCGCAACGTGGACGGAATCGAAGACGTCTCCCGACGGCGACTACGCCACCATCAGCTACAAGCTCCACGACCTGAAGGAAGAGACGCACCTCTACTGCTACTGGAGCGAGACGCGCGCAGATCTCGAAGGCAACGGGCCGCCGTCTGGCGACGGCGTGTTCCTCCTCGACCTCGGGGCGAACACCGGAAACAGCCTGTCGGCGGCAACAAGCTTCAATCTTCAGGCGGCGGAGGGGCTTGTCCGCAACAGGACCTACTACTTCCGCCTCGCTTCCGGCGATGACCAGGGCATCAAGCTCTTTCCTTCCGCCGAGATCGTGGAACTCGACACCGCCGAGAAGCCGACTACTGTCCTTTCGAGCGCGTCGTGGGCTGACAGCAACGTGGCCACGGTCAACTTCACGGCGACAGTAGGCAAGCTCGACCCCGCGGAAACCGAACTCGTGGCGCTATACTCCCTCGTGGAGAACGACGTGAAGGGCGCGAAGCCTGAGACGAAAGATTCGGTGACGGTTCTAAGCCTCGGTTCCTGCTCCGAGCTTGGGCTTGATGCCGCATCGCCCTCCGCCACGTTCCCGCTGTGGTCTGAAACCGTCACCACCTACTATGTGCGCCTTGCGCTGGCGGCAAACGGCGTCATTGTGGATGGCTCCTATTCCGGAACGAAGTCGATCTCCGTGTTTCACGCCGTCGAGGCGAACACGCTGCTATACATCGTGACGGCGAATCCGAAGGTGATGTGCTACGGCGACCAGCCGCTGCCGCTTGACTACGAGTCCAAGTATGCCGGCCAGATGGAAGGCTACGGGTGGGAGCACAAGTATGACCTCGAAGGTGCAATCGCATGCAACGTCAGCTCCACTTCGGCGGCAGGGAACTACCCCATCACGCAGGGATCTCTCATGCTCGAAGGCGGCGGACAGGAACAGAACCATGAGGGGCAGAAGTACCAGCATAAGCTGACATTCTCCGGCGCGGCCTACACGATCACCAATGCCGTGTTCACCACGTCCATCGAAGATGCCACGGTCACATATACTGGCGAGGCGTTCGACGCGAGCGGGCTCGTGAAGACGCTCTCCGGCGTGCGCAACGAACAGCCGGTCACGTACTCCTACCGTGCGGACGGCGCGGGCGAGTGGGGCGGGATTCCTGAGTTCACGAACGTTGGGAACCATCTCGTGCAGTTCAAGGCTACGGCGCCGAACCACGACGACGTGCGCGGCACGTTCAAGGTGACGGTTGCACCGGCGCCGCTTTCGGCGACGATCGCGGTGCAGGACGTCGACTACACCGGCGCGCCGCTGACGCCCCAGGTGTCCACCAGCGTTGCCGGGCTCGTCCGGCCCGACCTCAACGCGCTCACGTGCGAGTACCGCGACGAGGCTGGCGAGTGGCAGAGCGGGGTGCCGTCGTTCACCGCGCCGGGCGAGTACAAGCTCTTCTTCCGCGTGTCTGCCCCGAACCACGCCACATTCGTGACGCATTGCGTATTTGAGGTCCGGGGCTGGGACTACATGGTGAACATGGACCACGCCACCGGATACGCCACGCCCATCCACGTGAGCGACCCGGGATGGCTGCTCAAGCGCACTGGATGGACGGGCGAGCAGTTCGCCGTGCGCAGCGCCCGCTACGCAAAGCTCGACGAGACATGCCCCAACGGGCTCAAACTATGGCACAACTACCTCATCAACCGCACCGACCTGAGCAAGAAGCTCGTCGCCACGATCATGCAGCAGGGCGATCTCGTGAACAAGAACGCATTCGTCGTCCACTTCCCGGGCGTGGAGGTGCTGCCCAACACTGGTCTTTCAGTGCGCTACCGCGTGGACCGCAAGCTGCGGGGCGAGAAGAGCAAGGCAGAGTTCGACGCGAGCGAGTTCGAGCATGGAGCGCTCTCCGAGAAGTTCGAGCTGAACGTGCCGCTCAACACGGAGGATCCCACGGGGCTGTACGTGTTCAACATCGTGCTTACGCCGACAAACGAGCTGTACACGGGCGAGGCGGTGCTGGCGTCGGTGGCCACAGTCGGTGTGCTGCGCGTGGCGAGCGACATGAGGAACACGGTGACGGCGGTTCCGTGGCGGTCGATGTCGCTCGACACGGTGGCGAACGTGGACGTCGCCGTATCTGACGCCGTGAACCCGAACGGCGTGGCTGTGGGCGACAAGATCCGCGCATACGAGCCGGCCAGCGGCATGTTCTTCGAGTGGATGAACGCGTCGCCCGGAGTGTGGAACGGCGTGACGACGGTAAGCGACTATGGAGTGGACTCGGCCGAGGCCGAGACGGCGCAGTTCATCCGCGGCGGCGCCTTCTGGCTCGTGCGGCCCGATCCTTCCGGCGAATGCTTCTACCTCGTCGGCCGCCATACCGGCGAGGACTACGTGGTGGACCTCGTGGGAGGCACAGAGGAAACGCCAGGCCACACGCTCTGCGCCAATCCCACGATGTTCGCCGTTGACCTCAACGACCTCGTGTTCGTTGATGGCGAGGGCGCCGCGGCGACGCCGTCCGCAGGCGATCGCATCGTTACGCAGAACGCCGCCGGGATCAACACAATATACTTCCGCAATGCGGCCAACACGCAATGGGGGCGCAACGTGAAGACGCGGATCAACGGGCGTCTGGTTGACGTGTGGACGCCTGGAGGGAACGTCCCCCCTGGCACCGGCTTCTGGTACAGGCGCACGGGCGAAGGGACGCTCCGCATAAAGTTTGAGACTGTCAGATGAGTCTTGGCGCATTCAGAGTGGCCGTGTTGGCCGCAGTTGCCGTGATGGCGGGCGCTTTGTCCGCCGAAGAGCAGGTGCTGTACTGGATGATCCAAGAGGACGCGGTGGCCTACAACAACGTGACGGGCGAAACAACGCCCATCGGAAACTTCTTCAGCGGCTACAGTCCGGGAGCGCCTGCCTACGACTTCGGCGCGCGCATCCGGGTGACGGGCGGCGACATAACAGGCGATGTGTTTCTCAACCTGTACATGGAGGACGGCACGCAGGAGCCAGGTCAGTACGGCGTCGCCTTCTCCAACCCCGGCGGCGTGTGGGGCGCAGGCGTGCCAACTGGCAACCAGTCTCCGGCGGGGCAATACGCCGAAGGCTCGCCTGAATACAGCTTCACGGTGGAGCTGGGCAACTACGAGTGGGACGAAAGTTCGCAGACCCTTTCGTGGACCACCGTGGCATCAAGCGCCGCGTATGCGTATTCAACGCTAGGCGACTACATCCACCCTGCGTTCAGTACCGACGTGCCCAGCATGATGGTGTGGACTCCTACATTCTTCACAATCGTGCCGGAACCATCCTCGCTGCTGCTCCTCTTGATCGGCGGCGGCTTGATTTCACTCAAACGCCGCCGCTCGATATCGTGAGCAAATTAGCAATCAGCCGCTGTGCATCTATCCCACCTATCTCACCCGGCTATTCTATCCAATTCGAGTTACATTTTTATTAAATTCCCTATTGCGGATTGTAACAATAAATGCTATTCTATACCTTTCTCCATTAGGAGAGGTGGGCCATTTTATTGGCTACAAGTTTTGGAAGGGCAAAAAGGAGGCAAAATGATAGCTAAAATGAAGCTAATCGCTCTTTGCGCGATGGCCATGCTGGGATGCGGCGTGGCCTTGGGCGCCACTGCCATAGACCGTCTCGACCGCAAGGGCGAGGCAGGCCGCATAGCGGTGCGCAGCAAAGGCAAGCGCCTTCCGGGCAATGCGGAAGTGCGCATCTCCCGCACGCGATCTGAAAACACGAAGCGTAAGCTCTCTGAAGGAATGAAGTCGCTTCGCCGCAAGGGCGGCGCGCGCCTCATGGGCGCTGCGCCCGCCGCGAAGGAGCCTGCCGTTCTCGCGATGTACGACATCTCGATTAATTCAGACGGGAAAAAGTGGCAGCCCGCGGCAGGCGAGCCCGTCCAGGTTGACGTGACCCTCGACGAGCCGGTGGCCGTAACGCCCGGCGTGACGCTTGGCGTTGCGCACCTTGCGGACGACGGTTCGGTGGAGGCGCTTCCCGCCTCGCGCTACAGCTTCACCTACAACGCCGCGAAGACTGCGGTCACGGCCTTCTCCTTCTCCGCCGAGGGCTTCTCCGTCTATGCAATCACCGAGGGCACGGACCACACGACCGACAGCGATCCCGCCCGCCGCATCTACCAGTTCTATACGCTAAACGAGTCGGATAGCTACGTTCCATACTACTTCGTAGCCGACGACAACACAAGAACCTTCCGCCAGATAATCAAGGACGGGCAGAGCCTCGAGTGCCCCGAGATGGTGTCGTCCATGGGGCGCACCTTCATGGGATGGTATCTCTTTGACGGCAGGGACTATGCGGCCGACCCGTTTGACTTCTCGAACCCCATCACGTTCGACGCGAACGAGACCGGCGAGCACGTGTACACTCTCCGCGCCCGGTTCGGCAACGTTGGATTTGTGATCTTCCATGACCAGCCCATGACCGTGGGTGACGCTGAAAAGTGGCCCATCACAGTCGTCCGCCGCGCGCCGCTTACGAAGAACGGCAGCATGTGGGAGGCCTCGGTCAGGATCGACGACGTGACGGTGACGTATGACGACAGCTCCAATGCCTCGGGGGAAGAGGAGCAAGAGAACGCCGCGCCAAAGATGATCTTCCGCGGCTGGTCGAGAACGCCGGTCTATCCAGGGCGTCAGCTGGACATAAATGAAAACCCCGTGGAGATCGTCTCGTCACCGATAACGTTCACCCGCGCTGAGGGCGCAGAGGCACATCCGCTTGACCTCTATCCCGTCTTCGTGGCGATCAACTGGCTGTCATACCAGTCCGCCAAGACCGGCGAGGGTGCATCCTACTGCCCGCCCGAGTGCCTCTACGAGGACGAGGGCAAGGACGAACTCCCCAAGCCCACCCGCACTGGCTACACCTTCGCCGGCTGGTACACTGCGGAAGAGGGAGGCGTGAAGGTTGGCAATGCCGACGGTACGCTGAACACGTCGGCTACCTTGCCGGAAGGCTCGGACTGCTACTTTGATGCTGATGGTAAATTGAAGCTTCGTGCCGATGTGAAGCTGTACGGCCATTGGACTCCTGCGCTGACGCGGTACACCGTTGTCATCTGGCAGCAGAAGGCTACCGACGCGGCTAATATAGCGAACGAGGACAAGACATACGATTTCCGTGAAAGTATTGAGTATACAGAGCGTTCCGAAGAGGAGGTTTCCGTGTCCAACGATGACAAGACGCGCTCGTATACTGGTTTCCACTTCGGTCGTTGTGACGATGCCGCAATTGTGAGGGGCGACGGCTCTACCGTCCTCAACGTTTACTACGACCGCAATGTTCATACCTATAGATTCTACAATACCACGTCGTCGTCAATTACCGCCACTACCTCGTACGTGTACTCGTCTCCTGGCGTTTCCTACACTTACTTGGATGACACCAGTTACACTTTGTCGCGAGGCAATACTGATACTTATAGCAATGATACTTATCAAAATAATAGAAAACAAATTGGCGGAACGAACTATTACGTGTCATATCGTATTAGAAGTTCTAATAATGCGACTCGGTATGCCATATACGCAAATAACGCATGGTACCAAATCGGTGACAATAATAACACAGCTAAGTTGTTGTATGATAATGCGCCTGACATTACAAGTTTTACCTATGGTAGCACTATATCTTTTAGCTTTGGCCAACAGGAGCTGACACAAACCTTTGCATTTGGAGAAGAGGCAGATAGTTCTGTTGTTGACACTTTGGAAAATGCCGACAGGAAGAAGACCATCTCTGGATATGAAGTGTCTTACACGGGTAGTTCCAGCAAGACATACTACATAAAACATTCAGGCACTTGGTATCAGATACCGGCTTCTAATGGAAGTAGCGTGTACGATAATGCAACAGGCATTGAAGTAGTTGACGACGCTGTATCGCAGGCCTTTGGTGTAAATAGTACGGCTGTGAGCACCTCGACTACCATCACCACTTTGGAGGCCAATAAAAAGGGCATTGGGGCATACGATGTCTCGTACACCGGAAGTGGCACCAGCCGGACCTTTTACATCAAGTTCAATACAGACGGCAAATGGCATCAGATTACCAGCAATGGCAGTACCTTGTGGGATACTGCTAAGGGTATTACTGCAACCACGACTTCCAACCAGACGGAAGTACTTGCAATCACGGCTCTCTATGGTGCGAACATCAAAAATTACTTTCCAGTGAAGGTGAATGGAACACAGCATACCTGGAAAGCTACGACGACCTCCATATATCAGCAGCGCTTATTGATCATTGAATTCATGGATGATGCAGACATCCTGTTCTACATTTCCGACAACAATGGTAATGGCGGAACCATCTATATGTATGTCGAAGTGGACGAGGACGAGAGCGATGGGACGCAACACGGCGGCAAGTTTTACCGGGAGTACTTTTACTACGAACACAACTATAATTTCCTTACCGCGAAAGAGGACTTCTACGCTCTTGACGGTTACTCGAACGATGCAAAGAATGCTGATTGCAATGGTCAAGGAGCAACCTTTAATTCAAGTGGACGATATCCCTCGAGCGGATCTCTGTCTGCCAGCGGAAACACCGTCAGCAAATTCTATTACGATCGTCTGCCGTACACCATTGACTTTGTAGATTCCTATGGTAATGCAGCGCTTGGTTCGGTGACCATGCTGTACACGCAGAAACTCGGCCCGAAGGTCAACGAGCTCTTCCCGGACGGACCCGAGTCCAGACGCGAAGGCTACACGTTTACCGGCTGGTATGCAGACAGCTCCTGCACCACCCGTGTGTTCTTCGAGGAGGACGAAGAGTACAACAACTATACAAAGATCAAAGTGCTATATGACAGAGTGCCGGCGAATAACCTTCAGCTCTTCGCGGGCTGGGAGACAATATGGTACCTAATACAGATCGACCCTAACGGCGGACAGCTGGCGGAAACGGACTCCACCTGGTTCTGGGAGTATTACGGCGGGGAGAGGGTCTATGAATACAACACCACTTCTCGCAGCTTCGTGCCGTCGGCGAGCGGCGAGTGGTTCTACGTGGTCAAGAACCGCGACTACTACAAGAGCGCGCTGGCCGACGAATATGGCGATCAGGGCGACTTCGACCAATTCGTGGCCGACAAGTGGAGTGACTTCGAGGATGACAATGGAAAGACCATTCTCGGCGACCGCCGCGCGTACTACACGACGGACGTGAACGATCCCGCCATCACGGACTTCACCCGGTATGAGCCGCGGGTCAACACCTACCGCTACTCCGGGTGGTACGAAGTGCTGATGGACGAGAACGGCAACGAGATCGGCGAGGAGCTGTACAAGTTCGGGCAGGCGGTCACGCACGACACCTTCCTGCGCCTGCACTGGAAGAGCCTTGGAACGTACGAGCTGCACTACGTCGCCGGCGATGGCACGATAGACCGCTTTGACGACAACGAGAGCCACACTTTCCATGATGCGCTAGACGTCGCGGTGTTCGACGACCAGTCCGACCTCGTCGTCACCCGCACCGTCACGCCGCCCCAGGGCAAGTATTTCGTGGGCTGGACCATCCGCAACGGCGACGGCAAAGTCTATGCCCCTGGCGATTCCTTCGTGCTGAACGCCATCTACAGCGAGGCCAGCTCAGATCCCAACGTCCGCGTGATCTATCTGGACGCCGTCTACAACACCATCAAGACCGTGAGCCTCACGCTGGACGTCAACGGCAGCGCGCTCGCGAGCGCATCCATCGGCGACGACGCCACCTCTCTCACGCTCGCCCATCCGGATCCGGCCGACGAGTTCGCCTCGGGCACCTCCGACACCACCCGCACGGTCTCGGGCCTGCCGAACAACGCCTACGGCCACCTGAGCGACGGCACGGGGTACACCTGCACCATCGGCGACGAGACGCTCACGTTCCTCGGATGGAACACGCGCAAGGACGGCACGGGCACGCACTTCGCGCCCGGCGCGTACGTGGGCATCGACGCGCTCGACACGCTGGACGGCAGCGGCGTGAACACGCTCTACGCCGAATGGGCCGTGAACGTGTACTTCGACAAGAACAACAGTCAGTACACGTGGGAGCCGGGCTCTGCCGACGCCTGGAACGCGAATGAGTTCACGTACATCACCGACGGCGCCAATGCCGGGCGGTACAGCCAGCAGACGACGCTCAACGGCCACGTCCGCAACCCCGGCGTGCTGCACGACATCGTGGGCGCGGACGGCAAGCCGATGATGTTCGACTTCTGGAGCACGCAGCGCTATCAGGACACCGACAGCCTCGAGCCGTACAACTTCGAGGAGACCCCCGTGGAGGGTCCGCTCGTATTGTACGCCGCGTGGCGCGACCTCATCGAGGTGCCGCTGCAGGTGGTTGACGCCTCGGACGAGACGATCGTCGACCACAGCACGCTGCACTCCGAAGACCAGTACGGCTGGCTAAAGCAGCTGGCGATCCAGGTGGGCAACACCACGGAAGTCTCGTTCGAGAATTCGCCCACCCAGTACGTGGAACTGCCCGACAACAGCTACCAGTACGCGTTCACGTGCATCGCCACGTCCAAGGACGACATCTCCGAAGGGCGCAAGATCAGCAGCGTCTACTACAACACCGCGGAGCGCGGCGTCTATGTGGAATACGCCGACGGAACCAAAGAGGCGCTTCCGAGCGAGATGAAGGTGTTCATGGTGTACTTCAAGGACCCGAGGCCCATCAACATCGGCTATCGCGAGATGGGCCTGGACGGCTTCAAGACGGTGACGGCCAAGACCACTGCGCCCACGGAGACGAGCGTGGGAGCGGAGGCCCTGAACGTGGCGGCCGACCTGCTGACGACGCCGCTCCAGTATCCCGCGAGCGGATCGTACCAGCACTACGCCTACGCGCTCGGCGACCCCGACGCGACTGCGGCCGCGCAGCTGCACTACATCACCGAGACGAAGACGAGCGACGGGTCGCGTCCCGCGCTCCAGATCAGGAACTCGTGGCGCGGGTTCGAGTACTCCTCCGACAACGGCGCCACGTGGACCCGCTACGGGTTCGACATGCAGCTCTACGTGGTGTACTTCACCGCCCAGCCCACGATCATCACCCTCCGCGAGGAGACCATCGGCACCGCGGAAGACATCAGTGCCGAGTTCACGTACGACGTCGTCATATCGGGCGGCGGGTCGTCCGAGTCCTCGACCGTCACGCTGAGGAACGGCGAGGCGGAGTCGCTCACGCTGTTCGCGAGCTCGTCCATCCATCAGACCATCACCATCACGCAGAGGCCGAAGGATGGCTTCACGACGACAATCGGGATAACTGAGGACGACGCCGGCGTGAACGGCACGGCCAACGGCCTCGTGTACACCGCGACGGCCGCCATGAGCGGCGGCGCGGAGACGGTGACCTACACCAACAGCCGCGGGCTGCTGCCGCTTGAGCTGAACGTGGCGTTCGGCAGCGGCGGAGAGGTTACGAACGTCAACGGCGAGTACCGCACCGACGCCGAGAGCGGGTACACGCTGAACGTGCCGATCCAGGCGGGCGATCCCGCGCCCACGCCGTTCTCCGTGACGGAGCAGGCGCTGACGGGCCGCAGCAAGGTCTATGCCGAGGGCACTGCGGCGGACGGGCTTCTCTCCAGGGAGGTCGGCTCCACGCACGTGTTCGTGGGCGTGTGGTACGGCCGCCCGGCGCAGGCCGAGGGAGAGGGGGGCGACAAGGTCGAGCTCGAGGGGCGCGTCACGTCCGTCGGCTTCGTGAAGCTTGCGCGCGAGGACTACTACGGAATCTGCCTGAACGACGATCCAGACCTTCCGCTTGGAAGCTACAGGCTGTACTACGTGTACAGCGAGATGCCGAAGATCCACTACGTGAAGGAGGGGGCGAACGGCACGCTCGTGAAGCTTGAGACGTTGGCGTATCAGGGCGTGGCGTATGAAAACGTGATGCCGCAGGATTCGATGATGTCCGTCGGCGAGGCGAAAGCCCTGTCCGTGCAGTTCGGCGGAAACGGCGTGAGCTCCGAAGTCGTCCACGTGCCGTTCATCCTCGACGGCTCCCATCCGGGATCGCTGGATGCGTTGACCATCGCGGCAGGTCCGGAGAAGGACGGCTCAGTCAAGGAGAGCGACTTGGACGGCCAGACGGTCATGACCTCCGATCCCCTGAAGCTTCAGATCAGGGACGGTCTGGCGAAGTGGAGCCTGAACGGCGAGACGTGGCATGACTTCTCCGGATCCCCCGCCGTGTACGTGATCTACCGCGAAGTGGGCTACAACCTCACGGTGAAGATGACGGCCATCGCGAACGAGACCGACAAGGCGCAGATGTTCACCGTGTCCATCACCTCCCCCACGCTTGCAGACGGCGTCTCCTACGAGATCGACAACTACAGCGTGGACAGCGTCACGCCGACGGTTGGCTCGGAAACGGGCACGATCACGCTTTCGCTCAAGGACGGCGACGAGGTTACAATCCGCGCGCTGCAGAAAGGAAGCTACTCCGTGGTCGAGACGCTGGTGGACCGCTTCACGCTGACGCACGTCAAGGAGGGCGAGAACTACATCGACGATTCGCAGCTGATCAAGAACGCCGACGATGCGCTGACCGGCGTCAACGTGGTAATGGAGAAGAACCACTCCATCGAGCTTGTCAACGAGAAGAAGTACAGGGTCAAGTTCGTGGACGAGGACACCGCGACGGTGCTTAAGGATGAAGTAACCTACGCGTTCCAGACCACGGCGGACAAGGTCGCAAAGCCGGAAGACGAGCCCACGAAGCCGATGAACGACGAATACACCCTCCTCTACCGCTTCGAGGGCTGGTCGGAGGACGGCGAGACGGTCACGGCCGTGGCTGACGTCACCAAGGACGTCGTCTACCGGGCGAAGTACCGCGAGATCGAGGTTCCGAAGCTCAGGCAGCGCGCCGTCGCACGCGACCTCGTCATCAGGCTTGCCGAGCCTGAAGAGACCGACGCGGCCGAGAGGAAGCGCAAGTACGAGGCAAAGCTCATCGGCGCGCTTGCTGCGGCGGACGTCACGCTGAAGAACTTTGGGTTCTTCCACGAGAGCGACACGGAGAGCGACACGGCGTACGAATACCTCAACGAGATGCAGCCTAACGGACTGCGCCTCTGGGAATGCCTGCGTACCGGCACGCCGGTAACACAGAAGCTCCTCGACACGGCTCTCGGCGAAGGCACGAAGCAGTTGTCGCTTACAATGGCGGCCGCTCCTGTTGACATCAAGGACCTTGGCTATGATGTGTATCATGTGCTGCGCAAGTACAAAGAAGACGGCGAAAGCGTAACCTGGGATGACGTCAGCGCTCGTGTGAAGGGCAAATATCCCAACTTCGAAAAGCCCGCGTTTGCAATAGACCTTCTTGATGAAGAAGGAAAGTCCAAGAACGCATCGGGCTTCTACCGCGTCGTCACTCAGATCGTGCCGAAGTACAACACGGAAGAAATCATCAACGAGATACCGTCTCCAAACATCATCGCCGTACTGGAGGTGAACAGCGGACTCAAGAAGACCATGACGGCCATTCCGTGGGTTGCGCTTCCGAGCGATCCCGACGCGGCGGAGCTGCCGTCCATCACCGTCAACAGCTACGTCCAGGCCGGACAGCTCAGCGCGGGCGACGCGGTCTACTCCATCGACGCCAATGGCATCTACGAGAAGTGGATGCTGGGTGGCGGCGACGGCCAGCAGGGCGCGCTCACATGGACGTCTGCTACGACGGTCGTTAATGGCTCAAGCGGCGAGACGGTGGTGCAGGATGCGCCCGATCCGGCCACGCACGGTCTCGGCCGCGGCGCCGCCACGTGGGTGGAGCGCGCAAGCGAGGGCAAGCCGTACTTCCTCGTCGGGCAGTATGCGCCCGGAAACATCACCGTGAACATCGCCGGCGGGTCCGACACGGTCCCGGCCAGCACGATAATCGCGAACCCGAGCATCAATGCGCTACCCGTCAACTCGATCGCCTGGGGCGACAACCCCACCACCAAGGACACGATCGAGGTGTACAACGACAAGAACATCTGCTACAACCTGCAGTGGAACATGAAGAAGAAGGAGTGGGGCCGCTCCGCTAAGGTGTGGGACGACACCTTCAAGGCATACCGCAGCCAGTGGCAGAACGACTTCACCATCCCCGCCGGCACCGGCGTGCGGTACAAGCGCTGCGGAGGTGCGTTCACCGTAACGATCAGCGCCGACCAGGTCAAAGAAACCGTCCAGTCGGGCACGGGCGAGTAAGGCGTTGGGCATCATAGGGGATTAAGACACATGAAGACAGTTCGCAAGACATTCCTTCTGCTTACGGCGTTCTCCCTGTTCGCGAATGCGTTTGCCACGGAGGAGATTCTCTGGTGGCGTGTGAGTGACGAGGACGACCCGGAATCGTTTGACAATGTCATGGTGACTGCTGTGGACGGCTCACAGGTCAACGCCGTTGACCTTGACTACCAGGGCAAGAGCGTGAACGCGGCGCGGCTTCGCGTGATTGGCGGGGGCGTTGACACCTACCTGACGTTTGCGGATCCTGATGTGCCGGGGATGAACCAGACCTTCGCCCCGCTGCCCGGCGACTTCTACAATGACCTCAGCGGCTACACGGGCGCGGCGTACTCGTTCGCGGTCGAGCTGGGCAACTGGGAGGATGACAGCTGGACGATAATGGCGTCTTCGGGGTATGTCACGTTTGACACGCTGAAGAACGAAATGCACCATGTCTACAACTGGACCAACATCGGCTCGAACATAGCCATGCCCTGGCTGCCGTCCTTCACCGTGCCCGAGCCGTGCAGCGGCCTGCTGCTTCTGCTGGGCGGCGGACTGCTCGCGCTGAGGCGCCGCAGGAGGGCGTGAGAGGTTCGGGGTTTCGAAGTTTCGGGTTTCGGGGTTTCGGGTTTCGGGTTTTGGGTTTCGAGGTTTCGGAGTTTCGAGTTTCGAGGACAGAGGACAGAAGACAAAGGACAGAGGACTGGGCTGGAAGGCGCTTTGCGTTCAACAGCCACCATCCTTTGTCCTTTGTCTTTTGTCTTTTGTCTTAAACTTTGAACTCTGAACTTTGAACTGACAACTAAAGAAATGTAACGCCAAAGAAGTATTCCAATCTAATCTAGAGCGGCGAATTGTCACGATCAGCTCACAAAAATGTCACAAATTCACAAAAATATCACGAAGTAATATGATTTTATTAAATTTGCCATTGCGCGTCGCTAAA
>JAEEGF010531142.1_pt1 | contig 13371 bp, 6 predicted proteins | sample 9134171 | NCBI WGS metagenome assembly JAEEGF01 (sample SAMN16246542, study PRJNA631951) | gut metagenome | biome: gut microbiome; feature: rumen; material: AP-attached | host: Bos | place: Iran: Karaj | collected 2018-10
GAAAACACAATGACCCAATCTCTATTATTCTCAAGAGATATTTAGATAAAGATGGTGGTAAGGTGTCAAACTCACGTAGGGAAATCCAATGGCGTTTTAGTGCTTTGGATTGGAAATACCAGAAACAAATTTTGTTTGCCTTTTTGAAGTCTGGTAAATATGATAGAGAATGGGCCTATATTCAATTATATTCAGTTTGGGATGATTGTTTTATACCTGTTCTAATGGAATTGTGGGAGCAATATCATGAGAAACGGTTATCTTGGCTTATTATAAAAGTCTTTCCCATAGACTATTTGAAAAAGGAATTTGAAAGCCTTAGTGAAGGAAGGAACTATTTCTTTCTTGTTCTTAGACTTCGTAATGAAAGTGATTTTGTATTAGACAGAACAAGGCTGAATGAAGCAGATTTGTTGGCTGTTAAATGTAAGTTAGGAGAGAAGATTACTGATGGTGATGTAAGAGATTTGTTCTTTTTGCTGATATATAAGCTCTGCAAAGGTACATATCAATTCCGAGTATGGAAGACTATTGAAAATAGAACTTATCTCGATCAGCCTCTTCTCGCCATATACACTTTTCCAACAGTGGGGGCTATATTAGCTGTAATTCGTGAACTTTGGTATAAACCATATTTATTTGAAGAAATACAGAAGTGGATGTTGGAGGTTACGGATAGTTTCTCCAAAACATATGATTATTTGGACGATGACAACAACCCGGACAAGGAAGATTATTTACGAGAGAGGATTATAGATCATTGTCTAAAACAAATACCCTTAGAGTACGTTCGTGTATGGGATTCAATAGACGACCTTACAAATCAGCAAACCATTTTGGATATTCTTGAGCAGAGGCATAATGAGCACGTCATAAAAGAGGAGGTTGGTAATACTGAAGTCATATCAACATACACCTATATAGACGGAGACAATCCTTCTGGGAATTCACCTTTTTAAAAGCAACAACCTATACATAACATTTGGAATTCTTAGTTGCTTATTAAAAAGGTCGTTAACAGAAGACGATGTGCCGTATTAAGTCCCCAACTATCGGTCAATTGCCTGCTTCATGAGGCGGAGGAAAAAGGGTTCAGCCCAGGAGAGCATGAGTTGGTGACCTTCGGCATTGAGGTGGGCATGATCATCCGGGGCTTGGAAGTATTGTCGACGGAAGTCTGCATCCTCTACACGAATGGGACTGCGACGCGTGTCGAGTACTGGGATGTGGTGGCGTCTGCAAACCTTGTGGATGGTTTTGATGACGGGCTTGAAACCAGGTTGCTTGACATGCCAAGGCGTGACGAATCCAATGGCTACATGAGGATATTTCTCGCGCAAGCGTTGGCATAGGAGGTCCAGACTGTCACGGAACAACAGCAGGGAGTCGCGGTTGTTGCCGATGAGGGTGGCATCGTTGTGGCCTGCAATAACTACTACCACATCGGCCGTGTCGTTCATCAGGCGATAACGCTCAACAATACGTGCACCAAAACGCTGACGATCCCATGCAATGGAACTGCCGTTTCGCCCATAGTTGCGATACTGCCAACCATTGCGCTGTGCAACCAAAGCGTGCCATGCCTCGGTCTGAGGTCGGCGATGATTGGCCACATAACTGTCGCCAATTACATTGATGGTTTGTGCACTAAGGGCTTGACACAGAAAGAGTGTGCCAAGCAAGGCGGTGAGATATCGGTGCATGGCCTATTTCATCTTCTTGAAGAGCCAAAGGACGAGGATGGCACCTATGGCTGCGGTGACTATAGAACCAATCCAACCGCTGCCGGCATCGATACCAAGTCGCCCGAAGAGCCAACCACCTACGACGCCACCAATGACACCAAGGAAAAGATCGACAAGGCAACCCTTGCCTGCACCGTCAGTTAACTTTGAGGCTATGAAGCCTGCCAAAACACCTACTATGAGGCCTGCAATGATTCCGTTCATATTATATAATTAAGAATTAGATACCCTCTCCCGACCTCTCCCTTAAGGGCGAGGAGTAGAGTGGGATAGTTATGTTATTATTAATGTTTATTTCATATTCATTCTTCTCCCCTTAGAATTTGCCTGGATGTGTTCTTATTATTGATTAGGTTTATCTTTTATATTCTTAGGTAACCGCTCCCTCCCTAATAAGGAGGGCGGGGGGAGAGTCTGTTAGCGCGTTAGCGACACTTTCATGTTAAGACCGAAGTCCTGGGTGATGGTGGGATAAGCCGATGAGGAGAGCAAAGGAGCATTGCGCTGACGGTCGTAATACAGACTGAGGGTTACCATTCGACTGACGGCATAGGAGGCCTGGAACGAGGTCTTGATGGCCTTGTTACCTGAGGTGGCCTCTGTGAGGCCGGTCTGTATGTCGCGACGCAGAGCATCCTGATTGCGGAACGAGAAGTCGAAGGAGAGGTTGAGGGCATGAGCGAAGCTGTTACGCGTGGAGCGTGTATCGCGCGTGCTCTGTTGTTTGTTATCTTCGTCGTCCTTGTTGTTCTTGCTATTCTTGCTGCCCTTGCTTCCCTTACTGCCACTCTTCTTCTTTCCTACGATACTGGTTATCTTGAAGTCATCTATCTTGTACCCCCAGCCGAAGACAATGTCCTTGGAGGAAGCCTCGTTAATCTGTGCCGATGTCATGCTTAGGGTTGCCACGCGTGTGGTACGATACTCGAGCTTGAGGGTCATATTGTTGTTGAGCGTGGCATTGAGTCCTACGAGCGGAGCAAATTGCTCGTTGATGCTCACGGTAGAGATGTCGTACATCGATGAGGGAACATAACTGCCCGTAGTAGTATTCTCTATGAAGCCAAGACTTGAGCCAGTCATGGCAGAGAGGAAGGACGCATAGGTGTTGTAGGAACCGATGCTATAGACCGACTTGTATCCGTGAGTAATGTTGACGGACTTGAAGTGGTCACGGAAGAAGGGCAGGGTGGAGAGTCCACGGTAGGTGAGTTGCCAGTTGGGGAGCATCTTCTTGAGACCTGGGAAGAGGTCGAGGCTGGTCTTGCGTGGGTTGCCTCCCGTATATGCTGCGAGGAAAGCGGGAATCATGACGTCGGCAGAATAAGGATCAACTGTTCCGTTCTCAGGATTGAAGGTGCCTTCCTGACCAGTTCCGCGTGGATACTGAACGCCGTGGTAGCGCTGTTCGACGCGTTGCTGTATGATACCGAGATAGCTGCGGAAGTTCTCAAACGTCTTACTATGGTATCCGTTATGAGCATTGCCTCTGCCGGCGAAGGCAGACTTCAGCGAGATGGTGGTCATGTTGAACGAACCCGTCTCGGTGGTGGGGTTGCCCTGATACATGTATTGTATGCTTTGGCTCTTATTGCGTGTGCGAGACATGGAAACGTCGATCTTCAGGTCAGTGAAAGGCTCAAGCGATGCTTTCACTTGCAGGTCTTCAGTACCACTGCTGGTGGCAGGGGTTGCCACGCTATCGGCACAGAGAAGCCATCCGCGTTGCTTGGCCTCGTCAATATAGCCATCGCCAATAAGTCCGAAGGCATATTTAAGGCCGGGTTGGAAGGCATTGCCACTCCTGCGCTGTCCGAGCATGCTACCCACATTTGGCATGAAGCCGGGAAGAGCGAGGTTGTAGGTGTTGCGATAGGAGACACTGACGTTGCGAACCATCATGGCGAAGCGAGCCATAGCTTGAGCCATGGTGTACCATTTCTCGTCTTCCAGTTTCGGTTTGGCAACGACGTTGACGCGTATCTTCACGGAGTCGAGATTGCTGATGACAATCTTGTTATCGTCAAGTTTCTTGTACTTAAGTTTATAGGTGTGTCCAGCCTCATCGCGGGCGGTAACTATCAGTCGCTTCGACTTCTGGTTGTGGTTTACAGTCGTAGTGGTATCGGTATGCAACTGTATCTCTTGTGCAAAGCCCTTCTGCTTTTGGTTGTTCTTTTGCTGGCTCACTCCCTTGGCATTGCTCTGCTTGGCCATCTCCTGCTGAGCAAGGATGGAATCGACTGGTACTCCCTTCTGCTTGGCTTCTTCTTCGGCACGCTGTTTGGCTTCCTTCTTGGCGTCGGATTCCTTCTTCTTGGTATCAGCTTTCTTCTTCGATGCGCTCTTTGCCTTGGATGCGGTGAAGCGCTTGTTGGCTTCCTTTAAGAAATTGGAGTGGTTGTATAGGGTCTCCATGGCAAGTTTGACGTCACCATTAAGTGTGCGCTGGGTGTTAATGGTGTTACCCAGCGTACTGCCATCTTCCATCTCGGTGCCACGCTTCCATGAGTATGTGGAATTGTATGATGCGTCGGCGGTAATCCAGTCGAACATAGGAATCTTGTTGATGGGGAGTTTGTAGGATAACTGTGCCGACTGACTGTAGTCGAGTGGGCGTCCGAAGTGACGGAGACTATAGCGTACGGAGTCCTTCCATGCCTCGTATTGGTCGGGATATAGGTCTTTGTTGACAGGTGTATAAGGTTCTTCAACCTCTGCATGTGTACCACTCTGGAAGGAGAAGTGAAGAGCCTTGAAGATATCCCATTTGAGCGAGAACTCACGGTTCCAGAGATAGCTTTGCGAGAAGATAACGGGAATGGCTTCGTGGTTGTCGAGGTTCTCCACGTCACGGCTTTGTTCTTCGCTGTAGGTGCGGTTGATTTCGGTGGTAAAGGTAAGGCTCTGGGGTGCAAAGGCCAGGTTCTGCTCCTTGAGCAGGTCTAGCCACTTTGACTTCGACTTGATGAGATCCTTAAAGGGCTCCCATACTTTCCAGTTGGGACTCCAAGCATAGTTCATGCCTGCACGCCACGAGCGATCGTATTCGTAAACGGTGGTTACGCCTTCGCGTGTGGCGCTTCGACGTGAATAGTTGAAGGTGAAGTTCGATGGGTCGTAAGGCATGGGATGGTTACGACTGCTGATGTTCACTTTCACACCAGACAGTGAGAGATTGCGCTGGGTCTCCTTGATGGTGGTGAGGGCTTTGAGCGAGTCTTTCTCCTCCTTTGTCTGCAAGGCATCGAGTGCGTCGTTGAGCAACATGTCAGTGTCCAGAGGATTGTACTTGGGCTTAACTGTCTCCTTGCTGAAACTATAATAGAGTGGGGCATTAATCTTAGCTTTCTCTGGGAATACCTTGCCGAGGTCGAACTGTGTGGTAATGGCATAGTTGATGTTGTCCTCGTCCTTGCGCTCAGCAACGGTCTGTTCGATGCCTCCGAAGCCAGCCTTCTCTATGTGTCCGGTGGCGTTCACACTACCCAAATCGGAGAGTTGGATGTTGAGTGTGCCCTGTGCGGCCCATCCACCTTCGTTAGTGAACTCCTGCAGGCGCAGTTCATTGGCCCATATTTCCACGCTCTTGACCATGCGTCCGTTGTTACGTACACCTATCATGATGGTCTTCACTTCACCCAATGTCGGGTTACCCATGATGGAGATGCGGTTGCTGGGATAATTGTCGTCGTAAGCATAGAAGAGTTGGTTGAAAGAGATGAGGCCCAGACTCTTTTGCTTATTGCGTTCCTTCTTCAGGTTGGTGAGGATGTCCATGTCGATGTTAATCATATTCTCGGCAGGCCATACTGCACGACAATCCGCGGCAGAGTAAGTGTCGTAAGCCTTTCCTGGGCGCTCGGGTGTAATGGTGAGTGGCACTTCGTACTCGTAGAAGTTGCTCTTGTAATCACTTCCCAAGCGCAGGAAGACACTTGTCTCACCATCTTGCAAGTCGGTGATGTCGTTCATCAGCGCATTGGCATGGACGAAGAGTTGCAGGTGCTTATACTGGCGCATGTCGTAATTACAGTTCTTATACACTGCTTTGGCATCGCCCGGCGAAAGGTTCTCTACAACCAGACACAAGCTCTGCTCGTTCTCCTCCACCAACTGGCTCTGGTTGGGGTCGGTGACACGACTGATGCCTGGAGGCAGTACGTAGTTGACGGGTTGCTTGCTACCATTCTCTTCGATGCTGACTGTGCTTACCGTCATCGTGGCGCTGCTGGATGGAGCTTCGCCTGTGTAAAGTGCTTGCTCATAGCTGCGCCAATCACCATGAACGAGGTCGAGAGTTGCCAGACGCATTACAATAGGTTCTTCAAAGCCCGTCAGGAACATACGCATGAAGCGAATGCTGGTGAAGTCGCTGATGTTGCCCACCTTCGACTCATAACTATTTAGGGGAACACGGAATAGATACCAGTTGACTTCTTCTTTGTTTCCATTTCTAAGCGGGGCGGTATATACGCGCTTGTCTACAATGTGGTTGCGTCCAACGGTCAGGTCCTCGGGACGTACGGAGATATGGTATTGGAAATACTTCTCGTATTCATTAAGCGTGTAGTCGAGGTTTAGGTCTTCCACGTCAGGCGTTGTCTTGTATGCCGTCTCGTAACTCTCGGGTGAGTTGTTAGAATCGGGCGAGTTGCCTTCTGGCATATTAATGCGCTTGTAGCGGTCGAGAATGGACTTCTTGTCGCGGTCATAGTCAGAACCACGATAGTAGTGATAGTCGTCACCTGCAGGGTCGTTGTAAAGCGAGTCATAAACTTGCGCGTTTACCTTGCCTTGCATCTCTTGCAGGAATGTGGCATAGGGGGCGAAGGTGCGCTCTTGTTCAGAAGTCAATCCATTGAGACCGATATCTTGTGACGAACGCGCTCCACCTTCGTTGTTGAAGGCATAGGTGACGCTGGTAGTCGTGGGTATGCGTCCCCATGTGGTCTCGGTGTAGTACGATTGGTCCCCGTCAATGGGCATACCGCTTTCAAAGTATTTCTTGCCGTCCTTCAGGATGTCTTCCGAAATCTCTCCTAAGTTGATGTAGAAGTCACCACCATGGTTACCTGGTTTGTCGCGGGTGTAGATGAATGGGTCGAGCAACCAGAACTCGATGTATTCAACGTTCATGGTCTCGAAGTCCGTATTGTCCATCTTGCGCATCATTCCGCCCCATTTCTCGCTTGGGTGCAGGAACTTGCCGTTTTGGTCGACATCGGTTGAAAGGTTGTATGCACCGCGTTCCTGAGGGTAGAAAGCAAGGTTCAGCACATTGAGCGAAGTGGCCGAGTTATAACTGTTCTGCGCTTTTTGGGGATACAATTCGCGTTCATAGACTTCGCGCACATAATGGTTCGACAACTGTTCCAAGTCACTCTTGATATGGCTTGGTGTCAGTGTGCTGGAACGACGGGTAAAGAGAGGATCGACATAGTACCAAGCCAGCAACGCACGGTTGTAGCCATAGCGGATATCGTTGGTCAGCTTGCTTTCGGGGAACATCGATGGCGTACTCGCCTGAGTCCAATATTGTGGAGTGGCAAGTGATTCCTTGAACGAAGAGTTTTCAAAGTCGTCGAGATAGGAGGCACTACCCTGGATGCGCTTATTCTGTCCGGCCATCAACTGGGCAAACTCGGCATTGAATGATATCTGGCTGGGTTGCGTGGCCCTAATGAGTGGCAGTTTGTCGAGCATATTGGTGAGCCACTGGCTCTCGCGCTTCCATGAAAGATGTGCACCCCAAAGAGTGTTGCGCAAAGGCTCGTTGCCCATTGATACCTTGGTGGTCAGGGGCTGTTCGTTGAGGAACATGAGCGAACCGCCTACAGTGAAGTTCTTGCTCAGTTCATAGTCCATGTTTACACCTAGCATCGTTTTGCGTTGCATGCCATAGTTGTCGTTCGACTCAACCGAGGCACTGATGTTTGTGCCTGCATCGATAATGCTTTGGTTGATAATCGTTACGATACCCATGTTATAGTCCACCGTGTAATCCGTATTCTCGGTCAGCGTCACGCCACCAGCGGTTACAATAACCGAACCTTGGGCTATATTGGTTGCCCCCAAGTCAATCTGACTACCATTTGTCCCCTTGTACTGACCAGTCAGCATGAACTTATCGTGCTCCGCAATCTGTTTGGCTACAGTCTTTGTGCTGTCGTAGAGTTCAGGGAAACAATATTTGTCGGCAATCTGGTTGTTTCCAATCCACTTGCGCAAGTGCTCTCCGAAGGGTTCGGCCACAGGGAAGTATATGCGTCCCTTGCGGATGGTGTACCCTTCCACAAAGTCGAACTGACCGTTGGAGTTAGATTTATTGTTGTTGTCCAAGCGGTCGAGGTTCATGGCTTTCAACAGGGTGGTGTTCTTCAGTCCGGCTTCAGGCAGATAGGTCACATAGACACCGCTCGAATCGCTTTGGTATTTGATGTCGAGGCGGAATTTCTCTTGTGACACGCTTGTAGCTCCCAGACTATAGACGTTCTTCATCATCAGTCGCCATGTGGTCAGTTGGGGGCTTCCGCTTGAGGGCTTTAACAGCTTCACAAACAGGGCCTTGGCATTCTCTGTAACATCGCCACTGAACTCACCTACTTGATAGGTTACACCTCCATAAGTGTATTCATAGGCAATACCCAGCACATCGTCGGTCTGCAGATTGCTATTCAGTGAGATGTAGCCTAAGGTGGTGTTTACGAAGTATTCCGAGCTGTTGAGCAGACGTGCACTTTGTAGTTTCTCATAGTCTTCGCCTCCGACAAGACCATAACCGTCAAGCACCTGTGTGGCCTGACTGATGTCGCGGGCATTTGCCAGTTCACCCACCATGGTGGAATACTCGGAGTTCGACTTGTTAGAAGGCACACTAACCGAGGTGCTTCCCCAGAGTCCTTTGTTGCCGATTACTTCGTTCTCGGCTAAGTCCGCTAAGGCTATGATGTTTCGGTTGTTTGCTGCATTCGAAGTTTTATTGGTTACCCACACTTCCACACGCTTGATGGTAATACCGCTGGCAATAGTGGGCAGGGTCTTCATGTTCTTGTCGTATTGTTGGCGGAAGTAGTGGGCGAGGTAGAAGTGACGGTTCTCCTCATAGTTCGTAGCAGAGAATTCAAAGGTATTTGTAGAACCTCCACCCTTAGAAGATACGCTCTTCGTGGCACTCTTCTTCTGGCTGACCACGGTTTGCAACTTCAGTCGGCCAAACTGAACATCTGTGCGCAAGCCGAACAAACTGCTGACGCCAGGGATGAGGCTGTTGTTTGAAGGCATGGAAACATTACCGGCCTCCACCAACTTTATGATTTCGTCCTCCTTGCCGTCATACTTCAGCTTCATGCTCTGCGAGTCGAAGTCGAACGATGCATCGGTATTGTAGTTCAACTTCAAGTTAATCTTGTCACCGACGCTACCGGTCATGTTCATGTTTATCTTCTCGTCAAAGTCGAAGCCTGTGGTCTTTCGGCGGTTGGCGGCAAGGGAGGGGTTGTCCACCTTCTTGGTGTTCATGCCCAGTTTCAGCTCAGCCGAACCTTGGGTTTTAATCTGTACACCACCAGGACCGAAGATTTTCTCGGCAGGACCAAGGTCGAAGTGCATGTCCGTGAAGTCGAACTTTGATTTACCCTTTGATTCGAACAACTCTGCATTTCTATCGCGGAAGTATTTCGACATGCTCTGGCGCATGGTCCACTCCTTGTATTCATCGGGAGTCATGAGCAACGGAGCATCAAGATAATTATGCGTCAGGTCGAGTTGCGTACGCTGACTTGCTGTGTAACCAAGTCCAGTTGCCGTACCCGTACTGGTTACATTTGTGGCATTACGGCTTTGGTTGGTGTTGCCAGACCTTCTTGAACTATTTCCGGTCTGGTTGTTTGTCCTTGATGTCTGGTTAGTGCTGTTCGTCCGGCTTGTAGTCGTTTTCTGCCCTTTGCCTTCTCCCAGTGTCGTTCCAACCTGATAGGTGTTCGTCTTCTCATCATACGAAACCTCGGTTTGCAAGTTGTCCGGGTCGCGTAAATCCGTTGATTTGTGTTCGGCTTCTTTTTGGTTTTCGGCAGTGGTCTTGCGTACAGAATACCGGGGTTTCTTCTGCTTGGTAGTATCCTTCGGTGCAGCCATCTCCATAGCCCCTGTGAGGGGGGCTGTATTAGAATTGGCAAAGGCCATGACACTTAGTATCATAGCCATCATTACACCTATTATGACCTTTTTACCGTCCAATGTTTAAAGCAACTTTAAAGCTTGTTTGATGATTTGTTCCACAGGAATGTCGGGTTGTTCCGTCAGTAGCTTGGTCACTACTTTCGCAGAAGGAGCGGGACTGAAGCCCAGCATTGTCAAGGCAGCAACGGCTTCCTGTTGCTTCTCGCTGTTGACATTGGAAACGGTGGCAGTTGAACCCGACGGAGTGATGTCAAGGCCCAGAATCTTATCCCTAAGGTCAACGATGATGCGTTGTGCAGCCTTTGGACCGATGCCCTTTACTCCCTTCAGTGCGCGATCATTGCCTTGGCTGATGATGTCCACAAGTTCGTTGGGAGTGAAAGCAGAGAGTATCATGCGTGCCATAGAGGCACCGATGCCGCTTACACTGGTGAGTTGCAGGAACAGTTCCCGTTCGCTTTTCGTGGCGAACCCCCACAGGGAATAAGCATCTTCTCGGATGGCCTCCACTACAAAAAGCTTCACGTCCTTTTTGCCCTGAATGGCAGAGAAAGTGCCCAAGCTAATGTTTAGTCCGTAGCCCACGCCATTGCAGTCGATGACGGCAAGGGCAGGAGTTAGTTCCTCGAGGGTTCCTCGTATATATTCAATCATTGTCTTTAACGCAGTATTTTTTAATTTACCTTTATATATAACGCGCGCGACCATGTATTATTGTGTATTCCCGAAAAAAAGCCTATTCTCCATTGCTTAAATCATTCTGTTCTTTCATATCCGTGACAATTGTAGGCGATGTGTTCAATTATTTCAAAAACCAAAAACGTAATTGAAAAATTATTCCTATCTTTGTGCTCAGAAAGTCAAATTAATGGAACAAAACAACCTGAAGGCTGCACTCAGTGTGGCCATCCGTGCGGCGTTGGCAGCCGGACGCGATATAATGGAGATTTATAACGACCCGAATCAGGACTTCGGCATAGAGCGGAAGGCCGACAATTCCCCTTTGACCTTGGCTGACAAAGCTGCACATCGGCGTATTGCCGATATGATGAAGGAGACGGGATTGCCTATGTTGAGTGAGGAAGGTGCCCATGAAAGCTATGAGAAGCGTAAGGATTGGGTGGCTTTTTGGCTGGTCGACCCTTTGGACGGAACAAAGGAATTTATCAAACGCAATGGAGAGTTTACAGTCAACATCGCCCTTGTTATGGACACTCATCCCCATGTCGGTGTTATCTATGTGCCTGCTCGCAAGGAACTTTACTTTGGCGAACCTCTGCTAGGTGCATATAAGGTGACTGACATCACGGAATGGGACGAACTGGAAAAGCTTCCCGACCTGCTTGATCGTGCCCAACGTCTGCCGATTCCTCAACCAGAGAACCGACCTTTCACCATCGTAGCAAGTCGTAGTCATCTTACTCCTGAGACGGAGCAGTTTATTGAGGAGGCACGACAAGAATATGGCGAAGTGGAGACCATTTCAAGTGGAAGCAGTCTGAAAATATGCTTGGTAGCAGAGGGGCGTGCGGATGCTTATCCACGCTTTGCTCCTACGATGGAGTGGGATACGGCAGCAGGACATGCTATTGCTGCTTGTGCTGGGCGATGGGTTTATCAGGCTGGTACAGATATTCCTCTAAAGTATAACAAAGAAGACCTGCACAATCCTTGGTTCTTGGTTGTTTAGACCAAGGTCGTTCTTCATTCTATCAGTGAACAAAACGTTCCTCATGCCATCTCTTCAAAGTAATGAAGGGTTGGCCGAGGAATTTCTATTACTTCTAAGTCACTGAATGTGCCCTTGTCTGCCGTAAAGCGGACGAGGGTTCTTACTTGTTGCCACCCTTGTATTCCGGCTGCTCCAGGGTTGATGTGCAATAGTTGCAGTTTATCGTCAAATTGTACCTTGAGAATATGGCTATGGCCTGAGATAAAGAGTTTGGGAGGACGCGCATAGAGTTGTTGCCTAATACGTGGGTCATAACGTCCAGGATACCCTCCGATGTGCGTCATAAGCACGTCGGCTCCTTCGCAATTCCAACGCAGGACCTCTGGATATAAGCGTCGTAGATCGCCTCCGTCGCAGTTGCCACATACAGCCCTTAGTGGACGGAAGTCGGCAAGTCGATTGGCCAACTCTAAAGAGCAAATATCACCTGCATGCCATATTTCGTCACAATCCTCGAAATATTGCAGATAGCGTTCGTCCCAATAGGAGTGTGTATCGCTTAAAAGGCCAATGCGTTTCATCTTTTCACTTCTTCACTTTTCACTTCTTCGTTTCTAACTTTATTAACCAGCCACCACAGCATGCCCATAGATACGAAGAAACTGAAGACATCACTCACGGGAATGGCCAACCATACACCATCGAGACCAAACTTGGGAGGCAGAAGGATGAGGCCGGGGATGAGGAAGAGCATTTGTCTTGTGAGGCTCTGGAAGATAGATTTACCAGCATGGCCGATGCTCTGGAAGAAGTTGCCAATCACCATTTGTGCTCCTACGATGGGAAATACCATCACGTCGATGCGGAAACCGCGATCGGCCATAGCCACAATTGGGGCATTGTCGGTAAACAAATGGGTGAGTGTGTTGGGGAACAATTCCCCCATGATAAATCCTGTAATAACCACAACCTCAGCACATAGTATGGTGAGTTTGAGCGTCTGCCAAACGCGTGCGTTTTGCCTTGCTCCCCAATTATAGCCAACTATGGGTTGCATTCCTTGGTTCAAGCCCATGACCATCATCAGGAACAGGAACACCACGCGGTTCACTATGCCATAGGCCGCAATAGCCATATCGCCGCCGTATTCCTTCATTCCTTTGTTAATGAGGAGCACCACTAGGCAGGCGCACAGATTCATAAGGAACGGACTCATGCCTACGGCGATAATCTGTCGGATGATATGGGGTTTAAGGCGATAGATGCCACTATGCAGGTGTAGCATTTCCTGCTTGTTACTCAACAACTTAAATTGCCAAATGAGGGAGATTAACTGGGAAAGGATGGTGGCTGTGGCTGCACCCTTGATGCCCATCCCAAGCCAGAAGATGAAGATGGGGTCAAGTATGGCATTCACCACAACGGTGAGTATGGTGCAATACATGGCTTTTTGCGGGTGGCCAGCCGAGCGTAGCACGGCATTTAAGCCGAAATAACTGTGCGAGATGATATTACCAAGCAGTATCACCACCATATAGTCACGAGCATAGGGTAGGGTGGCATCAGAGGCACCGAATATGCGTAGGATAGGGTCGATATAGGCAAGGCAAGCCACCATAAATATGGCTCCGAGCAAAATGTTTAGTACCACCGTGTTGCCCAATACTTGTTGGGCTGTCTTGTATTCCCGTTGACCAAGTCGCACACTAATGACCGTCGAGGCACCCACACCTACCATTGCACCTAATGCTATCGAGATGTTCATCAGCGGGA
>JAEEGF011553315.1_pt1 | contig 13370 bp, 7 predicted proteins | sample 9134171 | NCBI WGS metagenome assembly JAEEGF01 (sample SAMN16246542, study PRJNA631951) | gut metagenome | biome: gut microbiome; feature: rumen; material: AP-attached | host: Bos | place: Iran: Karaj | collected 2018-10
TGTGCGGTGCGGAAACCGGCAATGGACGGGCAAATGGGTGGTCCTGAAAGAGGAATGATATTAACAGTTATTTTTACAGATATATGGCAGACAATTATTTGGAGAACAAATACGATGAATACCGCGGGCGTGACGCCAGGAAAGTGGTTGTGAAGAGGATTGGGCAGCCGTTGGAGAACCTGCTCCGTAAGAACCGCAGTTTCCGCGGATACGCCCAGCAGCCGGAGGTGACGAGGGAGATGTTGGAGAATATTGTCAAAGTCAACACCCTGCTGCCATCGGCACGGAACCAGCAGGTGCTACGGTTCCGGCTGGTGACATCCGGCGGGGAGGCGGATGCGGTGCTTCAGAACATCGCTTTGGGCGGAGCCCTTCCGGAGCTGCATCTTCCGTTTGCGGGGACGGAGCCGCACGCCTTCATTGTCGTATGCTCCTGCGTGCCGGAAAACCGCATGGTGGACATTGATCTTGGCATTTCTGCACAGAGCATGCTGCTTAAGGCGGTTGAGATGGGCCTGAACGGAATCATAATATGTGCCTTCAACAGGGAGAATATACGGAAGGCGCTCTCCCTTCCATACGACCCTCTCGCAATCATTGCCATAGGAAAGGGGGCGGAAACCATTTGTTGCGTGCCTATATCTGCTGATGAATCCCACGCCTATTATAGGCGGGATGGGGTGCACTATGTGCCCAAGGTGCGCTGGGAGGAGCTGCTGGTTTGAGGATGCTATTCCACTATCAGTGTGATGTTCTGCCTGTTTTCTTTCTCATCGATGGCTGTAATGCGGTGTGTTCCCGGCTCCAGATGCAGGTTAAGTTTGTGGATGAACTGCGTTGAACTCATGTAGCTGCCGTCAACATGCCAGAAGACCATGGCATCGTCCTGCTCATGCACCAGTTCCAAAGTGATGGTTCCCGGGGAGCCGTCCATCTGCTTTGGCAGACTGACTTTGGCATAGTTTCCTGTAGGATATATGAACTGCATGGGATTGTGGGATGCTGCCGTCTGTGTGCTGCTGTTTTGTGCCGCATATTCCGGATGCTTCTGCTGGTAATACCATCCCCATGCCGGCGGAAGCAAAAAAACTGACTGTGCCCCCTCTTCTGTCCCCTTTGCAGGCTGATGATATGGGCAGGCATCCGAAAAGAGTCCTTTTGGGCAAATGTTCATTGTGTCCGTCTCCGTGCAGAACCGTCCCTTCAGATGGCCTGACTGCCTGCATACCTCGGCACGGACAAAGCCTTGTTGCGGCTGTGTGAACCATCGGCTGCGCGGCAGGAAGTTGAACACTTCGAACATCAGCGGTCCGGCAGTATGTGCTCCTATCAGGGAGGAGTTGCCCTCTCCAGTGGCGTTGCCCACCCAGACAGCCACCACATATTTTGGAGTGGCGCCCACCGCCCATGCGTCCCGGAATCCGAAACTGGTTCCTGTTTTCCAGGCAATGGTCTGCATGGACGGAATCTCCTTCCAGTCGATCTCTTCCGGACGGTTCAGCTCCTTCAGCGCGTTAAAGGTGAGCCATGCCGCCGGCTGTGAAAAGGGCGGTTGCTTCCAATATGCCGGCTGCTCCCGTGCGGAGATGCGGAGCTTCTGTTGCGGCGTTCCGTTTATGGCGTTGGCCATTGCGGTATAGGCCTGGGCCAGTTCCCACAATGTCACTTCCCCACCGCCCAGAATCAGGGAAAGGCCGTAGTCGTCCGCATTACGGTTAAGGGTGGTGAAATCGGCGGATTGGAGGAACTGTTGGAATTTTGACACACCGTACTGCCGCAAAAGCAGTACCATCGGCACGTTCAGCGAGCGGGAAAGCGCCTGGTCTGCGGGAACTGCACCATCGTACAGGTAGTTGAAGTTGTGCGGAGAGAAGCCGTTCAGATTAACAGGCACATCTGGCAGCAGCGTATGTGGCAGGATTGTTCCCTCCTGCAGAGCCGCCGCATAAAGGAAAGGTTTCAGTATGCTTCCGCTGCTCCGTGGCGAGCGGACGATGTCCACGTGACCGCTCAGCCTGTCATAGGGCGAGTTTCCGCAATAGGCAACCACCTGGCTGTTGCGCACCGATGTGACCACTACAGCCATGTTGCGTATACGTGCCGGCGCCAGTTTGCCGCTCCACCGTTCCACCGCCTGCTCCACCTGCTGCTGTATGTCGGCGTCAATGCTGCTACGAATCTGTTCTCCGGGATGGGTCTTGTGCAGGGTGGCGACCAGATGTGGGGCCATCTGGGGCAGTGCATGGAGTGTGGTCGGCAGCTCCTCTTCCATGGCCAACTGGAATTCCTCACTGTTCAGGTATCGGTTTTCCTTCATTTTGGCCAACAGCTGGTCCCGTTTGTTTTTGAGCAGCTGGTTGTTTTTGCCGGGACGGATCAGTGCGGGGGAGTTGGGGAGCACGGCCAGCAATGCCGCCTCAGCCCACGAAAGCTCTTCTGTGCCATGGTTGAAATATCGCCATGATGCGGCTTCCAGTCCGACAACGTTTCCTCCAAACGGAGCATGGGCGGCATAGAGTTTAAGAATCTCCTCCTTGCTGTATGACAGCTCCATCCTGAACGCCCATAGCATTTCAACCCCCTTTTCCCAAAAGGTGCGCGGACGGTTACGTGCCAACCGGATCGTCTGCATTGTGATGGTGCTTGCACCGCTTATGATACGGTTGCGCTGAATGTTTTGCCTTATCGCCCGGCCCAAGGCCAGAAAATCGATGCCGCAGTGCCGGTAGAACCGTTTGTCCTCGTAGCTGATGAGTGCGGTCACATATTTTGGGTTCAGTGCGGAGTCACCGGGCGGAAAGCGCCATTGGTCGTCCGCCGCGATGCGTGCGCCGAGCAGCTGCCCGTTCCTGTCATAGACAGCGGTGGTATATGGCACCTGGAAGAGCGGATTGGGAAGCATCCGGATAAATGATACCCCTACTACCGCCACAATCAGCCAAAAACCAATCTGCCTCCGCCGGTGCGACGTTTGCTGCCAAAGGAACCGTCGGCCTTTCAGCGGTGCTGCCATATCAGCGGTTCACACTGACGAAGCCCGCTGCGGTGCGCGCATAGGACTGCGGGTCATACATGGCCTCGCACTTCACTGCCGGAAGTATGAAGCGGCCGCAATAGGATGCCCGCAGACGCAGACGCACTTCCATGCTGCCTCGCACCGGAAGGTCAAAGTATGTGAAAACACGGTCGTCACGGATATCCTGATAAGAGTATCTTGTGGCAACGGGTTCGTATTCGTCAAAATAGCGTTCGTTCACCACCTCCCAGCCTGAGGGCAGGATGTAGGTCAGAGCCACATTCCGGAACATCTGGCTGGGATTCAGGTTCGTGACACGTATGGTCACGTTGAAATCCGCTCCCTGCTGCAACTGGTTCGGGCTGATTGTCTTTCCGGACATGTCCGTGTAGCTGACCTGCATGGCAATGTTGCGCTGGCGGGGTGCGGCGGTGTCTGTGATCGGACGGCTGCGCTGGTAGAGCGAGGCATACAGGGCACCTTTACCCTTGTTCTGTATCGTAACCTTTCCGGAAAGGTTTTTCAGCGGAAGCCGTTTTTGGAAGGCAGCCTTGCCTGTACTGACGGTGGATGCCGTGCCGCCGTTTTGCGACCAGGCGAACTCCATGCCGTTGTCGAACTTGTCATACAGTTGCGCAATCGCTATGATGGCGTAGGCGGAGGAATGGGTGCTGTAGAACGGCTCGCCCTGAAGCTGCTGGGCGATCAGGCGCGCCTGCTGGAAAGCCTCCTTTGACTGGCCTGTCAGCACCATGGTTTCCAAGATCATGGCCTCGTCACGCAGGGATGAGCCGAAAGTGCTGTTGTCGGAGGTATAGTCTTGTACGGTCGTGGTGGCACGCTGGATGATTTCAAGCGCTGTCTTTTTCTTGCCCGAAATGGCGTAGGCGGCAGCCAGACGCCATCGTGCCTGCAACGACAGGCCGGTGTAGCCCTTCAGCCGGTTCATGGCACCGGTTTCCGCCTTGCCTGCCAAGGCAAGGGTATAGAGGCGGTAGGCCTGCTCCAAGTCGGATTGCGTAAAGCTGTATCCTGCCGCATTTTTACGCTTCGCCTGCCAGTTCTGGGCGTTTTTCCGCTGGTAGCCAAGCCACTTGTTGTACACATTCTGGTTTACTTCATAACCCTTTTCCTGTGCGAGAATGAGCAGGTGCCCGACATATGAGGTCAGCCAGTCCGAGACCTGGCCGCCCGGCCAGTAGGAGAAGCCTCCGGAAGGCAGCTGCCTGGCGTACAGGTTGCTTATTGTGGTTGCAATGGAGGAGGCAATCTCTTTTTTGTCCGCATCTGTCAAGGTGACGAAATGCTCCTTGAACAGCAGGGGAAGGGCTTTTGAAACCAATTGTTCGCTACAGGCGTGGCTGTAGTTCTCCAGGAAGTCGAACTGGCCGGTGATGTTCAGGGAGGGCAGGGTCGCCACCTCCAATTGCAGGAGGCTCTCTTTGCCGCCCTGTTGCAGCTGGTACGGCAGTGCGACGCTCTTTTGCTTGTCAACCAGTACAGATTTGGTAAATGCAAGTAGCGGATTGGGGTTGCGGATTTCGATTTCCACCACCTCTTTGGCGGTGTGTCCGTTGCCTGTTGCGGTGATGGTGATTTTTTCGGTTCCGGTCAGTTTTCCGGTTTCAAGCGTGAAATAGGCCATCTTGTCCCCGGTGCGGCTGAAACGGATTTGCTGTGTTGCCGCCCCTTTTACAGCAGCTTTGCCGGTAGTCGTCACCTTCAGGGTGACATCCTTTACGGAGGCTTCCATGGCAAAAACATTGACAGGCAGCTCTATGCTTTCGTTCACACTCAGCACCCGCGGCAGGGATGGGAGCAGCATGAGCGGGGTGCGGACTGTGGTGGTCTTTTCAGCCGAACCGTAGGCGCCATCGTGGCCGGCAACCACCATCACACGCACAGCGCCGACATATTGCGGCAGGGTGATGGTGTGGCTCTTTTTCTCCCCCTTTTTCAATGTGAACGGGCCTATGAAGCGCACCACCGGTGTGAACCGGTTGGCTTTTGCCGGGGAGAGCTCCAGATTCTCATCGCCGCCCACGCTGAACATTCGGGCATATTTTCCTGCAAAAGCCCCAACCACATTGTTGTAGACATCCCAGGTGCGTATGCCAAGGGCATCCCGTGTATGGAATTTCTTCCATGGGTCGGGGGTCTTGAAATGGGTCAGGCTGAGCAGACCCTCATCCACCACCGCAAGTGTGTAGGTCATGGGTCGTTTGCCGCTTTCACTGACTGTGACAGTGAACGGCTGCTGCGGGCGGACCACCTTCGGGCAGCTGATCTGTGGCGACAGCATGCTTTTCGGGTCGGTCACGGTGAAGGGCTCCACACCGTACATGCGGATCGGCATGTTGTCGACGGTCAGCTTGTGCGGTTGGATCACACTTATCTGGACATATGCGTTCGGTGTCATCTCCTCTGTCACCTTAAAGCGGTAATTGGTGGTTCCCTCCTCCTTGATCTTCACGCGGTGCATCTCAATCACTTCCGAGCCGTTTTCAATTGAAACCAAGGCAATGCCGGACTGCAGCTTCGGAATGGTCACCAGCACTTCGTCCCCAACCTTGTATTCCGGTTTGTCCAGCGAGAAGGAGAGCATCTGCACGGCGGAGGGGTTCTTTGCGTCGGGATTTCCCCTCCAGGATGGCCAGTCGACATTGAACAGGCATCCGGTGGCATGTCCGTTCTGATCCTTGATGAAGAACAGGAATTTGCCGTATTCCGGATAATCAATACGGAATGGTATTGAGGCTTTGCCGTTCACGGTGCTTATCCTGCCCGATTTGACCACCTTTGCGTTGGTGTTGTTGATGTAGTTGCCCAATGCCTCCTCATCGTCATCCCACCAGTAGGACCAGTCAATCTTATAGAAATAATAGGTCAGGTTGCTGCGGTTCACCAGCTTGCCGTTTTCCGTGACCGTGACAATGTCAAAGTGGTGGTCGGTATTTGTCTCCACATATGGGTAGACACTGGAGAGGTTGCTGCGGACGCCCACATATGTGGCGTAAGGGGAGAGGATGGCATTCTTGCTGATGACGCTGGCATCGCCACCCGGTTCCATGACGCGGCAGACGAATTGCGCCTTTATTTTGCCGGGAAGCTGTCCCGATGCCATGGCGGGCACTGTTATCCGTGCATTGCCTGTTTCGGAGAGCCGGCCGTCGAAAATCCGGACGGTTTGTGGGGAGGCATCCGCCAATGGGTTGGTGAAGACATATTTTTCAAATCCTTTTACCGGAACTTTCGCTTTGGAGGTCTGCATCTCAACCTGCGCCTGCATCTGTGACGCGGTGGCGCCGGTAAGCCAGGCAGCATGGAGTGTTGCTGTGCTGTTGCTGCGGATGTTCAGCATCGTGTCGGGAAGTTGCAGGTCGATGTTTAGCCGGTTCGGTTTCACTGTCTCGATGTGCAGCCCTTTGTGGAAGGTTGCCTGCCCGACATGGACGTAGGCGTTCCAGATGCCGGTCGGGGCGTCGGATGGGATCGGGACCGCAAAAGTGTAGAAACCGTCCACGGAGGAGGGGTTGACCTTGCGGTGGAAGAACTGGCCGCGAGGGTTGAAAATCTCTATGCTGGCCGGATGGTTGTCCGGCAGCTGGCGGTTCCTGTCCTCCAGAATCAGGGTCAGATGGAGTGTGTCGCCAGGCCGCCATACGCCGCGTTCACCATAAAGGAATCCTTTCAGTCCGTTGTTGCTCTTTTCACCGCTGACATCAAACCGCGAGTAGGAGTTGTTCTCCCCATCCACCAGACGCAAATAGCTGTTCTGTTTCCCCTTGGTGGCCACTGCTATGAACGGCACGGAGGGTGTTTCCAGCTCCGCTATGCCTTTGTGGTCGGTCTTGCCCGAAGCGATGGGCTGCAGCTGCAGGTTGTACAGACTGATGTCCGCACCGCGCACCGGTTCGGCGGTAAGTATGTCGTTGACCACCACCCAGTATTTGCCGTTGTCGTTTGCCTTGACCATAATGCCGAGGTTGGAGGCGAGCAGGTTGGTGGAGACGCTGCGGTTGACCATATAGTAGCTGGCAGTGTAGGGGTTTTCACGGTTGCTCCAGCTGTAGTCATCGTAATAATAATCATAATAGTCATAGTCATCGTAAGGATATCCGAAATAGCTGTAATAGCTGTTGACCTCGTCCCATACCTTATCCTCTTCGGCGCTGATTGGCGGCTCCAATGCGGTCATTCCTCTGTTCCCTGCAACCGTTTCGGAACCCCTGTAGAAGGGCGCTGAGGCATATTCGCGCTTGAAGGATAGCCTCACCTGATATATCGCACCCTCCTCCTGACGGATGATGCGTCCAAGATCCACCGCATAGTTATGCCACGAATTGACACTTGCCATCGGCGGGTTCAGCTCCAGCTTCTGCCGGTAGATCAGACGGCCTGCGCGCCGTATCTCCTGATTCCCGTCCAGCCGGTTGACCTGCAGGAACGACAGCACGTTGCGCTGGTATATGCGAATCACCTCCACATCCACGGCATTCAGGCTTACCGCCTTGAAGTTCAGCTTCAGATTTTCCGCATCAGGCAGGATGACCCCTTCGCTGAGCAGGGCGATCTGCGGTGACAGCGGTCTGGTTTTCACATTCATCTGCAGGTTGCGTTGCAGGTTGCGGCCGGTGCTGCTCTTCAGGCTCCCTGCGATTCGGAGCGTCATGCTGTCGGTGCCGGATCGTTCCGTAAAGTTTATTTTTACCACGTTCTGCCTCACTGACATTGTCGTGGAGGCTATTGCAGGCAGCTCAATCAGTCCGCGCAAATCCTGTTCTGTGGCGACGGGTTCACTGAAAACCAGCTCAAGCCCGTTTTCAGGTGCAGTCACATACTCGTATGAGAGAAATTCAAATTTGTTCCGGACCGGAATCTCCGCCTCAACGGTGAATTTGTCTTTCGACCCTATCCGTTTGCCGTCTGCGGTAATCCGAATCTGCTGCGGCTTGTCCGTTTTCTTGATGCCATTTACGGTGAATTCGAACATGGTGGATTTCTCCATGTCGGGGAATGTGATGCTGCTGTACGTCCCTTTTACCTCCAGCATTTTCAAAGCATCCTTTTTCCTGACAGGCTCATTGAAGGCGAGCTGTCCGCGCAGTGTCACCTCGTCGGGGTTGGCGGCGGTGATTGTCATTGGAAGCATCTTCAGGGAGAACTCCCTTTGCTGCACATGAAAACTGAAGGGGAATTTGCGCAGTTTCCGCGAAACGGGGTAGAATTCGGAGAGGAGGAATTTAGCTTTGTAGCTCTTCCCCTGCTTCAGCTCCCCGCTGTCAGGCACAAAGGTGATGGTGTGGCTGTTCTCCCAAAAGGCGTGCCCCTTCAGGGAAGGGGAGAAGGAAAACACCTTTTTTTCAATGTTCTTCCCGATTTCCGCCAATTCCACATCTTGGGCGAACACGACGCGGATGGGCTCATCCGAGGCGATGCTGCCGCCAGTGTAGGCGGAAATGTAGTTTGCGAAGTCCATGGACGGTATGGTCTCATGGTGCCTGTTACAGGCGGAAAACAGTGCGGTCAGACCGCAGGTCAATAGAAATAACTTCCAGATTCTCATGGCAACGGATTATTTGTTTTTAATGATAATGGTCTTGGTGAATGCTGCGCCGTTCTCGCGCAGTCCGGAGGCGGTAAGCCGGTGGGTCGGGCAGTCCTTGCGCCATACCACCTGCACGTTCGCCCCTTCGCATCGGAGGATGAATCCGCCCTCCGCTTTCCAATGGATGCTCCTGATATCAGGCTGGTCCATGGTGAAGTACTGGGTCTTCACACGGAAGATGCGCCCTGTCTCAAGCAGCTGCTGCTTGAAAAACTCCTGCAAATGCGACTGTATGTAATAGTAGCAGTCGTTGGGCCGCCCCTTATTGTTCTGATAGGGGGCATGGCCGGCCTTCTCCAACGGGTAGAACTCGTTGTTCACGCCAAGCCGGTTCAACTCGCGGTGTATAGCAGCCGATCCGTACATCTTGTCGAACAGTTTGTCCCCCAATGAAGAGAAAGGTATTCCCTCATCATAGGGCACAATATAGTCGGCGGTGCCGTGGAATGATATTACAGGAATGTTGTGCCCCTCCAGCTCTTTCAGGTCGTATAGGGCTCCCCACATGTTTGCCAGTGCGCGTATGCGGAAACTGGCCGAGTCGCTGTTGCCGGATGTTGTCAGGCCGCCGAGAAGGTTTTCAAAATCGTTGTCCGCAATAAAGGCTGGCCGGCAATCTGGAGTCCAGTATGCGGTGGCAAGTGCGGTTATGGCGCCTGCGCTTGTGCCGGCCAGGAAAATGAAGCCGGTGTCGATCGCCAACTCTTCGGCATGTGCTGTCAGGTATCGGAGTGCGGCGTGCGCATCCTGCACGGCACTGTATCCGCACTGCTGTATGGAAAGCTTGTTCGGCTTAAAGCCCATGCGGTAGTTGATGGAGGCGGTCACATATCCCAACTGTGCGAAGTGCCGGCACCATGCGGCCATTGTCTCCGCCCCTTTGTCCCCGATATAGAAGGCGCCGCCGTGGATGAACACAATCAGCGGGTGGCGTGGCATGGAGTCTTCGGGCGTGTAGAGGTCCATTGTCAGCTCCAGCTCCTTTTCCTTGAAGGTTTTCAGAATGCTTTTGGCAATAATCTTTGCAAACTTCTCCTCATTTTCGGGGTTGGAGACCCAGTAGCCTTTCGCCCGGCCGTACACAATATCCTTCCGGATGCCGAACGGCAGCGTTTCCGGTTCGGCCAGCAGCATGTTCCGGGTCGAGTTGTATGTGGTGTGGAATGGTGTCTCATATTTTTCCAAAGTAATCGTCTGCTGGTCGAATTTAATCATGGAGGTGTAAAAAGTTCCTGCCAGGAACAGCGGGTTATAGCTTATGTTGAACCGCAGGGTCAGCTCCTTGGTTCCGGAACGGAACAGATAATCCCCGTCCGTGTGCAGGATTTCAAAGGCGACAGGGCTGGTCCATTCTGAGGAATCCACTGGGAAGAAGCGCCCTTTCAGGAAATTGTCCCCAGTTTCGTCCAACTTTACAAAGCCGTTTTGCCGGCCGATTTCCCCAAAATAGATGGCTGATGTGTCCACATTGGAGAACTCGAACATGTCATGCTGGTCCAAAATCTGCGTCTCCATTTTTGGGAAATACCCTTCCATCCTTGTCACCTGCTCATCTTCGCCTTTGCGATGGCAGGCTGTGAACAAAAGCACGAGTGCGAACAATATTGCCCATAGGGCCTTTCCGGTTGGTTTCATGTGGATTCGTTATGGTGTGTCATTAATATTTGCAAAACATCAACGTGCGGCCGGCTGCATTATTGTTTATGTTTTCATAAAAAAATATAATGTGTGTATGTCGGAAGCAATGTAAAAAGATGTTATTTTTGCAGCTGTAAAACAAAAATCTAAGATGAGTACTAAAATATTGACTTACAAGAATATTATTCAACTGGCGGCAATTGACATCCTGCTGGTCGCCATCTCATGTATGCTGCCCGTACTGGCACACAGCACCAGTTTTCCGCTTTATTTTTTCGATCCGATGCGGATTGTGGTCCTGGCCGGCCTGCTTTGGGGTGCGAGCCGGAAAAACGCCTTTCTGCTGGCCGTTGCGGTTCCGCTGCTCACTTTTTGGGTCACCGGCAGTCCGTTGCTGCCTAAGGGGCTGCTGATTGCTGCCGAACTGACGGTTAACCTGCTGCTGTTTGTGTGGCTGGAACGGAGGATGCGCCATGTGTTTTTTTGCATGCTGCTCTCCATCCTGCTCAGCAAGGCGGTTTATTACCTGCTCAAATGGGCTCTGATTTCCACCTTGTTGCCGGCACAGCCGCTGGTAGGGGCCAGCCTTGGTGTCCAATTGGCGGTCGCGGTGGCTATATCACTCTGTTTCGCATTTGTTGCGGTGCGACAAAAAAAATATTAGCCTTATTAAGGTTACATGATTGCTTTGGTGTGATTTTTGTATAATATATTTTCTTTTAAATTTTTTTATTTTATGGCAAGAAAAGGAACGGCAAAGGATGTTTTTATCCAACGGGCGTTGGATCTGTTCATGAAAAATGGCGTCCGAACCACGATGGATGAGATTTCCCGAAAGCTGAAAATCTCAAAGCGTACCATTTACGAACAGTTCGACGACAAGACGGATTTGCTGCGCGCATGTGTCGAGCTGCTTATCAGCAATATCCCTACAGCACCTGAAACAAATGCTGATAATGTGGTGACAAAACTCTATACTTTGGCCAGGGTTCATGTGATGGGCCTGCTGGATCGGAGAAACGTTTTCACCAAGGAACTTGAGACCTATTATCCGGACCTGTATCAGGAAATGGTAGCCCCTCTGTTCGATAAGAGGGCGAAGGATATGATGGTGCTCTTTAATGTCGGCATTGAACGGGGTTTTATCCGGGATGACATGGATTTGGAGATGCACCTGCATTATCTCTATAAGTTTTTCCTTTACGTCGCCTCCGAAAAGAACCTGCACAAACAGCACACGCAAAATGAAATTTTCCGGAACCTCATACTTCCATTATTGCGTGGTATTTTGACAGAGAAAGGGATACGCGAGCTGGAAGATGAGATTTCCGCCTTCGAAAAAAAATAATGGGCTTTTTCCATAATATTTCTCATCAAAATTCGTTTTTTCCACCTGATATGGGAACTTATTGTTCATGATGGTCCGGTTTTGATGAATAGAAAAGGAAGAATTTTACGGCTTGTAACCGCTGTCGGGATTTTGTTGATGGCATCCTGTGCCACCAACAAGGATGCTTTTCCCAACAAGTTCCACCATGCTGTGAACACGCGGTTCAATGTCTTTTTCAACGGCAGCGAGAGTTTCAAGGAGGGTGCGCAGGCGTTGTCAAAGACGACCATGGACAATTATACCCAGGTGCTTCCGGTATATGTGTACCCTTCCAAGGTGGAGGCGCAGGCGCAGTCTCCGAAGTGGGACCGTGCAATCGAGAAATGCTCCAAGGCGGTGGCCAAGCACACCATGTTCATCAAGGGGGTGGACAAGAACATCTACATGGATGAGGTCTATCTGCTTATGGGCAAGGCCTATTTCTACCGTCAGGACTATGCGGAGGCCACCCGGATTTTCGCCTACATGATCCAATCCTACAAGAACACCAATTCCTGGCCGGACGCCTACACCTGGCTGGCACAGACCTATCTTTGTGAGGACCGTATAGCCGATGCCGAGGAGAATCTGGAACTTATAAAGGCGGACATCGGAGTTACAAAGGACAAGAAGCAGAAGCAGCATTGGGAGGCTGTCTATGTCGACAAGCTGATACGCCAGGAAAACTACGAGCAGGCCGCCGTCTATTTGAGCGATCTGCTCACCAGCCGCTGGATGAACCGCAATTTCAAGACCCGCTGCATGTTCATCTATGCCCAAATTAACCAGGAGCTGGGGCAGTTCGATGAGGCGCTGGCCTATTACAACAAGGTTATACGCCGTTCGCCGCCTTATGAGATGGCTTTCAACGCCACATTGAACGCCTCCTTGTGCGGGATTGAGCGGAGCGAGACCAAGGCCCGCCTGCAGCGGCTGCTGAAGGATCCCCGCAACGACGAATACCGTGACCAGATCTTCTACGCCATTGCGCAGACCGATTTCTACCGTTCCGACACCGCTTCCGGCTTGCGCAATCTGGAATCCTCCGTCTTCTGGAGCATCCGCAACCCCTACCAGAAGGCGCTTTCCTCGCTGGAGCTTGCCGAATACTATTTCGCCCACCAGATGTTTGAGGAATCACAACTCTATTATGACACGCTGCTGCGGGTGCTGCCGGAGTCCTTCCCTAACCGCGGGCAGATATACGAGCGTGCAAAGGTTCTCAAGGAGCTGGTCTCCGACCTGATGACAATCAAAACGGAGGACAGCCTCCAGCGGATTGCCGCCATGTCGGAGGAGGAGCGTGAAGGCTACATCAGGCAGCTGATTGCAGACTATCAGGAGAAGGAGCGGGCGCGGATTGCGGATGAGGAGGCCAGGCAGCAGCTTATGCAGGATGTGAAAAAGGCCAATGCCAACAACAAGAAAAGCACATGGGTGTTCTACAATCCGACCCAGGTCAAGGCTGGGGAGCTGCAGTTCCGCAAGGAATGGGGTCCCCGCGTGTTGGAGGACAACTGGTTCCTGAGCGACAAGCAGAGCATCATGCAGATGGCGGATGCTGAGGAGCAGCAGGACGGGGAGCAGGAGACAGGCGATTCCCTGAAACCAAAAAAGCAGGTTATGTCATCCGGCGGACGCATTGTCGATCCGAGCCAGCCGGAATACTATACGCAGGACGTTCCCTTCACTCCCTCGGCACTGGATTCGTCCAACAACCGTATTGCCTTCGCACTGTA
>JAEEGF011038959.1_pt1 | contig 13369 bp, 10 predicted proteins | sample 9134171 | NCBI WGS metagenome assembly JAEEGF01 (sample SAMN16246542, study PRJNA631951) | gut metagenome | biome: gut microbiome; feature: rumen; material: AP-attached | host: Bos | place: Iran: Karaj | collected 2018-10
TATGTGTATATGCAAAGTAACGAGCATTTCTTCTGGATGAGTAATATTAAGGAACTTCTGGGTATTACGGTTCCTGATGATCTGGATATGCTTATTACCGGTATCATTGCTCTTGTCTTCGCTGTTATTTTCGCAAGGATACGTAAGACAGAGTGGGCAGGTAAGAGCATTGCACTAAGGCCTTTCAGATGGATAGTCAAGATTGTTGTATGCTTCATAGCAGGCCTTGGAAGCGGACTTGTCGTTTACTATATTTACAATGCAGTGTGGAACCAGAAGCTGTTTACAATGATGTGCATTATCATGCTTCTTGCCACCTTTGTAACAGGATGTATCGTGGAGGTAATACTTGAAGGGAATATAAGAAGATTCTTCAAGGGAATTGCCCAGACAGTAATGGCTATGGCTTTCGTGCTTCTTACTTTCGTGATAATGCGAGGAGACCTTCTTGGCTATGACAGCTATGTCCCTGCCAAAGCTAAGGGAAAGAGCTGTGCAATTGTAGACGGAGTATATGATTACAACTTTTACTCCTATTACATGAACTATAACGACCTGGCTGATAACAACATGGAGATCACCGATATCGACAATTTCCTTACCGTTGCAAGAGCCGGTATGGTCACCAGAAAAGCTGAGTCCAGACTTGAAGGTGAGGACAGATATGACTCCCTCGGATACAATATGACCATATTGTACCGCTTAAACAGCGGAAGAGAAGTTTACAGACGCATTACTGTTCCGTACAATGATGTGGATGATGCCCTTGCAAAGATCATCGACAGTGATGAGTACAAGACCGGACATTTCCCTGTATTTAACGATGACAGCTTAAGAGAAGGAGACGGTACCGGCAATTCTCATGAACTTAGATTTTCCGCATTGGGAGAGAGCAAGGATACCAGAAACTTTGACTACTCAGAGTTCAGCGATGCTTTGAGAAAAGACTTATTGGAGCATTACAGCTTTGAATATGCCAAGAACAATCATGCTGTGGGATCAATTGAATATCACAATGACGGAAACAGGTATGTTGGCATGGATATCAATATTTACGACAATTATAGCCATACTTTGGACCTTTTGAAGAAGTATGATATCTATATTGATCCCAAGCTGGACATGGATAATATCAAGGAGATAAGAGTTACGAATTACTATCCCGGCCATGACCTTGAGGCAGAGTCCATAAATGATATTGACAGCAACATAAACAGCAAGGATATGATTTATACTGATAAGGAACAAATTGCCAAAATCCTTGAATCAAGCGCTTGCGGCGATTATTATAATCAGTGGCAGGACTATGAAAAGGTCTACAACGGACAGTACAATATCGAGATCTTCACAAATTCCGGAAACAGAAATTCATCACCGGTTTATTACACATTCTATAAGGGAAAGGTTCCTGATTTTGTTAAAGAGGATACAAATTAAAAAAATTAAAAATCTTTCGGCGAACCAGAGGAAGAGCCTGCTGACCTGGCTCTTCCTGGCACCGTCCCTTCGGGGTGTGCTTTTGTTTTATGTGGCTCCGTTTTTTGTGGTTATTTATTATTCACTTATTAACAACCCGATCCAGAAAAGATTTGTAGGATTTACTAACTTCATAAATGTGTGGAACAATGAAGCATTCAAAATGGCGGGACGCAACTCCCTCATATTCTCGTTCATAGCAGTCCCGCTTGCGGTGCTTCTTTCACTGTTCCTGGCAGCTGTGATGGAATCCAGGATACCCGGAAAGAGCTATTTCAGAACGTTTTTCTTAAGCCCTCTAATGGTGCCAATCGCTTCGGTTGTCCTCATCTGGCAGGTTTTGTTTAACTATAACGGACTGGTCAACGATTTCCTTGGCAGGTTCGGGATTGCGAAAACTGATTTCCTTAAGTCGGATAAGGCAATGGTGGTGATAATAGCTCTTTTCCTCTGGAAGAATCTCGGGTACAACATGATCCTGTTCATGGCGGCTCTTGCCAGCATACCCAAGGACCTTTTAGAGGTGGCGGCTCTGGAGCACGCAAGTAAATATCAGATTTTCTGGTATATAAAGGTAAGATACATGTCCTCGACGATCCTGTTTGTGGCTATCATGTCCCTTATTAATTCCTTTAAGGTCTTCAGGGAAGTGTATCTTATGACCGGAGATCATCCTTACGAAACTCTATACATGCTGCAGCACTTTATGAACAACACCTTTGCTTCGCTGGATTATCAGAAGCTTTCTGCTGCAGCTATCATTATGTTTATTGTAGTGTCGGCGCTGGTCTTTGTAATGGTTAAGGTCGAAAACAGATTTGGAAGGGATGTAGAAGGTTAATGGACCAAAGGATCAGGCCACAGCTTGGAAAAATAAAACGAAAAAAGAGAATAGACGATTTAAAAACGGTCATTGTAACTACGGCTGCTATAGTTTTTGCTGTCATCTTTCTGATGCCGATCATACTCACTGTTACAAACTCCTTCATGTCAGCATCGGAGATAGCAGCTAACTATGGAAGTATATTTGCGACTACTGAAAAGGGCGGAAAAGTATTTGTATCGGGCAAAGTAAACCTAAAGCTCATACCCGACATGATCACATTTGCTCAGTACATCTCAGTCCTTTTCAAAAGTCCGCAGTATCTTTTAAAGTTCTGGAATTCGATGTTTTACACGATTCCGATCGTGGTGGTCCAGCTGGCTATTGCAGCGCTTTCCGCCTACGGCTTTTCAAGGTACTACAGCAGGGCCAAGAAAGTGATATTTTTTGCGTATATCATAATCATGCTGATGCCTTATCAGGTAACGCTGGTTCCGAACTTTCTTGTGTCAAAGTCACTGGGACTCTACGGCACCAAATGGGCAATCCTGCTTCCGGGATTTTTTAGTCCTTTCGCTGTTTACCTTCTGACCAAGTTCATGAGAAGGATACCAACGGAAGTAATGGAAGCTGCAAGGGTTGACGGAGCAAATGAGTGGATGATCTTTTCCAGGATAAATCTGCCGCTCTGCAAGGGAGGCCTTGCGTCCATCGCAATACTTATATTTTTTGATTATTGGAATATGGTGGAACAGCCACTGGTTCTTTTACCTGATTCGGATATGCATCCGCTGTCGGTATTTCTGTCCAGGATAAATACAGGGGAAATAAGCCTGGCATTTGCAGTGGCGGTTATTTATCTGATCCCGCCGCTTCTAATATTTTTATACGGGGAAGACTATCTGGTAGAGGGAATCTCTTACCAGGGAGGAATAAAAGGTTAACAAGAGTTTTACGGGAGAGTTTTATTATGTCAGAAGAATTAGTCCTAAGAGAGAATCTCAGCGGGTCCGGAGATGATAAGAAGGATACCGGCAAAAACAGGAAGGATATGGTCAAAAACATCGCCATAGCTTTTTTGTCGATCATGCTGATCCTCACATTCTTTTCCAACACCATCATGAATTATTCGCTGCCTCAGGTAGCAACCCAGCAGATTACAGGCGGAACCATTTCTCCTCAGATAAGGGGAACAGGAACGGTCTCTGCGGAGGATCCATACAATATCACGGTAAAAGAGACAAGGAAAATATCGGGAGTTGCTGTCAAGGAAGGGGCTCATGTCGAGATAGGGGATGTCATCTACTATCTTGAAGATAAGGAGTCAAAAGAACTACTGGATGCCAAAGACAGGCTTGATGATCTTGAGCTTTCCTATGAGCAGTCACTCTTTTCCGGTGATGTTCCCAATGATGTGATATCCAACGTACGAAGCGGAAGAAAAACTACTTATGATATGTACCAGCTTGAGCTGGCTTCTGCAACGGACAGATATAACAATGCCCTTAACGCGGATAACGCAGCTCAGGCAGACATTGATTTTGTCACCCAGAAGGACAGCTATGATCAGGCCGGTAACGCCTATAACGCTGCAACTCCGGCTTACAGCATCGCACAGCTCAACTACGAGCTTACACAGGCTCAGAGCGAAGGTAATGAGGACAGGGTAAAAGAGCTTGAGCTGAAAATCGCAGAGCTTACAAGAGACAGCTCACAGCTTACTAATTACACTTCCCAGCAGGGGCTGAGCTATGACCAGAAGCTTGCGGAGCTCTATCAGATCAAGGCTAAGACTGCAGCAGAACTGAAGGCCGCTGAGCTTGAAAAAACAAATCTTTTAAAGAGCATAAACACAGAAATAAGCCTCTGCCAGATGAGAGATAAGATCTCCGAGCAGAGAGACCTGGTTGCTAAGCTTGAGGAAGAATCTGTTGGAGCATCTGTTAAGACTCCTGTTGCAGGAACTGTTTCTAGCCTTTCAAAGGTAGCCGGAGAATCAACCTCTGCAGATGAGACCATAGCTGTTATCCAGGTGGACGGAAAAGACATGACGACAAGCTTTTCTGTTACGAATGCCCAGGCTCAGAAGCTCAAGGTGGGCGATGGGGCCAAGCCTCAGAATGTATGGCAGTACGGAGATGATTTTAAGGCTACTCTTACTTCTATCAGAAATGACAAGACCGATCCCGGAAATAAAAAGCTACTCACCTTTAAGATCGAGAGCAAAGATGTTGCTCCGGGTCAGAACATTTCTCTTGCTATCGGTGAGAGAGCTGTGGACTATGATCTCATAGTTCCAAACAGCGCCATAAAGACCGACAGCAACGGCAAATTTATCCTTGTTGTCACCAGTAAAACAAGTCCTCTCGGAAACAGATACATGGCATCCAGAGTGGACGTGACAGTCAAGGCACAGGATGACAACAATACGGCAATTGCTGCTGCGGTAGAAGGTGATGAATATGTTATCACAACTGCCACAACACTTATAAAACCGGGAGATCAGGTGAGGCTCGCAAACGAGTAATGAGTTTTGATAAGTTTAAAGATACTATTGTTAATTTTATAAAGAAAAGAGCCTTCATCATTATTCTTTGCTGTGTATTACTGATTGTTTATTTTGTGATGGGACTTATTTCTTCTCACATTGTAAAGAGCCTTCCCGAGCAGAACCTTGCAGAGCGGTGGTCGGATGAAATGAACATGGCACAGGTCAGTATCTTCGTTACAGAGGATCAGCTTGTAAAGGCTGAGGACCTCAAGAAGTTCACATATCTTCTTGAGAAGAAGCTGGTGGAATCCGGAGTTGTGGGCGAAGACGAAGAGGGTGCTGATAATGTAAAGACTCCGCAGATCGTTGACACAATAAGCATTGATGACATGAATAAAGGGGATGAAGAGGAATTTGAGGCTCCGCAGAAGACACCCCTGCAGGAATTATATGATGTAGCATACTGTGCCCAGGGACAGATAAGTCTCTCTTTTGAGAACAGGACAGCCGAGAAGGCAACAGCCATAGGAGTAGGCGGAGATTTCTTTTTGTTCCATCCCATGACCTTTGTGGCCGGTTCCTATTTCTCCGGCGATGATCTTATGAAGGATAAGATCGTCATTGATGAGGAGATGGCATGGCAGCTCTTTGGTTCAACGGACATCATCGGCCAGAGCGTAAGTATTGGGAACGTTCCACACTATATTGCCGGAGTTGTCAAAAGAGATTCAGGAAGAATAAGAAAGGCTGCGCAGCAGGATATAAGCTATGTTTATATGTCCTATGACTCTCTTTCAAAGTATGGAACCATATTGAGCGGGATAACTGAGTCAGAGGAAATATCAGAGGATGGAACAAATGCACTAAACGGTGGGATCAACTGTATTGAAGTTGTATGTCCCAATCCCGTAAAAGGGCTAGCTGCCAAGATCTGCAAGGAAAGTCTTGAAATAAAAGATGGATTTATAACGGTGATAGATAATACCGAGAGGTTTTCGTTCTTCTCGCTATGTGCGGTTCTTAAAAACTTTTTCACGAGAAGCATGTGGAACAAGGCAATCTATTACCCGTACTGGGAGAATACGGCAAGAGGCTATGAGGATATACTTGCACTGATCCTCCTTGTGAGAATGATCTGCATGACAGTAGTGATCCTGGTACTGGTCATCTTTACGGTTAACGCTTACAGGCATAAGAAGTGGACTGCAAGAGGAATTATAAAATATCTTTCCGATAAGAAATACGACCTGGAAGTTACATATAAGAGAAAGAAGGAGAAGTTATGAAAAAGGAATCTTTGTTAAAGAGGGGAATTTCCCTGATGAGTCTTACGGCTCTTTTGATCGGTTCTCTGAGTGGATGTTCTCTTGGGGGAGGAAACGGATCAAGCCTTGTGGATGAAGCTGCAAAGGGCTCAAAGGACTATGTATTTAAGAGCGAGAAGCTTGATATTGTAGATGCTTCTGATTACAGCAATATTTCTATTGTCGGTGAGAGGATCTATGCAGCTACCTATTCCGATGGTGAAAACATCACCATTTGTTCTTTTAACTCCGACGGAAGTGACTTAAAGACTGTGAAGATCCCGGAGGAGGATTCTGAGAGCCACGGCAATATGACCTATGACATGGACGGAAATCTGTATTGCATCCATTATAAGTATTACTACACGGATAAACAGGGTAACGTGATAGATATGAATGATCACCCGGATGAAGAGGGCATGGGTGATGAAAATGCGGAAGAGGATTATGAATATCACGAAGAGCAGTACCTTCAGAAATATGATGCTGAGGGCCATGAACTCTTAAATCTCATGCTTTCCGACGGACAGGATGAGGACAATTATTTCTCATTGTTTGGAATGGTATATGACGATAAAAACGGATTGATCCTCAGTTCAAACAGAGGTATTCAGAAGTTTAATGAGGCCGATCAGTCTTTTACCATGATACTAGATACAACTGATGCAGCCAGTGACTATAAGGATAACTCCATCAGTCTCTACAGAGGCTTTGACGGCAACATATTTGCATCTCTCTGGGGAGATCACGGCATTGAGCTAAGAAGCTTTGACCCGGAAACAGGTAAGCTTGGTGAGCCGTCAGAACAGTTTAAGACCTATGATGACTATTCATTCTTCGGCGGTAACGGATACGATCTGTATGTTTCAAAGTCAGATGGATTCTACGGTTATGATCTGGCAAAAGACACACTGACCAAGCTCCTTGATTTTGTGGACTCCGATCTTAGTGTCAGCTATTCGGTAAACAGTGTCGTGGCTGTAAGTGACCAGGAGTTTATTGCAAATCTTCCGGATGAGGCATACAACTATTCACTCTGCAGACTGACCAAGATCCCTGCAGATCAGGTAAAAGACAAGACCATCATTACTCTGGCGGGAAGCAGCATTGACTACACAGTAAGAGACATGGTTTATAAATACAATCAGGAATCTGAGGACTATAAGATAAAGATTGTTGATTACTCATCACTTGATTCAGAGGATGACTGGCAGGCGGGACTTACGCAGTTTAAACTCGACATCGTTTCAGGTAATGTTCCCGATATCATGTTTTTTGTAAATGACGAGCCGGTAGACAGCTATATCAACAAGGGATTGTTCCTTGACATGAGCAGTTACCTTGCATCTGATCCGGAACTTAAGGATGTAAAGTTCGTTGAAAATGTCTTTGATGCATTTAAAACCGGTGATAAGCTGTATCAGCTTGTTCCATCTTTCTATGTAAACACAATATCTGCAAAAGCATCTGACATGCGAGGGATGGATACCCTTACCCTGAAGGACTGCAGGGATATGATACAGCAGAAGGGTGTTACTCTCTCTGATTCCTTTGGTATGACTTCGAGGGATGTGATATTGTACTACGGACTTGTTTCATCAGGTAACAAGTTTGTTGACTGGGAGAATAAGAGCTGTAATTTTAACAGTGATGGATTTATAGAGCTTTTGGAGTTTGCAAAAGAGTTCCCGGAAGAGATCACAGAAGACATGTGGATGGACTTCGACGAAGCAAGTTACAGAACAGGAAAGTCGCTGTTTTCAATGACTTACCTTAACGGCTTCAGGTCCTATAGAAGGTATGTTGACGGAACCTTCGGAAGTGATATTGCGCTTATTGGATTCCCCAATGAGCTTGGTACCAACTGCTCCATAATAACTCCCAATGCAAGATTTGCTGTAAGTGCACATACCAAGTATCCCGAGGAGTGCTGGAAGCTGTTAAGAAATCTCTATCTCGACGAGTATCAGGACAAAATTGATTATGATTTCCCGATAAGAGAGGACAAGTTTGAAGCTCTTGGAAAGAAATCCATGGAGAAGGAATTCTGGATCGATGATGACGGAGAGAAGCACTATGACGATGAGTACTACTGGGTCGGTGATACTCAGGTGGTTGTTCAGCCTCTTGATCAGAAGGATGTTGATACCGTAACTGATTTTATAAAGTCGCTGACACTTATCTATTCATCTAATCAGGATGTACACAACATTATCAATGAAGAGGCAGCTGCATACTTCAAGGGACAGAAGACAGCACAGGAAGTTGCAGAGATCATACAGAGCAGAGTTTCAATATTTGTTAATGAAAACAGCTAAAAAGAAAGCCCGGCAAACGCTTGATTTGCCGGGCTTTTGTGATAAGCAAGCGACGGGAATCGAACCCGCCTCTTCAGCTTGGGAAGCTGACATACTACCGATGTACTACGCCTGCGCCTTCCAACTATTTTATTTTATGCATATTGTGCTATAATTTCAAGAGTATGAAAAAAATTTTGTGGAGGTAAAAGGATATGACAGAAAAGATCAAAAACGTAGCCGGCAAAAGCAAAGGCTTTGCCACTGAATTTCGTGAGTTCATCATGCGTGGAAATGTGATGGATATGGCAGTCGGTGTTATCATCGGCGGAGCATTCCAGAAGATCATTTCTTCACTGGTTGATGACATCATTATGCCCCTTATCAGCATTCTTACGGGCGGCATCGATTTCAACAACATGTTTGTTTGTCTTGACGGTAATTCTTACGCCACTCTTGAGGCAGCTAAGGAAGCCGGAGCAGTTACACTTAACTATGGTACTTTCATTACAGTAGTTATCAACTTCCTGCTCATGGCACTTGTAATCTTTTGCCTTGTAAAATCCATGAATAAAGTTGCTGACAAATTTGCCAAGGAAGAAGCAGAAGCACCTGCAACAACCAAGATTTGCCCTCGTTGTAAGAGTGAGATCAACATTGAGGCAACAAGATGCCCTCATTGCACTTCAGAACTGTAATAGCTGATCAGGAGGAAAAATGAATATGAAAAGAGTAAGTGATTTTGTAGGGAAGTATATGGCAGTCATTGTTCTTGTAGTTGCAGCTCTGGCACTGTTTGTGCCACAGTCATGCCTTTGGATTCAGACATCCTGGATCAACTACCTGCTCATGGTAGTAATGTTCGGAATGGGACTTACACTGAAGTTTGGGGACTTCGCTATAGTGTTTAAACGTCCCAAGGACATCATTATAGGATGTATTGCACAGTTCACAATCATGCCTCTTTTGGCATTTGCTCTTGGTAAGATATTCGGACTTGAGACAGGTCTTTTAGCCGGAGTTATCCTGGTTGGAACCTGCCCAGGAGGAACAGCAAGTAATGTCATGACATACCTCAGTAAAGGTGATGTTGCCCTTTCTGTCGGAATGACAAGTGTAAACACACTGCTTGCACCTTTCCTTACACCTGCGATCACATATCTTCTTCTGAAGACAAGCGTTACTGTAGATGTAATGAGCATGTTCCTCTCAATAATCAAGGTGGTCATCATTCCTATAGCACTCGGATTTATCATAAATAAATTCTGGGGCAAATACACCGAGAAGGTATCGGATGTGCTGCCTCTTATCTCAGTAACAGCCATCACACTTATCGTAGCTGCAGTTGTTTCTCACAATGCTGAGAGAATCCTTGAGACAGGAGCTATCGTATTCGCAGTAGTTATCCTTCACAATATCCTTGGATATGCTGTCGGATTTGTACTTGGACTTATCCTTAAGCTCCCTATGTCCAAGAAGAAAGCTCTTTCTATCGAGATCGGTATGCAGAATTCAGGTCTTGCAACATCACTTGCAGGATCAGCGTTCCCGGACCTTGCAATGGCAACGGTTCCCGGAGCTATCTTCTCAGTATGGCATAATATATCAGGTGCCCTTCTTGCAAATCTGTTCAGAAGATTTGAGGACAAAAGTGAAGAGTCTGAAGATTCTTTGAAACAGGAAAAAGGTGCTTGAATAAAGCCGGATAATAAAGACTAAATAAAACCGGGATGAAGGGTTTTGCTCTTCATCCCGGTTATTTTTTGTAAGTTGTTTTGGAAAGATCAGATTCTTGTGGAGCCTCTTTTTACAAGTTCGCCTGAGAAGATGGTCTTCTGAGGCATCTCGTTTTGAGTGAGGGTACCTACAAGTGTCTTAACAAGCTGTATGCACATATCTTCAAGTCGGTTGTCGATTGAAGAGAGCTCCGGCTCAGAACAGTGGGAGAGGATTGAATTGTTGTATCCTATTACCTGAAGTTCTGACGGAACCTTGATGTGATTGGCTCTTGCAAAGTTCATGGAACCGACTGCCAAAAAGTCATCACTTGTAACAACAGCATCAAACTTGAGTCCCTTTTTGTAAAGAGCCTCTACAAAGCCCTTAACGCCATCGATGTCCTCGTGACTGCCCTTGAAGTTCTGCATCAGCTGCTTCCTGAGAGGAATATCATGAGTTAAAAGAGCGTTCTGATATCCTGCCAGTTTCTTAAGTCCTGAGTAGGAGTTGCTGTTGTAGAGATAAAGGATGTCCTTGGCACCGCCTTCAATAAGCTGTTCTGTGGCATCCTGTGTTGCCTTGTAGTCATCGCAGAGTGTGCAGTAAACATTGTTACAGTCGAAGTCTGCGTTTAAAAGCATTATAGGAACACTGGCTGCTGCATCTCTTACGTACTGGTTGTCCTCGGGACTGTTCATGATAAAGTTTGAACCTATCATAACAATAGCATCTACATGCTGGGAGAGAAGGAGATTAGCAGATTCTTTCTTGGTCTCCATCTCGTAACCGGTACAGCACAAAACTGAGTGATATCCGTTTTCACGGAGCTTCTGTTCGATGTAGTAGATGGCCTTGGCGAGGTACAGGTCAGATGCATCGGCACAGAGGATACCGATGGTCTTCATTGAATTAAGACCAAGACCTCTGGCAAAAGCATTGGGCTTGTAGCCGTACTGTTCAATTATGTCCATGACTTTCTTGCGGGTACGGGGCTTAACGTTGGTGCTTCCGTTGAGTACACGGGAAACAGTGGCGATTGAAACCCCGGCCTTTTTAGAAATGTCATAAATAGTCATCTGGTTGCTCATAAAGTTATCTTTCTTCTAACGGGAATTTAAAGTATCTTACTGCATTGTTATAGGAGATATCTTTAACAATTTCACCGAGAATGTCAAGGTCTTCTGAAGGGTATTCACCATTTTCTACAAGTGATCCGAGATAATTGCAAAGGATCCTTCTGAAGTACTCATGTCTTGTGTATGAAGTAAAGCTTCTTGAGTCTGTCAGCATACCAACAAATCCTGAGAGGTTGCTGGACTCTGCAACACATCTGAGCTGTTCCTCCATACCGAACTTGCTGTCATTAAACCACCATGCGCTTCCCTGCTGGATCTTGGCAACTGCAGGACCTTCGTTGAAGCAGTTAAGCATAGTGTTGATGATCTTGTTATCGTTAGGGTTAAGTGAGTAAAGAATAGTCTTTGGAAGAGAGTTCTTTACATGAAGTGCATTGAGGAAATCTGCAAGCTCTCCCATAGGATAGTAAGCATCGATTGAATCATATCCTGTATCGGGACCGAGCTTCTCAAACATAGGAGTATTGTTGTCACGCTTGCATCCGAAGTGGAGCTGCATTACCCAGTCTCTCTTTGCAATCTCTTCGCCCTCGAAGAGCATGAAGGCTGTCTGGAACTTGAGATCTTCTTCCTTGGAAAGCTCACCGCCTGCAAGTCTCTTAGAGAAAATTGCCTCAACCTCTTCCTCTGAAGCAGGGTAGTACATAACATACTCAAGAGCGTGATCCGTTACGGTGCAGCCCTTTGAAGCAAAGTAGTCAAGTCTTACCCTAAGAGCCTCCTTAAGAGATTTGAAGGAGTCGATCTTAACTCCGCTTACATTTGAAAGAGTCTCAAGATATGTTGTGAACTCAGGCTTGGTGATATTCTTAGCCTTGTCAGGTCTCCATGCGGGAAGAACCTTGACGTCGAAAGTAGTATCTTCTTTGATCTTGTCGTGCCACTCAAGTGTATCAACAGGATCATCTGTTGTGCATATAAGTGTTACACCGGAAGCCTTGATAAGTGATCTTACGCTGGTGGCAGGATCCTGAAGGACTTTGTTGCACAGGTCATACACCTCTTCAGCTGTCTTGGAATTAAGAACTCCCTGATATCCGAAATACTTGCGAAGCTCAAGGTGTGCCCAGTGATGAAGCGGGTGACCTACAGACTTCTCAAGGCATTTTGCGAACATAAGGAATTTATCCTTGTCTGATGCATCTCCTGTGATGAATTTTTCATCAACCCCGAAAGAGCGCATCATACGCCATTTGTAATGATCTCCTCCGAGCCATACCTGTGTGATCGTATCGAAATGACGATCCTCGGCTATCTCCTTGGGACTTATGTGGCAATGATAGTCAAGGATAGGCATATTCTCAGAATAGTCATGGTAAAGCTTCTTGGCAGATTCAGACTGCAGAAGGAAATCCTCATCCATAAATCTTTTCATTTTGTATACCCTCCAACTCTTGATTATGAAATAAATTATGAAAGCATTTTCATAAATTTTTTCAAATGTATTATACAGGACTGCCATGCTAAATACAATAGAAAAATTTGTTGACGTATTGAGTGGGAATAGATATGATTTTATTGTAAACGCTTACAAATTTGTTTCAAAAGATAAAGAAGGGTAGGTTACAAATGGGCAAATTTTTACAGATCCATCCTGATGACAATGTGGTTGTCTGCCTTGAAGAGCTTAAAAAGGGAGACAGTGTAACTCTTGGGAATGGTACAGTGGTAGCGGCTTTGGAGGACATTCCTGCCGGTCATAAGATGGCTGTCAGGGATATTGAAGATGGAAAAGACATTGTGAAATACGGTTATGCCATCGGACATGCTACTGAAGAGATAAAAACGGGAAGATGGGTTCATACTCATGATATAAAGACAAATCTTGAGGGAATCCTTGATTACAGGTATCAGCCTGATCCGGAATATGTTCCTGCCAAAAAAGCCAAAATGGCCAGTAGAAAAGGGACATTTAAGGGCTTTGTAAGAGGAGACGGAAGAGTAGGTATTAGGAATGAGATCTGGATAATCCCTACTGTCGGCTGTGTGAACAACATAGCAACAGCTCTTGCCAAACAGGCTAATTCTTATATTAAGGGAAGCATTGACGAAGTGGTTGCTTTTACCCATAACTACGGCTGCTCACAGACAGGTGATGATCAGGAGCACACAAGAACGATCCT
>JAEEGF011385322.1_pt1 | contig 13368 bp, 6 predicted proteins | sample 9134171 | NCBI WGS metagenome assembly JAEEGF01 (sample SAMN16246542, study PRJNA631951) | gut metagenome | biome: gut microbiome; feature: rumen; material: AP-attached | host: Bos | place: Iran: Karaj | collected 2018-10
AAGATATATTATATTGTCGAATTACTCCAGGAGAAGATCTTTTGTATAACAAACGTTGTTTAGGCCGTAAACCAACAATTAATGGAGGATGCCTAGGTAGTGATAAAGTCATTAATGGATGGTGTTATGATACTAGTGCAAACTCCGGTTATGAAGCAGAATATCGTTGTCCTGATGGTATGTTAATATCTATTAAAGATTATGAAAGTGGTCTTAAATGTACTAAAGAAGTATGGTTAGAAGCAGAATCAATTTATTGTCCTGATGGTTTTAATAGAGTCGATAACAAATGTATTCGTCATGAAATTGAAGATCCTTTTCATGATATTACTTGTGAATCTGGATTTACTAAGACAAAAGATCTACGTTGTCTAAATCTAAACGACACAAAAGATATGATAGATGGATATAAATGTCATAGTCCTAATAGTAGATTAGAAGGAGATACTTGTATAAATTACGAAGTTATTAGTGCAAAATAATTAAAAATGTGGTATAATATACAACTATCAAGGGGTGGTAGTTGTGTATTATTGCGATAGATTTAAAGGTAAGGATATTACCGATACTCGTGATCAAATAGCAAGTGAAATAACTAATAACAAAATTGATAATCTAAAAGTAACTAATGAAATGATATGTTTTGCATATCAACCAGGTTGTAGTCATAAAAGCCATAGAGAAAGAACTAGAGTATTATTAAATCCAAAAGAATGTGAACAACAAAATCTTGAAGATTATATCTATTACATGGCTGATATAATAAGTCATAATACTTTAGCAAGTTATTTTTATGGAAGTGATGTCTATGGTAGTGGGGGAAGATCCGAATTTACAAGAAGATTAGATAATTTAATTGAAAGTATAAAACCATATTGTGGTTTTTATGAATGTGATGATTTAATTGGTAATCTTGGTTTGTCATCAATAATTATTGCATATCTTTATGCAAATGATTTTAATAGTTATGAAATGTTAGATTTATTTCTATCAGATCCAGACACTTACTATGAGAAAATAAAAAAAAGATTTCCTGATTGGATCATCGATCGACTTTATTTAAATGAAGTAGAGACCTTTCCTTATTTAGAAATCTATGAAGATTTAGAAAAAATATTATTTGGAACAGAACAGATAAAAATTATTAAATAATTTTTATCTTTTTTTTTGCTTTCATATTGATATTATTTTTTTAACTTGATAAAATGTATATATAGAATAATAGAGAGTTAGAATGGAGTGTTGTCTATGAAAACAAAAAGAAAACATAATCTAGTAAAGTTATTGGTAAGTTTAGTACTTGTTGTAACGATGTTATTTTCAGTACTAAATATTTTTAATGTTGTAGCAAAAGAAAGTGAAGTTTTATTAACTAATGTTACAATCACAAATATTAGTGATGGTAGTGAAGCTACTGTTACTGATTTTGAGAATACTAAAATTGTAACTAATATTGTATTTCATAAACTAAATGATTCTGTTTCTTATAGATTAACTATTAAAAATAATGGTGATAAAGAAAAGACAATTACTGATATAACAGATGATAATACTAATCAAAATATTGTTTTTGAATATGATAAACATATTGGTGAGACGATAGCTCCTGAAGAAGAAATGAATATTGATGTTGAAGCTATTTATAAAAATGAAACTGAATATAATGAAGTATTTGATAAAGAGATTAAATTCATTTTTACTTTTGAAGAAGATGAAGAAGTACCTGTTCCAATGACAAGAGATAATTTATACTTATATATTGTTCTATTAATAATTTCAATAATTGGTTTAGTAATAACGCATACAACAAATAAAAAAATTAAGAAAGTAATGGTTTTATTACTTGTTGTTACACCAATTATTACTAAAGCTTTAACTGTTGAATATACATTATTGTTTACAAATAGTATTAAAGTACAAGATAGACAAACTGTTAAATATGTTGTTGATGGTAATGAAGAAGAAAAAGTAATTCCATACAACACAAAAGCAGAGAAACCAACTGATCCAGAAAAAGAAGGATATAACTTTATTGGTTGGTATGATGATAATGATGAACCATTTGACTTTAATACAAGTGTTAAAGAAGATGTTACTTTAAATGCTAAGTTTGAAGCGCAAACAGTTACTTATAAAGTAATTCATAAACAACAAAATTTAGATAACGATGAATATACTGATAAAGATATTGAAACATTAGAAGGTAAATATGATGCACCTGTTAATCCAAGTGTTAAAACATATAATGGATTTACTTCTCCATCAGTACAAATGGTTAAACTCGGTTTAAATACGGAAATAACTTATTTATATACAAGAAATAGTTATAAAGTAACTTATAAATATGAAGGTAAAGTACCAGCAGGAGCTAGTAGTTTACCAACTGAAAAGACATATAAATTTGAAACAGTAGTTACTAAGGAAGCTGATGCATCAGCACCAGGTTATTCATTTAACGGATGGAGTGTTACAGATAGTACATTTACTATTCCAGCAAATGATTTAGTAATAACAGGTTCATTTACTGCTTTAGGTAATACGGCATATAAGGTTGAACATTATTTTGAAACGTTTACTGATAATGAATATGTAATTAATAATTTATTAACAGACAATTTAACTGGTGAAACTGATACTGATGTTACAGGAACTAGTAAAACAGTAACAGGATTCGCATTTGATACTAATAATGCAAATAATGTTAAAACTGGAACAATTAATGGAAATGGCACATTAGTATTAAAACTATATTACAAGAGAAATAGATTTAATGTAACTTATAGTTACACAGGTATTAATCCAGAAGGAGCTACGGCGTTACCAGAAGTTCATGAATATAAATATGAACAAGAAGTAACTGTAGCACCAAGCGCTTCAGCTCCAGGATACAACTTCTCTGGATGGAGTAGAACCGGTACATTTAATATGCCAAATGAAGCAGTTACAATTACTGGATCATTTACAGCAAGAACTGATACAGCATATAAGATTGAACATTATTTTGAAACATTAACAGATAACGAATATGCAATTAATAATTTATTAACAGATAATTTAACTGGTGAAACAGGAACAACAAAAACAGCATCAAGTAAGACTGTTACAGGATTCACATATGATGCCAATAATGTAAACAATGTTAAAGAAGGAACAATTAAAGGTGATGGAAGTTTAACTTTAAAACTTTATTACAGACGTAATGAATACAATGTAACTTATAGTTATACAAATACACCTAATGGTGCATCAACACTTCCTGCTGGAGAACAATATAAATATGAAGAACAAGTTCCAATTGCACCTGTTGCAACAGCTCCAGGATACAACTTCTCTGGATGGAGTAGAAGTACGGCATTTAGTATGCCTGCTGAAGATGTTACAATCACTGGTTCGTTTACAGCAAGAAATGATACCCCATATAAAGTTGAGTATTATTTAGAAACATTAACTGCTGGTGAATTTGTTCTTAATACAGATATTACTGATAATTTAACAGGAACTACTGATACTGAAGCTAATGCTACTGGCAAAACAGTTACTGGATTTACATATGATGAAAATAATTCAAATAATGTTAAAACTGGTAATATCGATGGTAATGGAACACTAGTATTAAAACTATACTATACAAGAAATGAATATAGTTTAACTTATCAATATACAAATAATCCTGCTCCAGAAGGAGCAACAGCACTTCCTGTCCAACGAGATTACAAATATGAACAAGAGGTAACAGTAGCACCTAATGCTACTGCTCAAGGATATGAATTCTCTGGATGGAGTAGAACGGGCACATTTAATATGCCAGCTAGTGATACTATTATCACTGGTACATTTACACCAAAAAATAATACCCCATATAAGGTTGAACATTATTTTGAAACATTAACAGATGATCAATTTGTAATCAATAATGAATTAACTGATAATTTAACAGGAACTACTGATACAACATCACCTGTTGCAACAAGTAAAACTATTACAGGATTTACATATGATGATGCTAATATTAACAATGTTAAATCAGGTGTTATAAAAGGTGATGGAAGTTTAGTATTAAAACTATACTATACAAGAAATAGACATAATGTAAGTTATCGTTATACTAATAATCCAGTTCCAACTGATGCAACTACTTTACCTCAAACAAAAGAATACAAATATGAAGAATTAGTTTCAGTTATAACTGATGCAACGGCAACTGGATATACATTTGGTGGATGGAGTGTTGCAGGACCATTTAGTATGCCTGATGAAGCTGTAGAGATTACAGGTACATTCACTGCAAATACATATCAAATAATTTTTGATAAAAACGATAATGATGCTACAGGAACAATGGCTAATCAAAATATGACATATGATCAACAAGTTGCATTAACTGCAAATGCCTATACTAAAGTTGGTTATCATTTTGCTAAGTGGACTACAAATGATGATGGTACTGGAACTGAATATATAGATGAAGCAAGTGTTAAGAACTTAGCAACAACTGGAACAATTACTTTATATGCAAATTATGCTCCTAATACAAATACCCCATATAAAGTAGAACACTATATGGAAAATGAAAATGGAACATATGAAGTAAGTGGTACTAAGTATGAATTAACTGATATTAATATAGATAATTTAACAGGAACAACAAATGCAACTATTACAATAGTACCTAAAACAATTGCCAGTCATGAGTTTGTTTCAAATATTTCTGATTCACTAAGTCAGACAATAGCTGCTGATGGTTCATTAGTAGTAAAACTATATTATAATCTTAAAACTTATACAGTAACGCTTAATGCTAATACTGGTAAATTCTATGCAAATGATGATAGTGAAGAAGATACACAAACAATAACTAAAAAACATGGTGAGGTGTTAAATCTTAGTGAATTACCAGCTAAACCAGATGTAGATAAGAGACATAGTTCTTTAGCTGGTTGGTATACAGAAGCAACTAGTGGTTCTAAAATAGAGGCTCCTGTTGAAATAACGGATAATGAAACGTATTATGCACAATGGAATGATGTCCCTATAATGTGTGTTAAAGCAACTGAATTACATGAAGAAGAATGTCAACAAACGACAAATGGATGTCATAAAAATGGTTATGCATATGGAGATGCAATTATTTATGGAAACACTGCTGCATCAGCAACACCACAAATTGGTGATGCTTATGATTGCGATATAAATAATGACCAAGTATATGATCCTGTTACTGAAAGATTCTATTATTTAAAAAAAGAAAATGATAAAGCTTCATTAATCTTCTTCTCAATATATGATGGTACTGGAATTAATACAAAAGCTAGTATTCCTTATACAGATGCAATTGTTAGTTTACCTACAAATGCTCATAGTAAATGGTTTAACTTGGATAATCCATCTAGATTTTTAACACATACTGAAGCAAGTAGTTCATCTATATGTGGTACTAATTTTAAACATTGTGATTATGTATTAGAAAATACTGTTTATCATTATGATGTATCTGGTATACAAAATGATGAAGATAAACCATATAGATCAGGATTATGGTTAATTGATGGATCTGATATTTGGAGAATTCAAACTAATTCATTACAATATAATCAACAAAATGATACAAGAGTTAATGCTATTAAACCAGTTATTGAAGTTCCAATTAGTAGAATGGATACAACTGCTAATGATAAATTTACAGTAACATTTAATGCTGGTTCTGGAACAATCCCATCAGCTGGTTCAACCCAAGTAATTACTGTTGGAAGAGGAGGAGTAGTTCGTGAATTCCCAACTCCAACATTATCTGGTAGTACATTTAAAGGTTGGTATACAAGTGAAACATTTGAAACAAGTGTTTCTGCACCAGTTAAAAATATTACAGAAAATAAAACTTACTATGCTAAGTGGGCTCCTGATTCAGGTTATGCTGCAATGATTGGTGAAATTGAATATCCAACATTACAATCAGCTATTAATGCTGCTACAAGTACTGGTAGTGAACCTACAACAATTGTATTATTAAAAGATGTTACTGAAGAAGTAACAGTAGATGGCAATAAGAACATTAAATTAAATCTACAAGGTAATACCTTATCAAATACAGGAAATGATAAACATGTAATAAATGTTAACTCTGGTTCTTCAATTGAAATATATGGAGGAACTATTACAAGTAGTGCAAATGTTTCAATGATAAATGTAGATGGTGGTACATTAAAAGTATCTGGTGGAACATATAATGCCACTGGAAGTGGTGAAGTTCTTGATAACACAGATGGTAATGTTACAATTAGTGGATCAACTGCTATATCATTAACATCAGCAAGTACAACTAAACCAACAATTACTAATAATGGAACATTAACAATTCATCATGGAACGATTAAATCAACTGGATCTAATGCAATTTATAATGAATCTGGAACATTTAATATTGGTGCTAATACAGCATTAAGTTATACTGATCCAACGATTCAAGGTGCAACATATGGTATTGTTGCAAAAGAAAACTATAATTTCTATGATGGAATTATTAAGGGTGGTACTGCTCCTGTTGCAAAAGCAACTGGTGATACACCTACAATTACAACAGATAATGAACATACAACAATAACTAATATCGAAAGTGATTCAGTATATGTAACTGGTACTGAAACAGAAAATCAAATATTATATCAAACATTGAGTTTAAGATATTATACGCAAGTATTTATCTTAACATTTGATGCTGGAAGTGAAGGAACTCCACAAACTCAAACAAAAGTTGTTAATCGAATTAGTGGTGAAGCTGTAGGCGTTCTACCTACAAATCCAACACGTGAAAATTACATGTTTGAAGGATGGTATACTGAAGAAAATGGAGCTGGAACAAAAGTTACTCCAGAAACTATTCCAACTGTAATGCAAGGAGTTGATCCTGATACAGTTGAGTCAGCATATATAACTTATTATGCAAACTGGGTAGCAAATACTGCCCCAGACCATACTGTTACATATAATGCTAATGGCGGTAAGTTCTCTAATAATACCGGAATACTTGAAATAACAGTTGATGATTCGAGTCAAATTACATCATTTCCAGAAGAACCTACAAATACTAATACATTATTAACATTTGATGGATGGTATTCTGATAGTGAATTAACACAAGAAGTTGTTCTTCCAATAACTGTTACAGAAGATAAAGAATTCTTTGCTAAATGGCATAATGAAAGTATTGCCTTAATTAATGATGAATATTGTAATTGTACAACATTACGTCAAGCCTTTAATCAAGTAACAACTACTGGTAATACTAGAACTGAAGTTAAACTTCTTAAAGATGTAGTAATTGCTAATAATTCATCTAATGGACAAATAATAGATGGTAAAAATATTCTTCTTAATTTACAAGGCCATAAGATTGAAAATACTGTAAATGCTGACGTTAAAGCTATTGAAATAAATAATGGTAAATTAGAAGTAACTAATGGTACTATTACATCAACAGCTTCTGCCGCAACTCTTCAATTAGCTTCAGACGGTGAGTTAATAGTATCAACTGACGCTGTTATTACTCATACAAATAAAAAACAAGCTATTTATAATGATGGTGGAACAGTTACAATAACTAATAATGCTCAAATTTCAAATACTATTAATAATAGAGCTGCTGTTCACAATAAAGGAACGTTATTAATCTTAGGTGGAACTATTATTTCAAATAATGGCTTTGCTGTTGCTGTTGAATCAGGAAACCTAACTATAGGTGTTAAAGATGGTAATGTTGATACTACATCACCAATTATTCAAGGTAAGACTTATGGTGTAACATCTGCTGTAGGATATAATTTCTATGATGGAATAATAAAAGGTCATACTTATCCAATTGGTATTGCTACTCAAAATCAATATGATACAAGTAGTGTAAATGATACAAATAAAACTAAAATTGCTGATATTGAGACAAATACAGATTATGTGATGGGTGATGAAACAATTAGTGGAACTAATTATCAAACATTGTATTTAGAACCTATAAATGTTCAAACTCATACAATCACCTTTATTCCTGGTGAAGGAGCAACTTCTGTAGCTCCACAAACAGTTAATGATGGAGAATCTTTAACTGAGATCCCAGAGCCAACTAAAGAACATTATGATTTTGCTGGTTGGTATACTGGGGAACATGGCGAAGGTGATAGATTAACTTTAGAAACAACATTTACTGCTGATGCAACTTATTATGCTAACTGGGTAGAATCTCTAGTTAACCCATACACAATTACCTTTGTTGTAGGTGAAGGGGCAACACCTGTCAATCCACAATATGCAGGTGAAGGTGAAACATTACAAAGCATTCCAACTTCTACAAGAGAAGGATATACTTTAGAAGGATGGTATACAGGTGAGAATGGTACAGGAAACAAATTAACATTAGAAACAACATTTGATAATGATGCAACTTATTATGCTAATTGGGTTCCTGTATCTACTATGATCTGTCGTCCTGCTACAGAACTTCATAAAGAGAATTGTGGAGGAACAGATACAGGTAAAGGTTGTAGAGCTGATGGATATCAAAGTAACGAAGAGATTAAATATGGAAAACTTGTTGATGACGATGAACTAGCAGTAGGTGATGCACTTGACTGTGATGTTGATGGTACGGGATATAATCATCGTTTCTATTATTTAAGAACTAATAATGATAATGCTGTATTAATTTATAATACAAATTATGAAGGTACTGAAGGACCTGGAATTTCGGCAAGTTATTCTTATGATGATTCACATGATGCTTTACCAACAACAACTCAATGGTCAAATTTACCTGCTTCAAGCAACTATAGTTCTGGAAAAGCTGCAAGATTTGCTACTCGTGAAGATTTACGAGTTGCGGTAAATGCTCAAACTGTTGAAGATCTTTCATCTACTGATGGTGTATTAAAACCAATTAATTTCATATATGAAAATACTTCATATGCAAATGCTAGTGGTTATAGATCTGCTATATGGCTAGAAGCTGAAGGTAGTAATCATTATAGATATCATAAAGATAGTCGTAAAGTTACTGATGGTGGAAACACAAATGCTGTTCGTCCAGTAATTGAAGTACCATTATCTAAGATTGAAATGCCAGAAGATAATGATGTAACATTAACATTTAATACTGATAGTGGTTCAACTGTTAATCCTATTGATTTAACTACTGGTGAAAAGTTATCTAGTATACCTGTTTCAACAAAAGAAGGTTATTCTCTTGATGGGTGGTATACTGAGGCTAACGGTCAAGGTACTAGACTTGATCTTGAAACATCATTTAATGATGATGCTACCTATTATGCTAATTGGGTAGCAAATAAAGAAGTAGTTAATCATGATACTGTTCCAGTTGCTATGAGAACATATTTCAATATGATTAGTACATGGGCAAATGGAGCTACGGATGCTAATCATGCTGATTATGATACAGCTATGACTGATAATTTAAATAATAATGATTGTGTATACTTTACTGGTGATAATCGTGATACTGAATATCGAAATAATTACTGTGATCAACCAAATAAGTATGATACAACCGTTAATGAAACATTAAAAATATATAAATATAATTCAACTAATAAAGTAGTAGGTGAGGAAGCTACATATGTTTCATCATATAATGGTAGAATCTATAATATGATACCTAATGAAACATATTATTGGAAATCAACTACTGATGCTAGTAACTATGGCTTTGTAAAAGCTACTGGTGAACGTCGTATTATATCTATTGATAATATTCAAATGGATGATAATACTAAGTTTAGTGGTACTCTTCATAAAATGCGTAATGTACGTGATTTAGGAGGTATCCCTGTTACTTATACTGATTCAAATAATAATACTGTAACTGGATATATTAAATATGGTAAGTTATTTAGAGGTGAAAGAATCTGGAAAGAAGGTAGTTCTAATATATACCTTAATAAATTAGGTATATATAACGAAATGGATTTACGTGGTAGTGGTGAAGTTAGTTCTTCTCTTGATGTTAATTTAGATAATAATATAACATCTAGTCCATCAACTAATACATTTGAAATTATTCACTATGGAATTGATTATAATGGCTTTAATGGCGGATATAGTGCAAATGATCAAAATACTCATTATGATTATTATGATTTAGCTAGAAATGCCTTAACAAGAGTTATGCAAGAATTTGTTGATGCGCATGAAGCTGGTAATGATGACTTCTCATTAATATTCCATTGTCGTATTGGTGCTGATAGAACAGGAACACTTGCTTACTTAATAGAAGGTGTACTAGGAGCATCTGAAGAAGAAAGATATCGTGATTATGAATTAACTGTCTTCTTTGGTCTTCGTGAACGTACTAGATTCTATTTAAATAAAGGTGATAACTATGTTAAATTCCAACATTTAAAACAAGCTATTCGTGATGCTGGAGATGGAGTTCATGAAGATGTTATTGCTTGGTATTTAAAAGGTAGTACTAATCCAACTTCTGATTCAGAATTAATAGATCAATTTAGATCAATCTTAGTTGAAACTAACTAAGAATTAAAAAGTTAAGAATTTCTTAACTTTTTTTCTTTGTTATGTTATAATATACCACTGTTGAGAGGCCTTATGAATGAGTTAGATGTAATCTATCGTTTAGAGAATGATAAGGATTATTTAAATGGTTTATTTCATGATTGTTACTATAATGATACAAACTGTTATGAAGAGTTTAAAAGCATTCAACCTTATCTTCATTTGATTGCAAGAAAATATTGTATAATCGGTTGTAGTCGATTCGAACGTCCAGAATTTGAAATCTTTTTACCAGTAGCTAAAATATTATATAAATTATCACAGGAAAATAGATTAGATAATATTAAGAATATTCTTTTATTTTTATTTGTTATTGATAAGTTTGGAATGGATGTTGAAGATATACTTAATATTTTGATTGATCCAAAGAAATGTTTTAATGAATCAAATGAAAATTATATAGAATTTATTAATGAGATATTTTGGAAATATTCATTTATGTATCAAAGTAGAAGATGCGATAAGAAATATAATATAAAACTACATGATATTCTTGAATGTTATATGAATTATTGTCGTACTTTAAAAGATGAGTATGATAAACCTGAATTAAGAAGATTGTGTGCGGCAATTGGTGGACTATGTAATATAAGTGATATGGATATTAGTACACTTGATAATATATATAAAAATTTATTTGAAAACTTTGATGATATTCTAGATCGATATTTATTAAATAGTACTGTAGAAACAAATGATATGTTGCAATTTGCCCTATATGTACTAAATAACGATCAAAAACCAATTAAAATTATAAAGTAGGTGATAATATGGCATTACTTATAAAAGATTATAAAGATTTTTATTATTATTTTAAAAATGGTATTAATTTAGGCAAATATAAAGAATTTGATCTTTATAAAGAAGTCTTAAATATCATTTTTAACAGTATGGATCTATATCATCGTGCTAATGAAAAAGTTTGTGAAGATTTTATTAAAAATATAGTTAATTTAGTTACTATAAATAATAATCATGAATTAATTGATGAATATTTAATTCAAGTTATTTCGAATAGTAGAGTAGCTAATATACCAGATCTTTTTTATGATTTGTTAGCTTCAATTGTTGAACCTAAAGGTGTTGCTAAAAATAATATTAATACCTTGGTTACTACTTTTTACATACTATTAATTGATATCATGTATGATTGGGAAGAAGCTGCTCATGATAAACAATTTATAACACCATTCTCTAGAGTTAAAATAGTTGATTTCAAATACTTAATGCTATATATATTTAGTTTAAATGTTGATAAAGTTTTTAATCATACTAAATATAGCGTTCGTGATGATACAACTAAATTATTTCTATTTTGCAATATTCTTGCATACACATATTTATATAGTAAAAGATATGATCTTATTGATGCTTTTTTATCTAATAGTGACTATTATCTTGAAAAATTAAGAATAAATGGAATCGATTATGAACCAGGTTATAGTAAATTAGATCCTAAAGTAGGAAAGAAACTCTTTAATTTTATTGAAACCTTTTTTACTGTTAATGAAAAGAAAAAGATTATATTTTAGGCTGTATTATGAAAGTAATATTTTTAGATATAGATGGTGTTTTAAATACATTTCAAACCTTTAAAGAAATAAATTTAGAGGAGCAATTAACAGGTTTTAGAAGAGTTGCTATTGATATTGATAAAGTACTATTACTTAAAGAAATAGTTGAAAAAACGGGAGCTAAATTAGTACTTAGTTCTGGTTGGCGTAAGTATGGCAAAATGAAAGACGGTAGACTCGTAACTAAAAACCAAAACTTATTTGATATTAATAGAATTCTTAATGATCATGGCTTAGAAATATATGATTTAGTTCCTTATAAAAGAAAAGAGAATAGAGAAGTTCAAATAAAAAAATGGTTAAGTAAAAATCTTGATGTTGAAAGTTTTGTTGTCTTTGATGATGAAGATTTTGATTTACAAAGCTTTATTGATCATGAACTTATTAAAACATACTTCTATATGCGTGATAAGAATGGTGATGAAAGACCAGATTTATGTGGCTTAACAAGAAATCATGTAGTAGAAGCAATTAACAAATTAAATAACAGTAAACAATTAATTAAAATATAGTTTATCTTTTAAAAAAACTTTATTTTAATAATTATTTATGTTATTATACAAGTAGAAGGAGAGAGGTGTTTTCAATGAAAATGAATTTAAGAAAAGTATATAGTATCGTAATGGCAAGTTTATCATTATTACTAATCATTTTCTCATTTTTACCATATGTAAGTTACGGTAGTTATGCATCAGCTAGCTTATGGTCAACTGGATATATTGGTATTGGTGTAGTACAAATGATTTTATTACTTTGCATTATTACGCTTTACTTATTACACTTATTCATCGATTTAGGTGAAAAATGGATTAAATTTGCAAACTATGGTGTTGGTTTCATCGTATTTGTACATTTAATTAATTTCTTCACTTTAGTTAGTGGTGGATCAGGTGTAGGATTCTGGTTTGAATTCTTATTATCATTAGGACTTGGAACTATATCTGTATTATGGTATTTTGCTAGCGAACAACCATTTGCTTCAAAATCTACTCCAATTGTAGGATATGATCCTGCTACTGGAAAACCAATTTACGCTAAGATTAAAAGTTATGATCCTAAAACAGGAAAGCCAATTTATGATGAACAAAAATAGTACGTTAAGTACTATTTTTTGTATAAAGAATTATTAATTAATTCTTTTTTTTGTGTTAAAATAAAAACCGGTGATTAATATATGGATGCCCATTAAAAAATGTTTAGTAGTATTATTTGGTTTAGCAAT
>JAEEGF011602813.1_pt1 | contig 13367 bp, 10 predicted proteins | sample 9134171 | NCBI WGS metagenome assembly JAEEGF01 (sample SAMN16246542, study PRJNA631951) | gut metagenome | biome: gut microbiome; feature: rumen; material: AP-attached | host: Bos | place: Iran: Karaj | collected 2018-10
GATTTTGGTGAGCTCGTTCATCAGGTCCACCCTGTTGTGAAGGCGCCCGGCAGTGTCGATGAGCACCACATCGGCCTCTTTCGCAACTGCCGATTTCACCGCGTCGAACGCCACAGAAGCGGGATCCGCCCCCATTGGCTGCTTCACGATGGATGCGCCGGTGCGCTCCGCCCAGATTGTGAGCTGTTCCACTGCGGCGGCGCGGAAAGTGTCCGCGGCGCCAAGCACCACCTTCTTGCCCTGAGCCACAAGCATGGAGGCCAACTTGCCGATGGTGGTGGTTTTGCCCACGCCGTTAACGCCCACAACCAGCACCACATAGGGTTTCTTGCTGAAGTCGAAGGCCTGCACGGGGGTATCGTCTTCCCCGAGGAGTTTGGCAATCTCGTCACGGATGATGTCCACCAGTTCGTCCATCGACACATATTTGTCCCTCTCCACGCGGTCCTCTATGTTGTCGATGATCTTCAGGGTGGTATCCACGCCCATATCCGAACCCAGAAGGGCTTCCTCCACGGCGTCCAGAACGTCGTCATCAACCCTGGACTTCCCCACGATGGCCCTTCCGAGCCTCTGGAAGAAGTTCATGTTGGTTTTCTGTACGCCTTTGTCAAATATTCCCATTATCCTACAAATATACTCATTTTATCCCACAATCGCACCATTTGCAATGGCTTCTACGGGGCTTATCAGGCGCATCTTGCCGTCGCCCTGCTTGGCCATGAGTATCATGCCGCAGCTCTCGATGCCGCGAATTACTCTGGGCTGAAGGTTTGCGAGTATGCATATCTGGCGGCCCACCATGTCTTCCGGGCTGTAGTACTCTGCAATACCGGAAACGATGGTACGCTTGTCCAGTCCTGTGTCTATTGTGAGTTTGAGGAGTTTATCCGTCTTGGGAACGCGTTCTGCCTCAAGCACTTTGGCAACGCGGATGTCCATCGCCCCGAACTGCTCAAAGGTTACGGGCTCCTTGCCGGGCTCCACTTTCTTCGCAGCCTCTTCCGCAGCCTTGGCCTTCTGAGCCGCCTCCCTGGCAGCCTTGATGGCCTCCAGGCGGGCAATCTGGGCATCCACCTCGGAATCTTCGATCTTCCGGAACAGCAGCACGGCCTCTCCCAGTTCATGCCCAGGCTTCAGCAATTCCTTTTCGCCCAGCATATTCCAGTTGAGCACAACTGGATATGCGGGCTTCACGGAAGTATGAAGCGCGGCGGATTCGCCTTCCTTATAGAAATTCACCGTGGGTTCGCCTTCGCCCGCGCGATGGTCCGTGCCGGCATCGACACTCACTTTCAGGATGTCACGCAGCTTCTGGGCGCTGAACGGAGTGAAGGGCTCGAAGGCGATGGCCAGATCGGCACAGATCTGAAGGCAGGTGTAAAGGATGGAACCGGTGCGCTCCAGATCCGTTTTCGCCACTTTCCAGGGCTCCATGTCGGAGATGTATTTATTGCCGATGCGGGCGATATTCATCGCTTCCTTCAGGGCCTCGCGGAAGTGGAAGGTGTCCAGGTATTTCTCCATCGCCTCCCTGCAGGGCTTCACACCCTCAAGGGTTTCTTTATCAATGGCTTCAGGCTTTGCGTTGGCAGGAACCTTGCCGCCGAAATACTTATGGGTGAGCACCACGGCCCTGTTTACGAAGTTTCCGAACACGGCCAGAAGCTCGCTGTTATTTCTGCTCTGGAAGTCTTTCCAGGTGAAGTCGTTGTCCTTGGTTTCCGGGGCGTTGGCCGTGAGCACATAGCGCAGCACGTCTTCCTGCCCGGGGAACTCGTCTTCGTATTCGTTCACCCATACGGCCCAGTTCTTCGACGTGGAAATCTTGTCCCCTTCCAGGTTCAGGAACTCGTTGGAGGGCACGTTTTCCGGAAGCACATAATCGCCATATGCCTTGAGCATTGACGGGAATACTATGCAGTGGAATACGATATTGTCCTTGCCGATGAAGTGGATGAGCCGGGTATCCTTGCTCTTCCACCACTTCTCCCAGCTTTCCGGGAGCAATTCCTTCGTGTTGGAGATATAGCCGATGGGGGCGTCGAACCACACATACAGCACCTTGCCCTCCGCACCCTCGACGGGTACGGGAACGCCCCAGTCCAGGTCCCTGGTAACGGCACGGGGCTGCAGGCCACCGTCCAGCCAGCTCTTGCACTGGCCATATACGTTGGTCTTCCACTCCTTGTGCTGCTCCAGAATCCATTCACGGAGCCAGGGCTCATACTTATCCAGGGGAAGATACCAGTGGGTTGTTTTCTTCTTCACGGGAGCGCTTCCGCTGAGGCTGGAACGGGGGTTGATAAGTTCGTCCGGGCTAAGGGTGGAACCGCATTTCTCGCACTGGTCGCCATAGGCATCGGGATTACCGCACTTGGGGCAGGTTCCAACGATCAGACGATCCGTGAGGAACATCTTGGCTTCCTCGTCGTAGAGCTGTTCGCTCTCTTTCGTGATAAAATCGCCATGGTCGTAGAGCTTGCGGAAGAACTCCGCGGCATTCTCCTCGTGCACCTTCGACGATGTGCGGGAGTATATGTCGAAGTTGATTCCAAGGCGCGTGAACGCGTCTTTCATCACCTTATGGTATTTATCAACGATATCTTGAGGGGTAACTCCCTGCTGGCGCGCCTTGATGGTGATGGGCACGCCGTGCTCGTCGCTTCCGCAAACGAACAGCACATCCTCCCCGCGCATGCGCAGATAGCGCACATAAATGTCTCCGGGGATATATGCACCTGCAAGGTGGCCGATGTGAACCGGCCCGTTTGCATACGGCAACGCACAGGTTACCAGGGTTCTCTTGTGTTTATTCTCCATATCTCTGCTTTTGTTTTTCCCGTCCGAGCCGGATGTTCACTTTCCGTCTAGCTTCGCTCACACGGCTGATTTCTTCCATAATTGACGTCTGCTGCTCCGGAGTTGCCGTGGCGAGCCTCTTCGTGAGGCTCTGAAGGCGCTCCTGCAGCCTTTTTTCGTGATATGCCAGGATGGCCCTCGGCACATACTGCACCAACCATGACCCTCTGGAGGTGAGACTCCGGGCGAAGGAGTTCACCGTGAGCATGTACTTTTCCACCGACAGGTGCGTTGCCACCGTTGCGATGCGGCGGTCCGGGCTGTTCACCAGGTCGCGGATGATTGCGTCCTGCGATTCGCCCGCATCGTAGAGGCGGAAATATGCGTCGTAGGTATCTCTGTAGGCCGTGTTGGCAAAAACTATATTGTCCGCGGCGAGGGCCGAGTCGATGAACTCCGCCACGCTCTGCGGGTCGTCCCCGGCGTAAAAGTCCGAGTCCGCTTCAAATTCCATGTGGGTTGTGCCGTCGGTGAGGATGAAGCCCAGGATTTCCCTCTCGGAGGGTGCCAGGACGGCATTGTCCTCCAGCGGCTGGAGTTCCGTGGGCACCGGCGTATACGGCACGGAAGTCTTCACTTCCCTGGGTACTTCGGGGGCATTGTCCCTTCTGGGCACCTCATTCACCGTCCTGCGCCTGGTGGTGCGGATACGTGCAAAAAGCAGGTCTGAATCCACCTTGAACTGGGCCGACAGCATATCAACGTATACCTGCCTCTTCACCGCGTCGGGGATATCGGCAATCGTATCGGCAATCTCGTTGATGGTATTGGCGCGGCGAACCGGGTCGTTTCCGGCATCGGCCATGAGAAGATCCGTCTTGAACACAACGCCGTCCTTTTCATTCTTGTCGATGTAGTCCTGCACCTCCTCCAGGCTGTGCTTTCGGGAGTACGAATCCGGATCGTCCCCGTCCGGGAGGAACACCACGCGGGCATTGAGGCCGGCCTTGAGGATGAGGCCCACGGCTCGCACCGCGGCATGAAGGCCCGCGCTGTCGCCGTCGTACATCACGGTAACGTTCTCCGTGAAGCGCTTGATAACCTGCACCTGCTCCTCCGTGAGAGATGTTCCGCAGGAAGCCACCACGTTCTTTATGCCCAGCTGATACATGGACAGAACGTCCAGATAGCCTTCCAGCAGGTAGCACTTATCCGCGTCGCCAATAGCTTTGCGGCCCTGGAAAAGGCCGTACAGGGTGCGCGACTTCACGTATATCTCCGATTCCTTGGAGTTGACGTACTTTGCGATCTTATCCGTTTTGGTGCTGAGGAGTGTCCTGCCGCCGAAAGCGACCACGCGGCCGCTGCGGGAATGGATGGGGAACATCACGCGGTCGAAGAAACGGTCGTGCACCGTGCCGTCTTCCCATTCCGCGCAAAGGCCGGTTTCCACAAGGTATTCCTTCTTGTAGCCGTCTTTCAGTGCCTGCTCCGTGAAAACATCCTTGGCTTTGGGCGCCCAACCCAGACCAAACTCGTCGATGGTTTCGTCCAGCAGGCCCCTGCTTCGGAAGTACTGGTAGCCGATGGTGCGGCCTTCCTCCGTCTTCAACTGCTCGCGGAAGAAGTTGTACGCATAGTCCGACACCAGATGCAGGCTCTCACTGTGCTGACGCGCCGCAATATCCTCCGCGCTCTCCTCCTTCTCCACCACGGTGATGTGATATTTGTTCGCCAACCACTTCAGCGCCTCCACATAACTCATGTGCTCATACTCCATCAGGAACCCCACGGCCGACCCCGCCTTTCCGCAGCCGAAGCACTTGAAAATGCCCCTGGAAGGCGTCACATAAAACGACGGAGTTTTCTCGTTGTGGAACGGACAGCACGCGACATAACTGGACCCGCGCCGCTTCAACTGCACGAAATCCCCCACAACCTCCTCTACCCGGGCCGCGTCCAAAATCTCGTTAACCGTCTCCTGTGGAATCATGACATTTACTTTAACCTACAAATATACGAATATTTCCCCACATACGCGCACATTTCCACACATACGCGCACACGCCCCGCGCGAATTCCCCCCCACACCCTCACCTATCATTACACATTGCACGTGTACCGCTCAACCAGCCACATAGTCCACCACAGGGCACGTTTTCTTCTACACATGCCATGTGTAGTCGTTAAGAGTGCTCCTCTATGTCAAGAACACCCCTCCATGTCCTAGCGAAAGACAGGGCTCTGCGGCTCGCGAAAGACATGGCCCTGCGGTTTCGTGCTTCTCGCGCACTGTTTCTGGCAAAAAACGCCTCTTTTCCTGCAGCGAAACACACCAAACACACGTTTCGTGCGTCTCCTCTCCCCAGGGCTTGGCTTCAGCACGGCAGTATGGACCAGCCCTGCGCGCCAGACTCCAAACCACCCCGCACCGTCCCAATCCTTCTGCCGGATATCCAACCAGAACACCCTACAAGGCCCATTTCATGGATATCCGGCAAGCAAAATGGCCAAAACGGGCAAAAACCGGGACGGATATCCAACCAAAACGCACTGCAAGACCCATTTCGTGGATATCCGGCAAACGCCAAAGGCAGTGGCCGTACACCAGCGGACAGCAGCAACGACACTGCACCAACGGCACGGCAGCAACGACACTGCACCAACGGCACGGCAGCAATGGCCGTACAGCAAAGGCATCTGCTGCGGGCAGCATGCGTGTCACATCGGCAAGCGGTAAGGCGCAGTAAGCGTAAAATGGATGTAGCTGATACACAGCGGTTTACGCAAATCTTCTGTGGCGTTTTGCCTCAGAAGATTTTAACAACTCGTTGATACTCAGCGAGTTCCAGTTCACGCTCCAATAAACGCAAACAGAGGCCAGCCCGTACGGGGCCAGCCTCTGCTGCAATTTTACGGAACAATTTAGAACGGGAGGTCGTCTTCAGAGAGATCCTCCGGAGGCATGTCGTCCAGGGTGGGTGCCGGGGCGTCAAAGGCGCTGGGCATCGCTGCAGGGGCGGCGGCGGAAACTGCGGGAGCTGCCGGGGCCGCGGGGGCACCTGCGGGTGCGAGCTTCCAGATCTGAAGGTCGTTGTACCACTTGCCGGCGTATTCGCGGCTCTTGAGGTTGAATGACACCTTCACTTTGTCGCCTGCTGCGTATTTGGCCAGATCCTGCACTTTGTCCTGCCCCCAGGCCGTGAAGCAGGCCTGCGAGGTGTAGTTGCCGTCCGGGAATTCGAGCACGAACTCCTGCTTTGCCCAGGGGCCGCGGGCGCTCTGGCCCTGCTGCACCGGCAAAAGCTGCCTTATTGTTCCTTCGATTTCGAGAGCCATTGATTACTTCTTCTTGGTGGTAGCAGGTGCTTCCTCAACAACGGGCTCTACGTAAGGCATGACGTCCAGGACCTCAACCTCGAACTTGAGGGTGGAGTTGGGCTCGATGCCGTAGTTGCCGCGCTCGCCATAAGCAAGTTCGCCGGGGATCACAAGCTCGATCTTGCCGCCCTTGCCAACAAGCTGGAGGCCTTCGCCCCACCCCTTGATGACACCGTTCAGCGGGAAGGTTGCTTCCTCACGGTTGTCGAATTCGCTGCCGTCAATGCGGGTGCCCACATACTTCACTTTCACAGTGTCCTGAAGGGAAGTTGCGCGGAGCTCTTCGCCGGCCTCGATGATGTTGTATGCAAGGCCGCTCTCGGTAACCTGAACGCCTTCACCCTTCATGTACTCCTCGATGAAAGCTTTGCCTTTCTCGTCGTTGAGGGCCATCTTGTACTCGCTCATCTTCCTGAGGTGCTCGTTGATGATGCGGTCGCTTTCCATAGGGTTGATCCTGAACTGATCCAGATAGGTGGAATCCTGGGGATCGCCCTTGGCGTTGGCAGCCTTCTTCATACCGGAAAGGATCTGGGTGTAGTTGAGCTTGCCGAAGCCATAGTTGTTGATCATGTTGCCGAAATACACACCGAGGAGATAGCTGGTGGAGTCAATTTCGGAAGTGGCGGGGAGCATGGCGCGAACCTCTTTGCTGCCCTCGGGAGCGTTGCCGCAAGAAGCCATAACAGCCGCTGCGACTGCGATGACGATGAGTTTTGAAATCTTCATGATTGTATAACTGTTTTTAAATGTTTCCCTTTTGCTTTTCCCCTTTCGGGAAAAAAGCGGGCAAATTTACTCATTTTTCCTTAAAAAGGCGAATTTATTTTAGATTATCTTCCAGCGGCTTGTTTTTTAACAGTTTTTTAACTAAATTGGGGTGCGAAAAATATCGGACGCAATGGCTATCGACACATCCCGGCTACGCTCCTGCTTGAAAGAGTTCTTCGGTTACGACGCTTTCAAGGGGGACCAGTTGAGCATAATCGAGCATCTGGTGGAGGGTAACAACACCTTCGTTCTCATGCCCACGGGAGCCGGAAAATCCCTTTGCTACCAGCTTCCAGCCATGGTCATGAAGGGTACGGCCATTGTGATTTCCCCCCTCATCGCCCTCATGAAAAACCAGGTGGATGCCATCCGCGGCTTCGTGTCGGGGAACGACGGCATCGCCCACTTCCTCAACTCCTCCCTCTCCAGGGCTCAGGTGGCGGAAGTTAGGGAAGATCTTCTGTCCGGTGTAACAAAACTCCTGTACGTCGCCCCGGAATCCCTCACAAAGGAAGAGAACATCGCCCTTCTGAAGGAAATCCACATCTCCTTCTATGCGGTGGATGAAGCCCATTGCATATCGGAATGGGGGCACGATTTCCGTCCGGAGTATCGGAAAATCCGCTCCATAATAGAAGAGATCCAGAGCGCGCCGGTCATCGCCCTAACCGCCACCGCAACCCCCAAGGTGCAGAGCGACATTCTCAAGAACCTCCGCATCCAGGACGCCAAGGTGTTCAAATCGTCCTTCAATCGGCCCAACCTGTACTATGAAATCAGGGATAAAGTGGAGCCGGAAAAAGACATCATCAAGTTCATCCGCCAGAACCCCGGGAAATCCGGCATCATCTATTGCCTCAGCCGCAAAAAGGTGGAGGAACTGGCCCAGGTGCTGTGCATTAACGGCATAAGCGCCCTGCCATATCACGCGGGTCTGGATGCCAAAACCAGGGCGGAGAACCAGGACAAGTTCCTCATGGAGGAAATCCGCGTAATCGTGGCCACCATCGCCTTCGGCATGGGCATAGACAAACCGGATGTGCGATTCGTCATACACTATGACATTCCAAAGAGCATAGAGGGATATTATCAGGAAACCGGGCGCGCCGGGCGGGATGGACAGGAAGGCATATGCATCACCTACTATAGCTACAAGGACATCCAGAAGCTGGAGAAATTCATGCAGGGAAAGCCTGTGGCGGAGCAGGAAATCGGCAAACAGCTCCTCAGCGAAACCGTTGCCTACGCAGAATCCAGCCAGTGCCGCCGCAAACTGCTCCTCAGCTACTTCGGGGAGGATTATCCGGAGGACAATTGCGGCAGCTGCGACAACTGCCTGCACCCTAAGACAAGTTTCGACGGACGCGAGGAGATGTGCCTTGTGATCGAACTTGTGGAAAGCCTCCCGGAGCACTTCAAGCTGGAGCACCTTTCCAGCATCCTCGCCGGGGAGGATAACGCCATGATAAAGTCGTACAAACACGACCAGCTGGAACTCTTCGGCGCCGGAAAAGACCACTCCACGCGCTTCTGGGCGGCAGTTATCCACCAGGGGCTCATCATGCATTTCCTGGATAAGGACATAGAAAACTACGGCCTAATATCGGCCACGGACGCCGGCCTGGAATTCTACCTCCATCCCACCGAACTGCAACTCGTGGAAGACCGCAGCTTCTCAGACGGAGACTCAGGGGACGATGACGACGTCCCGGACACGGCATACAATGGCGGCGGCGGAGACCCTGTCCTTCTCTCAATGCTGAAAGACCTCCGGAAAGACGTTGCCCGTAAACGCGGCGTCCAGCCATGGATCGTGTTCTCGGACCCTGCCCTGGAAGACATGTCCATCCTGTACCCCATCACGCTTGAAGAGCTCAAGAGCTGCCAGGGCGTGGGCGAAGGCAAGGCGCGCAAGTTCGGCCAGGAATTCATCGAGCTGATTGCCAGATATGTCGATGAAAACGAAATCCTCCGCCCGGACGACTTCGTGATAAAATCTGTCTCCAGCAAATCCGGAAACAAGGTTTTCATAATCCAGAGCATAGACCGGAAACTCCCCCTGGAAGATATTGCCGATGCCAAAGGCCTGTCGATGGACGAACTGCTTAGCGAAATCGAGGGCATAGTCGCAACCGGCACCAAACTGAATCTGGACTACTACATCAGCCAGCAGCTGGACGATGACGTTGTGGATGAAATCTACGACTGGTTCCGCGAAGAAGCGGAGTCGGATTCGCTGGAAGATGCCCTGAAGGCTCTCGAAGGGGATTATGAAGAGCTGGAAATCCGGCTCGTGCGCATTAAATTCCTGTGCGAGGTAGCCAATTGATTTCCGTGTCGCGGCGCCACCATGTCAACTGGCGCTTGGCATAATGACGCGTATTGCGCTGGATAAGGCGAACGGCCTCGTCCAGCGTTATTTTTCCATCCAGATGGTCGAACAGTTCCTTGTATCCCACGGTTTGCAGCGCCGGGCAGTCGCGATACGGAAGAAGGCCGCGAACTTCTTCCAGAAGGCCCCGGTCCATCATATCCAGAACTCTTTGGTCGATGCGCGCATAAAGCTCCTCCCGCGGCAGTGAAAGGCCGATTTTCACGATTTCGAAATCCCGGTTTTTAGTGCTCCGGGACTTGAATGACGAAAACGGTTTCCCGGTGTACAGGCACACTTCCAGCGCCCTCACAACACGCTGCCCGTTGGAAAGATCGATTTCGCCTGCCGTAACCGGATCCAGCGCGCGAAGTTGCTCCGCCAGAACCTCCACACCCTCCGTCTCCAGGCATTCCATCAGTTGCTCCCGGTACTGGGGAGGAACATCGGGGAAGCAGTCCAGCCCGTTGCAGAATGCGTCGATGTACAGCATGGAGCCGCCGGTCATTATGAGCGTTTCGTGGCCATCGGCAAATAATTTTTCCACCAGTTCAAGGGCATCCAGCTCATATTTGCCGGCTGTATATACGGCATCCACCGGAAGAGTCTGGATGAAATAATGCTTCACCGCGGCGAGCTCCTCCTTAGAGGGCACGGCGGTGCCGATTGTCATACCTTTATATAATTGACGGGAATCGCAGTTGATTATGGGGCAGCCATACTCCTGCGCCTTCTTGATGCTATAGGCGGTTTTACCGGAGGCCGTGGGGCCAAGAATGATTTCTACCCGCCTCACTCCTCGGATTCGTCGTAGATTTCCTTGCCGTCTTCGTCCCCATCGTCCTCGTCCTCTTCGTCCAGATCCTCATCCTCGTCGTCGAAGTCTTCGTCATCATCCAGGCCGGGAATGCCCTCGCCGGGGAGATGACGCTGATGGTCCGGAAGGTCTTCGAAAGCCACATAGCCGTTCTCGAATTCGATGGGATTGGGCCCCTTGGAGTCCACAATCACAGGATAGGCCGATGACAACCCTTCCACCTCTTCTTCTATAGCGATATTCACGCTCTTGCGGTTTGTGACATCGTAGAAGTACACAAACGATACGGCGCCCGCCTTCGCGGCCATGGCCAGTGTAACTTCGTCCACAGCGCCGGCACCAAGGTCGAACAGGCCGTAACGGGCCACCACGTCGCCAAGGGAATCCATCGCCTTGAACATTATCAGCTGGTCCTGGGGGAACTCCATGTCTGCGCGCATCTGCTTGTGAAGGGTGTAGAGAGTTGTATCCTCACCCGCACTGTATACTCTGTAGAAACCTTTGATGCCTGATAATGTGACTCTTACTCTGAAAACCATATCTCACCTGAATTTTTCACTTCTCAAATATAGTAAATATTTCTCGTTTGATTGCTTTTCCGGCAAAAAAACACTACTTTCGTACTCCGATGAATCCGAGTGACGAATATCGCAGCATAGCCGCTCCCGCAGAGGGGCTGTACAAAGAGAGTGGCTCGCGTTTTATTGCGCTTGCATACCCTGTGGAGAGCGAACAAAGCGTGAAAGACATCGTCTCGGGGCTAAGGAAGGAGTACCACGACGCAAGGCATCACTGCTATGCATACAGGCTGGGGTACGACGGCGCGGTTTTCCGCTCGTCAGACGACGGGGAACCCTCCGGAACGGCAGGCCGCCCCATCCTGGGGCAGATAGACTCGGCCGGGCTCAGCGACATCCTGGTGGTTGTGGTACGCTACTTCGGCGGCGTGAAGCTGGGCGTTCCCGGGCTCATCAGGGCATACAAAAGTGCCACTGCAGACGCTCTTGCGAATGCGACGGTAGTGGAAAAGACGGCAGGAACCCTTTACAGGATATCCTTCGACTATCTTTCCATGAACGCGGTTCAGAAGGTCCTCAAGGACATGGGCCTTCCGCAGAACTCACAGGACTTCTCCCAGAGATGCTCCCTCGTAACAAGGGTCAGGCTCTCGGAAGACGGCCTGTTCAGGGAGAGGCTTGCAGGCATAGCTGAAATAGAAACCATATAACCACATATTTTTATTATCGAATGAAAAAAGTACATGTATTCAACGCCGGTCCCTGCCTTCTTCCGCAGGTGGCCATCGAAAAGACCAGGGAAGCCATGCTGGACTTCGCCGGTACAGGCGTATCTCTTCTTTCAATCTCCCACCGCACCAAGGAGTGGGACGCAGTAATGGACGAAACCAGGGCTCTCTGGAAAGAACTTCTCCACATTCCGGACACCCATGAAGTGGTGTTCCTGGGCGGCGGCGCATCCCTCCAGTTCCTGTATGTTGCAATGAACTACCTGGAGAAGAAAGCCGCATATCTGGACACTGGCGTATGGGCCCACAAAGCCCTCGTGGAGGCCCAGGGAATCGGCGAGGCCTATGCCATCGCCTGCTCCAAGGACAAGAACTACACCTATATCCCCAAGGGCTTCGACATTCCCTCCGATTTGGATTATCTCCACATCACCACAAACAACACCATCTACGGAACGGAAATCCATGAAGACATGGACTGCCCGGTTCCCCTCATTGCCGATATGTCCTCGGACATCATGTCCCGCCCGGTGGATGTGTCCAAGTACGACCTCATCTATGGCGGCGCCCAGAAGAATGTGGGCCCTGCCGGCGTAATCTTCGCCATCATCCGTAAGGATTCGCTCGGCCGCGTAACGCGCCATCTCCCCACCATGCTCAACTACCAGACACATATTGATAAACTCTCCATGTTCAACACTCCCCCGGTCTTCGCAATCTTCGTGATGAACGAAACCCTGAAGTGGCTCAAGAGCATCGGCGGCGTGGAGGAAATGTACAAGATCAACAAGGCAAAGGCAGATCTTCTCTATAGCGAAATAGACCGCAACAGCATGTTCATCGGCACCGCGGCCAAGGAAGACCGCTCGCTTATGAACGTGTGCTTCGTGATGGCTCCCGGCAAGGAAGAACTCCAGGACGAGTTCTTCGCCTTCGCCAAGGAGCGCGGCATGGTGGGCATCAAGGGCCACCGCAGCGTTGGCGGCTTCCGCGCATCGCTGTACAACGCCTGCCCCATCGAGGATGTACAGGCCCTTGTGGACTGCATGAAGGAATTTGAAAATCTGAAGAAATAGTATGAAAGTACTTCTCGCAACACAGAAACCCTTCGCGGCAAAGGCCGTGGAGGGTATCGAGGCCATACTCAAGGAGGCTGGCCACGAGGTTGTAAAACTCGAAAAATACGAGGCCCAGGCAGATCTCGTTGCCGCTGTGGCGGATGTGGAAGCAATGATTATCCGTTCGGACAAAGTCACCGCGGAAGTCATCGCAGCCGCACCCAAACTGAAGATTGTCGTGCGCGCAGGCGCAGGTTTCGACAATGTGGACCTTGAAGCCGCAACTGCCGCCAAGGTGGTTGTGATGAACACCCCCGGCCAGAACTCCAATGCCGTTGCGGAACTCGCCCTCGGCCTGATGATTTTCATGGCCCGCACCCAGCTGACCCCCGCAACCGGCAGCGAACTCCAGGGCAAACGCCTCGGCGTACAGGCCTATGGCAACGTGGGCAGGCTCGTCGGCCAGAAGGCAAAGGCCCTGGGCATGGAAATATCGGCCCTGGATCCTTTCCTTACCGATGAACAGATTATCGCCGGCGGGGCAGAGCCCGTGCACTCCGTGGAAGAACTCTACGCCGCAAGCGATTATCTTTCCATCCACATCCCCGCCCTTCCTGCAACCATTAAGAGCATCGGTTACGACCTCATCACCCGTATGCCCAAGGGCGCAACCCTCGTTAACACCGCCCGTAAGGAAGTCATCGACGAAGACGGCCTCATGAAGGCTCTGGAAGAGCGCCCGGACCTCAAATACGTCACCGACGTAATGCCGGACAACTACGCCGCCCTTCAGGAGAAATTCGGCCTCCGCGTCTTCGCCACACCCAAGAAGATGGGCGCCCAAACCGCCGAAGCCAACGTTAACGCCGGCCTCGCCGCCGCCCGTCAGATCGCAGACTTCCTGGCCACCGGCAACTGTAA
>JAEEGF011648504.1_pt1 | contig 13367 bp, 12 predicted proteins | sample 9134171 | NCBI WGS metagenome assembly JAEEGF01 (sample SAMN16246542, study PRJNA631951) | gut metagenome | biome: gut microbiome; feature: rumen; material: AP-attached | host: Bos | place: Iran: Karaj | collected 2018-10
CTCTCCATGTGCATCAACTTTGTTGCCATTATGTTATCAGTGCTGGGGATTTTGAACCCGACAACAGGTGCCCTCGTCCATAATGCAGGCTCTTGTTTTGTTGTCCTTCTTGCAGCCCTGTTATATGACAGAAAGTATAAATAATCCTTCAAAACAACGAACGTCTCTGAACCATATTGGCTTGGAGGCGTTTTCCTTATTTCATTCCGTGCGGTGAGAGCAATTCTGTCATTGTCTCTTCATATCCCTGCATTCCACAGTTGACCCGCATAGTGCAGCATAAATAACACTTTTTCCCATTCGTTTGTTTGAGTGCAGTGTCGCCATAGCTTTCACCCTTATGGGAACAAAATGGGAACAAATCCGCTGAGATTGTGCTGCCGTTGCGGTTTTTTCACTTTCTCATGGCCAAAAGCGGCTTCAGGACCTCCGGTTTTTCCCGCAGCATGGAAAGAGCAGCGTCTTCGTCAGGCGTCGTCTGCGGAACTTTTTTCTGCGAAATAAGCCTGCTCCATCAATCCGGCCGGTCGCTTCCGGTTAAGACCGGTGATCTGGGGATAACTCTATTTGCCAAGGAAAATCGTCCGACTTGGTCGCTTTTTTCCGTTTTGTGCATAGATTTGTTCATATTATTAAGATATAATAATCCTGTTCGATTCGGATCGTCGGTAAGCATCAGATTTCCTGCAATCGATCGACGATCGGAAAGGAGCCCTCCCTTGAAAAAGCGAAAGATCCGCCTCACCGCCATCAGCACCTTTCACTTTATCCGACTGGTGTACCGTTCCATTCTCTTCCTGGCCGCAGCCGCCTTTTATATCGCCTACCGCTTTATCAACGATGAACGCATTTCCGTCCATTTGGATAAACTGCCCGTTGTTCTCGCCGTGATCTGGGTCGTGTACGTGGTGGAGATGGTCCTGCGGTTTTTCCCCTCCAGGCTGGAAAGCCCCGGCTGCCAGAAGCAGTTTGCGCGGAACTATATCAAGACGGGGAAGACCCGCATCGAGATGCACGAGAACAATGCCACGGTGCTGGTGGCCCTGATCTGGATCTTTTTCAACGGCGTTTTCGGCGCGCTGCATATGCAGGGCATCCTGGACGACGGGATCATGATCCTCCTGAGCTGCGCCTACAGCGTCTGCGATATGATCTGCATCCTCTTTTTCTGCCCCTTCCAGTCCTGGTTCCTGCGGAACAAGTGCTGCTCCACCTGCCGCATCTACAACTGGGACTATGCCATGATGTTCACGCCCCTGTTCTTCGTGCGGCGGTTCTATACCTGGAGCCTGCTCTTCCTCTCCGTGGCCCTGCTGGCCCGCTGGGAGATCACCTTCTATAAATACCCGGAGCGTTTTTCCGAGGCCACCAACGGCTATCTCAGCTGCGCAAACTGCACGGAGAAGCTCTGCGCCCATAAAAACCAGCTCCGCTCCCTCTGGAAGGATATCGCCGTCTACACGGAAAAGCGCATCCGCAAGCTGCGCCTGGACGTGCAGGCGGAGGGGGAGCGCCTGGCCCAGCGGCGCAGGAAGCCCTGAAGATAAGGTCTGAAATCTCATTGGAAAGGATGCTGCCATATGTCCGCTTACAAATTTGAGACCCTCCAGGTCCACGCGGGGCAGGAGGCCCCCGATCCCGCCACCGACGCGCGGGCCGTGCCCATCTACGCCACCACCTCCTATGTGTTCAAGGACAGCGCCCAGGCGGCGGGGCGTTTTGCCCTGACGGAGGAGGGCAATATCTATACCCGCCTCATGAACCCCACCACCGACGTGTTTGAAAAGCGGGTGGCTGCCCTGGAGGGCGGCGCGGGCGCCCTGGCCACCGCCTCCGGCTCCGCCGCCATCACCTATGCCGTCCAGAATATCGCCCTGGCGGGGGACCATATCGTCTCCTCCGTGAACCTCTACGGCGGCACCCACAATCTCTTTGCCAATACCCTGGTGGAGCAGGGCCTCACCACCACCTTTGTGGACCCCGCCGACCCGGAGAATTTCGAGAAGGCCATTCGGCCCAATACGAAGCTGATTTACGCCGAGAGCCTGGGGAACCCCAATTCCGACGTGATCGACCTGGAAGCCATCGCCAAAGTAGCCCACCGCCACGGCATCCCCTTCATCGTGGACAGCACCTTCGCCCCGCCCTGCCTCCTGCGGCCCCTGGAGCATGGGGCGGATATCGTGGTCCACTCCGCCACCAAGTTCATAGGCGGCCACGGCACCGTCATGGGCGGCGTCGTGGTGGACGGGGGCAAATTCGACTGGGCGGCCAGCGATAAGTTCCCCGGCCTGAGCAAGCCCAACCCCTCCTATCATGGGGTGGTGTTCACCGAGGCCGCCGGGAACCAGGCCTATATCCTCAAGCTCCGCTGCACCCTCATGCGGGACCAGGGGGCCACCATCTCCCCCTTCCATTCCTTCCTCCTGCTCCAGGGGCTGGAGACCCTCTCCCTCCGGGTGGAGCGGCATGTGGAGAACGCCCTGAAAGTGGTGGATTTCCTGAAAAACCACCCCCAGGTGGAAAAGGTGAACCATCCCTCCCTGGCCACTGGCCGGGAGAAGGAGCTCTACGACCGCTATTTCCCCAACGGGGCCGCTTCCATCTTCACCTTTGAGATCAAGGGCACGGCGGAGACCGCCAAGAAATTCACCGAGAGCCTCCGGCTCTTCTCCCTCCTGGCCAACGTGGCGGACGTGAAATCCCTGGTGATTCACCCGGCCAGCACCACCCACAGCCAGCTCAGCGAGGAAGAGCTCCTGGCGGGGGGCATCAAGCCCACCACCATCCGCCTCAGCATCGGCACGGAGCACATCGACGACATCCTGGCCGACCTCCAGCAGGGTTTCGATGCGGTGAAGGAGTAACCCATCGTCAGCCGGAAAGCGGGGGCTGCCCGAAGGCGGCCCCCGTTACTTTTGCCTTGATTAATGGCAAAGAAATCCCAAAAAGGAGCAATGAAATGTCCGTAAAAAACGCCGCCTATATCGCCATGATGGCCGTGATCCTCTGCGTATGCAGTTGGCTCACCATCCCCTTCACCGTACCCTTTACCATGCAGACCTTCGGCGTCTACTGCGCCTTCCTCCTCCTGGGGGGCAAGCGGGGACTGCTGGCCGTGGGCCTGTATATCCTGCTGGGGCTGGTGGGCCTGCCGGTGTTTTCCGGCTTCCGGGGCGGCCCCGGCCACCTGCTGGGCCTCACCGGGGGCTATATCATCGGCTTTCTCTTCACCGGCCTGGGCTATCTACTCATGGAGGGAAAGCTGCGCAGCCTGTCCTTCCTGCCCCGCATCGCCCTGCTGGCTCTGGACCTTGTGCCCTGCTACCTGGTGGGCACTCTCTGGTTCGTGGCGGTGAGCCGCCTGAACGGCTCCAGTATCGGCTTTATCAGCGCCCTCACCCTCTGCGTCCTGCCATATATCCTGCCGGACCTTCTGAAGCTTCTGCTGGCGGAGCGCATCTGCGCCCGCGTTGGCAAGCATCTTTCGATTTGAAATCGGCGCAAACAACATGTCCCCGGCAAAACGAATCGTTTTGCCGGGGATTTTGTCATTATAAAGCCTCGCAGGGCCTGCTTCCGCAAAGCCGGTCCTTTCCCTCGTGAAAATACTTACGTTCTTTTGAAATTCCGGTCCAGCTGCCTTTTCGTCATGCGCATGGTGACGGGCCGCCCGTGGGGGCAATACCTCACTTCGCCCCGCAGCACCGCCTCCGCCACCGGGACCCATTCCCGCGCATCCGAAGTTTTCCCGGCCTTCACGGCAGCCTTGCAGGCCATGGTGGCCAGGGTCTCGTCCCGCATGCCCAGGCTGCCGGGCTTTTTCCCCAGCCGCAGGGCATCCGCCAGCTCCGAAAGGAGGGAGGGCGCATCCTCCGGGGCAAAATCGGCGGGCAGCTGCCGCACCAGCAGCGCCCCGTCGCCGAAATCCTCCGCCTCCACGCCCAGCTCCGAAAGCAGGGGCAGGTTTTCCAGCAGGATGACCAGGTCCTCCGCATCCGGCTTGCAGAGGGCGGGGGAGAGGAGCGTTTGGCTCACCGTGTCGAAGGAACGCTTCTTCAGCTTGTCGAAGAGCATGCGCTCGTGGGCGGCGTGTTTGTCGATGAAGATGATCTCCTCGCCGGATTCCACCAGGATGTATTCGGAAAAGGCTTCCCCCAAAATGCGGTAGGGGGGCAGAGCAGCGAGTTTCGGCTCCGCTGCCGTCGGCGCCGCTTTTTCCGGGGCGGGCGGCTCCGAAAGAGGTATGCTGTGGACGGGCAAGGGCGCTTCGTCCCGCTTTTCGGGCTCGTTGTACCCCGCCTTTGCCCCGCTGAATACCAGCTGTTCTACGATTCGGGGCATGTCGGCGGCCTCCGGCTCCCGCTTCGGCGCCGCCGGGGGCAGCTTCCCCCGGGTATAAGGAGCGGCAGGAGGGGAATAGACCGGAGTTTTCGGTTTGGGAGCGGGCTCTGCGGCCTTTTCCGGCTCGTCTGCCGCCGCTGCCTGCGGAACCCTGTTTTCCTCCAGCAGCCGCAGCTCCGGCGCTTCACGCTCCCCCTGGAGGGCGGCCAGCACCGTGCGGTACACCGCATCGAAGACGGCCCGCTCCTGGAGGAAGCGCACCTCCGTTTTGGCGGGGTGGACGTTCACGTCCACCAGGTTGGGCTTTATGGTGAGGAACAGCACGCAGGCGGGGTAGCGCCCGGTGAACAGGCTGTTGCGGTAGGCCTGTTCCAGTGCCGCCTGCAATAGCTGGGAGCGGATGCAGCGTCCGTTGAGGAAGAAATACTGGGCGCTGCGATTGCCCCTGGCATTCGCGGGAGGGCAGATGTAGCCGCTGACGGAGAGGTTTTCGCCGCTGCCGGAGGCAGGGAGCATGGTCCTGGCAAAATCCCGGCCCAGCACCGAATAGACGCAGGCCTCCGCCTTCCCGTCTCCGGCGGTGTGGAATTCCTCCTTCCCGTCCCGCAGGTAGCGGAGGGAAATCTCCGGGTGGCTCAAGGCGCAACGGATCACCGCGGCGGTCACCGCGGCGCCCTCTGCGGAGTCCTTCTTCATGAATTTCAGCCGGGCGGGGGTGTTGTAAAAGAGGTCCCGCACCACGATGGTGGTGCCCTCCGGGCAGCCCGCCGGGTCGTTGGAGACCACGGTCCCGGCCTCCAGATGGACGGAGACCCCTTCGTCGGAGCCCCGCAGCCGGGTCAGCAGTTGCACCCGGCTCACGGCGGCGATGGCGGCCAGGGCCTCTCCCCGGAAGCCCAGGGTGCCGATGGCCTCCAGCCCGTGTTCATCCCGCAGCTTGCTGGTGGCGTGGCGCAGGAAGCAGGTGAGGGCGTCCTCCGGCCCCATGCCGCAGCCGTCGTCCGTTACGCGGATGAGGCCCATGCCTCCCCGCTGGATCTCGATGGTGACCTTCTTCGCCCCGGCGTCGAAGCTGTTTTCCAGCAGCTCCTTCACCACGCTGGCGGGCCGTTCCACCACTTCTCCCGCGGCGATCAGATCCGCCACATGGGGGGAGAGCTGACGGATGACGCTCATTCCCGCATCTCCACGGGCAGGAAGCGCACCATCCGGGGGTCGGCGTCCATCACCGCCAGGTCCTTGGGGCTGCATTCACATTTCGTCACGTCCAGGGTGAGGGCGGTCATACCGGTCTGGCCCAGGATGGGCACCTTTTTGCCCCCCACCCGCACCACAGGCTCAAAGCGCTCGTTGGGATTGACGAAGGCGCGGGCCCGGCGCAAAAGGGGAAGCTCCTGCCGCTCCGAGCGGTGGAGGACGCCGATGCCGTTCGCCCAGCCCAGGTCCAGCACGGCTACCCGCGTGGGCTTTTTCAGGGCCTTTCCCTTGCCAAGGCCCACCACGGTGCCCTCCGGCAGCCATTTCACTTCTTCCAGGCTGGCCTCTACGGAGCCCACCTTCACCAATCCGGCCCCGGTCTTCAGGGGCGTGCGGCCAATGAGGGCGGAGCCCACCAGGATCGCGTTCTGCTCCCCCACGTCCAGGCGGAAGAGGCTGCAGGAATCCAGGGCCATGAGGGTCCCCGTATCGACGCCCAGGTCCTGCAGGGCTTTGGCGGCGTCGGCGAAGGCTTTGTATTGGGCCTCGGCCGCGCTTTTCAGGTTCACCCCGGACATGCGGGTATACATGCCGGTGATGGCGATGCCCGGCATGTGCCGGTAGAGGTTCAGCATCTTGTCCGTCTCCGTGGGGAGGAAGCCGTATTGCCCCAGGCCGGTATCCACCCGGATCCTCGCTTCCGCCACGGTGTGCAGCTCCCCGGCCAGGCCGTTGAGGGCGATGCCCGCCTCGTTGGAGCCCACGGTGAAGGTGATGCCGTTGTCAATAAGGTCCTGCAGCTCCCTTACGTCGGTGATGCTGCGGAGCATCAGGATATGGGCCTGCTGGAAGCCGCCACGCCTGAGGCTCAGGGCATCCCTGGTCTCCGTCACGGCGAAGCTCTCGATCCCCTCCTCCTGGAGGAATTTGGCCATGCGCAGGAGGCCCAGGCCCTGCCCGTCGGCGCTGAGGTCCGCCACGATCTCGGCGTTCCCCGCCTTGGAGCGGATCTCGCTGAGGTTCAGACGCAGGGCGTTTTTGTCGGCAACAAGAGTTTTCATAAGCGTGTCCTTTCTCAGGAAAGCTTGACTTTACGGAAGACGACGTAGCTGACAGCGATGCTGACGAGAAGGAAGCCAAGGCTCCACAGGAGCGTGGGGGTCATGTTCCCTCCCTGAGCCCAGATATCCATGTCCTTGGCTGTCATGGGGATGAGGGTGGTAAAGCGCAGGACCAGGTCGTAGACGACGGTGAAGGCCGCGGCCAATACCGTTTTGCGCAGAAGGCAGACCGCCAGCAGGGGCGGGGCCATGAGGGCCAGGTCGCTGAGGGCGTGGAGCGCCAGCCGCGACCAGACATAGCCCGCCGGAAGCCGGCTGTAGACCGTGCCTGCGAAGATGCCCGTCAGGGCGCAGATGCCGATGAGGTTGATAAGAAAACCCACCACGAATATGAAGATGAGCTTGGCGAAGAATACCGAGCTTCGGGAATGGCCGATATACAGGGCGTTATTGAAGCTGCGCCGGTCAAAGTCCAGGGCAAGGAAAACGACGGCAAAGATCAGGGGGATCAGCAGCAGCCCCTGGCGGCTGGATAGCACCCATCGGAACTGGTAGGGATGCACGTCCTGAAAAACCCCGATCAGGTCCGTGGCGTCGCTCTCCTCCAGCTGGCCCCGCTTTTTGAAGAAAGCCTTGGCGGTGCTCACGCTCATGGTGGAGTTCTCGGCATAGCTCATGAACTGCCCCATGGTGGTGAGCCGGGGCAGCTCATACATGTTGGTGGTGGTCACGGGGCAGCGGGAGCTGAAGAACAGGTCAACTGCCAGGATCACCAAAAGGGCCACAAGCAGTATGCCGCTGTGGAAAAGGCGATAAAAGTGGCTTCTGAGCAGCTTTGTCATTTTTCCGCCTCCTGTTCCAGCGCCTCCTGCAGATGCAGTAAGGAGCTTCCGTCGGGCTCCTCCGGTAGCCGGGCGGCCAGCTCATCCTTCGTATAGTGTGCCCGGATCCGGCCCTTTTCCAGCAGCAAAAAGTCCGTGGCAGTGTACCATAGAAGGGGAAGATGGCTCCCCGTCAGCAGCACTGCCATCTGCCGCTCCTCCGTCTCCGCCTTCAGCAGGGCGTCCATGAGCTTGGCGTCGTCGCTGTCCAGCCCGGCGTAGAGCTCGTCCAGCAGCGCCAGCTTCGGGCTTCCCAGCAGGGCCATGGCCGCGGTGGCCCGCAGCTTGATGCTCTGGGGGCAGGAGCCGATACTCCGCCGCCCCGTATGCCGGGGCAGGATCTCCAGCGCCTTCATCAGCTTGCCCATGCGCTTCCGGTCCGGCTTTCCCAGCAGCCGTCCCTGCATCTCCAGGTTGCCGGCCACGCTCAGGTCGTGCCAGAGAGCGGGTTCGCTTGCCAGCATGCCGGTTTCCAGCCGGGCGGCGGCATCGGCGACGCTGACGCCCTCTATCTCGGCTGTGCCCTCCTGCAGGGGCCAGAGCCCCGCCAGGATGCGCACGAGGGAAGTCTTGCCGCAGCCCGGCTTTCCCAGCAGGGCGTAGATGCGCCCGCCCTCCAGGGTCAGGTTCAGCCCGTCAAAGATGCTTTTCCCCTTCAGGGAATAGCGGAGGTCCCGTACCTCCAGGATGCTTGCGCTCATCTATCCGCGCTCCTTCAGCGTTCCCACTGCATAACAGCACAGCAGGACGAGAATATTTATGCATACCACGCAGGCCCCCGTGGGGATGGCCATGGCATAGGATACGACGGTGCCCGCCACGAAACACAGGACGGACAGCACCGACGCACAGATTATAACATGCCGGAACTGGCGGCACAAGCGCATTGCGCTGAGAGCCGGAAAAATAACCAGCCCGGAGATCAGCAGCGCGCCCATCATCCGCATGCCCACTACGATGATGAGGGCGGTCAGCAGACTCAGCAGGGCGTTGTAGGCTCCGGCGGGCTTGCCGGTGGCGCGGGCGAAGGTCTCGTCGAAGGTGACGGCGAAGAGGGGATTGTAAAAAATGATGAAGAGCAGCAGCACCGCCGCGGCGATGCCCAGGCTCAGGCGCACGTCCCCCTCCGACATGGAGAGGATGCTGCCGAAGAGATAGTTGCGTGTGTCCGCATTGACGCCGGTGGAAAGGGAGGTGACGATGATCCCCACTGCCAGGGCGCCCGTGGAGATCATGGCGATGGCGGCGTCCCCCTTGATGCGGCTGGAGGCGCTGAGGCGCAGCAGTCCGAAGGCCGCCGCCACCACCACCGGGATGGCCACTGTCAGCGGCGCCGCGCCCATGGCCGCGGCCACCGCCAGCGCTCCGAAGCCCACGTGGCTCAACCCGTCGCCGATCATGCTGTAGCGCTTCAGCACCAGGGGCACCCCCAGCAGGGCGGAGCAGAGGGACACCAGCACCCCCACGATGAGGGCGCGGGTGAGAAAGGCATAGGACAGCATTTCCCGCAGGATGCTCATGCCCCTTCCCCTCCTTCCTCCGGCCTTCCTTCCATGAAGCTGCGGCCGATGTCGCTCAGGCGGTAGTCCTCCGCTTTCCCCCAGAACAGGGGCACGGTCTTCAGATGCAGGATCGTCTTCGCCCGCTCGATGGCGCAGTCCACGTCGTGGGACACCATGATGATGGTGACCCCCTCGTCGTTCAGGTCCTGGATGATGCGGTAGAGCTCAGCGGATACCGTGGGGTCCAGCCCCGTCACCGGCTCGTCCAGAAGCAGCAGCTTTCTCGTAGCGCAGAGGGCCCTGGCCAGGAGCACCCGCTGCTGCTGGCCGCCGGAAAGGTCACGGTAACAGGCTTTCCGTAGCGCCGTGATCCCCAGCTTTTCCATGTTCTCCTCCGCCCGCCGCTTTTCCGAGGGGGCGAAGAAGGGGGCGGCCCGGCAGCCGGAGAGCACCACCTCCCGTACCGAGGCGGGGAAATCCTTCTGGGCCGGGGTCTGCTGGGGCAGGTAGCCGATCTCCCTCCGGAGAAGGCCGTCCCCGTAGCTGATGGTGCCGGAGCGGGGCTTCTTCAGGCCCAGCAGGGCCTTGATGAGGGTGCTTTTGCCGCTGCCGTTTTCCCCCACGATGCAGAGGTAGTCCCCGGAAGACACATCGAAGCTCAGGTCCTTTACCGCGGTCTTTCCCTCGTAGGCCAGGCAGAGGTCCCGGCAGGATATCAGTGCCATCTCAGTTCAGCGCCTCCCTCATTGCCTCCAGATTGCGTTCCATAAGGCTCAGGTAAGTTTCTCCCGCTTCGAAATCCTCCTTGGAGAGAGTGTGGGCGGAGTACAGGGTCCTTACCTTGGCTCCCGTCGCCTCCGCGATGGTGTCCGCCAGCTTCCCGGGGGAGAGATCGCATTTGAAGACCACCGGGATGCCCCCGGTCTTCACCGTGTCGATCAGGTGGGCCACGGTGGCGGGGTCGGCGTCGGACTCCTCGGAGCAGCCGGGGAAAGCGGCCTCATAGCTTAGGCCATATTCCCTTACCAGATAGAGGAAGGGGAAGCGGTCCCCCACCACCAGCAGGTCCCGAACCGAAGTTTCTGCCAGCGTTCTCAGCTCCCCGTCCAGGGCCTCCAGCTTTCGGATATAGGCTTCCGCGTTCGCCCGGTAATCCTCCGCGTGGGCCGGGTCCAGCTCCGCGAGGGCGTCCCGCAGGGCTTCCGTCAGGAGGATCACGTTCCGGGGGCTGGTCCACACGTGCTCGTCGTATTCCTCCCCGGCCTCCTGGGCTTCCGCCGCGGTCATGTGTTCCTGCGTTTCCTCCTCCCGGAGAAGGGCGTGGTCCATAAAGGCCAGCACCCGTATGCTCCCCAGGTCGCCGGAGGCCAGCAGCCGGTCGGCCCAGGCGTCGCTCTCCCCGCCGCCGTAGACAAAGAGGGAGGCTCCCCGGATGGCCAGGATGTCCTGGGGCGTGGGCTCATAGCTGTGGGCCTCCATCCCCGGCTTCAGCAGCAGCGTCACCTCCGTAAGCTCGCCTCCCACGGCCCGGAGCAGGTCGTATTCCGGGAAGGCGGAGGCCACCGCCTTCAGCTTCCCGCTCTCCGGCGCCTTCCCCGCGCAGGCGGGGAGAAGGACCAGGCAGCACAGGAGCGCAAAAAGAACTCTCCGCCGCTTCATTTCCCCTGGGCCTCCTTTTTGAGACAGTCTGCGCAGGTGCCGTAAAGGGCGCTGCGCAGGGGGTCGGTTTTGAAGCCGTGCTCCCGGAGGATGTGCTCGCTGAGCCGCCCCATCTCCTCGCATTCCAGGTGGATGAGGGCCCCGCAGGAGGAGCATTTCAGGTGGAAATGCTGCATGCAGCTCCTGGCGTCGTCCCCCATGTACTGATAGCAGGCAGGGCCGCCGTCGTTGACGTATTTTTGCACCAGCCCTTGGGCGGCCAACTTGTCCAGCTGGCGGTAGATGGTGGCGGTGCCGATTTTTTCCGGCAGGGCCGCGGCGATCTGTTGGACGGAGACATGCCGCGAGCCCTGGCCCCGGAGGTATTCCAGAAGGGCTTTGCCCTGTTTTGTTTGATAAGCCATATCGCGCCTCACAATTTGAAATTGATTTTCAATTTCAAATTATACCCCCGTTTTCCCCTTTGTCAAGGGCGGTGCAAATAACCGTTGACAAATCCTTTCCCCGTGCTATAATCTATCCGGTAAAAATGAATAGCCTTATCAAGAGTGGCGGAGGGATCGGCCCTGTGAAGCCACGACAACCTCCCCGGCCAATGGTCGGGAAAGGTGCCAATTCCGACGGACAGCGAGAGATAAGGTATGCAGACATGATAACAATACGCTCCGTCGGAAGACGGAGCGTTTTTTGATCGGAGGACACGATGAGCATTGTGAAAGACATGTCCCTGGCGGAGAGCGGGCGGCGGAAGATCGACTGGGTCCGCTCTTTCATGCCCGCCCTGGGCGGCATCGAGGAGCGCTTCCAGGCTGAGCAGCCCTTCCGGGGCAAGCGGATCGCCGTCTCCGTCCATCTGGAGGCCAAGACCGCCAACCTGGCCTTCGTGCTGCAAAAGGGCGGGGCGGAGGTGTTCCTCACCGGCTCCAACCCCCTCTCCACCCAGGACGATGTGGCCGCCGGGGCCGCGTCCCTGGGTATCGAGACCTTCGGCATCCACGGCGTGGACGCGGCTGGCTATACAGAGCTGCTGAAGGAGACGCTGAAATGCCGCCCCCACATCATCATCGACGACGGTGGGGATCTGGTGGACCTGCTGGCCGGGGAGTGCGGAGAATATGCTTCCGAGCTCTGGGGCGGCTGCGAGGAGACTACCACCGGCATCCTGCGCCTGAAGGCGCGGGAGAAAGCCGGGGCCCTGCCCTGCGGCATGGTGGCGGTGAACGACGCCAAGAGCAAGCACTATTACGACAACAAATACGGCACGGGCCAGAGCGTGTGGGACGGCATCATGCACACCACCAACCTGATCGTGGCGGGGAAGACCGTGGTGGTGGCGGGCTACGGCTGGTGCGGCCAGGGGGTCGCCCTCCGGGCCAAGGGCATGGGGGCCGACGTGATCGTCACGGAGGTGGATCCCTTCAAGGCCCTGGACGCCACCATGAACGGCTTCCGGGTCATGACCATGGACGAGGCCGCCCCCCTGGGGGACGTGTTCGTCACCGTCACCGGCTGCCGGGACGTGATCACTCCCCGGCATTTCGCCGTGATGAAGAATAACGCCCTTCTGGCAAACGCCGGCCATTTCGACGTGGAGGTGGACGCGGCGGGCCTGCGGGCCATGGCCGTCAAAAGCGTGGAGCGCCGGGAGAACATCGTGGGATACGTCATGCCCGACGGGCGGATCCTGAACCTCCTGGGGGAGGGGCGGCTGGTGAACCTGGCATGCTCTAACGGTCACCCGGCAGAGATCATGGACATGTCCTTCGCCGTCCAGGCCCTGACGGCGGAGTGGATCGCCCGGCAGGGCAGGCTGGAAAAGAAGCTCTATAAGGTGCCGGAGGAGATCGACGACGCCATCGCCGTCGTGAAGCTGGCAGCCATGGGGATAAAAATCGACACACTGACCGAAGCCCAGAGAGAGTACCTCAGCGGCTGGCAGGTCTGAAAAAGGAGAAAATTCACTATGAGCAAGAGACTTTTCACTTCCGAATCCGTTACCGAGGGGCATCCCGATAAGCTCTGCGACCAGATCTCCGACGCCGTTCTGGACGCCATCCTGGAAAAGGACCCCACGGGCCGCGTGGCCTGCGAGTGCACCACCACCACCGGCATCCTCTATATCATGGGGGAGATCACCACCAGCTGCTATGTGGATATTCCCTCTATCGCCCGCAGAGTGGTGCGGGAGGTGGGCTATACCGACGCCGCCTTCGGCTTCGACGCCGACAGCTGCGCCGTCCTCACCAGCATCCATGAGCAGTCCGCCGACATCGCCATGGGCGTGGACAAATCCCTGGAAGCCAAGGCGGAGGGGTCCGACGAGCTGCAGAACGGTGCGGGGGACCAGGGTATGATGTTCGGCTATGCCTGCACCGAGACCCCGGAGCTGATGCCCCTGCCCATCTCTCTGAGCCACAGGCTGGCCAAGCGGCTCAGTCAGGTACGGAAGGAGGGCCTGGTGGACTACCTGCGGCCCGACGGCAAGACCCAGGTCACCGTGGAATACGTCGACGGGAAGCCCGCGAGGGTGGACACGGTGGTCCTCTCCACCCAGCACAGCCCCGACGTCTCCCTGGAGACCATCCGGAAGGACATGATCGAGTTGGTGGTGAAGCCCATCATTCCCGCGGAGCTGCTGGATGAAAAGACGAAGTATTATGTCAACCCCACTGGACGTTTCGTCATCGGCGGCCCCCACGGGGACAGCGGCCTAACCGGCCGGA
>JAEEGF010399914.1_pt1 | contig 13366 bp, 15 predicted proteins | sample 9134171 | NCBI WGS metagenome assembly JAEEGF01 (sample SAMN16246542, study PRJNA631951) | gut metagenome | biome: gut microbiome; feature: rumen; material: AP-attached | host: Bos | place: Iran: Karaj | collected 2018-10
TCGTCGACAAGAACCATCCCGCTGGCACGCACCGCATCGACCGCGAACCCATCACCGAAGAGAACGCTGGCGTGCTCGCCCGCCTGTCGCGCGACGAGAAGCGCCGTGCCGAGCATGAGGGCACCAGCGCCTCGCGCCGCCAGAAGCAAGGCCGCCGCGGCAACAGCACGCGCCGCGAGGTGGAACAAGGTGGAGGCAAACACGGCCGCAGCGGCAAGGGCCGCGGCAAGTCCAGCAACAAGCGCCGGTAGCCATTTAATGCGTCCATGTTGACAACCACGCGCTCGGTCTCTTCGAGCTCACGCCGTCGCTTGTCATCAAAGTCTAGTAGCTGCTGCCCACCATAGGTGGCTATCCATTGCTTAGCCTGATAACAAGAGCATCTACTTCTTATTCGTTCCTCACTGTGCCAAAATTCTTAATCTCGCCAATCTTACCAATCCCTCTTATTGACTACAACAACACTCGTTGAGCCAGACCTGTTGCGTTTTTTCCTGACAAACATGGTGCAAATATAAGCATTTTTTTGCATACATCACCTGTCGCAGATGTAATCGACTGATAATCAGAATCCGATATATGATGGCGGAAAAAAGTACCGAAGTCAGGAAATTTTTGTTTGTTCTCACTTAGTCGCATTTTTCATCGAACTCACGGCATTGCAGGATTATTAATGCGTGCAAATAGTTCGTGTGGTTCGCGTTAGAATATCTCCAGAGATTATGGGGAAATATAAAACGCGGACCACACGAACCAAAAATGTTTTGTTGTTCGGATGATATAAGAAATGAGCGTTTATTTTACGCTGCAGTCTTCGTTGCGGTGGCGGGGGATGTGGCGGAAGGGATAAGTGAGCCAGAAAAACAGCACGCCGAAGGGGGAAACAGCAAAGAGTACGGTGAAGAGGTAGATGCAGAAGGCGTTGAGACGGCCGCGACGGCGCGGGTCGCCAAAGCCACCTTTCTTGCGGACGAACTTGGCCCATAGGCCAAACATGCGATGCCCAATCTTCTCGATGAAGAGTACTGAAGGCTTGTATTTGATGGCACCGGCGGCGAGCAGGCGGTCTTGGAGGTTGCCAAGGGCACGGTCACGCCAAGTGTCGCGGATGACCTCGCCAAAACGTGATGCCTCGGCCAACTCGCGGTCGCTGATGCCTGCTTGCGGCAACAGACGGGTAGGCTCCTTCTTGCCGTAGAGGAGCCAACGGATGATGGTGATGACGCTGACGAGATTGGGGGCGTTGTTGTCCTGCAGCACGATGTGTCCCACCAAGGTCGCACCCGCGTCCTTGATATATTGTTTGATGGCATGGCTGGTCTTGAGCCACATGTTGCGACAAGCGTTGACAAAGATGACGCTACGGCCGCACAGGTACTGCTTGATGCGCTCGTCGGTGAAGAACGACTGGATGGGCAATGAGGGCGAGAGGAACCACGACTGCCCCACCACCATCACCAGGTCAGCATCCTGTACGTCACTTAGGTCGATGGGCTGGATGCCATAGGGCGGCAAGCCCAGCCGAGCCTCGGGGAAGGCGTTGAAGAACTCGTCCTTGCTCCAGGGGAAGGGAAATGGTTGCTCAGGCACAATCTGCTTGTAAACGACCGTCATACCCTCGCCCTGCAGAGGGCCACAAATGCTCTGTGCGGCAGTCATTGCCTGGCCGCTCTGGGTATAAATAAATACTGCTGTTTTCAACTTTCTAGTAGTTAAGTAGTTAAAGGAGTTATAGTAGTTAAGTAGAGTCTTAGACTTTATACCTGACCCTGAAAGCGAGAAGCGCCCTTATTCCCCCTTTGGGGGGCTGGGGGAACTTGATGCTTTAAAAGTTCTATGATGGCGGGGAGAGTGAGCACTTCGGCGCAGGCGAGGAAACTGCCTGCAAGCACACCTAGCATGCCGTGGGCGGTGATGCTCTGCCCTGCCAGCAACAGGTTGGGGATGCGCGTGCGGCTAGCAATGCTCCCGCCCAGCGGTTGGTTCACATCGCGGGCTATGCCATACATCGCGCCCTGGGGTGTTCCCGTATAGTCAACATAGGTCAGAGGCGTAGACGTGTAGTAGCGCTCGATATTGCCCCTGAGTTCAGGCACTTCGGTTTCCAACGCCTGGATGAGTCGTTCGGCCTTACGGCGCTTGAAGTCCTCATAGTCTGCCCCGCGTCGGCCGATGGGGGTGTTTGCCCACCGCTGCACCTCGTCATAGCGCATATAGGTCATGATTTGTCCTGTGTGGGCAAAGACGGGGTCTGGGCAATGGCAGAAGTGCATGTACAACAAGTATTTGGGCCACGAAGTTTCATCATATTGCTCACAACCCCAGGTCGTATTGCCCTGATAGGCATAGAGGTTGTGGTTCATGTAGGGCACCTTGTCTTGCCGGAACTTGAGATAGACAGTAAAGACCGATGTGGTGTTGCGCGCCTCGGTGAGCCGACGACGATAAGACGGCCTGATGAGATGACTGTCAACAAAACGGACAGTGTTTGCCGGATGTATGGTGCTCACGACCAGGTCGGCTGCAAAGCGCTGGCCATCATCGGTCGTCACTGCCACTGCACGGGTGTCATCGCACTCGATGTGCTCGACCTTGTGCCGCAACAGCACGCGTCCGCCATGGGCGGCCAACACATCGGCTAGAGCCTGCGCCACCACGGCACTGCCGCCGACGATGCGGAACGCGCTCTGGTTGAAAAAGTCGCTGATGAGAGCGTGTGTAGCAAAGGGGGTGCGGTCGCGTTCGCCAGCATACAGGGGCTGTATGCCCGCCAGCACCTGCCGCAACACGGGGTGCGTCACCACACTGTCAATCACCTCATTGACGCTGCGCAAGCGGTAAGGGGCGTTACCCTGCCGATCTTGCTCAGGGTCAAGCGAGTGCATCACCGCCGATGAAGCCACACGACTTACCAACTGATGATACTGTCGCAGCTGCTCGCGGCAGTCGGGGAAATGCTGGGCCAAGGTCTCGACAAACGCCTGCTGGCCGTTGGCCAAAGGGTAGCGCTCGCCATTGAGGGCGATGATGTCATATCCACTGGAGTCGAGCCGCGACAAGGGGATTCGATTTTCCAACTCGAGGTAACGCAGCATGGTGTGCATCGTCTGCCCTGGATCGGCACTGCCCACATAGTGCATACCCGTGTCGAACAGGGCATCGCCGCGGGCAAAGCACTGCAAGCAGCCACCCATCTGCGCTGCTTGCTCGAGGACGGTCACCTGATAGCCATTCTTTGCCAGGATGACCGCACAGGCCAATCCTGCCAGCCCACTGCCTATGACAATGCACTGCTTCATGGCTTCTTCTCGAGATACATGGCATGGACCTGACGGGTTACCTCGCGATATCCCATCTCCCACACGGGGTCGTCGCGGCGAATGCGAGGCATCACCTCGAGCGTCATGTCGCCCGGATGCAAGTGGCAGGACTCCTTGGGCAAGACCTTGCCAAAGCCGTCGATATAGATGGGTACAATGTCCAGGTTGAGCTGCTCGGCCATGTAGAACGCCCCACGATGGAATCGCCGTATCTTGCAGTCGGACGAGCGCGAGCCTTCGGGAAAGACCAACACTGAATAGCCCTTTTCGACCCTCTGTGCAACGTTCTGCATCATCTGCTCAGTATCGGTGACAGGAAAGTAGTCGGCATATCGGATGATGATGCCATAGAACGGGTTGTGCCACACCCAGTTCTTGGTGATGACAATCAGGTTGGGCGTGAGCGATAAAATGGCGGCCAAGTCCAAGTGTGACTGATGGTTGCAGATGATGATTGCTGGCTTGTCGAAGGCCTCTGCTGGCTCGTTGTGCAGGGTAAAGGTGGTGCCGGGGACATGTGTGGCGGCAAATCGCATCCTGCGCTGCAAGAGCTTGTGAAACCGCTGCTTGTGCGCATTGGTGGCACCACGCACCGTGATAAGGAAGAATCCTTTCACAGTCAATTCAATCGCCATGCCCAAGAAACAGGCAAAGGCGAAGACCGTGTAAGCCGTTTGACGCACTATGTAGAGCAACCTCGTCATCCCCTACCCTACCCAGTTATTGGCAGATGGCACTGAATTTCAACAACATCCTTGCCACAGGCGATTTATCCTCGTCCTCAACATTGACAGTAACAGCGAGCTGACCCTCCTCATGGTTCAGTCCAGTGAAGACAAAGGTGGGCCGCATGTCGGGGGTGACCGGCTTGCGGAACTTGATGGCGTCGGCCGTGTGCAGCTGCAAACGCTCGCCATAGTGCTGCTCAAGCAGTTCGGTGGCTATTTGCAGCAAGCAAACACCGGGCGTGATGGGGTTGCCAGGGAAATGTGCCTGGTAAATCGTATGATCAGCATTCAGGCTCACCTGACACTGGAAGCTGCTCTGGCTAGCCTCCTGGTTCACCACGTTAAAGAAATCGCTGTTGAGTTTCATTGCTGAGATTGCATTATTGAGAAAACGTAATTGATATGATATCGCTCGTTGGCAATATGGATGTCACCATTGGGCATGATGGTGAGACGCCGCTTCTTGGCGACAATATCCTCACCACGACGAAGGTTGGCAAGGATGAACGCAAAATCGCCGCGAAGCACACGCCGTATGTACCACTTGTTGATGGGTCCAAAGACATTCATCACCTGCGCCTTTCCCTTGGCGTAGGTGAAGTCGAGCACCTTCACGCCAAAGTCGTTGACGACGGTGCCAATGATGGAACTGTCGGGATAGAGGTTCATCAAGCACATTCCGGTGACATTGTTGCCACGTGCCTGAATGAGCACATTATATTCCCACGAGTCGACCACGCAACTGTCGGGCCAGTCGGGGATGTCGTTGCCCCGTGCCAACGCGCATTGACACAGGAGCAGGACCATGCTACTGAACAGCAAAAACCTTCTCATTGATGGGCGCGTTGGTCTTGACATTGGTGAACTTGATGATGGTCGTGTCGCCAGTCTTCTCCTCCATCTTGACACTGGTCACCATGGTGCGCTGGGCATTGAAGAAGATTTCGATGTTCTGGTACACCTGCTTGAGCTCTTTCTTCTTGGGATAGAGCTTTGCCGAGCAGATGTTCCCGTTCTTGTATATGACACAAGTGAAGTCGGCGCTGTTCTTCAGTCCGCTGCCCGTGATGCTGTTGAGGATGACCTTAGTGATTTGGTCAAACATCTTGTTCTTCCTTACATCAATCTTGTCGTGTGTCTTCTGTGACTTGAGCGACACCATGCCACCGTTGATGATGAAAGTGTAGTCATAGGGTGAAGTGTACTGCCAGCGCAGCTTGTCGGGGCGCTTGTAATACATCAATCCCTGCGAGTTCATGGTCTTCTTCAGCATCTTCATGGTCTTGGTCTGTGTGAAGTCGCACTGCATGGTGCTCATGGCACGTGCAGCACGGTCAACCTCGTCGATGACCTGTTTCTGCTGAGCGTCGGTCAACTTGGTCTGCGCGCCTACATTGACGGTCATCGCAAGAACCATTATGGCAAATACAAATAATTTCTTCATTTAATCTATAATCTGTTATCTATAATCTATTTGGCGATCAGAACGCAGCCTCCCAGGATGAGGAAGACGCCAATCCATCGTGTCAAAGAAATCTGCTCGTGGAAGAAGATAATGGCAGCGAGCATGCCCATGACATAACTCAGACTAATCATGGGATAGGCCATGCTGAAGGGGAAGTGTTTGATGATATACATCCACAAGATTGACCCCGCCGCAAAACAAATGCCGCAGCTGAAGAACTGCCAATTAAAGAGCAGTCGGCCGAAGTAATGCCACGTCCACGAGAAGTCGCCAGCCTTGTTCAGGCCGAACTTCATGAGCACTTGCCCGCCAACGAGCAGCATGCATTGTATCAGCGATATGGGCAACAGCTTCAGGATCATATCTTGGTGAGGAGGATGAGCGAATATTCCTGCTGGTCCATCTGATTGACCAACAAAATGGCGCAAGGTTTAAAACAACGGGTAGGACGACTGTCATCTTGCAAGCAGTCGGGCACCATGCCTTGTGCCAGGCAGTGGGCGGCAGCATACACCCCCATTGCCGAAGCAGTATAGTTTTCGCCGAAGAGGTGCTTATAGCGCAGCAAGGGAGCACTGGGCAAAAGGTCATCGACGATGTCGGTATAACAGGCATCATTGTCGGGATTACCATTCTTGCCGGTCATCACCGCGCTCACCTCATCGACCGTAAGATCTGCGTCATCGAGCATCTGCACCAGTTGCTGGCGCATGCGCTCACGGTATGCCAGGTTGCCCATCGCCACGCCCTCAAGCCTGCACAAGCAGTTGTCGCTGCACTGGGTGTTGAGCATCATCGACATCGATATCTCGGCACATGGCACCATGCCCGGTTGTCCCACATAGCCCGTCTTCTGCAGCAACTCGAAATAGTTCTGCGTCATCTCGTCGTAGCCTCCGACGAGCGCGGTGCGGATTTTGCCCAACCTCATCTGCATCCATGCATCCATGACCGCCCAATCGAAACTGCATGCACCATGCGAGTAGGTGGTGTTGTAGCCGTGCGAACGAGTGTGAATGGCCAGCGCCGACCCCACCGTATTGTGAGGCGACTGCATGAAGAAAGTGGGACTGAGTGCCTCCTCGCTCTCGTCGAGGGCGTCCAGGAAGCGTTCGGTATAGTCCAAGCTGCCGATGCTGGTACCCGTGATGAAGGCGTCGGGATGGTCAATGCCCGTGTCGCGCAACACCTTCAGCGTGGTAACCAGGGCACGCTTGATGAGGCCTCCCATGCGTCGTGCCTCGCGCGGGTCGATAAAGTCGCGGTAGTTTGGTGCTATCGCCGTGGCGAGCAGTTCATCGGTGTGCACAGGCTCGCTCATCCACTGCTGCGACAGAGGCTGCTGGATGGAGACCTGCTCGGCCGCCTGAATATAGGTCTTTATCTGACTCATACTCTAGTGAATATAAGTGACGAGTCATTGCCTCCGAAGCCGAAAGCATTGCTCTGGATGTTTCGCAATTCGGCCTGCCGCGGTTCGGCGACGGGCACGATGCCCTCTTCCATGGCGTTTTGCCAGTTGAGGTTGATGGGAAAGAATTGGTGTTCAAGTGCCAACAGGCAGAAGACCGCCTCGATGGTTCCCGACGCACTGGTCGTGTGTCCCGTGAAAGACTTGGTCGACGACACGGGCGGGATTTCTGGTCCAAACAGCCGTTTGATGGCCTGGCTCTCGCTCAGGTCGTTGTTGGGTGTACCCGTGCCATGCGCGTTGATGTAGTCAATGTCGGCGGGCTTCATGCCAGCCATCTCCAGTGCCTCGCTCATAGCGCGGTAAGCGCCTTCGCCATCGGGCGACGAGGCCGTCTGGTGGAAAGCGTCGCAGGCATTGCCATATCCTGCAAGGCGGCACAACGGTGTGACACCACGCGCCTCGACCGAACGAGCAGTCTCCAGAACCAGATAGGCAGCGCCCTCGCCCAGGTTCAGTCCGGCGCGGTCGCGGTCGAAGGGTCGGCACTGCTGACGGTCGAGAATCATCAATGCATTGAAGCCATTGAGGTGGAACTTTGAAAGACTCTCAGAGCCACCCACGACAACAATGTCGGCAAGTCCGCACCGCAGCATGTTTGCTCCTGTGATGACCGCATTGGTCGCCGATGAGCAAGCGGTGGAGACCGTCGACAACGAGGCGAACTGCCCAAACTGCGCGGCAATCATCTGGGTGGAGTTTCCGCAACTGTGCGTACCCATCAAGGCATGCAAGTGGTCGCATGCCTTCTCCTGGGCATGGTTCTGCTCGCGGCGGTCCATGCCACCCACCGTCGTCGACGACACCAGATGCACCTGTGCGAGCATGTCTCGCGTCAGTGCGGCTTGGTCGAGCGCCTCACGTAGAGCGAGGCGACCCAACAATGCAGTGCGCGTGAACAACGGGTCGTTGTCCACGCCAAGCATCTTCACCATCTCGTCGTTGCTCAACTTTACCTCGCCCACCGGAATGTCTCGGTGGCAGGAGTCGAGATAGGCCATAGCGCCAATGCCCGTCGTGCCGGCATTCAGTGCTGACAAGGTCTTTTCCTTGCCCACTCCGATTGCCGACACGACACCAGCGCCGGTGATATAGATGGGTTCAATCATCCACCATTACTTTGTACGGTTCTCGCTGACGAACTTTGCCATCGTAGCGACCGAAAGGAACACTTTCTTTCCCTCACTGGGGTCTTTGAGCTTGATGCCGTACTTCTTGTCCAGCAGCACAATGAGTTCGAGCGCGTCAATTGAGTCGAGTCCAAGATCGCCACCGAACAGGGGCGCATTGGCATCGATATCGTCAGGAGTGACTCCATCCAGGTTGAGCACTTCGATGATTCCTTCCTTGAGTTCTTGAATAAGTTCTTCCATTATCATCTAGTAGTTAAGTAGTTACAGGGTTAAAGGGAATTAAGTAGACGAGACAAACTCTTGTCCGGTCATTGCCAGGGCAATGCGTGCCGTGGCGATGGTCTCGTCGCCGACGCATGTCTCGACCGCGGTCATCATCAGCGGGTACATGTTCAGCACGATGCGTACATGGGTGTTGAGCACCTCATTGCAGCGCGGGTAACGCAGAATCTTTACCTGTTTGATGTCTCCAATGGTCCAGATGCGTGACATCGCGTCATGCTGCAGCCCTTGCAAGGCTTTGTTATTGGCGCTGATGCACCGCATCGTCGAGGCGCATGATTGCGCCATGTTCTCGATGATACCTGCTGCAGAAAACAGGTCTCCATCAAGGAGCAGATTGCCGGGCCGGACCACGAATTGCACCACGGCATCAGCCTCACCGTGGGTGAGCACCTGATCGACCATGACAAACTCTTGTCGCTGCGGCAGGTGGGTGATGGAACCGTGTTGCTCGTCCATGACTGGTGCTTACTTCATTTTCGCCTGGATGTAGTCGCAGAACTTCTCGAGGGTCTTGACATCGGTCATCTCCTCGGGACGCATCTTGAAGCCAAAGGTCTTCTCGACCATCACGGCGATATCAACAAAGTCGAGACTGTCAATCTCTAGATCTTCCTTCAGTTTTGCCTCGGGAAATATCTTCTCCTCATCGATTTCAAACTCGTCGACGAGGAAGTTTGTCAGTTTCTCTTCTATCTCTTTTCTATCCATAAAATCGTATTATTTCTTGAGAACGAGGGCCGAGTTGGTACCGCCGAAGCCAAACGAGTTGCTGAGGATGGTGTTGACTTGGGTGTCAATGGTGCGCTCAGCCAGATTCAGGGGCTCGGAGTACTCATCGCGGTTGTCGAGGTTGATGTTGGGTGCCACAAAGTTGTGATGCATCATGATGATGGAGTACACCACCTCGCTAGCACCTGCCATCCAGCACTCGTGTCCCGTCATCGACTTGGTGCTCGAGATCAGGGCGTGCTCACCCTTAAACAGCCTGTCAAGGGCAATGGCCTCGTACATGTCACCTTTGGGGGTGGATGTAGCATGTGCATTGATATAGTCGATGTCGGCAGGGGTGAGTTGGGCATCCTTGAGCGCACGCTCCATAGCGACCATGCTACCCACTTCGCTAGGCTCGCTGATGCCGCCACCGTTGCTCGAGAAGCCATATCCACACACCTCGGCGAGGATGGTAGCACCGCGCCTCACCGCGTGGTCATAGTCCTCAAGGATGAGCGCTGCCGCACCGCCACTGGGGATGAGACCGTCACGGTCACGGTCAAAGGGTCGCGAGGCGCGAGTGGGCTCGTCCATGCGGGTCGAGAACGCGTTGAGCGCATCGAACGACGACATGGCGTAGATGTTCACCTCCTGGGCTCCGCCGCACAGGATGACATCCTGCAGCCCTTGCTGAATGAGCAGGTAACCCAGACCGATTGAATGTGATCCGCTGGCGCAAGCCGAACTGACCGAGAAATTGATGCCACGCAGGTGGAAGATGGTGTGCATGTTCATGTTCACCGTCGAGTTCATGCCCTGGAAAATCAGTCCCGAGCCAATCATAGCGGTGTCGTGTTCCTCTTCCATAATTTTGGCGCTCTTGACCACGGCACCCGCCGAGGAGTCGTTGCCAAAAATCACGCCCACCTCGTTGTCGCGCAAGTACTGGTCATCGATGCCAGCGCCCTCAAAGGCCGCCTTGCTTGCCATGTAGGCAAAGGCCGCCTCCTCGGACAGACCAGTGCGAATGCGGCGGTCGAGCAGGCGCTTTAGTTCGGGCGTCTTGACTATGCCGACCAGCCCTGAGCGATAGCCATAGTCCAGGCGCTCCTGGTCCAGACCGATGCCCGACTTACCGTCGTACAGTGACTGACGCACTTCATCTATGTTGGTACCCAGACACGACCAAATGCCGATGCCCGTGATGACCACTCTTCTTTTCATATAATAGACAAAAACTAAGAATAATGTCTCTAAATGAGAGAATACAAAATCATTCCGTTCTCTCCATTGCCTTGTCAAGGGCTATTTTGAGAGCAGAGTGCAAAATCGGGTGCAAAAGTACAATTTAATTAAGAATTAAGAATTAAGAATTAAGAATTTTCGTTCTGCATTTAACATTTCTTCAAGACTACCGCCAGAATTGGTAGCAAAAAAACACAAAACAACGCAAAACAACCGCGAATCATGCGAAACAGAGAGAAAATTGTTTCGCATGACTCGCGGTAAAAAACTTGAGGGATTCGCGTTCAAATGGACTAGAACTCGAAGCCCACCCGGATGCTTAAGAGTCCCATGTTGTCGGGGTAGAAGCCTTTCTCAAAACCTTGGTAGGTCCACCCTGCTGAGATGCTGCATCGACGGATGCGCACACCAGCACCGAGATACGCATATGCACCACGACACTGGTCGGTCACGCTATAGCCACCGCGCAGATCCAAGAAAGGTGAAACTTTGGCATTGATGAAGTCAAAGCGCAACGCACCATAGATGGGCAGGACAAACGCCGTCTTGTAATCACGGTTGTAATAGTAATCATAGTCCCAATGACGGTCGTACTCACGGCGATCCCAGTCGTAGACCCACAATGCGGGTGCGATACCGGCACCGATGAAGAAGAAGCGGTTCACCTGATATCCCAGCGTCACCGCTGCACTAAATTGCGCGTTGTCCAAGTCATTTACAAGTCCGGCATGGAGTCCCAGATCAGCGATGCCGCGGAAGCCTCGCTGAAGATAATCTTCACGCACGGCGGGTTCTAACACCTGAGGCTCGTAGAAGCGCTCGACAGGAGAATAGGTGGAGTCGTGCACGATGCGGTCGACATCGGCCAACTGGTACACGTAGACGAGACCGTCTTCGGCCTGGATTTTAACTGTCTCATTGGGGATGGTCTCGATGACTGAGCCATAGACGACACTGCCATTCTTCAGGTAGACCACATCTTGCGCTCCTACAATGAGGGCGCATGTCACGATCAACGTGAGTGCAAGAATTAGTTTTTTCATTTTCTTTTAAGACTTGTTTTCTACTTAAACGCAGATCAAGTCGAATAGTTGCATGGTGACGTCAAAAAATCAGGTATAGAGGCCGCCATTGATGTTGATGACCTCGCCGGTAATGTAGCTGGCCTGGTCGCTGGCTAGGAACGCCACAAGTGCGGCAACCTCGTCGGGCTTGCCGAAACGACCCATAGGCACCAAGCGCTTGAGCTCGTCCTGCGGCAAGTCTCGGGTCATGTCGGTCTCGATAAAACCTGGTGCGACAGCGTTGACCGTTACTTGCCTTCCCGCTACCTCCTGCGCCAACGCCTTGGTGGCACCGATGAGTGCCGCCTTGGCCGCGCTGTAGTTGGTCTGTCCAGGCATACCCTTCACACCCGAGAGCGACGCGATGTTGACGATGCGTCCACCACGGCGGCGTGGCATCATGTGCTTGAGCAGACGGCGCGTGAGGTAGAAGAACCCGTTGAGGGTGGTGTCGAGTACCTGGTGCCACTCGTCGTCGCCCATCATGAACATGACGTTGTCACGGCGGATGCCTGCGTTGTTGACCAATACCGCCACATGGTCATCGGGATGATTCTCCTCCCACTGGTCGATGGCGGCATCGATGGCACTGGGGTTGGCAGCGTCGAATGGCAACAATTCAGCCGTTCCGCCAGCATCTTCAATCTCTTTTTTGACGGCTTGTGCCGCCTCGTGGTTGTTACGGTAGTTGATGACCACGGGCATCCCGTCCTGCGCCAGTCGCAGGGCGATGGCGCGCCCGATGCCTCGCGACGCGCCAGTGACTAATGCGTATTTCATAATTGACTATTTGGAGGTCTTGCCAAGCAGAATATTGACCTCCTCGTTCACGTCGCTCACATCAACATTGGTATCACCCTCGGTGATATAAGCACGGCCATCGTACTTATCGGCACTATCCTTTCCCAAAATGATGTTGACCAGGATGTTGACATCGGTCACGTCCACCTTTCCGTCAAAGTAGACATCGCCTTTGAGGACAGGAATCTCGGGATACTCATCAAAAGGATAAAGATAAACAATATTTGAGGAGCTCTTCACTCCATCCACCGTGTAGTGAACCTGAATGCCAATACGGTATTTGAAGAATGGCTCCTGTCCTTCAACTTCATTAGAGAACTTTTTGGTTTCAAAGAAAATATCTCCATATTCAAAGAATGAGTGACTCTCACCCAAGAAATTAAACGGAATTTCAGTTGTAGGCTCAGGAATATCACACACCACAATAGGATTACCATCACCATCATACATAGTTGTGGTAAAATCCTCGGGCATGAAAGTAAGAAGCTTGTCATAATCAGTAAAAATACTGTAAGTCACCTTATTAGGATCAAGAAGAGAGTAATACTCTTCATTATCTTCCTTTTTGTAGGTCCAGTCATCTGCAACAGGCTGAAGATGATTTTTATTCTCTGTTACAATCGAGAACTGAAAATAGCCACCACCAAAGCCCTTTATCTCCCCAGTTTCGGGATCCTCGTATTCGAACCAACCATAGTCAATCCAGTCTTCAGCTTTAGGATCATGCGGTCTTGGCGGTGTTCCGAATCCAGTCGCGGTGAGCACGCCATCAGCAATGGTCAGCGTATAGCAAGCAGCCCCTCCGTTGAAGAACAGGTTAGATCCCGAAGTAGAAAGTGTGACACTTGGGTTCTCGGAAGTAAGCCAGTAGTCGCTTCCGTCCTCAGTATTACCACCATACCAGTTACCCTTCTCGTTCACAACCTTGAAAAGGCCGCTGATGGTACGAGTCAGCGTAAACGAACCATCTTTCAGCTCGGTGAAAGCAATCGGTTCACCCCAGTTGCTGAATTGTTTGCCATACAAATAGTAAGCATGCTCAGGGAGACCCATCACGGTGAGCACGCCATTGGCGATGGTCAATGTATATTCGGCATCACTTCCGACAATAAAAAAGTTTGCGCCATCAATCAAATTGGCACT
>JAEEGF011949409.1_pt1 | contig 13366 bp, 9 predicted proteins | sample 9134171 | NCBI WGS metagenome assembly JAEEGF01 (sample SAMN16246542, study PRJNA631951) | gut metagenome | biome: gut microbiome; feature: rumen; material: AP-attached | host: Bos | place: Iran: Karaj | collected 2018-10
AAGTCATCGACGAAATGCTCGAATACGACAAGAAGATCAAAATCGCCATCGAGCCGAAGCCCAACGAACCCGTTGACCACGCCTACATTCCGACGACCGGCCATGCCATCGCCCTCGGTATGCTGACTCGTGATCCGAGCCGCGTCGGCGTCAACATCGAAAGCGCCCACGCCATTCTCGCCAATCTTGATCCGTCGGACGAAATGGGTTACGCCCTCGCCCACAAGAAACTGTTCTCCGTCCATCTAAATGATCAGAACGGCCTCAAGTTCGATCAGGACAAATCCTTCGGCGCCGTCGATATCCGCCGTGCCTTCAACCAAGTCCGTATTCTCGATCAACACAACTACGGCAAAAACGGCGAATCCGTCGGTCTCGATGTGAAGGTCATGAGAACGCAGAAGCAGAACGCCAACTTGAAGCACCTCTCCAACTCCATCACGCTCTTCAATGAACTGCTCGCCATCTCCCGCGGCCTCGACCAGAAGAAGATCGACAAGCTCATCGCCGACCGCGACTACGAAGAGCTCGAACTGCTCATCATCCACGCCCTCATGGGCAAATAAGCCTAAAGCCTAAAGCTTAAAGCTTAAAGCAAATACAAAAGCTTAGTGAAGACAAAAAGCGGAAAGCCAAAGACCACAAACCTTTGGTTTTCCGCTTTTGATTTGTTAAGCGTTAAGTGTTAACCACTAACCACTGATCACTATGCAAGAGCTTTCTTGTACCACTCAATAGCTTCGTTCAGGCCACGGGCGAAGTCGTAGTCTGGATCATAGCCGAGCAGGCGTTTTGCCTTGGAGATGTCCGCGTTGGAATGCTTGATGTCGCCTTTGCGGTCAGGACCGAAGTTCGGTTCGACGTCGACGCCCAGTGCCTTCGTCAGCGTATAATAGATGTCGATCAGATATTCGCGGCCGCCGTATGCGATGTTGAAGGCCTCGCCGGAGGCCTCTTCTGGGGCCAGGCAGGACTTCAGATTCGCTTCGACGACGTTTTCAACGTAGGTGAAATCGCGGGACTGCTTTCCGTCGCCGTTGATAGTGGGCCGTTCGCCTTTCAGCAGCTGCTTGATGAATTTCGGAATGACGGCCGCGTACGCGCCGTCGGGATCCTGACGACGACCGAAGACATTGAAATAACGCAAGCCTATTGTTGGCAGGCCGTAATGACGGGAATACTGCTTGCCCCACTCTTCGTCGCAGCGTTTCGTCAGAGCGTATGGCGAGAGCAGATTGCCTTCACGGCCTTCCGTCTTCGGCAGGTTCGGCTCATCACCGTAAACAGAGGAGCTGGAGGCGTAGACGAACTTCTTCACGCCTTTCCGACGGGCCGCCTCCATCATGTTCAGCGTGCCCATGATATTGTTCGCGCAATAGAAAAGCGGCATTTCAATGGATCGCGGCACACTGCCCCATGCGGCTTCGTTCATGACATAGTCCATGCCGTCGCAGGCTGCGAGGCATGTGTCCAGATCCTTGATATCGCCTTTCATAAATTCATAATTCGGATTGTCTATGAACAAATCGACATTCTTCTGGAAGCCCGTTGAGAGATCGTCCAGACAGCGGACTTTGTAGCCAAGCTTGAGAATCGCCTCGCAGATATTGGAGCCGATGAAACCTGCCCCGCCCGTGACGAGAAAACGGCTTCCTTCAGGAAATTTCAGTGTTGAGTAACCCATAATTTTTTTAGCTGAAAGCTAAAAGCTTAAAGCTTAAAGCAAATGCAAAAAGCATAAAGCTTGTAGCGTATGTTAAAATATTGATAATGAGTAATTTCTAAGTGAAGCACACGGAACCTTCTTCCCGCAGGCGAGACGCAAGCGGGACCTCTTAGAACCGCCAGTAAAGATATCCCGCCTTTTCGAATTTCGCGCGATCCAGCAGGCCTTTGATGTCCAGAAGGACCTTCTTGCCGTCGCCGAACAGCGCGCCCATGCTCTTCGTCGTGAACGACTCGAAGGCGGTGTGCGCCACGGCGAGGATGACGGCGTCCATCTTCTTGATCGTCGCAATGTCCACGAAATCAATGCCGTAGAGGCGTTTCGCCTCCGCAGCGTCGGCAGTCGGGTCCGCGATGACTGGCTCGATGCCGTATTCGCGCAATTCCTTCACGATGTCGTAAACCTTGCTGTTTCGCGTGTCCGGGCAGTTCTCCTTGAAGGTGAAGCCGAGGATCGCGACCTTCGCGTTCTTCACGTGCTTCTCCGCCTTGATGAGACTCTTCACGCAGTTCTCCGCCACGTACTTGCCCATGTCGTCGTTGATGCGGCGACCCGCCAGGATGATCTGGCTGTGGTAGCCCAGCATCTCCGCCTTGTACGTCAGATAGTACGGGTCCACGCCGATGCAGTGGCCGCCGACGAGGCCCGGCCGGAAGTTCAGGAAGTTCCACTTCGTTCCCGCGGCTTCAAGCACGGATTTCGTGTCGATGCCCATCTTGTTGAAGATGATGGACAGCTCGTTCATGAACGCGATGTTGATGTCGCGCTGCGAGTTCTCGATGACCTTCGCGGCCTCCGCGACCTTGATGCACGGCGCGCGGTGGACGCCCGCCTCGACGACGAGTTCATACACTTTCGCCACCTGGTCCAGCGTCTCCGCGTCCATGCCGGAGACGATCTTCTTGATGTTTTCCAGACGGTGCAGCTTGTCGCCGGGGTTGATACGCTCGGGCGAGTATCCGATCTTGAAATCGACGCCGCACTTCAGGCCGGACTCCTTTTCAAGAATCGGCAGGCAGACATCCTCCGTCACGCCCGGATAGACGGTGGATTCGAACACGACGATGCTGCCCTTCCGCAGGTTGCGGCCGAGGATGCGGGACGCGCCTTCCACGGGTGTCAAATCTGGCGTGTGGTCGTCGTACACGGGCGTCGGAACGGCGACGATGTGGAACGACGCCTCCTTCAGCTTCTTCTCGTCCGCCGTGAAGGCGACCGTCGTCTTCTTGATGACGTCGTTGCCGACTTCGTTTGTCGGGTCGATGCCGGACTTGTACAGCTCGATCTTCTTCTTGTTCAGATCAAAGCCGACGACCTTGATCTTCTTCGCGAACGCCACGGCGATCGGCATGCCGACATAACCAAGACCGACCAATGACAGTTTAGCGGTACCTTTGACCAGAGATTCATAGATGTTCATGTTTGTGCTCCACATTCAACAACATGTTTATTATAATGAATTGCCTTCTTTATTAATATAAGGTTTTATCGACGTTTGTGCAAGAAGGAAGAAGCAAAAGTGGTCAGTGGTTGGGAGGGCTACGCTCCAGCGCGGCCGAAAAAGGACAAAAGGGACGAAAGGGACAGAAACGACAAGAAGTTTTAGCTCCATAAGCCATAAGCAATGTGCCATAAGCACTGCCGAAGGCAGTTTTAGAGCCATAAGCACCGCCGAAGGCGGTCAGGACTTTCATCTTTTGTTCATGTCTATGGAGTGGCTTGTATGGCGGCAACGATTATATTATTAGGCATGAACGCACAAGGAGCATCCATGATTACATTGTCCCAAAGGCCGGCCACCGGCGAACGACTCGTCAAATACAGCGGCGAATGCCTGAAACTCAGCCTGACATTAAGCGAAAAGATGGAAGGCACGGCATTCGTTCGGACCAATCTATGCCGCGGTGGCTTGCGGCGGCGTGAAGTCATTGAGCAAGTGGAACATGGGAAAGCGCGATTCGGTCGTGACTGGCATGACATTTCCATGCCGGAAACCATGCAGGGCACATATTCACTGACATTGCCGCTGTGTGAAGTCGGCATGTTTGAATTCAAATGCTTCTTCCTTCCGAAAGGCGAGCAGGAGCCGATTTGGGTTCGCGGCGAAAACAGCCGCGTGAAAGTGGAGCCTGCCGTCACAGCGTCGAACAACACGATCTACAACGCATTCGTGCGGCAATTCGGCCCAAACATGTCTGGTGGCGCATGGACGGCAGAGCATCATGCGGCAGAGCAACTGTTGGACGGAAAAGACTACACGGTCATTCCGCCGTCGGGCAAATTCCGCGATTTGCAAAAGCATTTGCCGTTCATCATGAAGGACTTAGGCTTTCGCATCGTGCAGTTGCTGCCTATCCATCCCGTTCCCGCGACGTTTGCGCGAATGGGCCGTTTCGGCAGTCCGTTCGCGCCGCTCGACTTCTCGACGGTTGATTCCGGCATGGCAGAATTCGACAAACGGACGACGCCATTGGAGCAGTTCCGCGAACTGCTTGACGCTGTCCATTCGAAGCGCGGCATGGTGTTGATCGACCTGCCGGCGGACCACACAGGCTGGGCCTCCACGATGCAAGTCCGTCATCCGGAATGGTTCTGCCGCAATGAAGACGGCTCTTTCGCAAGCCCAGGCGCGTGGGGCGTCACATGGGAGGATCTCAGCAAGCTGAATTTCGATGACCGTAATCTGTGGAAATACATGGCGGAAGTTTTTCTCGGCTGGGCAAAACTCGGCGTGGACGGCTTCCGCTGTGACGCAGGCTACATGGTGCCGATGCGCGTTTGGGAATACATCGCAGCGAAAGTCCGCGAACAGTATCCAGACACGATTTTCTTTTTGGAAGGGCTCGGCGGCCCGCCAGACGATACGGAGAAACTATTACAGGAAGGCCGTTTGAACTGGGCGTATTCTGAACTGTTCCAATGCTTTGACGCAGAACATATTAAACAGTATTTGCACCATGCATACGAATTTTCAAAACGGAACGGCTGCCTCGTGAATTTCGCGGAGACGCATGACAATCCCCGCCTCGCAGCCGTCTCGCCGTTGTGGGCGGCTTTGCGGACAGGCATCGCCGCATTGATGAGCGTCAACGGCGCGTTCGGTATAGCCAACGGTGTCGAATGGCTCGCGACGGAAAAGATTGACGTCCATGGTGCAGCTTCGTTGAACTGGGGCGCGTCGCCAAATCTTGTCGATCACATCAGCCAGTTGAACAAAATTCTGCGTTGTTCTCCCGCCTTCGGACCGGATGTGGAGCTTCGTGTTTCGGAAAGCGGAACAGGCGGCGGTGTAGGCGTTATTCGCCGTTGCCACAACAACTTGGACTCCGTCTTGGTCATCGCGAATCCAGATGCGGGACATGCCACATGGTTCGAATGGGAGATCAGTGAATTCGACATCTGCCGCACAGCGTTTGATTTGCTTGGCGGCGGTCATGTCCAGTTGCCATGCGTCAACGGACGTTGCCGCGTGGAACTTCAGCCTGGCCAGATCTTCTGTCTGGCCGCACGTCCGTTGGACGACGAAGAACCGGATTTCAATGATTGGCAATTGACACACGATTACGTGCTGAAGACGATTGTCCATTATCACAAGTGCCTGGATGTGACGAATGTAGATCTGAACGGACTGGCGAAATTGCTCCATCAGGATACGCGGGCCTTCCTGCGGCGGCTGTTCGAGCCGGACAAACTGTTCACACGCGTTCGCGACACGGAAAAAATGGACATGCACTACCTACCGTTCGTGGAATGGAATCCCGAACAGGACACGCGACGAGTCGTCATGGTGCCACCAAACCATGTCATTCTCGTGGAGCATGAGCACCGTTTCCGCGCGTCGTTGATGGTCGGCGGCCGTTGTCTGCAACGTCTGCCTTCCTTCCGTGGCGCGGATGGTCGTCACCATGCATTCTTTATGCCGCAACAGCTTCCACACAAAGTACATGAAGCGGAATTGCAGGTTGAACTCCATAATCAAGACACGACGTGGCGGGCGACCGGTAAACTGCTCCTCCTGCCGGACGGGACGAGCCGTCATGTTGCGTTGACCATCGATGAAGATGAGTTGAAGCCTGAGCTTCTTGGACTCTGCGCCAACAGCCTCGGCGGCTATGTGCAAGTTCGCGCATGCTGGGGGGATTTGCAGAGCAAATACGACGCGTTTCTTGCGGCCTGCCCGTCACAGGACTATCCGGCGGACCGCAAGGTGATGGTGTCGCGCTTCCGTGTAACGGTCGGCTTCCGCGACTATATCGTGGAGCTTGGGCACGATTGCCAGACGTCGTTCACTACCTCCTACGACAATCGCTTGCGGTGGGATTTCGCCGTGCCGTCAGGCATGGGTCAAACGGTTCATCTGACCGTTCTCTATACCATGGAAAAAAGCAGGCGTAACCGCTGCCATTTGCAGATTACGCGAACGGACAAAGTTGACAAGGAACGCAACGGGCTGGGCAATGAAGAGCCTGTCACACTGCGCATCCGCCCTGAAATCGACTGCCGGACGAACCACGAGACGACGAAAGCGTATCAGGGGGCGGAAAACGATTATCCGGATGCTTTGAAGCAGACGGACGAACACGGCTTCGCCTTCCTGCCAAAAGGCGGTTACGGCCTGCGGATGTGGTCGAATTCCATCTTCAAGAAAAAGCCTGAATGGCGTTATAACCAAGCGTTCCAAGAAGATGCGGATCGCGGATTGGATGCGTTGTGTGATGAATTTTCGCCCGGCGAATTCCGTTGTGAACTGCGCGGTGGCGATTCATTCTCGCTTGATTTGGAAGCCGCTGCGAATTCGGAACTTGGCGGTGCATTCCCTCCATTGGAGGCGATTCCCGTAGAAAACCTTCCGTCGGAACTGCCGTTAGCGGAAGCACTTCAACAAGGGATGGACGCCTATCTGGCGTTCCGTGGAAACAACCGAACCGTCATTGCGGGCTATCCGTGGTTTCTGGACTGGGGGCGCGACACGCTCATCTGTCTGCGCGGCTACATCGCGGCAGGACGTTTTGAAGAAAGCCGCGACATCATCCGCCAGTTCGCGTCATTCGAAAAGAACGGGACGATTCCGAATATGATTCGTGGCGGAGATGCTTCAGACAGAGCGACTTCGGATGCCCCGTTGTGGTTGTTCGTCGCCGTCGGCGATTTCATCAAAAAAGCGCCGTCTGGAAAGAACATCCTTGCGATGGACTGTGGCGGCCGTTCGCTACTGGCCATTCTGGAATCCATCGCAGAGCATCTTGCAGGCGGTGCCGAAAACGGCGTCCGCATGGATAAAGCGAGCGGATTGCTTTACAGTCCATCCCATTACACATGGATGGATACGAACTATCCCGCTGGAACGCCACGTCAAGGCTATCCTGTTGAAATACAAGCTCTTTGGATATACGCTTTGTCGTTGCTCAAAACCATCGGCAAAAAGAACACTTTCGATGAATGGCTCGAAAAAGCGCGGAAAAGCCTCTCGAAACTTTATGTGCGCGGCGACGGAAATGGTCTGAGCGACTGCCTGCACGCTGCTGGACCATACGTCGGCGCACAAGAGGCGACGGCGGACGATGCAGTCCGCCCCAACCAGTTGCTGGCGTTGACGTTGACGGATGTTTTCGACCATACGACGACTGCCATGGACATCTTGTCGGACTGCGCACGGTTGCTTGTACCCGGAGCGATTCGTTCATTGGCCTCCACTGATGTCACGGTTCCCCTGCGCATCCTGCGTGACGGCAAGCTGTTAAACAATCCCTATCATCCGTATTGGGGCCAATACACAGGCGATGAAGACACGCGCCGCAAGACTGCCTACCACAATGGGACGGCATGGGGCTGGCAGATGCCGCTCTATTGTGAAGCGTTGGTGCATGTCTATGGAGCGGAAGCACTTTCGGCGGCTTCAGCGATTTGGGGCACTGCGGCGGATGTCATGAGCAACCGTTGTATCGGCCATCTGGCGGAGATATTCGACGGCGATGCACCGCATACGCCGCGCGGCTGCCCCGCGCAGGCGTGGAGCGTCTGCGAATTCTTCCGAATCCATACATTCTTGATGGAAGTGGCGCATGCGTGATGCCGACATACCCGACGGCGGGGACGCCGCCACATCCAGTGGAATAAAAATCTAAAAACTTGCAATTATAGCGTATTGCTATTAAGTTAATTAGTTTATACAGAGACAGTTCAGTTCAACCTTTTGGGCAGGCGGGAAGTCACAAGGCTTGGATTATGGCAAAGACCAGACAACAGAAGGCTAGCGAGCGAAACCAACGAAAAATCAAAGTATTGGTCGTGACGCCTGAAATCACGTACATTCCCTCCGGCATGGGCAATATATCGACGCATCTGAGCGCCAAAGCCGGTGGCATGGCGGACGTGTCTGCAACGCTTGTGAAGGCGTTGTATGATCTCGGCGCGGATGTCCATGTGGCGATTCCGCACTACCGTCAGATGTACAAGACGGACTATACGAACAAGGAGGAGACCAACCAGAAGATGCTGCGGGACGTCATCCAGGGCGGCGAAGCCGACCATGTGAAACGCGTCCATCTCGCCTCCAGCCGTCTGTTCAACACAAGCAACCGCGTTTATGGTTGCACGACGGATGAATGCCTGCAACGCAGCCTCGCCTTCCAGCGGGAGGTCATCAACACGATCATTCCGGAAGTCAATCCGGATCTGATCCACTGCAACGACTGGATGACTGGCCTGATTCCATCCTTTGCGCGAATTCTGGGCATCCGCAGTCTGTTCACCGTTCACAACATCCATACGGTGGAGACAACGCTTGAGCGGATAGAAGACTATGAAATCGACACGAAGCCGTTCTGGACCAACCTTTATTTCACCCATCTGCCCTCAGGCTATGACGAATCACGCCGCTACAACCGCGTCGATCTTCTAGCCAGCGGTATTTTCGGCGCGCATTTTATCAATACCGTGAGTCCGACGTTTTTGAAGGAAATCGTGGAAGGCTACCATGATTTCATCCCGTATCACGTCCGCGAAGAGATCAAGAACAAATATTACCATAACTGCGCGGAAGGCATTCTGAACGCGCCAGATCCGGAATACAATCCAGCCGACGACGTCGCATTGGAAGCCGTCTATACTGCGGAAAACCAAGCGGAAAAGAAGCGTCAGAACAAAGTCGCCTTCCAGAAGGCGCTTGGCCTGCGGGAAGATCCCAACGCCCCGCTGTTCTACTGGCCATCGCGGCTCGATCCCATCCAGAAAGGGCCGCAGTTGCTGACGGAAATCATGTATTCCATCATCCATGACTACTGGGATCGTGATTTGCAAATCGCGGCCGTTGCAGACGGCCCATTCCAGCCGTATTTCTACGACATCATCCGCATGCATGGTTTCGACGACCGCGTGGCGGTGCATCCTTTCGGCGAACAGCTGTCGCATCTGGGCTACGCGGCCAGCGATTTCGTGCTGATGCCGTCGAAATTCGAGCCCTGCGGCCTGCCGCAGATGATCGGCCCGCTCTACGGCAGCCTGCCAGTCGTACACGACACGGGCGGCATCCATGATACGGTGCAGCATCTGGACATCGCGGCGGGAACAGGCAACGGCTTCATGTTCAAATTCTATGACGCCCCCGGCCTCCGCTGGGCGATTGATCAGGCGATGGCTTTCCATGCATTGCCCGAAGACATGCGCAACGCGCAGATATCACGCATCATGAAGCAGGCCAAACAGCAGTTCACTCACAACGTGACGGCTCAGGCCTATATCCATCTGTATGAAAAGATGATGGATCGTCAGCTGGTTCCGCGTTTCGACAAGAAATAATCGCTGGAGGACGCTCGCAAGACAATGGATTCCGCCGCGAACGAAAAATTCGCCTCTGACTTGATGCAGGGCATTGGAAGCTTTCTTGGGCTTCCGGTGAATGCGACGACATCGTTGCTGACGGAACTATTGTATTCTCTGGAGGCGCAAGTGCGCATCATGGAACAACTTAACGGTCATCCAGAAAGCCGGATGCTAGCGGATGCGTTGGACAGCTTGCAGACGGTGTGCGAAAAGATGCCAAAAGCGCGAATGTTGCGCTCCTACGTCGGCCGTCTGGCGGGTTCACAGGACAAAGCTGTGCGCAAGAAGCTTCTATCAGAATTACTGGAGCTTGTGACGACGGCGAAAAGAAAACAGAAACGAGTTTTTTAGATATTCAGGGGTATGGACATGGATTCGTGGAAATGGAAAGAAGTCTGCAATTTGGCGTTGGACTGCGCGCGATTCGCGGTCTCCCATCGCCGCCGTGCAGGCATTGGATATGATTTGAAATCAGATGGTTCGCTTGTGACCGCCGTTGATGCGCGCAATGAGAAGTTCTTGAAAGAAAACCTTTTGCATTTGGACGAAGGCTCCTATTTCATCGGAGAGGAAACCGTCCTTTCCTGCGGGGCGGATTATATCGCCGCCGCATTGGCGGGACGCTGTTGGGTCGTAGATCCCATCGACGGAACGGCGCCGTTCGCGCATGGTTTTCCAACATGGGGCGTCTCCATCGGTTTCATGAGCGAAGGCCGTCTGACAAATGGAACCGTCATTCTGCCAGACACGCATGAAATTCTCACAACGGACGGCGATGCTGTCAAATATGCGCAAGGCTTTGATTTGACGGATGATGCTGCGTCGCTTCCATGGACGGTTCTCGACATACCAGCCGATGAATGGACAGATGGCGGCATGCTGATGCTCGGCCAGAAATTCACGCGGCAGGAAAAGCTACCGTTGCCCAATCCTGTCATGTCCAGCGGTAGCGCCGTGCAGGCTCTCGCTAGCGTCATGAGCGGCAAGGCGGAAGCCTATTTGGGCCATATGAAGCTGTGGGATGTCGCAGGCGTGCTACCGATGATGAGCCGCCTCGGCATGGTCGGACGGATGTCAAACGGTATGATGATCGACTGCAATGTCACAAACGGCGCGTTCAATCTGGATATTGCGTCGCCGAAATGCTGGGCGTTGAACGCGGACATACGGATTGCGCGTCCTAACGTATTGGACGCGTTGACGGAGAAACTGTCGTGATGATGAAACGAACCATCGCCATCCTGTTGGCATGTAGCGTTTTGCCACTTTTCTGCAGTTGCCGTCGCAACGTGGAGGCGGATTATCAGCGTGGCATTGAATGCATGCAAAAGGAGGACCATGTTGAGGCCGTGAAGGCGTTTGAAGCGTCCATCAACAAGGCGGAACGCGTGCGGGACAGCCATATGCAGCTCGCATTCTACTATGAGCGGATCGGCGGCCATGATTTGCTCGCCCTATGGCATTACGAACAGGCCATGAAAAACACGCCGAAGGATGCGAAGGAAATGCCGGACATACGGGCCGCCGTGGAACGCAATGCCGATGCCGTGCTCGCGCATCTGCAAACGGTTGGGCGGCAGGAAGAACAGGAGGCGCTCCAACTGAAAGTGACGCTTCTGGAGGAACACGCCATGCGTCAGAAAAAATGGATCGAAGAACTGCAGCGCGAAAATACGGAATATCGTAAGATGCTGCGGGATATGAAGTAAACTATAAACGAAAGGGAATGACATGTTGACGAAACCGATTCTGATTGGGCATCGTGGCTTTTGTGGATCGTATCCTGAAAATACGTTGATTTCGTTTGAGAAAGCGATCGAAATGGGTGTTTCCGCCGTGGAATTCGACGTGCATCTGACGAAAGACGGCGTTCCCGTCATCAGCCATGACGGCAAAATCGGCCGTTGCTGCGACCACACGGGCGTCATCAACGAACTGACGTTCGACGAAATCCGCACGTATGATTTCGGCAAATGGAAGGGCGAACAATTCGCCGGAACGCAAATTCCGACGTTGCAGGAAGTTCTGGATTTGATTCTCTCCAAGAAACCGGACATTTTCATCGCCTGCGAAGTGAAGGATCCCAATCCGAAATGCGCGGAAATCTGCTATGAAGAGCTGAAAAAGCGCAACAAACTGCAGTCCTGCTCGTTCATCAGTTTCATTATTGAACAGCTCCATCATCTGCACGAAATCGATCCGAACACATTCCTCCACGGCTTCCGTGAATGCGACTTGGCGAATTTCATCCCCGGCTCCTATAAGATCATGAAACGCATCGGCATCCATATTTCGAAAGTCGTCAAGGAGGAGGTCAAAGCCTTCAATGATATGGGCATCGAAATCGACAGTTGGGGCATTGACGACGAAGCAACGCTTGACAAGGCGTTGGAATGCGGCGTCGTGACGCTGACCAGTAACAAACTGGATGTGACCGTTCCGTTAATGAAGAAGAAAGGTTTGATGTAACCTGTTTCACAAGTTTCATTTTTGATGTGTATGCGCCGCCGTTGAATCGCAAGATTTACGGCGGCGCATCCGTCTTTAGCCATTATCATAGAAAAATCACTTGCGACTTTCATATTCTATTATATGTTATAGTAGAGTGATTCATGTCAAACCAACAACATAAAGGAACATCCATGCGCACATTTGTTGATCACACGCCACGTATCGCCGTCGTCGGCTACGGCCGTTGGGGCAGACAGTGCCACACGTATCTTATCAATCTCACGGAAGGTCTTGAGCTTCGTTGCGTCGTTTCGTCGGACGCGGAAAAACGCAAACAGGCCGAACATGACCGCCATTGCATGACTTACGAGACGTTCGACCAAGCCATCAACGATCCGCTTGTGGACGCCGTCGTGCTCGCCACACCGTCCGTAACCCACGTTGATCTCGCCGTCAAAGCTCTCAACGCGGGCAAGCATGTGCTGACAGATAAAATCATGTGCCTCAACGCGGACGAATGCAAACGTATGATGGCCGCCGCGGAAGCCAACAACAAACTGCTCACCGTCTTCCAGAACCGCCGTTTCGACGGCGACTTTCTCACCGTCAAATGGCTCATGCAAAACGGCGCGTTGGGCGACGTCTCATGGATCGAGCAGGCGTGGATTGGCTTCGGCAAGTGGGGCAGTTGGCGTGGCAAGAAGGATTTAGGTGGCGGCCGTATCTACGATCTGGGCGCCCATCTCATCGATCAGGCCCTTCAGTTCTTCCCGCAGCCCGTCGAATCCGTCTATTGCAGAACGCATTACGACTGGCCGGACGCGGATATCGAATCGGAAGCCACCATCTTCATCAACTTCAAAAACAAAAAGACCGCCGTCGTTGATCTCTCTTCCATGTCCTACATCGACAAGCCGCGCTATCTTGTCAAAGGCAGCAACGCCACGTTCGTCAAATTCGGTCTCGATCCGCAGGAAAACGCCATGATCGCGGGCGATATCGACGCTGCCTGCGATGCGCCGCAGAACTACGGTCGCCTCAAAAACAGAGGCGGCGAACAAATCATTCCGACGCTGCCCGGCCGTTGGCGCTCCTACTACGAAAACTTCCGTGACGCGCTCATCGGCGTTGCGGAACCCGTTGTTTCGCTGGAGGAAGAGCTGAAGCTCATGCAGGTCGTCGATGCCGTCCACAAGTCTGAAAAGACTGGTCAAGTCGTTTATCTGTAGCCACTTCCATTTATCAAGAAGCGCCTGGTCTTCATTTCCGCAACAGGAGAAAATATGGTCAGCAACGCCCAGACGGGGCCATGCCTGCGTCATTTGCTTGACAGCATCCATGCCTTGAAACGCAAACGCAAGCTTCAAT
>JAEEGF010185277.1_pt1 | contig 13365 bp, 10 predicted proteins | sample 9134171 | NCBI WGS metagenome assembly JAEEGF01 (sample SAMN16246542, study PRJNA631951) | gut metagenome | biome: gut microbiome; feature: rumen; material: AP-attached | host: Bos | place: Iran: Karaj | collected 2018-10
ATAATAGGTGATAGTATGAAAAGGGTATTTATTTTATTATTAGTTTTATTAATACCATTTGCAATTGTTAAAGCGAATGAAGATGAGCTAGATACCACTGAAGAAATAAAAGCAACTATAGTTGGTAACACTGTATCTTATAAAGGAAAAATAGCAAAATTTAGTGTAGTAGATGATATTATTGAACTTGATTATGATGGATGCACATATAGTCAAAGAAAAGATAATATTGTTACTTCAATTGGAGTTAATGAGGATTGTGCTTTTGCAGAAACACTTGATTGGGATACAATTAATCCAATGTTTGATGCAATTAATGAAATGGTAAAAGATAGGGATACACATATAGAAAAAGACAATCGTGAAATAATGAAAATAAAAAATAAGAATATTTTAGTATATTGTTCAGTACCCTTTGCATTTGTCTTAATAGTAATAGTTGTATATGTATTTTTAAAAGAATCATATAAAAGTTAAAACTTGAATAGTGTTTGTTCAAGTTTTTTTATTGAAAATACAAAATGCAATAAGTAATTATTTCTCAGATTTGCAAAAATAGCCAAAATATGTTATAATTACTTTGCTCTTGAAAAAGAGTAAATAAATCTAAGAATTGGATTAGTAATTATCAAATAAGATATTTTAGAGAGAAATGGTTTGGTGGAACATTTTATAACTTATGATAATGAATGGACCAATGAGAGTTTCCCGGAATTATAGTATGGGAAAACGGGCTTCCTTCCGTTATAAGAGGACATATATGTTGGTATATGAACTAAAGGTGGCTAAATAAGAAGATAATCTTATCCTATGTTCTAGGATAAGATTTTTTTTGGAGGTAAATTATGTATTTTAAACGATGGTGTAAAGCTAAGTAAAATAGTATTAGAGATATAAGAATAGTTATTTTTATATATTTTTAGACTCTTTAAATACTATTTTAGTAATTAATCATAATAGTTGGAGAGGATAAAAATGAATAATGAAGAATTATTGTGTAAGCTAATATCTTATAAAACATACTATAACAATAAAGAAGAGTTTACTAAGTGTTTTGATTTTATAGAAAATTATCTTAAGGAAAGTAAATTATTAAATATTAAAAAATGTATTTTTAATGATAATATTTCTATGATTATAAGTAACACTAAATCTAAGAAATATGATATTGTTTTTTTAGGGCATATTGATGTTGTTAATGCTAGTGAAAAACAATTTAATGCTAAAATCATTGATAATAAAATATATGGAAGAGGTTCTTTTGATATGAAAGGACATGACTCTGTTATGATCAATATAATGAAGAAAATTGATAGATCAAAAAAAGTAGCATTAATATTAACTTCTGATGAAGAACGTGGTGGATTTTATGGAATTCCTAAAATAATGGAGAATAATCTATTTACATCAAAACTAGCAATTGTACCTGATGGAGGTAACAATTTTGATTTTATTACCGAAGAAAAAGGAGTTCTTCAATTAAAAATAACTGCATATGGAACAAGTGCTCATGCATCTAAACCATATGAAGGAGACAATGCAATTATAAAATTATTTAATGTTTACAATAGATTAATTGAAAAGTATCCACTTCCTAATAATTCAAATGAATATAAAACAAGTATTAATCTAGGTACTATTAGTGGTGGTAAATTAGTAAATGTTGTTCCTGATTGTTGTAGTATGATGCTTGATATTAGACATACATATACCGATAGTAAAAAAGATATTATCAATTATATTAAAAAGATTGATAAAAATATAAAAATAGAAATATTTGCTGAAGGAGAATCATATAAAGCAAATATTGAAAATGAATATGTAAAAAAATACATAAAAATATGTGAAGTGATACTAAACAGAAAGATAAAGTATAAGCCATGCGAAAGTGCAAGTGATGCAAGATTCTTCCAAAAATATGGGATTAATGCTATAATTATGAATGGATATGGCAACAATATGCATAGCAATAACGAATACATCGAAATACGTAGTTTAGATATCTTGACACAAATATATAAAAGAATAATAGAAGAGATATAGGAGATGAAAGAAATGGAAAAGAAAAGAATATTAACTGGACTTCAACCAACAGGTGTAATTACATTAGGTAATTATATAGGTGCAATTAAACAAATGGTAGAATATCAAGAAAAGTATGATTCATTTATTTTTGTTGCTGATTTACATTCAATAACGATACCACAAAATGTAGATGAATTATCTAAAAATACTAGAAGTTTAATTGGACTCTATTTAGCATGTGGAATTGATCCAAAAAAGAATACCATTTATATACAATCAGACAATTTATATCATGCTAATCTCTCTTGGATGTTAGAATGCAACACTTATTTTGGAGAGTTATCAAGAATGCATCAATTTAAAGAAAAAAGTAAGAATAATGAAAATTTTACAGCAGGATTATTTACTTATCCAGTTTTAATGGCTGCTGATATATTATTATATGATGCTGATTATGTACCTGTTGGTATAGATCAAAAACAACATGTTGAAATTGCTCGTGATATAGCAATTAGGTTTAATAATAAGTTTGGAAAAACATTTGTTATTCCAGAACCACTTATTAGTTATTCAGGTACTAAAATAATGGATTTAGTTGATCCTACTAAAAAAATGAGTAAATCTTCAGATAATCCAAAAGGAGTAATTAGATTATTAGATGATCCAGAAGTAGCACGTAAGAAGATAATGGGAGCAACAACAGATAGTGAAACTTGTGTTAAATATGATCCTGATAATAAACCAGGAATATCTAATTTACTTAACATATATATTTCTCTTACTGGTAAAACAATGAAAGAAGCAGAAGAAGAATTTAAGGATTCTAATTATGGTACATTCAAAAAAGTAGTTGCAGATGTAGTTGTAAGTTTTCTCGAAAATGTTCAAGATAAATACAATAAAATAGTTAATTCTAACGAAATTGACAAGATACTAGATGAAGGTAAAAATAAAACAGTAGAAATAGCTAGTAAAAAATATGAAGAAGTTAAATATAAAATGGGATTTCGTAGATAAATAGTTGACAATAATCAAAATTAGTGGTAAATTGGTTCTATTATTTTAAAAATTGAGGAACCAATATGGAATATTTATGCAATGAAAAATTTATTTTTAGAATATGTTGCATTAATAACTGCAAAGATTTTGGTTGCAAAGAAATAAAATAATAACGGAACAAAGTGCGAACTTGTTCCGTTTTTGTTTAGGAGGTATTTATGAATAATAGGTTTGAAGAATTAATTAAACTAATTAAAGAATATAATCCTAGTGAAGTAGAGAATGTTACAAAAGCATATAATTATGCAAAAATGATGCATGAAGGGCAATATAGAGAAAGTGGAGAAGAATATATTACTCATCCTGTGGAAGTCGCTTATATACTTGCTGAAATGCATGCAGATGGGGATACATTATGCGCAGGGCTTCTTCATGATGTGTTAGAAGATACTGCTTCTACTAAAGATGAAATATCTCATTTATTTAATCCAAGAGTTGCAACGCTTGTAGATGGTGTTACTAAAATGTCTAAATTAAACTTCTCATCTAAAAAAGATGAAGTTAGTGCTAATACTAGAAAAATAATTACTGGTATTACAACTGATGTTAGAATAATTATTGTTAAACTTGCTGATAGACTTCATAATATGAGAACACTTAAATATTTAAGCCGTGATAGACAAATTGCAAATGCAAAAGAAACTCAAGACTTATATGCACCTTTAGCTAATAGACTACGGAATATATTCTTTGAAATGGGAATTAGAAGATTTAGCTTTTAAATATTTGTATCTAGATGAATACAGAGAAATTGTAATCGGTCTAGATAAAAAACGTGAAGAAAGACTTAAATTTTTAGATGTTATTAAAGATGATTTAAAAAAGGGCCTTTCAAAAGCAAAAATCAAGGCAGAAGTCACAGGTAGAGCAAAACATTTATATAGTATCTATAGAAAGATGCAAAGAGATAACAAAACTTTAGATCAAATATATGACTTATTTGCTTTACGTATATTAGTACATTCAATAAAAGACTGTTACTCTGCACTAGGTGTTGTGCATGAAATGTATAACCCAATGCCAGGTAGATTTAAAGACTATATTGCAGTTCCAAAGACAAACATGTATCAATCATTACATACTACTGTATTTGGTGAAGGAGGACGTCCTTTTGAAATTCAAATACGTACTTGGGATATGCATAATGTTGCTGAGCGTGGTATTGCTGCTCACTTTTCATATAAAGAAAAAACTAAAAAAATTAGTGATGCAGATAAAAAGATTATTTGGCTTAGAAAAACTCTTGAGATTCAAAAAGACCTAGAAGATAATACAGAAAATCTAGATAAAATAAAAACAGAAATCTTTGGAGAAGAGGTATTTGTATTTACTCCTAAAGGTGAGATTAAATCTATGCCAAAAGGATCAACACCAATAGATTTTGCTTACGCAATTCACCAAAAAGTTGCAGAAACAATGGTTGGTGCAAAAATTAATGGACGTATGGTACCACTTAATACTCAACTTAAAAACAAAGATGTAGTTGAAGTTGTAACAAGCAAAACTGCTAAAGGTCCAAATAGAGACTGGTTAAAATATGTTAAGACTACTAGTGCTAAAAATAAAATAACTAGCTTCCTAAAAAAAGAAGGTAGAGAAATTAATATAGCTAGTGGTAAAGATTCTTTCGAAAAAATTCTTAAAAAGCAAAAATATTCTAGAGATGAGTTAATGAAAGAAGAATATTTAACTCCTGCTCTTAGAAAATACAATTGTAAAACTATAGAAGATTGCTATGAAAATATTGGCTTTGGTAGTATTTCTCCAGTAAAAGTAGTAAATAAAATTGTTGAAGTATATGAAGAAGCTCAAGCACCTAACGAAGAAAAGGTTGTATATCTTCCTAAGAAAAGAAAAACAAATAGCAATGATCTTGTTGAAGTAGATGGAATAGACAATTGCTTAGTAAAATTTGCAAGATGTTGTTCACCAATTCCTGGAGACGATATTGTAGGATATATTACATTTGCAAATGGTATTTCTATTCATAGAGCAGATTGTAAAAATCTAAAAGCTCTAGATACAGGAGCAAGAACAATTGGTGTAAAATGGAAAACTCTAACAAATGCTGCATTTACTGCAAGAATCGTTGTAAAAGCAAATGATAGAGATGGAGTTTTAAGTGATATTCTAAAAACTATGAAAGATCAAAAAGTTGAAATTACTGAAATTAGTACTAAAGTTACAGAAGATAGAGAAAATATTACAAATATGTCTGCAAACATTAAAGATGTTGAAACTCTTCAAAGTGTAATTAAAGCATTAAAGAAAATTGACTCTGTTTTTGATGTAAGGAGATTAAAATAGTGATTGAGAAATTAAGAATTAATATACAAGATACAGAACATGTTACAAATGTATACATTGTATGGGATGAAATGAGCCAAGAAGCTGTTTTAATTGATCCAGCAGATAAAGCTAGTATAATTTCAGATAGAATAGAAAGACTTGGCTTAAAACTCAAATATGTGCTTTTAACACATGCACATAAAGATCATACTGTAGCATTGCCAGATATAATGAAAAAATATCCAGATGTAAAAGTTATTGCAAATGAAAATGAAAGAGAAATGCTTGAAGGGAAATATAGTGACTCATCAATGGTGTTTAATCTTAAACAGTATTTAGATTATGATTTTTCAAGATTTGTTTTTCTAAAAGATGGCGATGAGATTTCTTTTGGAAACAAGAAAATTATAATGTACCATACACCGGGTCATACAAAAGGTGGTGCGTGTTACTATATTAAAGCAGATAATGCATTATTTAGTGGTGATACACTATTTTCAGATTGTTTTGGAAGATGCGATTTAGTTACTTCTAACATATATGATATGGCTAAATCTCTAGATAGATTATATAAGACTTTTTATGGTAGTGGAACATTTGTATTTCCAGGACATGGCTGGGACGGAGAGACAATTGAGTCTGGCTATGAAGAGGTAAAGGAATTAATGTATCGTAGTTATGGAATAAACATAGGAGGAAAAAATGACTAATCATTTTAAAGATATAATAGAAGAAGAGAGTAAAAAAGAATATTACCAAAAATTACATGAATTTGTATATAAAGAATACGATGAAAAGACTATTTTTCCAGAAAAGAAAAATATATTTGCTGCTCTAAAATATACACCTTATCAAGATGTTAAGGTTGTAATACTTGGACAAGATCCATATCATGGACTTGGAGAGGCACATGGATTATCATTTTCAGTGTGCCCTGGAATTAAGACTCCACCATCACTTAAGAATATCTACAAAGAATTAAATGCTGAACTTGGTTGCTATATTCCAAATAATGGTTATTTACTAAAATGGGCAAGACAAGGAGTACTTCTTTTAAACTCGGTTTTAACTGTACAAAAAGATATGCCTGCATCTCATAGAGGTAAAGGATGGGAAACTTTTACAGATAGAATAATAGAAGAAGTAAATAAAAAAGAAGAACCAGTAGTATTTATATTATGGGGTAACTTCGCAAGAAGTAAAAAAGATTTAATTACTAATCCTAAACATTTAGTACTTGAGTCACCTCATCCATCACCATTTAGTGCAAACTCAGGATTTTTTGGATGTAATCATTTTATTAAAACTAATGAATTCTTAAAGCAAAATGGAATGGAGCCAATAGATTGGCAAATAGAAAATATTTAGTTTTTGATTAATAATTAAGTAGTTACGAAAATGTAACTACTTTTTTTATTGCTAATTTTACATAAATTGTTCGTTATAATATATCTTTTTTTTACATTTTATGATATAATAGACGCGTTTAAAGGAGAAGAAAATGAAGACATCAGATTTTTATTACGATCTACCTCATGAGCTAATTGCTCAAACACCATTAGAAAATAGACAAAAATCTAGAATGATGGTGTTAGATAGAAGTAAAGACACAGTAGAACATAAAATTTTTGAAAACATTGTAGATTATATAAATCCAGGAGACACTTTAGTATTAAATGATACAAGAGTTATTCCTGCTAGACTTTTTGGACATAGAGTAGGAAAAGAAGAGAAAATTGAAGTACTTCTTTTAAAACAAAAAGAAGGAGATAGATGGCAAACTTTAGTTAAACCTGGTAAAAAATGTAAAATTGGAGAAATAATAGAATTCTCAGATAAATTAAGACTCGAAGTAATAGATATCTTAGAAGACGGACAAAGAGTAATAGAGTTTAAATATGATGGAATATTTAATGAAATATTAGATGAACTTGGTACAATGCCACTTCCACCATATATTACAGAAAAGCTTGAAGATCAAGATAGATATCAAACAGTATACAGTAAAAATAAAGGAAGTGCTGCAGCACCTACTGCAGGGCTACATTTTACTAAAGAAGTATTAAAAGAGTTAGAAGAAAAAGGTGTAAATCTTGTATATGTTACACTTCATGTAGGTCTTGGAACATTTAGACCAGTTAAAGTAGATGATGTAACAAAACATGATATGCATAGTGAGTATTATATTATTTCTCAAGAGGCATGCGACACAATTAATGCTACTAAAAAAGCTGGTAAAAGAGTTATAGCAGTAGGTACTACATCTTGTAGAGTACTTGAATCTGCAACAGGAGATGATGGAATTATTACTCCACATGCAGAAGAAACAAAGATATTTATTTATCCAGGATATAAGTTTAAAATGATAGATGGATTGCTTACAAACTTCCATTTGCCAGAGTCAACTTTAATTATGCTTGTATCTGCTTTAGCAACAAAAGAAAAAATAATGGATGCATACAAAATTGCAGTAGAGAATAAATATAGATTCTTTAGTTTTGGAGATTGTATGCTAATATTATAAAAATAGGAAGGGAAAATATATGTTAGAGGTTAAAAATTTAAGCAAATATTTCGGAATAAAAAAAGCCGTAGATAATGTATCATTTTCAGTAGAGGATGGAAAAATCCTTGGTGTACTTGGAAAAAATGGTGCTGGTAAATCTACTCTTTTTAGAATGATTCTTAATATACTTGATCCGGATGAGGGAGAAGTATTATATAATGGTGAAAAAATAGATACAAAGGTATCAGATAGAATTGGATATTTACCAGAAGTTGGTTCACTTATAGATTCATATACTGTTTATGAGCTATGTGTTTACTATGGTAAAATGAAATCTATGAAAACAGAAGATATTAAGAAAAATATGTTTGATCTTTTAGAAAGATTTGAAATAGTAGAATTTGCTAATATGAAAATTAAAGAATTGTCTAAAGGAAATAAACAAAAAATACAATTTATTATAGCAATTTTACATGATCCAGATTTAATTATACTAGATGAACCATTTAGTGGATTAGATCCTGTAAGTGTTGAATATTTTAAAAATACTATACTAGATCTTAAGGCTCGTGGTAAAACAATAATCTTTTCATCTCACATTATGAGCCATGTTGAAATGCTTTGTGAGCAAATTGTAATTATTAATTCTGGTAAAGTTGTATTGCAAGGAAACTTAGATGAAATAAAACAAGAGTATTCTTCTAAAACTCTAGATATTACTGGTGTTATTCCAGAAACAGTTTTAAGACAAATTGCAATATTTGGTAAAGTTGAAGATAAAGGAGACAATAGATATATTGTTAATCTTGCAAATAAAGAAAGAATTAGTGATGTTTTTAGACTACTTTATACAAGCAGCATTACTAAGTTTAGTGTATTAAATATTTCACTAAATGATATCTTTTTAGATAAGGTAGGTAAATCATATGATGAAGAATAATAAAGTTTTACCAATAATTAAAAATGAAGTTGAAAGAAGTATTAAAAATAAAGCATTTGTAATACTTAATGTTTTATTATTGTTAGTTACTGTAGTCGGACTAAATTTTAATAATATAAGGGCAATATTTAAAAATAAAAACATTAACTTATCTGATAGCATTATAGTTTATGTAAAAGATGAGGATAATATAGCATATGAGCAAATAAAAGCTGCATTTTCTAAATATGATAATGTTGAGATTAGAAATAATAAAGATTTTGAAAAATATAATACTCAAGAAGTTGATGCAGAAGAATTAGTTAAAGATCAAAATGATGTTAATACTTATGAACTTGAAATTAAAAAAGATGCTACACATTATGTTGTTGCAACTCTTACTACTCAAGAAACAGTAAGACAAGATTATATTGATACTATTACATCTACTTTAACATCTATTAAAGATAAAATGGTTCTTGCAAATTCTAATATGACAAAAGATGAACTTGCAATTATTAAAGAAGATGTAAAATTAGATAGAATAATATTAAACGAGTCAATAGATACAAGCGAGTCAACTGAGATTTTTCAACTTGCTTCTAACTACATTATTTTCTTTATATTATTACTTTGCTTAAATAAAATAGCAAATACAATATCTCAAGAAAAGATGTCAAAATCTATTGAGTATATTCTAACTTCAATTAGTACAAAAGAATATATGATTTCTAAAGTGTTAAGTATGGCACTAATTGTTGTAGTACAATTTGTTTTTGAAATTGCATATTTTTTAATTGGAATTATGGTATCATATTTAGTTACTAAAGTTGGAGCAAATATAGATGGAGTACAAACAGTTAATGCTTCTATGCTTATATCTGGAAGAGTAATAGGATATTTTGCAATTACATTTGTATATATGTGCCTAACAACTTTCATACAAGGTATAATACAATCTGTAATGAGTGCTAAAACAACAAATATACAAGAAGCAGGAAATGCAACTTTAGTTCTTCTTACCCTTAACTTAGTGCTATATTCAATAGTTACATTTATGGTTACACCTGTTAAGGCTGCAAGTGTTTTTGCATATATTTTATCTGTGTTACCAATTGCATCAATGTATTTTATACCTTCTATGGTTCTAATTGGACAAGCAAATGTTATACAAGTAATATTATCCTTAGTTGTACTTGTAGCATCAATTCCACTTGTACTAATTGTTACACAAAAACCATTTAAGAATGCAATACTAGATTATTCAAGTAAAAAGAATAAAAAGATAGATGGAATAGAAAAGATTATCGCAACTAGAGAATATCAAGAAAGAATGATTGAAAGAAAAGAATCATCTAAAAAAGGACTTGTTGTTGGTATGGCTGTAATAATACTAATCCTATTACAAGTAGTAACATCACTAGGAAGTGAGCTTATAGCACCAGTTATTGCACAAAAAATAACTAGAATTAGTGTTGAAAATATCACACTAATACTTATGTGTTTATCTTTTGCTATTTCAATATATATTCCATATATTCTTTTAAAAATGTATCTTCCAAAGGAAGAAAAGGTTTCTAAAGAAGAAAAGAATAGCGAGGAGTACAAAGAAAAAAGAAAGAAAAGTATATTTAAATGTATAAAATATATTATTCTTTCAATTCCTGTTATGTCTATGATTCAAATGATATGTTCATTTGCAATAGAAAAGTTTGGAATAAGTTCAGATGTTATGAATTCTGTAGGATTATTCAATTATTCTGGAAAACTTGCAACTATACTATTATTTGTAGAAATTGCAATACTTCCAGCAATATTTGAAGAACTATTTATACGTAAAGGAGTATACGGAATACTAAAGAGTAGAGGAGTTGTATTTGCATCTATTGTATCTGCACTTGTATTTGCAACAATTCATTTAAACTTTACACAATTTATCTTTGCATTTTTAATTGGTATATTATTTGCAATGGTAAGAGAAAAAACAGGAAAGCTTTATCCTACAATGATACTTCATTTCATAAATAATGCGGTTGCAACAATTGAAGTATTATTTTATGAACATACAACATTTATGCAAATATTTACATATCTTCAAATTGGTATAAATGCAATTGGATTTGCAATACTAATTTATATGTTATACAACAAAGTTATGGAACTTAAAGATAAAGAAAAAATTAAGGAATTAAAAGAAAAACTAGATTATAGAAAAATTAAATTAAATATTTCAGAAGATTTATTTATATTTAAAGATTATACATTTGGCTTAGCAGCATTACTTGCAATTGTTGCATTTGCTGTAATAGAAAAGATAATATAGAAAGGATTTATGATGGAAGATAAAAAAGAAGCTTTACAATTTGAAGTTAAAAAAGTAGATCCTCGTACCGGTGCAAGACTTGGTGTCTTGCATCTGCCACACGGGGATGTTGAAACACCAGTATTTATGCCTGTTGGAACACAAGCTACAGTAAAAGCTATGACACCAGATGAATTAAAAGATATGGTGCATGCACATATTATACTTGGAAATACTTATCATTTATTTTTGAGACCGGGTCATGAATTAATTAAAGAGGCAGGTGGCCTTCACAAATTTATGAACTGGGATAGAAATATTTTAACAGATAGTGGTGGATTTCAAGTATTTAGTTTAGGTGACATGAGAAAAATAACAGAAGAAGGAGTTGAATTTAGATCACATATTGATGGTTCTAAAAAATTTATTTCTCCTGAAAAATCTATGGAAATACAAGAAGCATTAGGATCAGATATTATGATGGCTTTTGATGAATGTGCTCCATATGGTTCTAGTTATGATTATGTTCAAAAATCTATGGAAAGAACTACTAGATGGGCTAAACGTTGTAAAGATTATCATACTACAACAGACAAACAAGCATTATTTGGTATTATTCAAGGTGGTTTTTACAAAGATTTAAGAGATAAATCACTTAAAGATTTAGTAGATTTAGATTTTCCGGGTTATGCAATTGGTGGTATTAGTGTTGGAGAACCTAAAGAAGACTTTTTAGATATTCTAAGATATACTACGCCTAAAATGCCAGAAAACAAGCCAAGATATCTAATGGGAGTTGGTTCACCAGACTATTTAATTGAAGCAGCTCTTGCAGGTATTGATATGTGTGATTGCGTTCTACCTACAAGAATGGCAAGAAATGGTACAGCGCTAACTCATCATGGTCAAGTAAATCTACTTAATGCATGTCATAAAAAAGCTTTTGAAACTCTAGATGAAGAATGTGATTGTTACTGCTGTAAGAATTATACAAGAGCTTATCTAAATCATTTGTTTAAAACTAAAGAAATCTTAGGAGCAAGACTATTATCTATTCATAATTTAAGATTTTTAGTTAATTTAATGGAAAATGTAAGAGAAGCAATAAAAGAAGAAAGACTACTAGAATTTAGAGAAGAATTTTACAAAAAATATGGTTATGAAATTCAATAATTTAGTATAGGAGTAAATAGGGTTATGAATAAGGAAGAAAAGATTCTAACAAAGCAAGTTAGAAAATCTGAAAGTAACTTACTTAGAACATTTTGGAAAACTTTAGTTGCTATTTTGCTTATAGCACTCCAAGCTGTTGTTTTTTATTTTACGTATACAACAGCAGGTGATGTATACGTAAATAGTTTTTATATATATAATGCAATAAGAATAATAGCTGTTGTATATATTCTAACAAGACATGATAGTTCACAATACAAGCTAGCATGGATTCTTGTTATAATGTTTTTACCTATTATGGGTATTACTGTATATATTCTATGGGGTAATAGTAGACTTAGAGCAAAGAAAAAAATTCAGATTAAAGAAATAGAAAATAATACAAACTATCTTTTAGATAATTCATTTGAAATAGATGAAGATATTAAGGCAAAAGATAAGCATGTTTTCAATACTTTAAATTATATGAAAAATATTACATCTTATCCAGTATGTGAGAATTTAGATTCTAAGTATTATGATTTAGGAGATAAAGTTTTTGTTGATTTAAAAAAAGATTTACTTGAAGCAAAACATTATATTTTCTTGGAATTTTATATTGTAGATAAAGGCGAAATAGCAGATGATATATTTAGAATTCTAAAGAAAAAAGCTCAAGAAGGAGTAGATGTTAAACTTATTTATGATGAATATGGATGTATAAGCAAGTTTAAAGGAAAAACTAAAAGAGAGTTAAGAGAGGCTGGAGTAGAAGTATATGCTTTTAATCCGTTCTCTATACTTATTAATTCATATTTTAATAATAGAATGCATAGAAAGATTGTTGTTATTGATGGAAAAATTTCATATACTGGTGGATTTAATCTATCAGATGAATATGCAAATATTAAGGAAAATTATGGACATTGGAAAGATGCAGGTATTAGATTTAAAGGCGAAATATCTTGGAGCTTTGCTTTATTATTCTTAAGAGATTTAAAATTAATTAATAAAAAGCTAAAAATAGATTTTGATCATTATAAAGAAATATCTCTAGAACAAAGAGAAGAATATAAATGTAGAGGAGTTTGTGTTGCAATAGCTGATGGTCCA
>JAEEGF011051019.1_pt1 | contig 13365 bp, 11 predicted proteins | sample 9134171 | NCBI WGS metagenome assembly JAEEGF01 (sample SAMN16246542, study PRJNA631951) | gut metagenome | biome: gut microbiome; feature: rumen; material: AP-attached | host: Bos | place: Iran: Karaj | collected 2018-10
GATTCTCCTGTTCTTAAAGTGATATCTACTTTGAGTATGCGGATAACGGGAATCGAACCCACATGATGTCACCATCGGCAGATTTTGAGTCTGCTGCGTCTACCTGTTCCGCCATATCCGCAGAGATGATCTTCCGATTCTTACAGCATCTTCCGACAACTCATAACTCTATCATAAATAATACAGAAATGCAAGCCCTTTTTTTACGATATTTCGTAAAAATACACTGTTCTTCCGGCCGAAAGACTGTTCAAAACCGGGGAATTTGTGTATAATAGATTGAAGTGTTTATACATGATTCCAACCGGAAGGAGGAAAGCACGTTTATGAAAAAAGTGCTGCTGATCGACGGACATTCCATCGCTAACCGCGCGTTTTACGGAGTACGGGGATTCTCCAATTCCCAGGGCATTCCGACCAACGCGTTGTTTGGCTTTATCAATACACTGCTTAAGACTGCTGCGGATGAAGAGCCGACACACATCGCGGTCGCGTTTGACCAGAAAGCGCCGACTTTCCGCCATCAGTTATATAAAGAATATAAAGGCACGAGGAAGCCGATGCCGGACGAGCTGCACATGCAGATCCCGATGATCCAGGATTTCCTGCGGGCGGCCGGGATCCCGGTGATTCTTGAGGCTGGCATCGAGGCTGACGATATCCTCGGCAGCCTGGCCAAGCAGGAGGCGGCAGACGGCGCAGAGGTCATGATCCTTACCGGGGACCGCGATCTGCTGCAGCTTGCGGACGATCGGATCACAATTCTGCTGCCGCATACGCAAAAGGATGGTACAGAGCTTCTCATCTTCACTCCGGAAGCGATAAAAGAGCATTATGGCGTCACACCGCAGGAATTTATCGAAGAAAAAGCACTGATGGGCGATGCTTCTGATAATATCCCCGGCGTTCCGTCGATCGGAGAGAAGACGGCAAGCCAGATTATTCAGAAATACCACACGGTGGAAGAAGCTATCCGGCATGCTTCCGAGATTAAACCGCCCAAAGCGGCTAAGAATCTGGCGGAATTCGCAGATCAGGCCAGACTCAGCCTGGTCCTTGCAACGATCAAGGTAGACGCGGAGATCGGGACACGGCCGGGAGAATTTGATCCTGCGTGCTTCAGCCGTCAGGAGGTTCTGGACCTCCTGAAGAAATACGAGATGCGGTCGCTGCTTACAAAATTTACACCGGATGTCCGTACGGATGCGGAGCTGAAACCGGCTGATACAGGACTTAAGGACGTCCGGACAAAAGATCAGAAAGAAGCCATGCTGCAGGCGATGGGCAAGGGTTTTGCCTATCTGCTGTTTCATAAAGAACCGGAACAGATCAGTCTGATGGAAGAGAGCAATGTCTACGGACTGGCTGTGTGCGCCGCAGACGGCGGGAACTGGTGGATTGAGGAAGAGGAATCCGGCCTTAAGGATTTCCGCAGGGTTTTTGAAGATCCGTCTGTGCCGAAGACAGGACATGACGTCAAATGGGACATGGAATATCTGGCAGCGCACGGTATCGGTTATGAAGGACTTTGTATGGATACGATGATCGCGGCCTATCTGCTGAATCCTTCCGTCGATCATTATGGGACGGATGAGATCGCGCAGATTTTCCTGGACCGCAGCGTGCCGTCGGATCTGGAGATCTTCGGCACCGGCAAAAAACAGATCACGGTCTGGGATCTTGACGCGGACAAAAGAGCTGCTTACGGCAGCCAGAGAGCGGGAATCCTGGCGGAAGCGGCTCCTGTGATCCGCAAAGCTCTGCAGGATAAAGAGATGGAGAAGCTTTTTGATGAAATCGAGCTGCCGCTGATACCGGTACTTGCTTCGATGGAGAGCTATGGAATCCGTGTGGACCGTAAAGTCCTCGAGGAGTACGGCAAGGATCTGGACGCGAATATCACGCGGATCGAGGAGCGGATCTATCAGCAGGCGGGGGAGACTTTCAACATCCTGTCTCCGAAGCAGCTCGGTGAGATCCTTTTTGAGAAACTGCTGCTGCCGGCCGGTAAGAAGACCAAGACCGGTTATTCGACATCGGCTGACGTTCTCGAGAAACTTGCTCCGGATTTCCCGATCGTGCAGGATATTCTGCGCTACCGTCAGCTGACCAAGCTGAAATCGACCTATGTGGACGGACTGTATCCATGCATCCGGGATGACGGCAAGATCCATTCCCGTTTTAACCAGACCGTTACCGCGACCGGCCGGCTGTCCAGCTCGGACCCGAATCTGCAGAACATTCCGATCCGGACAGAACTCGGCAGACAGCTGCGGAGAGCGTTTGTCCCGAGTGACGATAGTTTTGTTTTCACCGACGCGGATTATTCACAGATCGAGCTGCGGCTTCTTGCGAGTATGTCCGGCGATGAGAAACTGATCGAGGCTTACCGCAGCGGTGAAGACATTCACAGACTGACGGCATCGCAGGTACTCGGCATCCCTCCGGAAAAGATCACCGCGGCCGAGCGCTCCAGCGCAAAAGCCGTTAATTTCGGCATTATATACGGTATCAGCGCGTTTGCACTCAGTGATGACCTGCATATTTCTCAGAAGCAGGCTAAGGAATATATCGAAAAATACTATAGGCAGTATCCGCAGATCCGTGATTACCTCGAGGGCTGTGTCACACAGGCTAAGGAAAAAGGCTACGGTGTCACGCTGTTCGGCAGACGCCGGGTGATCGACGAGCTTAAATCTTCGAATTTTGCGATGCGGGGTTTTGGCGAGCGCGTAGCGAAGAACATGCCGATCCAGGGCACAGCCGCTGATATCATGAAGATCGCGATGATCCGTGTGTTTAAGGCACTGAAGGAGCAGAATCTGGAGAGCCGGCTGCTGCTCACGGTTCATGACGAGCTTTTGATCGAAACAAAGCGGGGAGAGGAAGAGCAGGTCGCAGCGATTCTGCGGGAAGGAATGACGGGAGCGGCGGATCTGGCTGTACCGCTCACGATCGAGATCCAGACGGGAGAAGACTGGTATCATGCGAAATAAGAAGTGTCCTGTCATCGGCGTGACGGGATCGATCGCCGCAGGCAAGAGTACAGCGGTGCAGTATCTTGTGGACAAGTATCACGCCGTCCTGATCGATGCGGACAAGGTCGGGCATGAGGTCCTGGATGACAGGAAAATGCGCCGGCAATTGACAAACCGCTTCGGAAAAGATATACTTGACAGGTTGGGCAGAATCAGCCGGAAGAAGCTCGGCGCCATTGTTTTTGCCGATCCGGCGGGACTCCGGGATCTGAACAGCCTGACACATCCGGAAATCTGCAGGAGGATTTATGAACGGACAGAAGCGATCCGGCAGGAAGGGACGGCTCCGGTTGTTTTCATCGAAGCGATCGAGCTGCTCCGCAGTCCTCTGAAGGATATGATCGATGAGGTATGGGTCGTCTGGGCTGATGATGAAGTACGCCTGAACCGTGTTATGCTGCGTCAGAATCTGACGCGGGAAGAGGCGGAGGCACGCCTGAACGCTCAGTTCCCACAGGAAGAGCTTAAAGCGGCCGCGGACCGTCTGATCGACGGAGGGCTGCCGCTCGAAGAGGAGTACCGTCTGCTTGACAGGATGATGGATGACATTCTTGCGGACATATGTCCGCTTTGTGATGAAGAAAGGGAATCAGAGCTTGAAGAAAGCAAATAGATTCATGAAATATATGGCATGGCTGCTGTGCGGGATTCTGCTTTTTGCAGGCTGTACCGGACAGATACCTGTGCACGGGGATTCAGAACAGGAAGCAGAGATTTCAGCGGCTCGGCCGTCTGAGGAATCTGCTGCGGAACCGGCCGCTGAATCAGCGGCAGAATCAGAGACTGAACCGGAAGGTTCCTCCGGACCGGATGAATCTGCCCCGGAGGAACCGCGATATGGCGGAGAGATCTCGATGGCAGTACTGAACCCGGAAACACTTGACGTCCGCAAAACCGTCAGAACAGACGCGGTTCAGCTTGAGATGCTGATCTATTCACCGCTGCTTGAGACAGATGAGGCAGGCAGGACTACTTCGGACTCTCTTGCCGGATCTTATCAGATCTCGGCAGACGGATACTCCGTAACGCTGAATCTGCGCAGGAACGCGTTATGGCATGACGGAACGCAGGTCACAGCCGAGGATGTGCTTTATACGCTGTATATTCTTGCGGAAACAGAGTCGGATAATAACTGGAAAGACCAGCTTACGTCCATTCTGGGTGCTGAACAAGCTGATTATTATACAGTGAATGTGTTTTTCAGTTCGCCTGTGGACGCGGAGAGAATCCAGATCCTGATGATTCCTGTGATTCCCGCTCATGTCTACGACTCACTTGATGCTCCGGAATGGTATGCTGTCGGCTGCGGTCCGTTCCGCGTGGAAGAGGTGACTCCGACACGGGAGATTCTGCTTGCGGCCAATGAACGGTACTACGGCGGCAGACCGTATCTTGACAGAATACGGGTTGCTCTGACGAGATCAGAGGACGCGCCGCGTGCTGCTTTCCTCCAGGGACTGATCCAGATACTGTATGAAGAGGAACCGAGTGGGCTTTCTACGGAGAATATCTATCATCATTCCGTATACCAGACGGAAACGCAGGTTCTGAATTTCCTGTATATGAATGAGCGGGAGGGCAGAGCCCTCTCGGACGGGACATTCCGCAAAGCCGTTATGTACGCGGTTGACGCGAGGAAACTGGTGGATCAGACACAGGTGCATCAGGGAACGGTCAGTGAGTCCGTGATACCGTACTGGCTTGCGGACGATGGACTTTCGGACAGCTACGGAACCGATCCGGAGGCGGCTTACAGCCTCCTTGGGGATAGGAAACAGTCAGAGCTTGTTCTTGTCTATGACGGGGAAGATCCGATCAGTGCAGCACAGGCGGAAATCGTTGCGGATAATCTTGAAGATGTCGGTATGCGGATCAGATTGCAGGCAATGTCGGAAGCGGAGCTGCAAAATGCCCTGAAGAAAGGCGAATATGATCTCGCTTTCGGCAAAACCCGTATCCGCGGTCATGAAGATCTCGCCGCATTGCTTTCCACGGTCGGCATCTATAATTACAGCGGCATTGAGGACGCTGTCCTGGATCAGCTGATAGAAGCCGTATCCGGCGCCAGAGGCCGCAACGAAGGAATCCTGGCCTATCAGGCGGTTGCAAGGTATTGTTTTGAAAATCTGCCGATCTGTCCATTGTATTATTCCAGACAGGCAGTCATCGTATCCAAGACGGTCGGGGGCGGGCTGACGCCGACGCCTTCGCATATTTACAGTGGAATCGGAAATCTGTATCTCCGGGAGTCCGGGGACGGGGAGGTTACTCAATGAAAGGTATCATCACGGTTGTCGGAGAGGATCATGTCGGCATCATTGCGGGGATCTGCACACTGCTTGCGGAGAGCAACGTCAATGTACTGGATATTTCCCAGAGTATTACCGGCGGGTATTTTCACATGATGATGGTTGTGGATATGGAGCAGTCCGATGAAATGTTCCATACACTTGATATGAAGCTGACGGAATGCGGGAAACAGCTTGGCGTTCAGGTCAAGCTGCAGAGTGATACGATCTTCCGGTCGATGCACCGGATCTGAGAAGGGAGCTTGCGGGACATGCTTCAATATGGTCTGACTTTTGACGATGTCTTCGAGACGAACCGGATGATCGAGGAAGCCAATCTCGATGTCCGTACGATCACGATGGGGATCGGGCTCCTGGACTGCTGTGATCCGGATCCGGCCGTGCTGCGCCGTAAAGTATACGACAAGATCACACGCAAAGCAGAAAACCTGGTCCGTGTCGGGGAGATCATCAGCGAGCGTTACGGAATCCCGATCGTCAACAAGAGGATCTCGATCACGCCGGCAGCGCTGATTGCGGCATCCTGTGAGGATCCGCAGTATCCGGAGCTTGCCCGGACGCTGGATCAGGCGGCTAAAGACGTCGGGGTCAATTTCATCGGCGGATTTTCCGCACTGGTGCAGAAAGGTATGACAAGATCAGACAGGCTGCTGATTGAGAGTATACCGGATGCCATTGCGTCGACTGATACAGTCTGTTCTTCTGTTAACGTCGGAACCAGCCGTTCCGGCATCAATATGGATGCGGTCAGCCTGCTCGGCAGGAAGATCCGCGATCTTGCGGAGAAGACGGCGGACCGTGATTCGATCGGATGCGCTAAGCTTGTCGTCTTCTGCAATGCTCCGGATGATAACCCCTTTATGGCGGGGGCTTTTCACGGCGTCGGCGAAGCAGACACTGTCGTCAATGTAGGTGTCTCCGGTCCCGGCGTTGTCCGCAGCGCGCTGAAGAGTGTGCGAGGAGAGAATTTTGAAGTCCTCTGCGAAACGATCAAGAAGACAGCTTTCAAGATTACGCGTGTCGGCCAGCTTGTCGCGCAGGAGGCCGCCAGGATGCTGGACGTGCCTTTCGGGATTATTGATCTGTCCCTTGCTCCGACACCCGCTGTCGGCGACAGTATTGCGGAGATCTTCCGGGAAATGGGACTGGAATATGCCGGCGCGCCCGGTACGACGGCCGCGCTTGCGATTCTCAATGATCAGGTTAAAAAAGGCGGTCTGATGGCGTCTTCCTTTGTCGGAGGCCTGTCCGGCGCATTTATCCCGGTCAGTGAGGACAGAGGGATGGTTGAGGCAGTCGAGGCCGGCAGCCTGACAATCGAGAAACTGGAGGCTATGACGTGCGTCTGTTCCGTAGGCCTTGATATGATCGCGATTCCCGGTGATACGCCGGCTTCATCGATCTCCGGCATCATAGCGGACGAAATGGCGATCGGTATGGTCAATTCCAAGACGACAGCGGTCCGTGTGATCCCGGTATGGGGCAAGACTGTCGGGGAACATGCGGAGTTCGGCGGACTGCTCGGTTCCGCGCCTATCATCGGAGTCAATCCGTATTCCTGTCAGGACTTCATTGACCGCGGGGGACGGATTCCCGCACCGGTTCACAGCTACAAGAACTGATATGACGGCATTTCAGGCAAGAGGGCTGCGGGGCAGCACGCTGGAGGAACTGATCAATCTCTCCAACGAGTCATACCGGAAGCTGGGAATCGCACTGGTGCAGAAAATCCCTACACCGATCAAACCGATGGAATTCGACTCAAACAGCAGGACGATCACGCTCGCGTATTTTGAGCAGCGGAGCACGGTCGATTATATCGGCATCCTGCAGGGGATCGGGATCTGTTTCGACGCGAAGGAGACGGCGCAGACCAATCTTCCGGTCGCGAATGTCCATCCGCATCAGGTTGATTTCATGCGGGAATTCAACCGGCAGGGCGGACTCGCGTTCCTGCTCGTGCATTTTACAAAAGATGACGCGTATTATCTGCTGCCTTTTGAGGTGCTGAATACGTATTTCGACAAAGCAGGTGTGCACAAGCATTCCAAAACGATCTCCCGGACGGTTTTCGAAGAGAGATTCAGGATCCCGATGCATGCGGGCGGAGTGCAGCTGCATTATCTGAAGGCAGTGGTTGAATACTATAAAGTGAAAGAAGAGGAGAAGCGCAATGAAGAATTACAAGATCGCGATTGACGTGATGGGCGGCGATTACGCGCCGAAAGCGGCTGTGGAAGGTGCCGGACTGGCACTTAAGAAGCATCCGGAACTCTCCGTGATTCTGGTCGGCCATGAGAATGAAATCCGCACGGCCATGCAGGAGTTTGCAGTTGACGAATCGCGTGTCACAGTTCTTCATAAGGACGCGGTCGTTCCGAATGACGAACACAATCCGGCTGAAGCGGCCCGCTCCAACCGGGACTCTTCCATGATGACGGTTATGCGGATGGTCCGCGCGCAGGAAGCAGACGCAGCGCTTTCCGCAGGCAATACGGGAGCGGTGCTCTCCGGCGCGACAATCCATGTGGGCCGTCTGCGCGGAATCCAGCGTCCCGCTTTCGCGATCGCTTTCCCCGGACGCAAGGGACCGGTCTATATCCTTGATGTCGGCGCGAATGTTGACTGCAAGCCGCAGTATCTGGTTCAGTTTGCCGAAATGATGACGATTTATTACCGTAAACAGTGCGGGAAAGAGAATCCTACAGTCGGACTGCTGAATATCGGAACAGAAGCCGCTAAAGGAAATGAACTCTGCAAGACCGTATTTCCGATGCTGGAAGATGATCCGTATATCAATTTCATCGGTAATATCGAGGGTAACCAGATCCTCGAGAATGCCGCGGACATCATCGTGACAGACGGTTTTGCCGGCAACGTTATGCTTAAGACAACGGAGGGCACGGCTGCCTATATCATGTCTATCCTGAAGGAAGCGATCGGGGGCAGCCTGCTGTATAAGATCGGAGCGCTTCTCATGAAGCCTGCGCTGCGCGCGATGAAGAAGAAACTGGATCCGAGCGCTGTAGGCGGCGCACCGATGCTCGGTCTTAACGGAGTTGTGATCAAAGCACACGGGAATTCCAAGGGACCGGCTTTTGCAAGCGCGATCGACCAGTGCATCGCATACCTGGAGAATAACGTAAACGGCGAGATTACGGAGATGATCGCCGCGAAGAAAGCACAGGAAAGCGCAGAACCCGCTCAGGAGGCATGAGTATGACAGAATGGGATAAGATCCGGGCGATTGTGGCGGAGTATTTCGTCACGGAACCGGATGAGATCGAGAAGAAAACAAATCTGTACCGGGATCTGGACGCAAATTCGATCGATATACTGGAACTGATGACAGCGGTTCTGATCGAATTCGGACAGGAGCAGGAGGAACCCGAGACCGTCCGACAGATTCATACGGCCGGCGATCTGGTTTCGCTGGTGACGGGCAACTGGGACTATGAAGAGGATCCGGACAGATGAATCCGGATAAAAGAAGAGAGCTTGAGGAGATCCTGCAGTATCATTTCAGGGACGAATCCCTGCTGGAGCAGGCGGTTACGCATGTTTCCTACGCCAATGAGGAGCTGAAGGACCTGTCCCGTTCGAATGAACGGTTGGAGTTTCTGGGTGACGCGGTGCTGGAGCTTGTGACAAGCCGTTTCCTTTATGACAGGATGGATGCGCCGGAAGGATTGTTGTCCAGGACGAGGGCAGGGCTTGTCTGCGAGGAGTCGCTGGCGAAAACAGCCGCGGCCTATGGACTTGGCCGCTTCCTGTTGCTTAGCCATGGCATGGAGCGGACTTCCGGGCGGACACAGCCGGCCGTTCTTGAAGACCTGATGGAGAGCCTTTTCGGCGCGGTCTATCTGGACGGTGGGCTGGAAGAGGCAGCCAAGGTCATCAAACGGATGATTCTGTCCGGATGGCGGGAGGATATGCCGCTTAAGGATTATAAGACAACGCTGCAGGAAATCCTGCAGGAAGAAGAGGAACTGATCCCGGAATACGTGCTGATCAGTGAGAGCGGTCCCCCGCACAGGAAGGTTTTCACAGCGGAAGTCAGATGGAAGGGACACTCTTACGGCAGAGGAACCGGGAGCACGAAGAAAGAAGCAGAACAGCAGGCAGCCAGAATGGCACTGCCGGAAGCGAGAGGTAAGGATGCAGCTGAAAAGTGTTGAAATGGTTGGGTTCAAGTCGTTTGCCGACAGACTCGTCCTGGACTTCGGGAAGGGGATTACGGGGATCGTCGGACCCAACGGAAGCGGAAAGAGTAACGTAGCGGACGCCATTCGCTGGGTCCTCGGAGAGCAGAGCGCCAAATCTCTCCGCGGGGTCAAGATGGAAGACGTCATTTTCGCGGGAACGCAGCGCCGGAGACCGGTCAGTTTCGCGCAGGTGGTTCTGACACTGGATAATTCAGACAGATCGCTTGCCTGCGATTACGATGAAGTCGCGGTCAGCCGCAAGATGTTTCGTTCGGGCGAAAGTGAATATATGATCAACGGAGCCAGATGCCGTCTCCGGGATATCCAGGAGCTTTTCATGGATACCGGTATCGGCAAGGACGGCTACTCTATGATCGGACAGGGACGGATCGATCAGCTCCTGTCCAATAAGCCGCAGGACCGCCGGGCGATCTTCGAGGAAGCGTCCGGAATCGTTAAGTTTAAGGTGCGCAGGGAGGAAGCCAACGCGAAACTGGCGCAGGAGCAGACGAGTCTGCAGCGTGTGACGGATATCCTCGAAGAGGCTTCCAGCCGTCTGGAACCGCTGCGGGAGAGTGCCGAGCGCGCTGAGAAATACAAGACCCTGTACGCGGAATTTCGGCAGCTTGAAATCCAGAATTTCCTGAGGCAGTATGATCAGCTGGCAGGACAGAGTAAGACGGTTCTCGACAGACTGGCGGATCTGACCGCGCAGACGGAAGAGGCCAAGGCATATCTCGCGGATATCAGAAAGCAGTCGGAGCAGGCTTCGGCAGACGCGGAAGCCGCCGGTCAGAAACTGGCGGATACAATCCAGAAGATGAACGACCTGCGTCTTTTCAGAGAGAGCCGGACCGGTGAACAGAAGCTGTTCCAGTCCCAGGCAGAGCAGAATGAAAAGGACAGGAAAAACGCGGAGATCCGTCTGGAGGATGCCCGTAAAGCACTGAAGCGTCATCAGGAGACAGCCGTTAAGGTTAAAGAGCAGCTTGCAAGCCTTGAACAGCAGAAAGAAAAGCAGATGCAGGAGCAGGCGGAGCTTGCGGCCCGCGGGGACGAGATCCGCGAAGCGGCCAAAAGAGCGCAGGAGCAGCTTGCTTCGTTCAGAACACAGCTGGAAGAACTGAGAAACGGGATCAATGCCAAACGTCAGGATCTGGTCCGCCAGGAGACGCTGCATGAACAGGTAAAAGGGGAACAGGGTTCCCGCGCCGCTCATCTGGAGGAACTGCAGACTGAGGTAGAGACGAGACAGGCAGACGCGGAGCAGAAAAAAACTCTTCTGGAAGAGGCTGCGGTTTGTGTGCAGAACTAACAGCAGGAGATTCTTGATCTGACCGATACGATCAGCGCTCTGCGGGAAAAGATGACCCAGGCGGAGCAGGACGCGCAGAATTCCCGCCAGAAAGTCCAGCAGCTGGGCAACCGGATCCACTGGATCGAAGAGCTGGAAAAGGAATACGAAGGCTATGCCGGCAGCGTTAAGACGATCATGCAGCTTAAAGTATCGGATCCGGAGCGGTATTCCGGTGTGCATGGGACTGTGGCCGATCTGATGCGTCTGCCGCAGCATCTGGCTACAGCTGTCGAAATCGCCCTCGGAGGCGCCGTACAGAATATCGTTACGGATACACAGGCGACAGCACAACAGATGATCGAGATCCTGCGCAGCAAGAAGATGGGCCGTGCGACATTCCTGCCGGTCGACTCCGTCTTTGCACGGGATGTCCGTAAGGATCCTGAGCTTGAGCGCATGCCGGGAATCATCGGATACGCAACAGATCTGGTAGAGACGGATCCTCTGTATGAAAAGATCTTTTCACGGCTGCTCGGCAACGTTGTAATCGCGGATACCTTTGAGAACGCCGCGGCGGCCGCAAACCGCTACGGACGTTATCTGCGCGTGGTTACGCTTGCCGGGGACCTGTTCAATATCGGCGGTTCGATCACAGGCGGCAGCACGGGCGGCAGGACCGCAAGTATCCTGAACCGCCGCGGTGAAATGCATACGCTGACAGTACAGCTTAAATCCGCTGAGAAGGAAAACGCCGACAAGAGCGCTCTGGCGCTTTCATTGAGAGATGAGAGAAGCCGTCTGGCAGTCCGGATGCAGGAGCTTTCTGACAGCAGAGAAGAAGCAGCCAGAACACAGGCCGCACGGCAGTCTGACTACGATCAGGCCGAGCTGATGCTGCAGATGAGCAAAGAGCAGCTGCAGGCGGAGCAGGAAAAGAATCTGGCGGCCGAGCGCAGCATTCAGGAAGACCAGTCCGTGCTTGCCGGGATGCAGGATGAACTGCAGCAAATGGAGAACCAGGAGACGGTTCTTTCCACGAGTATGCAGGATTGGGAGCATCAGGATGAGAAGGCCAGAAAAGAACTGACCGATTACAATACACAGCTGATGCGCAACCGTATCGAAATCAGTACTTCCGACCAGTTGATCCGTTCTATGCAGAATTCGATGGAACGCGAGGATACGGATATCACCGAACAGCAGGCACAGATCGTGCACTATCAGGAGCAGATTCAGTTTGCCGACGCTGAGATGAAGCGTCTCGAGCAGGAGAACAAAGCTTCACAGGCGGAGATCGAGAACGCCGGGACAGAGATCGGGAAGCTTTCCGAAGAGATTACGGCACTTACGGCTGACCGCGATGAGAAGGAGCAGAATGAGAAACGTCTGCGCACTGAAGCAGAGCGGGCGGCGGAGGATGCCGCAGGTCTGGAACGGGAGCAGGTCCGTCTTGATTCGCAGACGGAGCGTGTCCGTAAGGAACTGACGGATCTGCAGGATCAGATCTGGGACAAATACGAAGTTACCTATAACAGTGCGAAGGAAATGGATCTGCCCCAGCCGGAAAGCCAGGCCTGGGCACGCCGCAGGCTCTCCGAATTGAGAGCAGGCATGAAAGAACTGGAGCCTGTCAATCTGCAGGCGATCGATGAATATGCCGCGCTGAAGGACCGGTGCAGTTTCCTGACGGCACAGCTGGAAGATGTCAGAAAAGCCGAAGAAAGCCTGCGTGAGCTGATCGGCCAGCTGACAGAACAGATGGAACAGCAGTTCAGAGAAGGTTTCGGAAAGATTTCCGAACAGTTCAACCAGGTCTTCCAGAAGATGTTCGGAGGCGGACGCGGTATCCTGCGTCTTGAAGACGGAGATCCGCTGGAGAGCGGTATCGAGATCATTGCACAGCCGCCCGGAAAGACGCTCAAGAATATGGCTGCACTGTCCGGAGGCGAGCGGACGCTGACCGCGATTTCAATCCTGTTTGCGATCCAGCAGCTGAAGCCGGCGCCATTCTGCGTACTGGATGAGATCGAGGCATCGCTCGATGACGCGAACGTATACCGGTACGCGGACTATCTGAAAGAGATGGCGGATAAGACGCAGTTCATCATTATTACGCACCGCAAAGGCACGATGGAAGCGGCTTCCACGATGTACGGCATTACGATGGAGGAGAAAGGCGTCTCCAAATGTGTGTCCGTCCGTTTTGAGTGATCGGGAGCCATAAAGACAAATAACCGGAGATCCGGGAGGTAAAGTATGGGATTTTTTGAGAGTCTGAAAAGAGGACTGGCCAAGACCAGAAACAGCCTGATGAGCGGGTTTGACGTTCTGTTCGGAGCCTATGACGAAGTAGACGATGATTTCTTTGAAGAGCTGGAAGAGATTCTGGTCCTCTCCGATATGGGGATGGAGACAGCAACCAAGATCGTCGCGCAGCTTGAGCAGGAGACCATCGACCAGCATCTGACACGGCCTTCGCAGGTCCGAAAGATGTTGCTCGAGGATCTTGAGAAGCT
>JAEEGF011368657.1_pt1 | contig 13364 bp, 14 predicted proteins | sample 9134171 | NCBI WGS metagenome assembly JAEEGF01 (sample SAMN16246542, study PRJNA631951) | gut metagenome | biome: gut microbiome; feature: rumen; material: AP-attached | host: Bos | place: Iran: Karaj | collected 2018-10
ATGAAGTGTTCTGTGATTTTCGTGCAGCATCCCTAGCCAGTAGTAAAAGACTACCACAATGCGAGAAATCGTGCAGTCACCCGACTATTGCAAATCATCGGGGAAGGGTTTCGTACAGGCGCGGTCGTAGGGCGAGCTTTCGTACAGCTTGGGTACTTCCGTTTTGACGCTGCAAAGATAAAGAGAATTACCGACCTACACAACGAACAATTGTGCAGGTCGGGAATTTTTCTGAAAAAGAAGACAAAAAATGGATTTCATTAGAACGAACTGCCCGATGGCAGTTATGACCGAAGTAACGAGAACATCAGAAAAAAAAGCGAGCTTCACTATGCTGCTTTCTTTCCTTCTGTCACCCTTCGGGTTTAATCCTAATGAAATCGAAAATCGCTATCGCAGAAAAATTTTATTATTGGCTTCCATCAATTTCGAATCCGCCTTTTTCTTACCTTTCAATTTGAACTTAGTTCCATCTGGTATAGCATATTTTATATACTGCAAAAACTCATCCTTAGAAAATTCTCTAATTGAACTTGGCAAATCTATCCCTAATCCACATTCTTCTTCATTGTCCCAAGTATCTATTTCGATGGCATCTTTTATGATTAGCTCATCATGCTTGTTTGCAAAGTTCATCAATTCATCTACGTGCTTGCCCAGGTCTTCACCCCAGAACGCCCTGTACTCTTCATCAGTTACAAAGCTCGCTTCGAAGGCAACTATTCTAATTTGCTCATCATGCTTGTTTACAAATTTCATCAATTCATCTACGTGCTTGCCCAGGTCTTCACCCCAGAACGCCCTGTACTCTTCAGCAGTTACAGAGCTCGCTTCGAAGGCATCTTTTCGAATTTGCTCATCACGCGTGTTTGCAAAGTTCATCAATTCATCTACGTGCTTGCCCAGGTCTTCACCCCAGAACGCCCTGTACTCTTCATCAGTTACAGAGTTCGCTTCGACGGCATCTTTTCGAATTTGCTCATCAAACTTGTTTACAAAGCTCTTCAATTCTTTAAGGAGTTTGCCCAGGTCATCTTCCAAGAACTTCTTATACTCTTCAGTAGAGATAGAGCTAGAGTCGACGGAATTACTTTCTTTTACCATTTTAAAAAGATAAAATTTTATAATAACCAATGGTGCTATCCCCTGTTTTCAGGGGATAGCCCCATGAATTATTTGACTATTAGTTATTTAACTTGATTAACAATTCTTTTTCAAGCTCTTTCACTTCTTCTTTAGCAATACCTAGTTTTGACGCTATGTAATCATAGCTGTCAAATTCGTGAAGAGCATCAAGATATTTCAGGAGCTTGGGATTGTCCTTCACCGCATTTTTAGCTAATTTATAACCAAAATCGCGGAGTTCGAATACTGTTGTCGACTGATTGTTCAGTCCCATATCCTTCTCTTGTCGAATACTCAGTTCGTCAAATCGAACTTCCATCTCTTTTTTTTTGTTGTAGTCTTCGACAATATCACGTATTATCCTTTTTGCCTTTTCAATCATTTGAGTAGCAAACGAGCTGTTTTCCTTCCAGCTTGCCCTTTCTTCAAACATCCTGACATAGGCTTCTTTGGCTATCTCCTTTGAAGCTGGTCCACCCAACTCTTGGTTTGATAACGGACCCCATAAAGGACTTAACTGATGAGATTTCATATAATAGGTTACGAACTTGCAAGTTTCTTCAAAAGCTGCCATTGTATCAGTTTCACTTACATCTCGTAACCCATTCGATTTTCCTGGGGTAAAATTTTTATTTTCCATAATAAAAAATATTAAAATTTATAATATGGTTTTTCACTCATAGCTACAAGTCTAACGCATCCTTACTATAAACTTATAGCCTTTACTAAAGTTTCCCACACCCGTGTAAATCGAGTGTAGTGAAGAAATAGTCCAAGCCCCTTTACAGGAGGCAGGCATATGATCTTTGAAAAACTTGAAAAAATCTGAGGAAAAATAACAGATTATCAAAGAAAATCTGGATATTTGTGATGCAACAAAACAATATACAATCTAAAGCAATCTGTTATGGATGCAAAAACAGATCATTTTTCGGAATTATCCAAGTTTCTTGGCGACAAATCGTCAGTTTGTGCTGATTTTCTTTCTTTACTCGGCTGATTTAAACTCGGACATTCGCTTTCCCGGCTCAAAATGGAGAAGGAAAAGGGTGCCAGGTCAATACTGTTGCTTCAGTATCTGCTGATATTCCGTCTATGCGGTCAAAGCATCAATGAGTCGCTTTTTCAGCAGTTTGGAGAGCTGATAGAAAGGGACAAGAACCAGTTCTACCGCTTCCTGGCACGTCCGCGCATGGACTGGTACCGTCTGCTCCTCGCCACGGCGAAGTCCTTCTTCCGCATTGTCGGGGAGGAGTCGGCCGATGCGGAACAGGAGCGCTACTTCATCCTGGACGATATCACACTGTAGAAGACAGGTCTCTGCATGGAAGGCATCAGCCGGGTGTTTGACCATGTGGCACAGAAGTATGTGCTGGGCTACAAGCTGCTGATGCTGGCTGTCACCGTCAAGAAAAGTACGGTTCCGCCGGATTTCTCGCTTCATACCGAGGCTGGCAAGAAACGGAACTTCGGCCTGACCAGAAGCCTGCAGGCTGACCGCTTCCTCAAGAAGAGGGCCACCGAGGACTGTTCCCGAAAAAGGGAGAAGGAGCTTCACAAGGAAAAGCCCGAGACAGCCATAGAAATGACTCGAAGGGCTATCTTGAATGGAATCATCGCCAGATATCTCTTGGCAGACAAGTGGTTTTTCGGCAAGGACTGATCCATATTGTGACCCTCCTCAAAAAGAAGGAAACCATTTTCACGGTCAATGGTAGGAAAATCTCGGCCAAGATCCTGATTTCGATGCATGAAAGGGAAGGCGATTTTGTCTCATGCAGGCGCTGTTGGAGCATGTATGTGCGCAAACGTGCCGAATACGATGACATTCCATCCGATATGGAAGAAGCTCCAAGTATGAAGTGATAGCAACCACGGATATGAAACTGATCTTCGTGTCTGCTTTTGAACTTTACCAGATCCGCTGGAATATCGAGGTCCTTTTCTACGAAGCCAAGAAGCATCTGGAACTCGGCAGATGCCAGAGCCTGGATCTGAATGCGCAAATCGCGGATTGCACGCTTGCCTTCATAGTCTACTCCGTCATATCCCAGAGAAAGAGGTTCTCCGATTACGAAACCTTTGGAGATCTCTTCCGCGACATCAGAGATGGAATGCCGGAACTCACATTCATCTAGCGCCTGCTTCATCTGATAGCAGTGCTGTTGGAAAGAATAACAAGACTGCTTGATTCCACATTGGACGAACTGTTCGAGAAGGCCTTTGCCGATCCTGAGACCAGAATGGACCTCGAATGCATCCTCAGATATAATCAAGATTTCAAAGATCGTGCCTAGGTTTACACTTTTTAAGCAGAAAAAGCATAAATGCCTATGGACTTAGGTTCAACATACTAAATTTCGAAGTTATAACCCCGCCTCAGCTGCTTCTGAGGGTGTGGGATACTTCAAGTCTCTCTATATATATTTAGGCCATGATTTTTTAATTATTTGCCAAAAGCATCAAATAATTTAAATAATTTAATATTTTTTAAGAGGAATTGAGTGAAATTCGATATTTTTTTCATTCTTTGATTGAATTTTTTGTGGTAAAATGTTCCTCCTACACTATTGTTCGTTGCGGGGATGGGAGAAAAGATGTATCTTTGCAGATTTGATTCTTAAAAGACGAAATGGATTCATGAAGGTTTCTAAAAGACGAAAAATGGGCATGGATGAATGAAGAGCAAAAATGAAGCTCTGACGTATATGGATAGCTTGTCAGCTGAAAGCAAGCTTTCCTCTGCCAATCTCTCCACATCCGTCACCCTCCGGGTTATTCATTCTTCCATGCCGAAAATCGCTCCGCAGAAAAATAAGTTTTAAAATCTTTGATCGACCGGAACTCTATTCGAAACAACAATGAAAAAAAGCTTTATGAAAGGTGTAGGTGCGGAGCACCAGGTGCTGATGAGCACTACATTCATCTGCGAATGCGAGCATTCTCATCTGCATGTATCACTTATCAGCGCACGGCATTGCAGCCGTGCTACACCTTTCAAAAAGAGAAAAAGACTCCAATCTTTGGAGTTGAAAAAGGGCAAAGCCAGAAAATGCCATCCGGACCGCACATATATAATCTGTATTGCTGTAGCAAGAAATCTTAGGGGAAATATGACTCTGAGTGGGGTGTGGATGAAAAAATTGGGCAAATATTTGGTGATGTCGAAGAAATGCTTTATCTTTGCCGCGGTATTCTTTTTGAAGACCGCATGAAAACGAATAAGAATCTAAAAAACATATACTATATGAAAACCGAATCTATAAAACAAACTGAGAATACAGAACCTAAAAAACAAACCGAGAATGCAGAACCTATTAAATTAACCTGGATGGATTGTGGTTATCTCTCCTTCCCATTCTTGATATTCTTTTTCTTAGGTTTGTTTGGAGCTTTGATATATGAACCTAAACAGGAAGAAACTCCTCAATCAACGCAAATAAATATTTGTGACATCCAAGACTCTATTCGAGCCTTGCAAAATAGTGTTGCCTCACTTCAAGACTCGGTCCAGAACATATTAGCAAAGAATCCAAACATTGATCTGCAAATGCAGGTGAATCATTTGGAGGATGAAGTGTCAATAACCCGTGATGATGTTAGGCATTCTATTAGCGACTATAATGATAAGATGTCTAATTATCTTGGTAAATTGTCTATTCTTTTATCCATTTTGGGTGTTTTAGCTGCAATATTTGGATTTGTAGTTCCTTACTTAGAAAGAAAAGACCTAGCTGTTAAGATTGAAGATATTAACAAGAAATTAACTGAAGTCGAAGGAATTAAACTAGACGTCGAAAAGACGGCTAAAGAAGCTAAAGCTCTTCAAAAGTTCATTAAAGCTATAAATGAAGAGGATACGGAAAAAGCAATAGGACTATACAATGAATGTATAGAATTAAACCCCAATTTTGTAGAAGCATATAATAATCGTGGCGTTATGTATCTCAAGAAAGGCGATGAGAACAAAGCCGCAAATGATTTCGAAATAGCCATAAAGGAGGAATATGCAGAAGCCTACCTCAATCGCGGTCTTTTGAATTATCAAAAGGATGCTAATCAAAATGTCTCTATGGACTTCGATAAAGCCATATCTATAAAACACAATTTAGCGGACGCATATTACGTAAGAGGACTTTGGAGAATCTCCAAAGGAAAAGAAGACGAAGGAATTGTTGATATCCGCACAGCAAAACATTATAAGCCAAATGTAGTAGCATCATATACTAACCGAAGCCTCTTGAAAGGCGAGATGAAAAACTTGGATAATTCCATCTATGGAGTCCAGTATTCCGACAACTTGACAAAACTAAATAAAGTTACCAATGAGAAAGAAGGAGCTTTTATCATCCTAAATTGCGTGAAAGTAATTGGCCCTGGAGCTTTCGCAAACTGCGAAAAGATCAACTCGATAAAGATTTCAAATAGTAGTCTTACAACTATATGTAATAGAGCATTCAGTAGTTGCATCAACCTCAAATCAATTGTGATTCCTGACAGTGTGACAGAGATAGGGGAATGCGCCTTTTGGGGGTGTACCAACTTAGCTTCTGCAATAATATCAAACCAAGTGAAAAAAATTGATAAAGGGACTTTCTTTGAATGTACCGAGTTAACTTCGATAAAGATTCCAAACAGTGTAACAGATATTTATGATGGTGCTTTCGAAAATTGCACCGAACTCAAATCTATAGAGATATCGAAAAGTGTGAAAACAATTTCTCCTGGTGCCTTCAATGGTTGCACTAGCCTTGAGGCAATACATCTCAAGCATTCGACTCCTCCAGGTTTTTCTGCTGCATTTAAAGATCTTGATACAAACAAAGTCACAATCTATGTGCCTACAAGCTCAGGTGAGGTTTATGGGAAAGAACTTTGGGGATTCAATATTGTGAAGGAATAGAAATTATATAGAAACGAGTTCCCTATTATATATATAACAAGAACAATAGAAAATACCGATTCGCTAAAAAGGAGGTAGGTAATACTAAAACATCTAACAAAATGCCAAAATATTGGACAGTAAGATTAAAAAGGACAATCTCCCCATCGGTAGGGTTGGTTGAGGGTTTTAAGATTCAAGTAATGACACAACAAAATTGTCACGATTATCCTTCATTGTATAATGCACTTGCCGATGCAGGGTTTGATAGAAGCTGTGGTTGTCATGTAGGTGGATGTCTGAACGACACTTATTGGGAATGGACATAACCTACAAAAGTTCTAGAAAGTATCTATCTTGAAAGACTTTATTAAGGTGCCTCAATCTAAGTTTCCTAACGACAACGTTTTATTTATAGTAGCCAGGAGATTTTAGAGTTATTAGATTTGAGGGTGTGTCTAAGTAATCTTGATTGGCTTAGTCACACCCACGTTTTGCATACCTCCTTATGAAGAGCTTGCTTGACAAAACTCGTGACCACCAAAGGTAGTCACGAGAACGGATGAAGTGTTCTGTGATTTTCGTGCAGCATCCCTAGCCAGTAGTGAAAGACTACCACAATGCGAGAAATCGTGCAGTCACCCGACTATTGCAAATCATCGGGGAAGGGTTTCGTACAGGCGCGGTCGTAGGGCGAGCTTTCGTACAGCTTGGGTACTTCCGTTTTGCGGGGCAAAGATAGGGAGTTTTGATGATGTGTGCAACGAACGATAGTGCATGATGCAAACTTTTTCTAAAAAGACGAAAAATGGATTCATGAAGATGGTGCTGCTCGATAGCAGCACTGATGTCTTGACTGCAAGAGTCATTTGATAGCGAGCTATCTTCTGCCTCTTTCACTCAACCCATCACCCCATTGGGGCAACATCTTCATGAATCGAAAATCGCTATCGCAGAAAAATAAGTTTTAAAATTTTAGATCGACCGTATAATAATATAATAAGAAAAAAACTTTATGAAAGGTGTAGGTGCAGAGCACCAAGTGCTGATGAGCGCTACATCCATCTGCGAATGCAAGCATTCTCATCTGCATGCATCACTTATCAGCGCACGGCCTTGCAGCCGTGCTCCACCTTTCAGAAAGAGAAAAAGACTCCAATCTTTGGAGTAAAAAAAGGCAAAGCCAGAAAAAGGGCCATCCGGGTCCTGATTTTCATAAACACGAATTACCATGTAATTGATCACGAATTATTCATGAACTAAATTTGGGACAACGACAACAGGGATAATTTATCACGAATTTGAGTATTTCTTTAACGTTAATGCCCATTAATGAATCGTTAATTACTCGTTAATGATAGGAGGCTATTTGGTCTTGGTCGAGCAGAGAATCTGGTTAATCTGACATAAAACAATCTTTTTTTTAATATTTTTCAACAAAACTCTTGCAAGAAATCTCAAAAAGGTGAATATTTGCAGCGTCAAAAATCTCAAAAAGGTGTATTTTGGCGGCATTAAAAATCTCAAAAAGGTGCAAATGTCATCATTATGAAGCGTAAAATATACCTATCTTCCTCTTTACATGGCACCCTTATTGTAAGTGATGGATTAAAATAAAAACAGGCCGGTCCTCACGGATGGGTCTGTTCGTTTGCCTTAATATTAATTTACACACATACAAAGAATATGTTTTTCAATTTTGGGCCGCAAAGATAAGGCTTTTTTTGGCAATCTCCAAATTTAAATGGAAAAAAGTGATTTTTTTTTAGAAAGAAGACGAAAAATGGATTTCATTAGGACGAACTGCCCGATGGCAGTTCTGACCGAAGTAACGAAAACACCAGATGAAAGCGAGCTTTCTTCTGCTGCTTTCTTTCCTTCTGTCACCCTTCGGGTTTTATCCTAATGAAATCGAAAATCGCTATCGCAGAAAAATATGATTTTAAAATCTTTGATTGACCGGAACTCTATTCGAAACAACAATGAAAAAAAAGCTTTATGAAAGGTGTAGGTGCGGAGCACCAGATGCTGATGAGCGCTACATCCATCTGCGAATGCGAGCATTCTCATCTGTATGTATCACTTATCAGCGCACGGCCTTGCCGTGCTACACCTTTCAAAAAGAGAAAAAGACTCCAATCTTTGGAGTTGAAAAAGGGCAAAGCCAGAAAACCAAAAGACCGCACATATATAATCTGTATTGCTGTGGAATGAAATCTTAGGGGAAATATAACGCTGAGTGGGGTGTGGATGAAATAATTGGGCAAATATTTGGTGATGTCGAAGAAATGCGTTATCTTTGCCGCGGTATTCATTATGAAGACCGTTGAAAACGAATTTGAATCTAAAAACATATACTATATGAAACACAGTCTCCTCCTCTCGTTGTTGCTGTTTGTTTGCCTTGGTGTGTTTGGGCAGTCGTCTAGTGTGCCTCCTCAGAAGATCTCACTGGAACAACTTCAAACTACTGTCGATTCCCAACGGGCTACTATTGACATACTTCAGGACTCAATTTGGAATCAGCAGATGCAAATTAATAATTTAAGGGAAAAGGTTGATACCTATCAGAAGCTTGTTAGTGATACCACAAACAATATGCATGATGACATGGATGACTGGTTGGTAATCTTGTCTATTGTAATTACAGTGATTGTTGCGCTGCTTGGTGTAGTTGTACCATTAATAATCAATTATCGCAATGAGAAGCATTTGGAGAAAATGTTGGAAGATTCAAATGTAAATGCCAATAAAGCAATTCAACAAGCTGAAGATGCTCAAAAAGCATTAGCAAGAGCTAAAGAAGACCTTGAATCTTTTCAAACTAAAATAGACAATGCAAAAAGCCAAGCTACAGATGCAGCTATAGAAGCTACAAGTGCAAAAAACAATTTAATTGGAATTAGAACTAAGGTTGATAATACTGCAGACGAAGCTAAGCATGCCGCAAAGAAGGCGAAGGCCATTCAATACTTTATCCAGGCTTTACAAGAGAATGATCCTGATAGAGCGATTGGATATTACAATAATTGTTTAAAATTTGACCCAGACTTCGCTGAAGCCTATAACAAACGTGGCTACTTGAGATATAAGAATAATGATATAAATGGCGCAAAAGAGGACTTTGAAAATGCAATCGCCAAGAAAGAGAAATTCGCTGAAGCCTATAATAACCTTGGCGTCTTACTTTTTTCAAAAAAGAATTATGATGAAGCCGAAAAGAATTTCAAACTAGCTGGTGAATACGCAGAAGCAATACTTAATCTTGGACTTTTGAAATATGCAAATGGCGGTGGTGATGATACATTCGATTACTTCTGCAAAGCAATAGAATTGAAGTCTAATTTTGCTGAAGCGTATTATATTCGGGGACTTTTTAACCTGGATTACTTGTCCAATAAAGAAGGTATTGAAGATATTTTAAACGCCAAATACTATATGCCCAATGTCATTGAAGCCTATCCAGATCGCAACCTGCTGACAGGAGAAATGAAAGAAAGGGATAATTCTTTCAATGGGGGTGAATATTCAAGGGATTTTAAAATACTCATTCGTGTCCCTGATGAAAAAAAAGGTAATTTCAAGATTCCAGAGAGTGTGACTGTGATTAGAGATTGGGCCTTCGCGGGCTGCTCTAGCCTAACCTCGATTGAGATTCCAAATAGTGTGACTGAGATTGGGGAGGGTGCCTTCTGGGGCTGCACAGGTATCAAGGACTATAATGTGAGCGACAATAATACCAACTATTGCTCAATAGATGGAGTATTGTATTCTAAAGATAAGGAGAAACTAATTCGAGTACCATGTGATAAAGATAGTTTTGTGATTCCAAACAATGTTACTGAGATTGAGAAATATGCTTTCTCGGACTGCACCCGCCTCAAAACGGTTGAGATTCCGAACAGTGTGACTAAGATTGGGGACGATGCCTTTCATGGCTGCACCCGCCTCAAAATGGTTGAGATTCCGAACAGTGTGACTAAGATTGGGGACGATGCCTTTCATGGCTGTACTCGCCTCAAATCGATTGTGATTCCAGATAGTGTGACTAAGATTGGGGAACGTGCCTTCTCAGACTGCACGAACCTCACCTTAATTGAGTTTCCAAATAGTGTAACTGAGATTGGGGAATATTCCTTCGCTAGCTGCTCCAGCCTCACCTCGATTGAGATTCCAGATAGAGTGACTGTGATTGGGGATGGTGCCTTCTCTAGCTGTACTTGTCTCACCTCGATTAAGATTCCTGATAGTGTGACCGAAATTGGGGAAAGTGCCTTCTTCGGCTGTACCAGCCTCACCTCGATTAAGATACCTAATAGTGTGACTATGATTGGGGAAAGAGCCTTCGAGGGCTGCACCAGCCTCACCTCGATTGAGATCCCGACCAGTGTGACTGTGATTGGGGAATGTGCCTTCGAGGGCTGCACGGGCCTCACCTCAATACAGATTCCTGAGAGTGTGCCTGCGATTGGGAATAGTGCTTTCAAGGGCTGCACGGGCCTCACTGAAATACATCTCAAACATACTTCTCCTGTTGATTTCTCCGAAGCATTTATGAATTTTTTTGATTCCGATAAAAATCTTGATGTATCCAAGATTACACTCTATGTGCCAGAAGGCTCAGTCGAAGAGTATAAGAATCATAAACTCTATAGCCAATTTAAAGAAATCATCGGAGAATGAAAAATTTGATTTTTAGTTATGACATTCTTTTTCGTTTTTCACGCAAATTTTTATTAATAGAATCAAAAGTGGGGGTGTATTCCCCACTTTTTTTGTTCATTTATTGGAGTTTGTAGTAAAAAGCATTATATTTGCGGCGAATATAAACCACTATAGATATGAAAAACCGACTTTCCCTTCTCGTTTTGATGCTGTCCTTCATCTGCCTCGCTGCTTCCGGGCAGAAGAATAATAATACGCCACAATCACCAACACCGACAGAGATCTCACTTCAAGACTCCATCCAGAGCCTTCGGGCTGATAATGCCGATTTGCGCAAGCAGTTGGATAAAATGGAGAAAGAAGTAGAGAAGTACCGATGGGACTTTGGACAAACTGTGAATGACTACAATGATAAAATGTCCCATTGGCTTGCATATCTTACTATAATTTTAGCTGTTGTAGCAATTGGAGGCCCTTATCTTTCAAACAAATGGAGCGAGAAAAACATCGAGAAGCTTCTGAAGGATGCAGAAAAAAAGGCCGAGACAGCGCAAACAAAAGCTGACGAGGTTGTAGGTTCTGTATCAGCAGATGCCAATACCGCGAAAGAACAGGCTAAAAAAGCAGAGGAGTTTGTAAATGCCGCGAAAAAACAAGCTGAAAAAGCAGAAGGCATACTAAGTACTGCAATAGAAGAAGCTGAAAAAAGTTTGACGGTTGTAAAAGAATTAGAGACGCAAATTGTCAATGAATTAACCCCTTTAAAGAAAACTGCGTTTGAAGCAGAAACCCTTCTAAAGTCTGTTCAAGACTACTTTGAAAAGATAAAGAATATTCAAGTCGATAATACTACGGATATTGACAAACAACAAAAAGAGATTATTCACGAAGAAGCAAAGAATAATAAGCAACAAGATCAAATTGAATTGATTATGCGAGTCAAATATTCGGATGACAAGAAAACAATTCTTTATGTACCCGAAGAAATAGAAAACTTCAAAATACCGGAAGGTGTGACTGAGATTGGGGGAGGAGCCTTTAGGAACTGCTCCTGCCTCACATCAATTGAAATACCTAATAGTGTGACTGAGATTGGAAGGGGTGCCTTCTGGGGCTGCACAGGAATCAAGAACTATATAGTGAGCAATAATAATCAAAATTATTGCTCAACAGATGGAGCATTGTACTCGAAAGACAAGGCGAAACTAATTCGAGTACCATGTGATAGAGATTGTTTTGAGATTCCAAATAGTGTGACAGTGATTGGGAATAGTGCCTTCTCGAACTGCACCAACCTCACCTCGATTGTGATTCCTGATAGCGTGACTGTGATTGGGGAAAATGCCTTCGAGAGCTGCACCAGCCTCTACTCAATTGTGATTCCAAATAGTGTGACTATGATTGAGGGCGGTGCCTTCCATGGTTGCACCAGCCTCACCTCGATTGAGATTCCCGATAGTGTGACTGAGATTGGGGATAGTGCCTTCGAGGACTGCTTCAGCCTTACCTCGATTGTGATTCCTGATAGCGCGACTGTGATTGGGCATAGAACCTTCATGGGCTGCAAAGGAATCAAGAACTATATTGTAAGCAAAAATAATCCAAAGTTTTGTTCAATTGATGGATCATTGTATTCGAAAGATAAGACAAAAATAATCCAAGTACCATATGATAGAGATCTTTTCAAAATTCCTGAAAGTGTGACCGAGATTGGGGATTTTGCCTTCGGGGGCTGCACCAGCCTCGCCTCAATAGTCATTCCAAATAGTGTGACCGAGATTGGGGATTTTGCCTTCGGGGGCTGCACCAGCCTCGCCTCAATAGTCATTCCAAATAGTGTGACCGAGATTGGGAGGTGTTCCTTCATTGGCTGCTCCAGCCTCGCCTCGATCGTGATTTCAAATAGTGTGCCTGTGATTAGGAGGAGTGCCTTCCGGGGCTGCAAAAGCCTCACCTCAATCGTGATTCCTAATAGTGTGATTGCGATTTTAGAACAAGCCTTCGAGGGCTGCACCAGCCTCACCTCGATTGTCATTCCAAATAGTGTGACTGAGATTTGGTGGGATGCCTTCCTGGGCTGCTCCAGCCTGGCTTCGATTGAGATTCCAGATAGAGTGACTAAAATTTGGAATCGAGCATTCTGGCGCTGCACCAGCCTTACTAAAATACACCTCAAACATACTTCTCCTGTAGATTTCTCCTCAGCATTCGAAGATCTTGACCTATCCAAGATCACAGTCTATGTGCCAAAAGGATCAGTTGTAGAATATAAGAAAGATCCATTCTACAAACAATTCAAAAAAGTCATAGGAGAATAATTAATATGATTTTGATTGTATTGATTTTTGACTTAAGTGGGAGTGCATATTGACAAATTTGGAGAAAAAGACATAAAAACAAAAGAAGATGCGGAAACGCGGCCAAGGATTAGGCGCGTTTCCGCATTTTGTTAGAGAATAATCAAAATAAGAAAAAAAGATCAAAGAGAAAAAGACTCCAATATTTGGAGTTGAAAAAGCTGACGCAGAATAGACCATCCGGGTCCAAGACCCCCTCAATCCTCCGCACCCCCTCTATCCCCCGAACAGCGGGGGCAGAATACCTGCTTAGGGGGAGGATGCCATCCGGGTCCTGATTTTCTTTAACACGAATTACCATGTAATTGATCACGAATTATTCATGAATTGTATTT
>JAEEGF010371269.1_pt1 | contig 13363 bp, 6 predicted proteins | sample 9134171 | NCBI WGS metagenome assembly JAEEGF01 (sample SAMN16246542, study PRJNA631951) | gut metagenome | biome: gut microbiome; feature: rumen; material: AP-attached | host: Bos | place: Iran: Karaj | collected 2018-10
ACCCGCGTCAGCCACGGGTGATTGGCCCACACAGACAAGGCCGTCAAAATGGCCAAAACAACAACCAGTATGTTTCTTGCTCGTTTCATATCGTACTTTTAATGTTCATTGATGTTATTGCCCAGGAAAGCGAAGTGGGCCGGAATGTCGCCCGTGCGCACGTCCCACTTTTTCACGCCATAGCGGTCAAAACAATAGAGCCGGCCCGGCGAGACGTAGTCCTTGGCATCGGTGACGTAAATATCTTTGGTTATGGGATTTACCGCAACGGCATAGGGGATAACAATGTCCTTGTCGGTGCCGTCGGTGATGAAGTTGTCGCACACCAGCTGGCGCGTCTGCGTGTTGATGACCGCATAGGAGAACGAATTGTTCATCGACACATAGCTCCACTGCGTGCTCACCACGTAGAGCGAATCACCGTCCAGCCACATGTTGCTCACACGCGTATCGAGGCTGTCGACGAGTTGCTGCTTGCGCGTGTCATAGGCGTAGATCTTGCTGCCACGCGTGTAATAGTCGCCGCGCGAAGCAATCCACAGCATGCCGTGACGGTCGCTCTTGACCATCGACAGATTGATGGCAATGGGAATGCGTCGCTCCTCCTTGAAAGTGGCCAAATCGATGACCGAGACCGTATTCTCGTAGTTAGGCACCATATAACCACCCGAATTGGCGACATAGATCTTGCCCTCGACAATCTCGAGTTCATCGGGTTGGAAACCCACCAGGCAAGTGTCCACAATCTGCATGGTCACGGTGTCGATCTTGGCGACATAACCGCGCTGCTCGTAGTTTGGGTTGATCTGCACCGGTCCGGCATAACTCGTCACATAGGCATAGCCGCCATAGAAGCGGATAAACCGGCAGTTGGGGATATTGATCTGGTACTTCTTTTGGCAAGTGTACTTGTCAAGCACATCAATCTTGTTAGAGCAGTTGATCACACAGTACAGGTTGCTGCCGTAGATGCCGATGTCGTTGCCCACGTCGCCCATCTCCTTGGGGACGGTGGGATTGGCATAAGAGAAGATGTTGCGCACATATTCGCCGTAGGCATAGTCGTAGTAGTCGAGCGTGGCCTTGTTCCAACCCATATTGCCCTCACACAACAAGTAAAAGCCCTCAATTTCAGTAAATTCAGGCTGTGCCACCGACACGTGCTCAGGCAGGAAGATGGTTACCTCCTCGCGGCATCCAGCCAGCAGTAGCAGTGGAAGCAATATGTAGAATATACGTCTCATTAGATGTCAAATTTGAGGATGAGTTTGTAATTGCGGCCCGGCATGGGATAGTTGAGAATGACGTCATAATACTGGTTGAAGAGGTTGTTGACCTCGCCCGATACTTTCAGCGTCGTCTTACCCAGGTGGAAAACGTAACCCGCCGACAGGTCGTGGGTGTACCACGGCTGCTCGTGGTTCTCGCGGGTGTTGGCACTGGTGTGATAGCGCTCACCCACATAGATGAAGCTGTAGTTCAGGTCAAAGTCACGCCAGTTCAGGTGACCCACCACCGAACCGCTGTGCCAGGGAATATAGGCCAACTGGCCCTTGTACGTGCCGCCGTCGCCGTTGTCGGCAGGGTTGGTGTAGTCCTGCGCCTTCTGGTAAGTGTAGCTCAGGTTGATATCCAGAATCACATCAGCAGGCAAATTCAACGTGGTGCGGGCGCTCACGTCGATGCCGCGTATTTTCACGATTCCCACATTCATCATCATCCAACGGTACTGGCCCGTCCCCTTGGGCACAGCGATAATCTTGTCGGTGATGTAGTTGTAGTAGGCATCGGCGCTCAACTTGATGCCGGCGAGCAGGCCACGGTCGGCAAGCAGGCGGTAAAGGAAGCCCACGTTGTATTGGGTGGCATACTCGGGATCGAGCGTGATGTTGCCCATGTCGGTATAGTACAGGTCATTGAACGTGGGCATGCGGAAGATGCGCTTGTAATAGGCGCGCAAGTTGAATTCCCGCTCCTGCCATGGCTGCCAACTGAGGAAGACAGCAGGCGTTACCTTGTTCATATACTTGCTCATCTTGCCCACCACCTGGCCGTTGAATCGCGCCGACGAACGGTCGTTGACCATCGTGTAGAGCAGGCTGCCCTGTGCCTTGAAACCGTGCCACGTCCATGCCGTCGCCAGTGCCGTGAGCACCGTGTGGCGGATGGGATAGCCAAAGCCCGTCAACGTAGCATCCAGGCTGTTCCACTGGTAGTCCACCGACAGATTCACGTCCCAATCGGTGAGGATGGTGTATTTGTTGGCCGTGGAGAGGTAAATCTCGTCCTGCCAGAACTTGTTGTCGATGTACATCAACGTCGTGTCAGGGTTGAGGTAATGCAGGTAGTCGCGAGAGTACTTGGCATTGAACATCATCTCGTAGCGGTCGGTGAACTTGCGCTGGTAAGCGCCCTGCAGGAAGAAATTGCTGTCCCACTGCTTCTGAGCATGCTTCCACACGTTGTTGACAATAGCGCCAGGAATGCCCTTGCTGCTGTCATACCAGTAGGCCTTGGCATGCCATTTGCCGCTAGGCATGACGCCAAATACGGCGCCCTCAACGCGATAGGAGCGCACCTCGCCGTTCTGGCGCACAGCAGTTGTATCCCAAGCCAAGGAACCGTCGCTGTAGTGACGCATGTAGCGGAAACGGTACTTGCCCGTGGCATAGGTGAACTCGCTGTTGAACGACAGACTCACCGAGCGGCTCAACTTGTGCTCCCAGCGCACGCTGGGATTGACTAGCCCAAAAGAACCGGTCTTGAACGACACGTTGAGGTTGTCGCGCTTGCCGTCCTTGAACTTGGGACGGCGTGTGCGCAGGTAGATGGTGCCTGCCGAGCCATAGTCCTTGGCGCTCTGGAAAATATTGCTGCGCTGGCCGTTATATAGCGAGATGGCTTCGATGTTGTCGAGTGAGAATTTGCCCAAATCCACCTGTCCGTTCTGGGCATTCCCGATCTGGATACCGTCATAGAAGACCCCCATGTGGTTGGTTCCCATCGAACGGATATCCACCGTCTTGAGGCCGCCCACACCGCCATAGTCCTTGAGCTGGACACCCGCAAAGTAGCGCACTGCATCGGCCACTGAATGGCTGTTCAGGCCTTCCAGCTGCTTGCCAGTGAGTTCCTGGGCGGGAATGACGTCCTCATAGGGCCTGCGCCCGTAAATAATGACATTCTGGATATATTGCATCGAGTCCAGCCGACCGTGGCCCACTGCCGCCATCACCGAGTCGGCCTGGTGCGCAAGCACACCCTCCTGGGCATGGGCGCACAGGAAAGACAACAAAGCCAAGAATGCTATTACTAACGTTTTACGCATTATACCGGGTTTCTATTTAAACGATTTGGCAGGTCTTCTGACTCGCCCCTACCCCGTTCAACACTTGTCCTTCCCAAGCTGCCTCCTGCCAAGGAAGCCAAGCCCAGTGGACAAGTGAGGGATCATTCTACAGGGGGCACACAGCAGCACCGTCTGTCCGGGATTCCCACCCGGTTCCCTTTTCACCCGAGGTCTAAAACCCCAGGCACCAAATCTCGCTGCAAAAGTACAATAAAAAACGCATACAAAAAAACTCCGGTGCGCATCGCTGCGGGCCGGAGTTACAATAAACAAATTAACTATGGAAAATATACGATTATTTCAGCCTTCTAGTTAATGTCCCATCGATGGGGTCGAAGCCTGACGACGACGATGCGTCATCAATCATCTCCGATCCCGGCGAGTTCACGCTCCTGGCGTGCCTGCTCGGCAAGCGCCATTTCGTTCTTGTCGCCTACGATGAGCGTTTGGTAGTCGCGCAGGCCGGTTCCGGCGGGGATGAGGTGACCGCAAATAACGTTCTCCTTCATACCCTCCAGATTGTCCACGCGTCCGTTGATAGCGGCCTCGTTGAGGACCTTAGTGGTCTCCTGGAACGATGCTGCCGACATGAAGCTGCTGGTCTGCAACGCTGCACGGGTGATACCCAGCAGAATCTGCTCGCTGGTAGCGGGCACGGCGTCACGAACGACGACGAGTTTCATGTCACGGCGCTTCAGCGACGAGTTGATGTCGCGCAGCTTGCGTGCAGTGATGATCTGTCCGTTCTGGACCTCCTCACTGTCGCCGCTGTTGGTGACAATCTTCTTGCCCCAGATGCGGTCGTTCTCTTCCATGAAGTCACGCTTGTCAACGGTCTGCTCCTCGAGGAATCGGGTGTCGCCCGGATCGATAATGCGCACCTTGCGCATCATTTGGCGCACGATCACCTCGAAGTGCTTGTCGTTGATCTTCACACCCTGGGTGCGGTAAACGTCCTGAACCTCGTTAACGATGTAGTCCTGAACGGCCGTGGGACCCTTGATGCGAAGGATGTCGGCGGGAGTGACGGCGCCGTCCGAAAGCGGCGTTCCGGCACGCACGAAGTCGTTCTCCTGCACCAGAATCTGCTTTGACAGGGGCACAAGGTACTTCTTCTCCTCGCCAATGCGGTTCTTGACCGTGATCTCGCGGTTACCGCGCTTGATGCGGCCGAAGGACACCTCACCGTCGATCTCGCTGACGATAGCGGGGTTAGACGGGTTGCGGGCCTCGAACAGCTCGGTTACACGAGGCAGACCACCGGTGATATCACCAGCGCCACCCGAGAACGAGCGCGGAATCTTCACGAATACCTCACCGGCGGTGATTTCCTCACCATCCTTCTTCATCAGGTGGGCACGCACGGGCAGCGAGTAGGACTTCACTACATTGCCCTCGCTGTCGATTACCTCGGCCTCGGGAATGCGGTTGTGGTCCTTGGTCTCGATGATGAAGATTTCGGCATTGCCCGAGATCTCATCATACTCCTCGCGATAGGTCACGCCCTCGATCAGGTTCTTGAAGCGCAGGGTACCCTCCACCTCACTGACGATAACGGCGTTAAATGCGTCCCATTCACAGATCCTGTCGCCCTCGGCAACCATGCTGCCAGGCTTGAAGAACAGCTTGGAACCATACTCGATGGGAGCATGGGTGAGCACCATGTTGGTGTTGGGATCCTTGATTTGCATCTCGGCCATACGACCAACGACGATGTCTACACCATCCTTATCGGTTACGGTGCGCAGATCCTCGATCTCAATCACACCATGATACTTAGACGTGATGTTGGATACTGCCGAAGCATTGCTTGCCACACCACCAGCGTGGAAGGTACGCAGGGTCAGCTGTGTACCAGGCTCACCGATGGACTGGGCGGCGATCACGCCGACAGCCTCACCACGCTGCACCATGCGGTGCGATGCCAGGTTGCGTCCGTAGCACTTGGCACAAACGCCACGCTTGGCCTCACAAGTGAGGACGGAACGGATCTCAACCGACTCGATGGGCGACTCGTCGATGCGAGCAGCAATCGCGTCGGTGATTTCCTCACCGCTCTTGACGATGATTTCACCCGTAGTGGGATCAACCACATCGTGAACCGACACGCGGCCCAGGATGCGCTCGCCCAACGAAGCGACAACACGGTCACCGTTGCGGACCTCGCGACAAACGAGTCCGCGCAGGGTACCACAGTCCTCCTCGTTGATGATCACGTCGTGAGCGACGTCGACCAGACGACGGGTCAGATAACCGGCGTCGGCGGTCTTCAAAGCGGTATCGGCAAGACCCTTGCGGGCACCGTGGGTCGAGATGAAGTACTCGAGCACCGACAGACCCTCCTTGAAGTTTGCAAGAATCGGGTTCTCGATAATCTGGTGACCGCCTTCAACGCCAGACTTCTGCGGCTTGGCCATCAGACCACGCATACCGGAGAGCTGACGAATCTGGTCCTTAGAACCACGGGCACCCGAGTCGAGCATCATGAATACCGAGTTGAAGCCCTGCTTGTCGGCAGTAATCTGCTTCATCAGCTCATTGGTGAGCTCGGTGTTCACGTTGGTCCAGATATCGATGACCTGGTTGTAACGCTCGTTATCGGTGATGGCACCCATGTCGTAGTCCATCTTGATCTGGTCGGCCTTGGCATCACCCTCGGCGATAATCTCGGCCTTGCGGTCGGGAATCAGCACGTCATTCAGGTTGAACGACAGACCACCCTTAAACGCCATGTAGTAACCCATGTTCTTCACGTCGTCCAGGAACTTGGCCGAACGAGGCACACCGCAGCTGCGGATGACACGGGTGATGATGTTGCGCAGCGACTTCTTGGAGATGAGCTCGTTGACGTAGCCGATCTCGGTGGGCACCGTCTCGTTGAAGATGATGCGGCCAACCGAAGTCTCCTCGACAAGCTTCTGCTCATGCTCGCCCTTCTCATTCACAACGTCAACAACGACGCTGATGATGGCATGCATGGCAACCTTGCCCTCGTTATAGGCCACCAGAGCCTCCTCAGGACCGTAGAACTTGAGTCCCTCGCCCTTGTCGCCCTTGCGCAGCTTGGTGATATAGTAGAGACCGAGTACCATATCCTGGGACGGAACGGTAACTGGGTCGCCATTGGCGGGATTAAGGATGTTGTGGGGTTCGAGCATCAGCATCTGAGCCTCGACAACGGCCTCGTTGCCCAGGGGCAGATGGACTGCCATCTGGTCACCGTCAAAGTCGGCGTTGAATGCCGTACATGCCAGCGGGTGCAGCTGAATGGCCTTACCCTCGATCAGTTTGGGCTGGAACGCCTGAATACCCAGTCGGTGCAACGTCGGGGCGCGGTTCAGGAGCACGGGGTGTCCCTTCATCACGTTCTCGAGGATGTCCCAAACAACGGGTTCCTTGCGATCCACAATCTTCTTGGCGCTCTTCACCGTCTTGACGATACCGCGCTCGATGAGCTTGCGGATCACGAAGGGCTTGTACAGCTCGGCTGCCATGTCCTTGGGGATACCGCACTCACCCATCTTCAGCTCGGGACCCACGACGATAACCGAACGGGCCGAATAGTCCACACGTTTACCGAGCAGGTTCTGACGGAAACGTCCCTGCTTACCCTTGAGGCTGTCGCTCAGCGACTTCAGGGGACGGTTGGCATCGCTCTTGACGGCGCTCGACTTGCGCGAGTTGTCAAGCAGCGAGTCTACAGCCTCCTGCAGCATGCGCTTCTCGTTGCGCATGATGACCTCGGGCGCCTTGATCTCGATGAGTCGTTTCAGGCGGGTGTTGCGGATGATGACGCGGCGATACAGGTCGTTCACGTCACTGGTGGCGAAGCGGCCACCATCCAGCGGGATGAGGGGACGCAACTCGGGCGGAATCACGGGGATGACCTTGAGGATCATCCACTCGGGACGGTTCACGCCCTTGCTGGTGCGGAACGATTCCACTACCTGCAGGCGCTTCAGGGCCTCGGTCTTGCGCTGCTGTGAGTTCTCCTTGTAGGCACGGTCACGCAGGGTGTTGGCCAGCGAGTCCAGGTCAAGCTCAGCAAGGAGGTCATAGATAGCCTCGGCACCCATCTTGGCGATGAACTTGTCGGGATTATCGTTCTCCAGAGCCTGGTTGTCCTTGGGGAGCTTCTCCATGATGGCAACATACTCGTCCTCGGTGAGCAGGTCATACTTCTGCAGTTCCTTGCTCTCGGTACCGTTGTCATACTTCACACCAGCAGGATTGATCACGACATAACGCTCGTAATAGATGATCATGTCGAGCTTCTTGGTGGGAATACCCAGCAAGTAACCAATCTTGTTAGGCAGTGAACGGAAGTACCAGATGTGAGCCACGGGGACGACGAGCTCGATGTGACCGCTGCGCTCGCGGCGCACCTTCTTCTCGGTGACCTCGACACCACAATGGTCGCAGACGATGCCCTTGTAGCGAATGCGCTTGTACTTGCCGCAATGGCACTCATAGTCCTTGACAGGGCCAAAGATGCGTTCACAGAACAGTCCGTCACGCTCAGGCTTGTAGGTACGGTAGTTGATGGTTTCGGGCTTGAGCACCTCACCATGCGAGTTCTCCAGAATCTCGTCGGGCGAAGCCAGACTGATTGAGATCTTGGTGAAATTGTTCTTTATCTTTGTATCTTTCTTGAAAGCCATAGTAGTTTGCGGTAATTTAATCGAGTTTCACATTCAGACACAGTCCACGCAACTCGTGCAGAAGCACGTTGAGCGATTCGGGAATACCCGGAGTGGGCATTGCATCGCCCTTGACAATAGCCTCGTAGGCCTTGCTGCGGCCCACCACGTCGTCACTCTTGACGGTGAGGATTTCCTGAAGCACATGGCTGGCACCGAAGGCCTCCAGTGCCCAAACCTCCATCTCACCAAAGCGCTGACCACCAAACTGGGCTTTACCACCAAGGGGCTGCTGGGTGATGAGGCTGTACGGGCCAATCGAGCGGGCGTGCATCTTGTCCTCAACCATGTGACCAAGTTTGAGGAAGTAGGTCACGCCGACGGTAGCCTTCTGGTCGAAGGGCTCACCGGTAGCACCGTCATAGAGCTGGGTCGTGCCGGCACGCGGCAGACCAGCCTTGTCGGTCCACTCGTTCAGGTCATTCAGGCTGCATCCGTCGAAGATGGGCGTTGCGAACTTCACATTGAGCTCACGACCGGCCCAACCGAGGACAGCCTCAAAGATCTGACCCAGATTCATACGCGAGGGCACACCCAGCGGGTTCAGAACCAGGTCAACGGGAGTTCCGTCGGCCAGGAAGGGCATATCCTCCTGACGCACGACGCGCGAAACGATACCCTTGTTACCATGGCGACCTGCCATCTTATCACCGACGCTGATTTTGCGCTTCTTGGCGATATAGACCTTGGCCAGCTGCATGATGCCCGAGGGCAGCTCGTCACCGATGCTGATGTCGAGCTTCTTGCGCTTGAGCTCAGCCTCATAGGCCTTGCTCTTGTGCAGATAGTTCATCACAACCGAACGGATGAGCTCGTTGCGACGGCTGTCGGCAGTCCAGCGGCTCAGGTTCACGCTGTCGAAGTTCTCGATGCCCATGATGAGCTCGCGGGTGAACTTCTCACCCTTGGGCACGATTTCCTCGTCCATGTAGTTCTTCACGCCCTGCGAGATGCGACCCTCGGTCAGGGTGTTAAGCTTCTCGATGAGGATACCGCGCAGTTCCTCCTGACGGGCCTTGTAGTCGTTGTCCAGGGCCTCGATCTCGGGATCCACGCCACGGGTGCGCTTCTTCACGGCACGGGCAAACAGGCGGGTGCCGATGACAACGCCCTTGAGCGAGGGATTAGCCTTCAACGAAGCATCCTTCACGTCGCCGGCCTTGTCGCCGAAGATGGCACGCAGCAGCTTCTCCTCGGGGGTGGGATCGCTCTCACCCTTAGGAGTGATCTTACCGATCAGGATGTCACCGGGGATGACATGAGCACCGATGCGGATGATACCGCGCTCGTCAAGATCCTTGGTAGCGTCCTCGCTGACGTTGGGGATATCGTTGGTCAACTCCTCCATACCACGCTTGGTCTCGCGCACCTCGAGGGTGTACTCGTCCACGTGGACACTGGTGAGGATGTCCTCGCGCACCAGGCGCTCGTTGATCACGATAGCGTCCTCATAGTTGTAACCCTTCCAGGGCATGTAAGCCACCTTGAGGTTACGGCCCAGTGCCAACTCACCGTTCTGGGTCGAATAACCCTCGGTAAGAATCTGACCCTTGGTCACACGGTCACCAGCCTCACAGATGGGGCGCAGGTCGATCGTGGTACTCTGGTTGGTCTTGCGGAACTTGGGCAGCTTGTATTCCTTGACAGCACTGTCAAACGAGACGAACTCCTCATCCTCGGTGCGGTCATACTTGATGCGGATCACGCTGGCGTCAACAAACTCGACAACGCCCTCGCCCTCGGCCTGCAACTGAGTGCGGCTGTCATAGGCCATGCGCTGCTCGATGCCGGTGCCCACGATGGGAGCCTCGCTGCGCAACAGAGGCACAGCCTGGCGCATCATGTTCGCACCCATCAGAGCGCGGTTAGCGTCGTCATGCTCCAGGAACGGGATGAGCGCTGCAGCGATCGAGGCGATCTGTTGCGGCGACACGTCCATGAGCTCAACCTCATCGGGAGCGACAACGGGGAAGTCGGCGTTCTTGCGGGCCTTGACACGGTCACGCACGAAGGTTCCGTCCTCGTTCAGCGGCGCATTGCCCTGAGCGATGATGCGGTCTTCCTCGTCCTCGGCGGTGAGATAGATGATGTGGTCATTGTCCAGGTCCACCTTGCTGTCCTCGACCTTGCGGTAAGGCGTCTCGATGAATCCCAGATTGTTGATCTTGGCATACACGCACAATGACGAAATCAGACCGATGTTGGGGCCCTCAGGGGTCTCGATCGGGCACAGACGGCCATAGTGGGTGTAGTGTACGTCACGCACCTCAAAGCCGGCACGCTCACGCGACAAACCGCCAGGACCCAGGGCGCTCATACGGCGCTTGTGGGTAATCTCGGCCAGCGGGTTGGTCTGGTCCATGAACTGCGACAGGGCGTTGGTACCAAAGAAGGTATTGATCACGCTCGAGATGGTCTTGGCATTGATCAGGTCGATGGGAGCGAACTGCTCGGTGTCACGCACGTTCATGCGCTCGCGGATGGTGCGGGCCATGCGTGCCAAACCGACGCCGAACTGGTTGTACAGCTGCTCACCGACGGTGCGCACGCGACGGTTACTCAAGTGGTCGATATCGTCCACATCCTGCTTGCTGTTAATCAAGCCGATGAGGTACTTAATGATCTCGATGATGTCCTCACGGGTCAAGACGCGCTTGTCGGGGTCGGTAGTGAGGCCCAACTTGGCGTTGATGCGGAAACGTCCCACCTCGCCCAGATCATAGCGCTTCTCACTGAAGAACAGGTTGGTGATCACCTCGCGGGCACTGTTGTCATCGGGCGGCTCGGCATTGCGCAGCTGGCGGTAGATGAAGTTCACCGCCTCCTTGCCACTGTTACAGGTGTCCTTGTTGAGGGTGTTGAAAATGATCTGATAATCGCTCGTGTTCACATCCTCGCGGTGCAACAGGATAGTTGCCACGCCAGACTCGAGAATCTCGGCGATATTCTCCTCCTGCAACTCGGTGTCACGGTCAATGATCACGTCGTTACGCTCGATGCTTACTACCTCACCCGTATCCTCATCGACAAAGTCCTCACTCCAGGAGCGCAGCACGCGGGCAGCGAGCTTGCGGCCTACAGCCTTCTTGAGGTTGGTCTTGTTGACCTTGATCTCCTCAGCCAGGCCGAACTCTTGGATGATGTCGTTGTCGGTTTCAAGACCGATGGCGCGCAACAGGGTGGTCACCGGTAACTTCTTCTTGCGGTCGATGTAGGCATACATCACGTTGTTGATGTCCGTAGCGAACTCAATCCACGACCCGCGGAAGGGGATGATGCGTGCCGAGTACAGCTTGGTGCCGTTGGCATGCAGGCTCTGTCCGAAGAACACGCCCGGCGAACGGTGCAGCTGTGAAACGACAACGCGCTCAGCACCATTGATGACAAAGGTGCCCTTGTCCGTCATGTAAGGGATGGAACCCAAGTACACGTCCTGAATCTCGGTAGGGAAATTATGGTCAGGGTCGGTGCAGTACAGCTTGAGCTTGGCCTTGAGCGGTACACTGTAGGTCAAGCCGATGTCGAGGCACTCGTCAATAGAGTAACGAGGCGGATCGATGTAGTAATCAAGGAATTCGAGTTTAAAGTTGTTGCGCGTATCCTCGATGGGGAAATTCTCGGCAAAAACTTTATAGAGTCCCTCGTTTTTTCTTTTTTCAGTCGGTGTATCCAGTTGCAGGAAATCACGGAATGACTGTAACTGCACGTCGAGGAAATCAGGATAGGGATAGGGATTTCTAACTCGCGCGAAATTGATGCGGTCTTTATTTGAAACTGACATTGACAAAGAAAAATTATGTGAACTCAACTAATGAGAGATGGTGGAATAGCAGAATAATCGTCGGTTCTCGCCACATTGCCGCTCTCTGGCGGCAATCATGCAAAATCCTGAGGGTCAAGTCCATCGGTCTCGTTGTCCCGGCCTTGGAGAGCCCCATGGCCGGGACAACTCCGATGAATCTTGTTGTGCAGGTCAATTTTGACACAAAAAGGTTAAGAACCCACTATCGGTGGTGATTCTTAACCCAAACACCCGTTACCGGGGTGCTATTATTTCAGCTCGATCTCGGCGCCAAGACCCTCGAGCTCGGCCTTCAGAGCGTCGGCCTCGTCCTTGGTAGCACCTTCCTTGATGGTCGAGGGAGCACCGTCAACCATGTCCTTAGCATCCTTCAGACCAAGGCTCAGGAGTTCCTTCACCTTCTTGATCACCTGGAGCTTCTGGGCACCAGCAGCCTTGAGGACAACATCAAACGAGGTCTTCTCCTCGGCCTCGGCGGCTGCAGCAACGGGACCAGCAGCAACTGCAACAGCTGCAGCGGCGGGCTCGATGCCATATTCGTCTTTCAAAATCTGAGCGAGTTCGTTAACTTCCTTAACGGTAAGGTTCACTAACTGTTCTGCAAAAGCTTTCAAATCTGCCATAATAGTATGGATTTAAATTGGTTGTTGTTTTGTTTTGTTTAATTTTCTTTTTTGGATAAGGTTTCCAGGACTCCGTGGAGCTTATTGCCACCCGACTGGAGAGCACTGATGACACTCTTGGCCGGCGACTGCAGCAATGCCACAACATCGGCGATGAGCTCGTTCTTGCTCTTGATGGCCACGAGGGTGTCGAGATTCTGCTCGCCTACATAGACGGTCTCCTCGACATAAGCAGCCTTGAATGCGGGAATGGTCTCTTTCTTACCGCGGAATTCCTTAATGAGTTTAGCAGGCGCGTTACCCGTGTCGCTGAGCAACAGGGTGGTGGGGCCAGCCAGGGAGTCATACAGGCCACTGTAGTCGATGTCACAAGCATCCATGGCCTTCTTCAACAGGGTGTTCTTGACAACCATCATCTTGATGCCGGCCTTGAACGCTGCACGACGCAGGTCCACGGTCTTCTCGGCATTCAGCGAGGTGGTGTTAGCCAGATAAACGACACTGTACTGGTCAAGAGTCTCTTTGATCTTGTCGATCAATAAAGTTTTATCTTCCTTTCTCATTTCGTTTCGATGTTTTAAAATGTTTAAGCCTCAATCGACTTGGGATCAACCTTGATACCCTTGCTCATGGTGCTCGAAAGATAAATGCTCTTGATGTACGTACCCTTAGCAGCGGCAGGTTTCAGCTTGATGAGCGTGTTGATGAACGCAGCAGCGTTATCACGGATCTGCTCGGGGCTGAACGATACCTTACCGATGGAGGTGTGTACGATACCACCCTTATCGACCTTGAAGTCGATCTTACCTTGTTTCACTTCTTTCACAGCCTTTGCCACGTCAGGAGTAACGGTGCCGCTCTTGGGGTTAGGCATCAGGCCACGAGGACC
>JAEEGF012083204.1_pt1 | contig 13363 bp, 6 predicted proteins | sample 9134171 | NCBI WGS metagenome assembly JAEEGF01 (sample SAMN16246542, study PRJNA631951) | gut metagenome | biome: gut microbiome; feature: rumen; material: AP-attached | host: Bos | place: Iran: Karaj | collected 2018-10
CACAGGGATACGGACATAAGGGTGCTGATGACAGGCGAGATCTCCGACGAGCTATTCGGATACAAATATACGGACTTCGCACCTGACGCCGAAGCCTTTCAAATGGAAGCGAAAAAGAGGATAGACGAGCTGTATATGTACGACGTACTCAGAGCCGACAGATGCATCAGCGCAAACAGCATGGAAGCCAGGGTCCCCTTCGGAGACGTATCTTTCGTCAAGTATGTCATGAGCATTGATCCTGAGATAAAAATGAATAAATATAGCATGGGCAAGTACCTTTTAAGGCACGCATTCGAAAACGAAGATCTTCTTCCGACCAATATACTCTGGAGGCAGAAGGCAGCCTTTTCCGACGCAGTGGGGCACAGTATGGTGGATGACCTCAAGGCTTATGCCGAAGAGAAATACAGCGATGAAGAATATGAAGAGCGTCGGCAAAAGTATCCCTATTGCACTCCCTTTACCAAAGAAAGCCTTCTTTACAGGGAGATCTTCGAAAAATTCTATCCCGGGCAGGCGGCAATGATAAAAGACTTCTGGATGCCCAACAGGGAATGGGAAGGCTGCGATGTGGATGATCCGTCCGCAAGGGTCCTCTCAAACTACGGAGATTCGGGAAGCACTCTCGATGAGATATCGGTAAAAGATAAGAAACAGATATAAATGAACCACTTTAAATATATAAGGAGGACAGACAAATGAAAAAACAGGCTGTAAGTTTACCTGAATTGTTTGGAAGCTATGTGTTCAATGAAGAGACCATGAAGGAGCGCCTTTCCGCAGCATCTTTCAATGCTTGGAAGCAGTGCATCACTGACGGTTCGCCTTTGGATATCTCAACTGCAAACGAGATCGCGGAGGCCATGAAGCAGTGGGCAGTTGAAAAAGGCGCCACCCACTTCACCCATTGGTTCCAGCCTATGACAGGCGTTACTGCAGAAAAGCATGACAGCTTCATCGACCCTATCGGCGGCGGCAGGATAGCCATGGACTTCTCGGGAAAAGAGCTGGTAAGAGGAGAACCTGACGCATCTTCATTCCCTTCCGGTGGACTTCGCGCCACCTTCGAGGCAAGAGGATATACGGCCTGGGATCCCACGTCTTTTGCTTTTGTAAAAGACAACTCCTTGTATATCCCGACCATATTTCTTTCATATTCCGGCGAAGCACTTGACAAGAAGACTCCTCTTCTAAGGTCCATGGATGCTTTGAGCCGGCAGTCGGTAAGAGTCCTAAGGCTTTTCGGCGACACGGAGACCAAGCGCGTCACAGCCCAGTGCGGTCCTGAGCAAGAATATTTCCTCGTAGACAAGGATCTTTACAAAGAGCGCGAAGATCTGATCATGACGGGACGGACCCTGTTCGGAAACAAACCGCCGAAAGGGCAGGAACTTGACGATCACTATTTTGGCGCCATCAAGCCAAGAGTGGCTGCCTTCATGGAAGACCTCGATACGGAGCTTTGGAAACTTGGAGTCACATCCAAGACCAAGCACAATGAAGTGGCGCCTGCTCAGCACGAGATGGCTCCCGTATATTCCGATGCGAACACAGCATCAGATTCCAACCAGATTGTAATGGACACCATGAAGAAGGTGGCAGACAGGCACGGCCTTGTATGTCTCCTCCACGAAAAACCCTTTGCAGGAGTCAACGGATCGGGCAAGCACGACAACTGGTCCATAGGGACGGATACGGGAAAGAACCTTCTCAAACCCGGCAGCACGCCCAGCCAGAACGCTCAGTTCCTTCTGTTCCTCTCAGCTTTTATCAAAGGCGTTGATGAGTATCAGGATGCTCTGCGCTGCACGGTGGCATCGGCAGGAAACGACCACAGGCTAGGTGCTCAAGAAGCACCTCCCGCCATCATCTCCATATTCCTCGGAGACGAGCTGGAGGCGGTAGTTGATTCCATAATCAAAGGAAAGCCGTATAAAGACGGTGGAAACAAGAAGATAGAGATAGGTATCGACGTTCTTCCTTCCATCCCGCAGGACAATACGGACAGGAACAGAACATCGCCCATGGCCTTTACGGGCAACAAGTTCGAGTTCCGTATGCTCGGTTCATCCCAGTCCATATCGGGACCTAACATTGCACTAAACACCATAATGGCCCAGGAGCTCAAGGAATTCGCAGACAAACTCGAAAAGTCAAAAAACTTCAATACAGATCTTCATAAGCTCATCAAAAAGACCCTCACGGATCACCAGAGGATCATCTTCAACGGAAACGGCTACGATCCTTCATGGGTAAAAGAAGCGGAAAAGAGAGGCCTTTCAAATCTCGTTTCCACAGCGGATGCGCTCCCGCACTACGCTGACAAAAAAGCCATAGATCTTTACATCAAGAACGGAGTATATACGGAGGGTGAATTCGAAGCCAGAGCTCTCATCCACGTGGATACATACAATGCAAGAGTAGCCATAGAGGCCAACACCATGCTGGATATGATAAGAAGGCAGATACTCCCTGCCGTCTCTGCATATGCCGCAGAACTATGCGACAGGATGGCGACTCTAAAAGCGGCAGGCTGCGTTACGGCTTATGAGACAGACACCTCCAAAGAGGTCGCAGTCCTTACAGATGCTCTCATGAAACAGTGCCAGAAGCTTGCCAAGGATATGGGCAAGGTCCCGGATGATCCCTGGAAGGCAATGGCCTACTACCACAAGACTGTCATAGCGGATATGAACGAAGCAAGGAAGTCGGCAGATGCCCTCGAACTTTTGGTCGACGAGCAGTATTGGCCCTTCCCCGTATACTCAGATCTTCTTTTCTCTGAGTAAGCGAAAATATAAATGATCATGTGATTTCGGGAGATATACGGATGTCCGGAATGCTTTACAACGATGATATAGAAAGAGATGCCTGCGGTATAGCCGCAGTGGTCAATATAGACGGTCACCGGGACTCAAAGGCTCTGGATGACGCTCTTTCTATAGTTGAAAAATTGGAGCACCGCGCGGGCAAAGACGCCAGCGGAAAGGTAGGTGACGGAGTGGGGATACTGCTCCAGGTCTCTCACACTTTCTTTTCTGCGGCAGCAAAGGAGACAGGGATAAAGCTCGGCGGGCCGGGAGACTACGGCATAGGCATGTTTTTCCTGCCTCAAAGCGGGCTCAAAAGGACCTTTGCAAAAAGGATGTTCGAGGTCATTTGTGACAAGAACGGTCTTAAGTTCCTCGGATGGAGAGACGTACCCGTTCATCCCGAGATCTTAGGTGATGCTGCAAGAGACTGCATGCCTTTCATAGCCCAGTGTTTCATAGAAAGACCCGAAGGCTGCGCCAAAGGGATAGATTTTGACAGGAAGCTTTTCATCCTGAGAAGGGAATTCGAGCAAAGCTCGGAGGACACATATATAGTATCTTTGTCTTCCAGGACAGTAGTCTACAAAGGCATGTTCCTCGTCAAACAGCTGAGGGCCTTTTATGAAGATCTTCAAAGCAGTGACTACGATACTGCCATTGCCATGGTCCACTCCAGGTTCTCCACCAACACCACTCCCAGCTGGGAGAGGGCTCATCCCTACAGGATGATAGCCCACAACGGCGAGATCAACACCATAAGAGGCAATATAGACAGGATGCTGGCAAGAGAGGAGACAATAAAATCGCCCGTCATGAGCGACTCGGATCTTGACAAGATCTTCCCCGTAGTCGAAAAGAGCGGATCGGATTCGGCAATGCTGGACAACACTCTGGAGTTCATGTACATGAACGGCATCGATCTTCCGCTGGCAGTCATGATGACCATTCCCGAGCCGTGGAAACACGATCATTTCATGGATGAAAAGAAAAAAGACTTTTACCATTACTATGCTACCATGATGGAAGCCTGGGACGGTCCCGCGGCCATATTTTTCACCGACGGAGACGTCCTGGGTGCCACCCTGGACAGAAACGGTCTGAGACCGTCAAGATACTATATAACCGATGACGGCAGGCTGATCCTGTCATCTGAGGTCGGAGTCTTGGATCTGCCCCCTGAGCATATAGTAAGAAAATCAAGGCTTCAGCCGGGCAGGATACTTCTTGTCGATACGCTCAAAAAGAGGATCATATCCGATGAGGAATGCAAAGAGTATTACGCTTCCAGGCAGCCCTACGGCGAGTGGATAGACAGGAACCTTCTACATCTGTCGGAACTCAGCATTCCGAACAAGAAGATACCCACCCACAGTCAGGAAATGAGGGATAAGCTCTACAAAGCCTTCGGCTACACCTATGAAGACGTGAAAAGCGTCATACTTCCCATGGCTACAGACGGGATAGAAGCTACGGCTTCCATGGGACACGACGTTCCCTTGGCGGTGCTTTCGGAAAAGCATCAGCTGCTTTTTTCGTATTTCAAACAGCTTTTTGCCCAAGTAACAAACCCGCCTATCGATTCCTTAAGGGAAGAGATAGTGACGGACACTACCGTATATATAGGGTCCGACGGCAACCTCCTTCAGGAAAAGAGCGAGAACTGCCGGGTGCTGGAGGTAAACAACCCCATACTCACGGGAGTCGACCTTCTGAAGATCAAATCTTTAGACAGGCCGGGGCTGAAGGCCGAGACCATATCTTTACTTTACTACAATAATACGTCCCTTAAAAAGGCTTTGGATCAACTGTCTATCAGCGTTGACAGGGCCTGTAGCAAGGGAAGCAATATAATCATACTTTCAGACAGGGGCATAGACGAAAACCACGTGGCCATACCTTCGCTCATTGCGGTGTCTTCAGTGGAACAGCACCTTGTCAGAACGAAAAAAAGAACAGCCGTATCCATCATCCTTGAGAGCGGAGAGCCCAGGGACGTTCACCAGATGGCGACGCTTCTGGGATTCGGCGCCAGAGCCATCAATCCTTACCTTGCCCAGGAGTGCATCTCGGAACTCATAGACCGAGGAATACTGGATAAGGATTACCATACTGCCATCGATGACTATAATCACGCCGTACTTTACGGCATAGTGAAGACCGCTGCCAAAATGGGTATATCTACCCTGCAGTCCTATCAGTCGGCAAGGATCTTTGAGGCCATAGGTCTTTCAAAGGAAGTCATCGACGATCACTTTACGGGGACCGTGAGCAGAGTAGGCGGCATAGGCCTTGCAGAGATCGAGGAAGGCATCAAGTTCAGACACGACCATGCTTTCGATCCCATGGGCCTCATGACAGATACCTCTCTGGACAGCACAGGATTCCATAATCTTAGGAGCGGCAGCGACAAAGAAGATCACCTGTATAACCCGCAGACCATCATAGCCCTTCAGCAGGCGTGCCGCCTGGGAAGCTACGAGAGATTCAAGGAATATACGGATATAGTGGACGACGAAAGGCCGCACACTCTAAGAGGACTTCTTGCATTCGTTTCCGTGAACGGACCTATTTCCATCGATGAGGTGGAACCGGCATCTGAGATAGTGAAGAGGTTTTGTACCGGAGCCATGAGTTACGGCTCCATATCGAAGGAAGCTCACGAGACCCTCGCAGTCGCCATGAACACTTTGGGCGGAAAATCCAACACAGGCGAAGGCGGAGAAGAACCCGAAAGGTTCGGGACCATAAAAAACAGCGCCATAAAGCAGGTGGCTTCGGGAAGGTTCGGCGTATCCAGCGAATACCTTTTAAGCGCCGAAGAGATACAGATAAAAATGGCTCAGGGGGCAAAGCCCGGAGAGGGAGGACACCTTCCCGGCAGGAAAGTGTACCCCTGGATAGCGAAGACCAGATACTCCACACCCGGAGTATCCCTCATTTCCCCTCCGCCCCATCACGATATCTATTCCATAGAGGATCTGGCTCAGCTCATATACGACCTTAAGAATGCCAACAGAAAGGCGCGCATATCGGTCAAGCTGGTATCGGAAGCGGGGGTGGGCACCATAGCATCCGGCGTGGCAAAAGCCGGAGCCCAGGCCATACTCATCTCAGGTTATGACGGAGGCACAGGGGCGGCGCCTCAAAGCTCCATACATAACGCAGGTCTTCCCTGGGAACTGGGTGTTGCGGAAGCTCACAGGGCCCTCATAGAGAGCGGCCTTAGGGAAAGAGTCATACTCCAGACCGATGGAAAACTCATGAGCGGAAGAGACGTGGCAATAGCCTGTCTTCTGGGAGCCGAGGAATTCGGTTTTGCTACTGCTCCTCTTGTGACCATGGGCTGTGTTATGATGAGGGTCTGCAGCATGGATACCTGCCCCATGGGTATAGCCACTCAAAATGAAGAGCTGAGGAAACGCTTCAGAGGCAGACCCGAGTATGTTATGAACTTCATGCTCTTCATAGCAGAAGAACTAAGAGAAATAATGGCATCTCTTGGCTTCAGGACTGTAGATGAGATGGTGGGAAGGACCGACTGTCTTAAGCTCAAGGACAAGCAGATAACCAAGAGAGCGGAGATGGTCGACCTTACTCAGATCCTGAACAGGGATCATTCAAATGCAAAGGGAAGGCATTTCGATCCGACTCATATATACGATTTCAGACTGGAGGATGCAGTGGACGAAGCGGTCCTCCTTCCGGCTTTCGAAAAATATATAAAGGGTGGAAAAAAACACCGCGAAGAGATCGAAGTCAGCAGCACCGACAGAACGGTAGGCACCATAACGGGATCCGTGATCACAGAAAAGCTGGGCTCAGATCTTGAGGACGATAGTTATCTTGTGGACTGCAAGGGTGGAGCCGGACAATCCTTTGGAGCCTTCATTCCAAAAGGCCTCACCTTAAGGCTTGAGGGCGATGCAAACGATGGCCTTGGAAAAGGGCTTTCAGGAGGAAAGATAATAGTCGTACCTCCGAAGAGCGCTAAGTTCAAAGCAAGTGAGAACATGATCATAGGAAACGTGGCTCTCTATGGCGCCACAAGCGGCAAAGCATATATATGCGGGATCGCAGGCGAAAGGTTCTGCGTCAGGAATTCAGGGGCGGCCGCTGTGGCCGAAGGCTGCGGAGACCACGGTCTTGAATACATGACCGGAGGCAGAGCGGTGATCCTGGGAACTGTGGGCAAAAACTTCGCTGCCGGTATGAGCGGGGGCATTGCCTACGTGCTTGATAAAGATCACGACTTATACAAGAAGATAAACAAGGAAATGGTCTCTTCAGAAGAGCTTTCGGAAAAGTACGCTATCGAGGAACTGAAAGAGATATTGGAGGACTACGTGAAGGAGACGGGATCTGAGCTGGGTACGCAGATATTGGAAAACTTCAGCGAATACCTTCCACACTTCAAGAAGATAGTTCCCCACGACTACAAAAAGATATTGAGCGCCATAGGCAGGTTCGAAGAGCAGGGCATACCTCACGATAAGGCCGTGCTCGAGGCATTCGACGAGATCACCGGAAGCGGAAAGGAAAGCGTCTAGATATGGGAAAGCCTACGGGATTTTTGGAATATACAAGATGTGAAGACGAAACTATACCCGCAAAGGAGCGCATAAAAAACTACAGCGAATTCCACAAGGCATTGGGTGATGAAAAAAGGAAGGAGCAAGGCGCAAGATGCATGAACTGCGGAGTGCCCATGTGCCAGTCGGCCATTAGCCTGAAAGGCATGGTCACGGGCTGCCCTCTTCACAATCTCATTCCCGAGTGGAACGATGAGATCTACCGGGGCCATATAGCGCACGCCCTTTCAAGGCTGCTTAAGACCAGCAATTTCCCGGAGTTCACCGGCAGGGTCTGCCCTGCTCTTTGCGAAAAAGCCTGCATATGCGGGCTGGACGGCGAGCCTGTGACGGTACATAACAACGAGCTTTTTCTCATAGAGTCGGCTTTCAGCCAAGGACTTATGACTCCCAGGATCCCGAAGGTGAGGAGCAGTAAAAAAGTGGCTGTAGTGGGCAGCGGTCCATCGGGATTTGCAGTGGCTGATCAGCTCAACCACAGGGGCCACAGCGTGACTGTTTACGAAAGAGACGACCGCATAGGCGGCCTTATGATGTACGGCATCCCTAATATGAAGCTCGACAAGAGCGTCATAGAAAGGCGAAAAAAGCTCATGGAGGAGGAAGGAGTAATTTTCCTGACAGGAGTGAACGTCGGCGTTGACGTAAGCGCGGAAGAGCTCCTTTCAGGCTACGACGCCGTCGCCCTCTGCTGCGGAGCAAAGAAAGCAAGATCTCTTGACGTGGAAGGCATTGACAAAACAGAAGGGGTGTACTTTGCAGTGGACTTTCTTAAGTCTACAACGAAGAGCCTCCTTGATAGCAGCCTTGAGGAAGGCACATATATATCGGCAAAGGATAAAAGGGTGGTCATAGTCGGAGGCGGAGACACGGGAAACGACTGCTTAGCGACTTGTATAAGGCATGGATGCAGCTCCGTAGTGCAGCTTGAGATGATGCCTGCTCCTCCCGAGAAGAGAGGTCCAGGCAATCCCTGGCCCGAGTGGCCCAATGTCCTCAAGACGGATTACGGGCAGCAGGAGGCCATAGCCCTTTTCGGAAAAGACCCAAGGGTCTATGAGACCACGGTGAAGGAGCTCATCACAGAAGACGGAAGGCTCAGAGGAATAAGGACAGTAAAGCTGAAGATCGAAAACGGAAATATGTCCGAGATCTCCGGAAGTGAAGAAGAGCTCGGATGCGATCTTCTCATCATAGCGGCGGGCTTTACGGGATGCGAGGAGTATACCGCAAAAGCTTTCAATGCGGAACTGACCCCGCGGGGGATAGTGAAGACCGAAGAAGGAAGATACAGAATCGGAGAAGGGAAGGTCTTTTCCGCAGGAGATATGCACAGAGGCCAGTCACTGGTGGTCTGGGCCATAGCCGAAGGCCGGGACTGCGCCAGAGAAATAGACGAGTATCTTATGGGATACACCAACATGTAGGAAACGGCAGCAAAGGCGCTGCGGCGGAGTTTTCGCTGCAGCGTTTTTTATTTAGATTATATTTTACCGGAAGGAGAAAAAACTATGACAGAGGAAGCTATAAGAAGTCTGGTATCAGAGGCTTCGACAACAACGATTTTTGCTATCTGGTTCCTCATAGGAGCCGCACTGGTTTTTTGGATGCAGGCAGGTTTTGCTATGGTGGAGGCAGGTTTCACCCGTGCTAAGAACACCGGAAACATACTGATGAAGAATCTTATGGACTTCTGCATAGGGACCGTAGTGTTCATACTCATCGGATTTTCTTTTCTGATGGGAGAGGACCTTTTCGGTTTCATAGGCAAACCGGGCTTTGATATTTTTACCGCTTATGCGGACTTTGATTTTTCAAACTTCGTTTTCAATCTGGTGTTCTGCGCCACTACGGCGACCATAGTGTCAGGAGCCATGGCCGAGAGGACAAAGTTTCTTGCATACTGCATTTATTCGGCCGTGATCTCGGCTCTTATCTATCCCATCGAAGCTCACTGGATATGGGGTGGAGGTTGGCTGGCCCAAATGGGTTTTCACGATTTCGCAGGATCCTGCGCCATACACATGGTAGGTGGCATTTCAGCTCTTATCGGGGCAGCCATGCTGGGACCGAGGATCGGCAAGTTCTCAAGGGATAAGGATGGAAAGATAACAGAAGTCAACGCCTTTCCCGGAAGCAACCTGGCCATAGGCGCGCTTGGATGTTTCATACTCTGGTTCGGCTGGTACGGCTTCAACGGAGCTGCCGCTACTTCAAAAGAGCAGCTGGCTTCAGTCTTTCTGACTACGACTGTGGCTCCTGCAGTGGCTACCTGCGTGACCATGGTATTTACCTGGATCAAATACAAAAAGCCTGACGTATCCATGTCTCTCAACGCATCACTTGCAGGGCTTGTGGCTATCACTGCGCCTTGCGACGTGACAGACTGCTTCGGAGCCATAGTCATAGGTTTCGTGGCCGGCCTTCTCGTATGCTTTGGCGTATGGTTCCTTGATCACAAATTAAGGGTCGACGATCCGGTAGGAGCCGTTGCAGTGCATATGATGAACGGCATTTGGGGAACTCTTGCCGTAGGGCTTTTCGCAACGCCTTCTGCGCCGGGAAATGAAGGCACTGGAGTCGTAGGCCTTTTCTACGGCGGCGGATTCCATACTTTGGGGCTTCAGATCCTTGGCCTGGTTTCCGTTGCGGCCTGGACTGCGGTGACCATCACCATAGCCTACAGCGTCATAAAGAAACTGGTAGGCCTCAGGGTCACAGAGGAAGAGGAGATCATGGGTCTTGATTCTTCTGAACACGGTCTTTCTTCCGCATACTCCGGCTTCAGCATCATGGATATCTCCAATACCCTGACCGTGGACGTCAACGAGAACACGGACCTCGGGGTCGGAGAGTACGATGAGGCCAGTGAAGCCAAGAGGAATGCGGCGGTCATAGTTTCTGCTGAGGCTCCCCTGTCCCCGGAATTCGATACAGGTATGCACAAGGTGGTCATCATATGCAAACTGGCCAAGTTCGATGCTCTTAAGAAGGCTCTTAATGAGCTTGGCGTTACAGGCATGACCATGACTCAGGTCATGGGCTGCGGAATACAGAGGGGTTCCACTGAAAAGTACAGAGGAGCCACTGTTGATTCGACCTTACTCCCCAAGGTGGAAGTAGACGTGGTGGTATCAAAGATACCGGTACAGGATGTTATAGATGCGGCAAAGAGAGCCCTCTATACAGGTCACATAGGTGACGGAAAGATCTTCGTCTACAATGTGAGCCGCGTAGTAAAGGTACGTACCGGCGAGGAAAACGTCGCCGCGCTCCAGGATGTGGAGTAAAAGATATATACAAAGAGGTGTATCCATGAAAAAAGAAATGATCTATGAGGGAAAGGCCAAAAAGGTCTGGACCACGGAGGATCCCGAGCGGTTCATCGTCGAGTACAAGGACGATGCCACTGCCTTCAACGGGCTTAAGAAAGGGACCATCGCAGGAAAGGGAGTCATCAACAACCGCATGAGCAACGCTCTTATGAGGCGCCTCGAAAAGGCGGGCATCCCGACTCACTACATCGAAGAACTCTCCGATAGGGAGACCCTGGTCAAGAAGGTATCCATAGTGCCCCTTGAGGTCATCATACGGAACATTTCGGCAGGATCGTTTTCTCAGCGCTACGGCGTGGAGGAAGGTATAGTTTTTTCTTCCCCTACCATAGAGTTCTCATACAAGAACGACGCTTTAGGCGATCCTCTGCTCAACACCTATCACGCGAAAGCTCTTGGGCTTGCGACAGATGAGGAGATAGAGACCATAAAGGATTACTCCTTCTGCATCAACGATGAGCTTAAGGCCTTCTGGAAGAGCTGCGGAGTCACGTTGGTGGATTTCAAACTCGAGTTCGGAAGGCTGCCTGGCGGTACCATAGTCCTTGCCGACGAGATAAGCCCCGATACCAGCAGACTCTGGGACAGCGAGACCGGCGAAAAACTCGACAAAGACAGGTTCCGCAGGGACCTCGGGGGAGTCGAGGAAGCGTATCAGGAGATCATGAAGAGGTTAGAGGAAAACATTTGAGCATACATGAAGAATGCGGGGTCTTCGGGATATATTCCGAAAAACCCATAGACGCGGCGGGAATTTCATACTACGGTCTTTACGCCCTTCAGCACAGGGGACAGGAAAGCTGCGGCATAGTCGTGGGAGGAGAAGGGTCCTTTTCATCCCACAAAGACATAGGCCTTGTCAACGAAGTGTTTTCCAAGGAGGTCCTGTCCTCTTTCCCCAAAGGATGTATGGCGGTGGCGCACGCGCGTTACGGCACCACCGGCGCGGGAAACAGGAGCAACTGCCAGCCTATAGAGGTGAACCACCAGAAGGGATATCTGGCTCTTGCTCATAACGGCAACCTCTCAAACGGCGATGCCTTAAGATCGGAGCTCGAACTATCCGGAGCCATATTCCATACCACCAGCGATACGGAGACCATTGCCTACATCATAACGAAGGAAAGGCTTAGGGCCTCTTCCATCGAGGAAGCTTTAAGCCGCGCTATGTACACCATAGACGGCGCCTATTCCCTCATACTCATGTCCTACCAGAAACTGATCTGTGCGAGGGACCCCAGAGGTTTCAGGCCCCTTTGCATAGGAAAGACGGAGGACGGAGCATACATAGTTGCCTCGGAAAGCTGCGCAATCGCGGCCGTGGGAGGGACCTTCATAAGGGACGTAGAGCCCGGGGAGATCATAGTCTTCGGAAAAGATGGGATGAGGTCCCTAAGGGATCACTGCGGCGCTGAAAAGAAGAGCCTGTGCGTTTTCGAGTACATATATTTCTCGAGGCCCGATTCCGTCGTAGACGGCATACCCGTTCACAATGCGAGGATCAAGGCCGGAGAGATACTTGCAAAGACCCATCCCGCCGATGCGGATCTTGTCATAGGAGTTCCCGATTCGGGCCTCGACGCCGCTCTCGGATACAGCAGGTATTCCGGCATACCCTACGGCATCGGCCTCATAAAGAACAAATACATAGGAAGGACCTTCATCGATCCGGGCGACAGGATGGACAAGGTCAAAATAAAGCTCTCCGTGGTGAAGAGTGAAGTCGCAGGCAAGAGGATAGTCCTCGTGGACGACTCGATAGTGAGGGGCACTACGTCCACTCAGATCGTCTCGCTTCTGAGGGAAGCCGGAGCAAGAGAGATACATATGAGGATATCGGCACCTCCCTTCATGTTCCCCTGCTACTACGGCACCGACATAGATTCGCAGGAGAACCTTATAGCATGCAGGTATACAGCCGAAGAAACGGCGAAGATCATAGGAGCGGATTCTCTGGGCTATCTGCCGGCGGACACGCTGTGCCTTCTTTCGGGAGGCGACAACTACTGCAGCGCCTGTTTCGAAGGTAAGTACCCGACGCTCATCCCGGAAGATGCAGGGAAAAACAGATTCGAACACGGCATGCTCGAGGTCTGAACCCGACGCAAGGGTATTGACAATATTGTTTTGTAAATGATGTGACACCAAAAACCTCATGATGGAGAAGTGCGTTTGGTATCATTAAAACGCTGTAATATTTCATCACGTTTATTATTATGTATGTTTAACAATTCCACTGTATTTATTTATAATTATTCACACGTTATGATTTTTCAAGCTTCAGCGATCCTTATGATATTGTCACTTCAATTTAGATATGGCGATGATAGAAAGAACACTAAATATGAAGCGATGAAGTATCATCGTAAGAAACATTGAATCTGCCACGGTAGAGTGGGAACCTTTGATGTACCGGTTAAGAAAAGAGTAGAGCGGAAGCAAATCAGTGCTTTCGTTCTTTTTGTTTGTTTTACGTCCCTATGGATTGAACTGCAGGAGTAAATATGGTAACATGTTCTTAATTCAAATAGTAACATGTTACTATATCGCTTTATAATGAAAGAAGGTAATCGTATGGAAAAAGAAAAGACAAGTCTTAAGATCGGCACCATACTTACGTACG
>JAEEGF010205858.1_pt1 | contig 13361 bp, 12 predicted proteins | sample 9134171 | NCBI WGS metagenome assembly JAEEGF01 (sample SAMN16246542, study PRJNA631951) | gut metagenome | biome: gut microbiome; feature: rumen; material: AP-attached | host: Bos | place: Iran: Karaj | collected 2018-10
GATCGACTTGATGAATCAAGTGTAGTCTACCGGTCTACTTATCTCAAGCTAGGGTCTGAACTGTAACCCGGCGACCGGGATCGAACTTTTGTGACATCTCAGAACCCGCATGGAAAGGAGCCTTGCGGACTCACCTTCTTTTTTGGTCCAATTTCTGACCCACTTTCGTATGACAAAGGATATTCATATTTATTGAATAACAAACAATATTTACAGCAGCGATATCAATCATTAAAACATATGTCCATTCGTAAAAATGGGTACGGCGCTAGCCATACCCACAAAGCATCATTTTAATTTCTTTTGCCATTCGTCAGCGACCCTAATGACGTTTGATATAGTATCCCTCCTAATAACACTTGTTGGATAATACCTTGACACCACTTCCCATGTAGTGATTTTATTTGCCATTTTACAAATATGATCTGGCACATCAACACCATTAGATTGGGCTATCTTCACAAGCTTATCAATATCATGCCCCCACGGCTGTCCTCCGGTTTTAAGTGAAATGACATATTTAAGAGTTTTTTCAACACCTTGCTGTGTCATATAAGCTGCCTGATGCTTTTGATACTTATCGTCGCTGTTAACCAGACTTTTGGCTGTTTTAATATCTGCTTTTGCTATTGACAATAAAGTATTTGCCATTATGCAACCTGCCTTTTATAGATTATCTTTCCTTTTTCAGCTAATTCCTTAAATATTGGAGCTTTATCAATCTTTTGATATATTTCATCTATGGATTTAAAGTACAAAAAGTCATATTCCTGCGACAAATCCCTAAAGTACAATTGTCTTTTGAATTCATCAAAAGATTTTTTACTGCTAAGAGCATTCACAGTTTTTTTACTAAAAATAACTATATCTATGTCAGACCTTTCTTTACACCGTTCTTCCAATGCCGATCCAAACAGCATGATAGCATCAATATCAGAACAATTCTTTGCAATATCAATAATAAACCTGATAGTATCAGCTTTATAATCTGCAACCATCACGGATGAATCATAATTTGTTTTAACTTTGATAAGTTTACACATAACCATCACCACCAATCATAAAGCCAACAATTCATTACACTCTTATTCTACCAAAAAAGCATGGTTTACAAAAGCATCGCCATAAAAAAAGAATCACAACCCTAGATAATCTCTAAGTTTGCGACTCATCAAATTACTGCCGGCGACCGGGATCGAACTCTCTGGCGTCTGGCAAATCCAGTAAGAAAGGGGAGTTCTGGTCTCGTATTTTCTTTTGAACCACTTTTTGAACCACTTTGTCAAATGGACAAATGCCATAAAAAATGAATAATCATATTCTATATTCTTTCGACCTCAGGAATGACTCAAAACTTAAATAGTATTCATCCATTTTCTGCTTCGAAACATAAATACAGATATTACAAATCTCACCAACTCTTCCTGAGAAAGAATGAAGTACACCAGCACAATGGGAAGCCTTAAATACAGTCCTGTGAAAAGAGCCAGTGGCACCCCGACAAGCCATGTTCCCAGTATATCTATTATCATGATATATTTGGTCCTGCCACCGCTTCTTATAATGCCGCCTCCAAGTATCATGTTCTGAACCTTGACCGGCATAAGTACTGCAAAAGCAAGCAGAATTTCAGCTCCAATACGGCGCACGTCACCGCTCACATTGAAGATACCTACATATTGATAGCGTAGTATTACCAGCATCATGGAAAAGAAAACAGTACCAATAAATCCATAAATGCAGAGTTTCTTAGACTCCTCATAGGCTTTTTTGTATTCTCTTTCACCAAGTCTTTTTCCTATCAGAATCCCTGCCGCTTGGGCAAGACCACTCATGGCGCCGATAGTCAGCCCCTGAACAGAACCTGTCAGAGACATACCCGCCAGTTCTTTTGTCCCAATATGTCCATAGACAAAGGTATTGATACTCTGGCCCACGGACCATAAAAACTCATTCACAACAACCGGCAAGAGCATTGCAAAATACTGAATATACCCATCTCTTCCAAGTCTTATTGATATGTGCATGTTTTTATAGAGCCTAAAAAGCAGCAAAAGCGAAATTAAAGCACCCACAAGCTGAGATATGACGCTTGCGATGGCCGCTCCTCTCACTCCCAGCTTGGGCATACCAAAATTGCCAAATATCAGGCAGTAATTAAAAAGAGTGTTTATGCCTGCAGACAATGCTCCCACATATAACGGCCAGGAAGATCTTCCCCTGCATCTTATTGCAACACCGCAAATGTTACTTATCCCCAACGGGATATAGGTGAGTCCTATGAGCTGAAGATAATGTGTTCCTTCAGTGATGACAAGACTATCCTCAGTAAAAAGTGCGATAAAGGGTCTGGCAAAAAGGCCTGATATTGCCATGAATAATAAGCCCACGATAAGCATGATAAGTGTATTAACACAAACTGATTTCTCTTCTGCCGGGATATCTTTTTTTCCAATGTACTGAGATATCATAATCCCGGCAATTGTCCCAACTGCGCCAATGACAAATGCATAGATAAAGCTTGGTTTAGCTGCTATCTCCACAGCTGCTATGCTCTTTTCTCCCAGCTGCCCCACCATAATCTGATCAATCATTGAAAATGATGACTGCAGCATGGATTGAAGCGCCACAGGTATGGCTATTTTTGCAACTTCACTTTGAAAAGACTTATCCACTAAAAACTCCTCCGTTCATGCTCATATTTCTGTCAGATTTTGCACGTGCTGGCTACTGACTGAATAGTTACATGTACTGTCTCTTATCACCAGCTTAACCGGAACACTAACGCTCTCAAAAAAGCCCGGATCTGCGATCATTTTCACAAGAAGTTCCATCGCCATCTGAGATCTGGCTTCATTGTTCTGATAGACAGATGTAAGCGCCGGCACCGTCATAAGACTGTCTCTGCCACCATCAAATCCCACCACTGAAATATCGTAAGGAACCCTGATCCCATTCTCAAACAAAATCTTCATCAGATCTATTGCGTAGTAATCAGACACTGCAAAGATTGCCGTATACCTGAGAATCGTCTTTAGTTTCTTTTGATAAAAGATCTTTCGCTTATCCTTATCCATCGGTATCAAAAGAAAGTCTGCTTTTTGCCCCAGCCCATCACAAAGGCCATTGTAGCGATCTAAATCCATACAGACATTATTGTCTGCAATGCACAGCACCTTTTTGTGACCAAGAGTTCTTAAATACTGACCAACCTGCCTTCCTCCATCAAAATCATCGATACTTATGTTGCTTATTCCGGCATGCTGATCCATATATCCGTCATAAACAACAAAAGGCACTCTCATGTGCTCTCTGAGATCGTGATAATCCTCTGCACAAAACCCAATCACCACAAGGCCATCAATATTCCACATAGTTGAAAAACGGATAATGTCCCGGATATCCTTTGTTTTCTTAAGCATCATGAAATAACCATATGCTTCAATAGAATCAGAAAGTGCGTTGACAGAAGCACTGATAAACGAGTCTTCAAAAACATGTCCTTCATATTTCTCATGATCATTGACGACAACACCAATTATCTTAGAGTTGTTCCTTGCAAGGAGTGTCGCCGCCATATTGGGTATATATCCCATCTCCTCAAGCTTTTTCTCTACTCTTTTTACTGTTGCATCTGAAATCTTTTTTGTTTTGCCGTGAAGCACATTGGAAACAGTTGCAGTGCTAAGTCCCAGTTCATTTGCAATATCTATTATCCTGACTTTATTCTCATCCCACATAAAAAAGCGCTCCTTTTGAATTGATTATTCAACAGAAGCGCCGGTTTTGCAATGGGTTAATCGCGTAACCCTCTCTGTATACTCATATATATAATGCATAGCCAAATCAGCATCTCGCATTACATAATAACCACGAATATAAACTTAATAACTGTCACAACAATGATTCTGCTATATTCCGGCTGTGCTCAGCAAGCGCCACCAACGACTTTGAAAACGGCAAAAAAGAGCGGCAGCAAATAGTCCAGTAATGTATAAATCATGACCGTGACTATAAAACTACCGCTTCCGTGTTTAATGTTTCATATTCGCAAGTTTATAGTTGGACGCGAAGCTATAAGGGTTAATCTTTACTTACTACCCAAACACCATTGTGACTTGTTCCATTTCTCGAAAGCATTTTCTTTTTCTTCAAAGAAGCAACATAATATTTTACAAGAGTTTCTTTCCAACCTAATTTTTCTGCAGCTTTAACTAAGGTAATTGTTGGTTCTTGTTCCAGTAACTCTAGCAATTGTATTTCTTTGTCGTTGATATCTTGTTTTGAAGATATATCATTTTGGTTAGTATCCGAACTATCTAAACTATCCAAACTATCTAAACTTTCAAAGTAGTCCGGCTGAATTGGTATCGTCACCCATAACACGCGCCTATCTTCATCTGTTTCAAACGTTGCTCTGGGAGAACCATTTCTTTGCAGTCCCTCTTGGATAGTCGGAATCCCGGTGCTGCGTCCTTCGGTAAGATCCAGCTCCTTTAAAAATTCTCCAAGTCTCCTGTTCCGGTACATTTTACTCTTAAATCGCTCACCCTTTTCAATGGTGTCCAAGGATATAGACCTGTCTATTCCGGGAAAGCTGGTAATTTTGATGCAGTCAGGCTCAATCTCGATTTGAACTGGCTCATAGCACATATAGTCCCTGTGATAGAAAGCGTTTACAACAGCCTCTTCAAGTACCTCATACGGATAGCTCATAAATCTGTTTGCCTCCATCCGATCAGGTACCTTCTGAACATACTCTTCAATTACCATGTCCTGCAACTTTTCCATTGTCCTACTTATTATCTGCGGTACGGTTCCCTTTATTGGCGGCACTTCAATAAAGTTTTTGGGATCTTTAATGCTTCCATTAGGGAAGCGCACTATTTCAACCTGCATATATGGGAAGAATTTATCTGCATGATCACAAAACATCATAAGAGCAACATTCTTTATTTTTTCATGCTCAGGTGGTCCTACAAGTAGCTCCATCTGATCAAGTATTTCTCTCACACCAAGCTTTGAAACTTGCTTTGCCAGCTTACTTCCTGTTTTCTTAAGATGATCCTCTAAAAGGATTGGCGATATATCATCTATTGTAGCTTTCTCATTTCCCTGAACATCAAAAGGCTCTCTGGCACACATTGAAAGAAGTTCTCTCTCCTGTTCCAGATTTGCTGCTATTGAACTTGTTCCATATCGGATCATATATTTATAGTTCTTGTCCTTATCCGATGTTACATGCTCAACAGTTTTATATGGTCTCATAACACCGGTTGGAACCCATATAACCATTATATTGTTCCCATCCACCACCTCAGGAATAGGCTTCGCAAAATACAACGGCTGAATTTTATGATTATAATTCAGCATCTCCTTTTGAATCTTATCCACCATATTTTGAGGAATTCCATGAACCGGGCGAACGGCTACTCCGTCTTTCTCTTCAACTCCAACAACTATATATCCACCGCCCAGATTATCAAAGTCATTTGCATATGCGCAGATGCTTCTGTAGATATCATCAGGATTCCAACCCTTCTTAAATTCTATCCTGTCTGACTCTATATTGTTTTTCTTTAGTAAATCTTCAACATCAAATTCCAGTTCCATCTATGTCATTCCCCTTTTGACTTTTTTCTGCTCTTATAAACATTATACTGATTCTTACATTTGGCACTACAGAATTCTGTTCCCTTTCTCTCCGCTATGTAAAGATCTCCGCAGTGCTTACAAACACCAATTTTTGTATCGGGATCAGTTAAAAGAAATGAAGCCGACATCTGAATCATTACTGCCAATGAATAAAAATCCCAGATTATAACAGGATGCTTTTCTCCAAGTTCAAGCCTGTATGTAGGCGCGATAGCGCCAAAGGATTTCATTCCTTTTTGCATGAGTTCTTTGGTTTCATCATCCAGAACGTCCTTATCCTTGTAATAAATAAAAGTGGTCATGAATGTAAAATACCAATCAACAAACTCCTCAGCTATCCAATTATACTTCTCTGCATACTGTTTTTGAAAACTCATAGCTACAGTTCTTGGTGCATCGCCTATAGCCATGGCAGCAGCTATTCCCTCTTTTTCCTTAACATTCCACACTGAGTTTTTTTTCTTTTTTTGGAAATCAAGCTTTTCAAAAGGGAAAAAATGCTTAAGATAATCATCTGTGGAAAGTGACTCTTCTGTTATGAAGTGATTCTTAGGAAGATACACAGATTCATATTCAATGAAGTCTGCCGTGGTAGGAATTGCTGTCATTAAACCAAGAAATCCGTACTTATTCACAAACTCAAGGACCTGCCTCTTGGCCTCATCACTACCCTTATCAGTTGCAGCCAATCGTCCAGCCTTAACAGCATCCATTACTATTATCTCAGCACTCTTCATCGGGGAATACATTTCAGCTTTAGCCCCTTTGGAAACAACAATGTAAAGCTCACCATTTTCATTTTCTCTATATTCATAACTAGAATAACGCAGCCATGGTGCACTTGTGTGTTCAAACAAATTTCTCATGTCTTTTCTTTTCTCACTCCTTGCTTAAGGAAATATCGTTCGTCAATCGTAAGTGGTAACGACTGCTCTTCCATACATTTCAGTACTTTATCAAATTCTTTCCTAACCTTGTTTATAGCAGTTTTCCTTGTACCCCTGACATTACGATCTGTCGTTTTTGTCACTTGAGCATACTCTGATGTGGTGTAATCCCTGATAATAAGGTAATAAATAAGTTCCTTTCTACTTTGCTTTAACTCATCAATGATTCCTGTAAGAAAACCATTAGTCACAAGCTGGCACATTCCTTTTGGATTATCATATATCGTGTCAATATAGTCTCCCTTTTGCCTCTGTGCATCAAGTACCTTGTCATAATTAAAGATACTGGCATTTGGTAATTCGCAGCTATTCCATTCTAAAATACTCTCAGGCCTTCCAATCTCATGTGCTCTTTCTTTTCTTTCTCTGTTATCATCCAGCCTGTTCCATATATCAATTACTTCATAAAATTCTTTTTCTGTTCTGGCACTTTCTTCAATACGCTTAAGCGCCAGAATTCTTGATTCTCGTTTTAGAAGTTCATCTCTTTCCTCTTCAGTCAGAAATCCCCTCTCTTCAAAAACATCAAGGTCTTTATATTTCCCCATTAAACTATTTCCATATTTTTTTATTTAATTTCAAGAAAACACTTCCGCTTATGTAACCTGTTTTCTCCTATTAGTGAAAGAGTAATACTTTTTTACTTAAAATGCTATTACTTTTTTACCGGTAGTGCACAGGACAACAACGTTAAGTATATCACAACAGCACTACGACTACACTAGCTCTTTTCCCTTGCACATAAAGGGCAAGGGCGCACTTCTATACCTCTTTCAGAGGTACGTGCGTTTTGCTTCGCAAAAGTCTATCCGGCTTCGCCGATTTGCGTTCGCTATCGCTCCGGATTTGCTAGGCAAATGTAAAAAAGCAAAAAGAAACTATTAACAAAAAGGCTGCTCAAATCTGAGCAGTCAATGTAAACCACAAAAAGAAAGCGAGGAAATTTTTATGGCAGACAAACCAAGTATTCTTGAACAGCTTCATCCCAATCCCAATCTCGAAAAGTTAAGAAACGAAAAGTTAAAGTGGAAAACAAAAATGGATGAAGCAGAAGTTAAAGTTCACCAGAGTGATCACAAAGTCACTTTGGAAGAAAACCGTATTGAAACAAAAGAAAAAGAATCAAGAGCAGCCCGCACTCACAGGTTATGTACAAGAGCCGGACACATCGAGTTTCTGATTTCCGAAACAAAAGAACTAACAGATAACCAGTTCATGGAATTCTGTGATGCTCTTTTTTCTTTTCCCGGGATCAGAGCTCACATCGAAAGAATTCTTTTTGATATCAAGTTAAAGGAGATGGACTGATCATGGCAATGTATCACTTCAATGTAACTCAGGTAAGCAGAGGTAAAGGTCAGAGCAGTGTTGCTTCTGCATCTTATATCTCAGGAGAAAGAATCCGTGATGATTATTACGGCAAGACACATGACTACACAAAGAAGGGTGGTGTCCTATATTCAGAGATTCTTTTACCTGACTATGCCCCTGAAAGATTAAAAGACAGGGAGACCTTATGGAACGAAGTTGAAAAAACAGAGAAGCATCCTAAAGCTCAGCTCTGTTACAATTTCAACTTTGCTCTCCAGAATGAACTGACCTATGAAGAAAATCTTGAGACAGCTCAGCGCTTCATCAAAGAAAACTTCCTTGCAAGAGGAATGATTGTTGATTATGCAATTCATAATCCTGTAAGAAAAGATGACATTCCAAATCCTCATGTGCACATGCTAATACCGATAAGACCGCTTAACAAAGATGGAACATGGGGAGAAAAACAGCATCGGGTTTATCTCTTTGATGAAAATAACAAACCTGTTCTCGATGAAAAAGGAAAACAGAAATTCAATGCTGTTCCAACTACTGACTGGGGATCACCTGAAACACTAAGAGAATGGAGAAAAGCTTACGCTGATATTTTCAACGAGGCATTTGAGAAGAAAGGGCTAACCTGTCGGATCGATTCCAGATCTTATGCTGAGATGGGCCTTGATATCCTTCCCACAATCCATGAAGGGCCTCATGTGCGTGCTATGGAAGCAAAAGGTATAAAGACAAATAAGGGCAACCATAACCGCCGTGTGAAGATGTTAAACGTTCTTCTGACCAAGCTGGCAGCAAAGCTAAGTGATATTTTCTCATGGATAAATGAATTTTTGACTGAATGTAAAAAGGAAGATGTCCATGCTCCTGGTCTCTGCTCTCTTCTTAATGACTATTATGATCACCGTTATGATGAAGCCTACAGTCAGAAAGGAAAGATTCGTAATATCAAGGAACGTGCCAGTGTATTTCTTTTCCTTGAAGAGAACAAGATCAGCTCTTTTGATGATCTTAAAGATTTTGTGAGAGCTTCCTATGACAAAGTGAATGCCATGGAAAAAGATATGAGAGAAAAGAAAATTCGTATTGCACAGATCAACAATGTCATGCGCTATCGGGAGATGTACAAAAAATACCTTCCTGTTTACCAGAGTTTGCAGCGAAAAAAGTTCAATTACTACAAGGAAAAATACAAAGATGAGCATTCTAAGGAACTTGATAACTTCTACCTTGCAAGAAGAATGCTGGACAATTTCTGGGGGAATGCGAAATGCGACTGGAATGCTTTGAGCAAAGAACTTGAGCAGCTCACTGATGACCTTAACAAGATGGAACTGACATACGAAGATTTGGAAAAGATTGCCAGCAATGCTTTCAAAATCGAATGTATTACTAAATCCGAGCCAGTAAGAGCACAGGATAGAGATTTGGAACGTACACGGACAAGAAAACGCTCATATGACATGGAAAGATAGGAGCTGGTTACCGTTAGCGACCGTATTTTGGTCGGTTACGGTATCCGCATCCGACCGGACTATGTCAGATAACAAACCGGCGTTATTAAAGGAGGACAATTACAAGTGAATATTTTTAAAGCCATTAAAGAGGCTGTGTCCTGTCGAGATGCAGCTTCTTTTTATGGAATCAAAGTTGGAAGCAGTGGCTTATGCCACTGTCCCTTCCACAATGACAATACCCCCAGCATGAAGGTTGATATCCGCTACTACTGTTTTGGCTGTGGGGAAACAGGTGATGTAATCGATTTTGTTGGAAAGCTTTACGGCCTCAGACCATTTGATGCCGCCAAGAAGATAGCAAATGATTTCAGGATCAGCGATTACGATAATCCAGCTAACTATTCAAGTACAAATAGTAGCCCGTTTTCTTCACCAGGCAATCCCCAAATATCAAAATCCAATCCTCACATCATGCAGCAAAACAACGAATATCAGCTAAAAAGAGCTCTTGACTTATATATACGGGATGCTCTTTTTTCTTTGCATCAGTATCGTGAAAAGCTTCGGACTTTCAAACAGGGCTATGCTCCCAAGTCCATAGAGGAGCTTGACCAGTGCAATTCGCTTTTTGAGGAAGCACTTATGAATCTGGACAAAATTGGCTGGATGGTAGATGAGCTGACATTTGGAACCAGAACTGAGCAGATTGAATTTATTAACAATTACAAAGGAGAAATTGAACATGTCAAATATAGACTTAGAGAAATTAACAGATGAGCAGATAGCTCAGATAAAAGCAATTCTTACTGCTGATAATACAAATACAGCTTCTGTAAAAGCTAATAACAAAAACGCTGATGACAACAATAACGACAAGTCTCTTGAAGAACTCTTTGAGCGTGATGCTAAAGGAAATATCAGGCAGAGCAATTATAACTGCCAGCTCGTCCTAAAGCATGACCCTCTCTTTGCAGGAGCGATACGTTACAACGAGTTCAGCGACAAGATTGATATTTGCCGTCCTCTGGGATGGAAACGCTATGGTACAGCCTACTGCGACAATGATCTCAATCATATCATAACTTATATCGAATCAATCTATGGTCTGAAAGTAGATAAGCATATCTCAAGAGCAGTGAGTGTTGTTGCCAGTGATAACAGCTATCACCCAATAAGAGAAAAACTGTCATCTCTATCATGGGATGGACAGTCCAGACTCCCCGATGCACTTCATCATTTCCTTGGAGTAGAGAAAACTGAATTATCAACAGCTTCACTTAAAGTCTTCATGTTAGGAGCTGTAGCCAGAGTATTTAATCCCGGATGTAAGTTTGAACTTATGCTCTGCCTTGTAGGCGGTCAGGGAGCAGGTAAATCTACTTTCCTGCGCTTCCTTGCAATGGAAGACAGATATTTTACGGATGATCTCAAAAAGCTCGATGATGACAGAGTTTTCCAGCGCTTACAGGGCCATTGGATTGTAGAGATGCCTGAAATGTTGGCAATCCTAAATGCCAAGGTGGTTGAAGAAACCAAATCTTTCATCAGCAGACAAAGCGACAATTATCGAACTCCCTACGACACGGTAGCAGTCGATCATCCAAGGCAGTGTGTTTTTGCTGGCACATCAAACAAGACACAGTTCCTGCCAATGGATAAGTCCGGTAATAGACGATTTCTTCCTATAGAGGTTCACATGGAAGATGCTGAGTGTCATATTCTTGACGATGAAGAAGCCTCAAGAGCATATATCGAACAGCTATGGGCTGAAATCATGGAAATATACAAATCCGGTGACTATAGACTTACACTTCCAAAAGAATTATACGGTGACCTTCTTATTGCGCATGATAGGCACTCACCGGAAGATCCTATGGAAACAGCCATCAGAAACTTCCTTGATGATCATGTCCCGCAGTATGTCTGCGTAAAGATGCTGTACAAAGAAGCTCTTGATCATATGAGCTATGATACGCCAGCTCAGTGGGAATCCAATGCAATTGCAGAAATCATGGATCAGAAGATGTCTGATTATAAAAAAATCTCAACACATAGATTTCCTGTTTATGGTACTCAGAAAGCATGGGTACTCATTAAAAAGCCAGAATTTAAGGATATCCCTGCAGGAATGGAATCTGAAGTACCTTTCCTTCAGGAAGAACTTGAATGTTGTAAACCGATAAACCCATAAACCGGGAAAGTATAAAAAAATATTTACAAAAAGCATATGAAATGAAACAACTCTTGGAAAATCAGAGTTTATCAGTTTACAAATCAGTCCTTACCGGGCTGTTTTTTATTGCCTGCAAGCAGGCATATCAACAGAACATCAAACATTTATAAGGCACTTGGTGCGGATATTTTCCGTATCTTGTGCCTTTTTCTATGCAAAAAACGGAGGAAATATGAAAAAAGTAACAACCAAAAAGTTAGCCTGCATCGTAACTGATGCAGATAAAGAAGAATCAAGAAATATATCTCATTTGAAAAATATTGCAAGATTTGATAATCTCGATTCATACGAGACCAGAACAATTTATGAAATGATTTCGAAGAAAAAGACTAAACTTGTCGAGGCTGTCTATAAGACAGCCCATCCCAGAACGAAAGGAGATTTGTTTTATCATCTATCTGATGGCAGATGGAAAAGCCGTAATCCTGACTTCTACGCAAACAGCCGTGAAGAGCTTGTCGAAAAACTCTATGAATACTTTTTTGTTCACACCTTTGAAGAAGTATATCTTGAATGGGTCGATATGCGTATAAGGCATGGAGTTAAATCCAATAAGACAATACAAGAAGATCTGTCCATGTTAAAAAATGTCTTCAAGAATGAGCCTATAGCTGAAATGCAGATAAGCGATATCAAGAAAAGAGATATCAAATATATGTATGAGCGCTGGACTGGTCCGGGTCTTATAACAAGAAAGGCATTTGTTAACCGAAAATCTGCACTTAACGGAGTCTTTACCTTTGCAGCTGAAAATGAATATATTGCGGTTAATTTCATCCCATCTATTGTCACTACAGAGCTCAAATTCAAAGAACCCAATCATCAGAATAAGGCATTCAGAAAAGATGAACGCCAAAAGCTCTTAAAATACCTCAGGACGCTTAAGCAGGACGGTTATACCCTTGCTATCCAACTTGCACTATACTCTACTTTTAGAATTGGAGAATTAAGGGCAATACGTTATGATGACCTTTCAGGTAATACTCTGACAATACGCCATCAGCTTGTAGAAGAATCTGAATATGCTGTCAATACCAAATACCTTAAGGTTGACAAAGCTCCGAGACGAGTAAATGAAAAGCTTCCAAAGGGAAATGCCCACTACTCAGTAAGAGAGATTACTCTTATTTCTGAAGCTGTCGAGATTCTAAATATGGCAAAAGAAATAAACCCTGATGGGGAATATCTCTTTATGTGTCATGGCAGGCCAATCAACAACGACACGTTTAATGAGCGCCTTAGAAAGTATTGTGGTGAAGCAGGTGTTCCATATCTCTCAAGTCACAAACTTCGCTTCACTGTAGCATCAATAATGCGATCATCCGGTGTAGATATTGCATTTTTACAAAAAAATCTTGGTCACTCCAATAGAAGAATGACAGAACACTATATCTATGAAGATGTTGAGGATCCTAAGGATATGGAAGAACAGCTCGGATTGATACTTGGCGTGTTATGAATAACTATGCATAACAAATGCATAACATTGTGTGCAACTCAAATCGCCTAGATGCTGATATTTACTGAGTTGGACCAAATTTGAACCAGTTTGAACCAAATGTATAAAAAATGAAAGAGGTCGCAAACTCAGATAAAGTCTAAGCTTGCGACCAACACACTACTGCCGGCGACCGGGATCGAACCGGTACGGGTATTACTACCCACGGGATTTTAAGTCCCGGGCGTCTGCCAGTTCCGCCACGCCGGCATTTACCATATTATGTTGTGGTAAAAAATACGCGATAT
>JAEEGF010820479.1_pt1 | contig 13361 bp, 8 predicted proteins | sample 9134171 | NCBI WGS metagenome assembly JAEEGF01 (sample SAMN16246542, study PRJNA631951) | gut metagenome | biome: gut microbiome; feature: rumen; material: AP-attached | host: Bos | place: Iran: Karaj | collected 2018-10
TTCCACGTGAGCGCCCGCGCCCTGGCCAGCCACGCCCTCTCCATCTTCGGTGACCACCAGGATGTGATGGCCTGCCGCCAGACCGGCTTCTGCATGCTGGCTTCCGGTTCCGTACAGGAGGCCCAGGACATGGCCGCCGTGGCCCATCTGAGCGCCATCAAGTCCAGCCTGCCTTTCCTGCACTTCTTCGACGGCTTCCGCACCTCCCATGAGATCCAGAAGATTGAAGCCCTCCCGGAAGACAAGCTCAAGGACATGATAAGCGAGAAGGCCCTGGCCAAGTTCCGCGAGCGCGCCCTCAATCCGGACGCCCCCGTTACCCGCGGTACCGCCCAGAACGGTGACGTATACTTCCAGGCCGTGGAAACCCGCAACCAGTATTACGATGCGGTTCCGGACATCGTGGCCCGCTACATGGGTGAGATCACGGAACTCACCGGCCGCAGTTATCGGCCTTTCGAATACTACGGTGACCCCACCGCGGAGAACATTATCGTGGCCATGGGTTCCGTTACGGAGACCATCAAGGAAACCATCGACTACCTGGCCGGCCGCGGCCGCAAGTTCGGCCTCATCACCTGCCATCTGTATCGGCCTTTCAGCGAGAAGTACTTCTTCTCCGTGCTCCCCAAGAGCGTCCGCCGCATCGCCGTCCTGGACCGCACCAAGGAGCCCGGCGCCGTGGGAGAGCCCCTCTACACGGACGTAAAGGCCCTCTTCCAGGGCAAGGACAACGTCCTCATCATCGGCGGCCGCTACGGCCTGTCCTCCAAGGACACCACCCCGGCCCAGATCGTTGCCGTATTCGACAACCTGGACGCCAAGGAGCCCAAGACGGACTTCACCATCGGCATCGTGGACGACGTAACCTTCAAGAGCCTGCCCATCAAGGCGGAGATCTCCATCGTGAAGCCCGGCACCACGGAGTGCAAGTTCTACGGCCTGGGTTCGGACGGCACCGTGGGCGCCAACAAGAACACCATCAAGATCATCGGCTCGCATACGGACCTCTACAGCCAGGCGTACTTCGACTACGACTCCAAGAAGTCCGGCGGCTACACGTGCTCGCACCTGCGCTTCGGCCAGCAGCCCATCAAGGCCCCGTACCTGGTGAACACCCCGGACTTCGTGGCCTGCCACGTTCCTTCTTATCTTAAGAAGTACGACGTGCTCAAGGGCATCAAGGACGGCGGCACCCTGCTGCTGAACAGCCTCTGGGACGAGGAAGAGACCATCCAGAACATCCCGGACAATGTGAAGGCCATCATCGGCCGCAAGCACATCCGCGTGTTCATCATCAACGCCACCAAGATTGCCGCGGAGATCGGCCTGGGCGGACGCACCAACACCATCCTCCAGAGCGCCTTCTTCAAGATTACGGGCATCATTCCTTACGAGGACGCCGTCAAATACATGAAGGACGCCATCGTGAAGAGCTACGGCAAGAAGGGTGAGAATGTGGTGAACATGAACTACGCAGCCGTGGACCGCGGCGGCGAATATACGGAAATCAAGGTTCCCGCCGAGTGGGCCAAGCTCACCGCCAAGTTCGAGAACCCCAACAAGGACCGCCTGGCCCCCGCCTTCGTCAAGGACGTGGCCGATGTGGTGAACGCCCAGGCCGGTGACACCCTCCCGGTGAGCGCCTTCCTGCCTTATGCCGACGGCACCATGCCCGCCGGCACCGCCGCCTTCGAAAAGCGCGGAGTGGCCGTGAACGTGCCCGAGTGGGATGCCGAAAAGTGTATCCAGTGCAATACCTGCGCCTTCGTTTGCCCGCACGCCGCCATCCGCCCGTTCCTGCTCACCGAAGAAGAGGCCGCCAAGGTTCCCGCCGGCGTAAAGCTGGCCCAGGGCAAGGCCAACCTCAAGGAATACAAGTACGCCATCGCCATCTCCGTGGACGACTGCACCGGTTGCGGCAACTGCGTGGATGTGTGCCTGGCCAAGGACAAGGCCCTCTCCATGGTTTCCTACATTGAGCACAAGGAAGACCAGGCAGCCTTCGACTACCTTAATAAGAAGGTGGGCTACAAGGAGTATGTGGACAAGAAGGCCAACATGAAGAACAGCCAGTTCGCCCAGCCGCTGTTCGAGTTCTCCGGCGCCTGCGCAGGCTGCGGTGAAACCCCCAACATCAAGACCATCACCCAGCTGTTCGGCGACCATATGATGATTGCCAACGCCACCGGCTGCTCCTCCATCTACGGCGCTTCCTTCCCGGCCAGCCCGTACTGCACCAACGCTCAGGGCCACGGCCCGGCCTGGCAGAACTCCCTGTTCGAGGACTTCTGCGAGTTCGGCCTGGGTATGAAGCTGGGATCGGACCGCGCCCGTGAAACTGTTGCCAACATCATGAAGCAACTGCTGGAGTGCAACTGCTGCAGCCAGGACATCAAGGCCCTCGCCGCCAAGTGGCTGGAAGCCCCCAAGGATCCCGCCGTTACCCGCGAGGTGGCCGACAAGATTGTCCCGCTGGCCGAGGAATGCGGCTGCGATGACTGCAAGAAACTCCTGGAATACAAGCACTTCATCCCGGCCCGCAGCCAGTGGATCTTCGGCGGTGACGGTGCTTCCTACGATATCGGCTACGGCGGTCTGGACCACGTGCTGGCCAGCGGCGAGAACGTGAACATCCTGGTGCTGGATACGGAGGTATACTCCAACACCGGCGGCCAGAGCTCCAAGGCCACCCCGGTGGGCGCCATCGCCAAGTTCGCGGCTTCCGGCAAGAAGATCCGCAAGAAGGACCTGGGTATGATGGCCATCTCCTACGGCTATGTCTATGTGGCCCAGGTGGCCATGGGTGCCAGCCCCGTGCAGTACTTCAACGCCATCAAGGAGGCCGAGGCCTACGACGGCCCGTCCCTGATCATCGCCTACAGCCCTTGTATCAACCATGGCCTCAAGGCCGGCATGGGCCTGAGCCAGAAGGAAGAGAAGCTGGCCGTAGAATGCGGCTACTGGCATCTGTACCGCTACAACCCGGCCCTGGAAGGCACGGACAAGAATCCGTTCACCCTGGACAGCAAGGAACCCGACTGGAGCAAGTTCCAGGACTTCCTCAAGGGCGAGGTGCGTTTCGCCTCCCTGTACAAGATGTTCCCGGACCAGGCCGATGAGCTCCTGTCCAAGACGGAGGAATTCGCCAAGGTGCGCCTGAACACGTATAAGCGCCTGGCTGGCAAGTAGTTCCCTGCCCTCTAAGAAAAAAGAGTGGCTCCGGCCACTCTTTTTTTCCCTATTTTATTGGGATTTACAAAAATAGTTTCTACCTTTGCGGTGTACTATTAAACTAATACACAAAAAATGAAGAAAGTCATTCTTACCTTGGGTGCCTTGGTCCTGACTGCGGTCACGGCCCTGGCCCAGCAGCCCACCCGCGAACAGCTGGAGGCTGCCATCGCCCAGATGCCCCAGCTCCCCGTGACGGACCAGGTCCGCACCGGCAAGCTGGACAACGGGCTCACCTATTTCATCCGGCACAACGAGCTTCCCGCCGGCCGGGCCGAATTCTACCTGGCCACCAACGTGGGTGCCATCCAGGAGGAATATCCCGCCCAGGACGGCCTGGCCCACTTCCTGGAGCACATGTGCTTCAACGGCACGGAGCATTTCCAGGGCAAAGCCATTCTGGACTACCTGCGTTCCATCGGCGCGGAATTCGGCCGCAACATCAATGCCTCCACCGGCTTTGAAGAGACGCAGTATATGCTCAACAACATCCCTGTGGCCCGTCCCAGCGTGGTGGACAGCTGCCTGATGATCCTGGCCGATTATTCCCACTTCGTGCTCAACCAGCCCAGCGAGATCGATGCCGAGCGCGGCGTCATCATCGAGGAGCGCCGCACCCGCCGCAACGCTTCCTGGCGCAACATGGAGGCCGCCCTCCCCTATTACTTCGGAGCGGACAGCAAGCAGGCCAGCTGCACCCTCATCGGCACGCAGGAGCACTTGGAAACCTTCAAACCGGAAAGCCTGGTGGAATTCTACCACACCTGGTACCACCCCGGCAACCAGGCCGTGATTGTGGTGGGCGATGTGGACGTGGACCGCACGGAAGCCAAGATCAAGGAGATCTTCGGCGTCATCCCCGTGAAGGAGAACCCGCTCAAAAAGCCCATCCAGACCATTGAAGACCATGCCGAACCGCGCGTGGGCATCATCACGGATCCGGAAACCACCAACCCGCAGATTGAGCTGATGTGGCACAGCGAGGCCCTTCCGGAGGCCATCAACGCCACCGCCACCGGCGTGCTCACGGACCTGGTGGAGAACCTCATCTCCCAGGTGGCCCGCGAACGCTTCACGGACATCACCTCCAAGCCCAATTCCCCGTACCTGAGCGCAAGCTTCGGCGTAGGAGACCTTATCTATGAAGACATCGAGGCCGTGATGGCCGATGTAGCCCTCCGCGAGGACAACATCCTGGGTGGCTTCAAGGACTTCTACACGGAAATCCAGCGCCTGTTCCGCTATGGCATCTCGGACGCCGAATTCGCCCGTGCCAAGGCCGACCAGCTCTCCTACTACGAGACCCGCGCCAACCGCGCCTCCACCCGTCAGAATGCAGAATTCATCAGCCCCATCATCAGCCACTTCTTCGACAAGAGCCCGCTCCTGGAACCCCAGGACGAGTATGAGATGATGCAGATGCTCCTTGCCCAGATCAACGCCCAGGTGGTGAATCAGGTGCTCTCCCAGGCAGCCGCTTCCAAGAATCTGGTGGTGGTCTACACCGGCCCCGAGAAGCCCGGTATCGCCACTCCTACGGCCGACCAGCTGGTTGCCGCCATGGCAGAGGTAGAGGCCTCCGAGATTTCCGCACCCGAGGGTGAGGAGATTCCCGAAGCCTTCCTGGATCCCGCAGCCCTCAAGGGTTCCTCCGTCACCAAGACCGCTGCCGGCATCTACGGTTCCACCGAATGGACCCTGGGTAACGGCGTAAAGGTCATCGTCTATCCCACCCAGCTCACCAAGGACCAGATCCTCTTCGGCATTTCCAAGGACGGCGGCCGCAGCCTCATCGCCACGGAAGACCTGCCTTCCTTCGAAGACAATATCATGAGCCTGTTCATCTCCAACAGCGGTGTCTCCCAGTTCTCCGGCACCACCGTTACCAAGATGCTCACCGGCAAGAGCCTGAGCGTAACTCCTTACCTGGATCCGCTGGAGCACGGCGTTACCGGCAACAGCACCGTCAAGGACCTGGAGACCGCCCTGCAGATCGTGTATCTGTACTTTACGGATCCCCGCTTCGACCAGGAAGAGTGGCAGAACGGCATCGACCAGCTCAACGCCGTCCTCCCCAACCTGGAGGGACAGCCCAACTACAAGTTCCAGAGCCAGCTCTACAAGACCATCTATAACAATCCCCGCCGCTTTATGGTTTCCTCCGAAGTGGTGAAGAAGGCCAGCCTGGCCACGGTGGAGAAGTACTGGAAGGAACTCTTTGCCGATGCCAACGGCGCCTCCATGGTGTTCGTGGGTGACATCGACGTGGATGCCCTCAAGCCGCTGGTAGAGAAGTACATCGGCTCCCTGCCCGCCGGCAAGGCTCCGCTCAAGTGGATAGACCGGAAGGACAATCTGGTGAAAGGCCGCGTGGAGAACGTGTTCGCCGTGGATATGCAAACACCCAAGAGCACCGTTTACCAGTTCTGGAGCGCCGAACTCCCGTACTCCTACGAGATGAGCGCCGCCCTGGAAGCCATTTCCTACATCCTGGACATCCGCTACACCAACAGCCTGCGGGAAGAGGAAGGCGGCACCTATGGCGCCTCCACCGCCGCCCAGTTCGAGCGTCGGCCCACTCCCACCGCCCTCATCCAGGTGGGATTCGACTGCAAGCCCGCCCTGTGCGACAAGCTGCGTCAGCTGGCCGTGGACGGCATTAAGGACCTGGCCCAGAACGGCCCCACCGACGAGGAAATGACCAACGCCAAGCTCAACCTGCAGAAGAACCTGCCGGAGAGCCGTCAGCGCAACGCCTGGTGGCGCAACAGCATCCAGCTGCATCTGATTTACGGAGATGACCGTGACGCTGCCTACGAGGCCGCCATCAACGCCCTGGACAAGGACATCGTGGTGAAGACCCTCCAGGCCATCCTGGCCCAGGACAATTTCATCGAGGTGGTGATGAAGCCTGCCAACGCTGCAGAAGCGGAATAAGGTTACGGTTCTACGGAACTAGCTCACATTCAATAAATTAAGCAAATACCCTGCTGCACTTTTACAGCAGGGTATTTTTATAATTCGCTGAGAACCAGGAGCATAGGCTCCACCGCTTATTCCACCTGCCCGGCCACAAAGAGATTTACCACGGGACGGAGGGGGGAATTGGTGGTGAGGGTGAGCATGATCACCGTCTCGCCCTTCTCCACGGCCGATGTGTCAAGCGAAACGCGTACAAGGCCCTTCCCGCCGGGTTCGCAGTCCGTTATTTCCAGCACCTGGAGGGCAGGAACTTCCGGATCGGCCTGATGGATGTGGAAGGTGCTTTTGCCGCGGTTGGAGCAGTGGAAGGTGATTTCCACGGGATCTCCGGCCTTTACGATGCCGAAGTTGGCGGTGCTGTTCTCGAAGACGGGGATGGCGCCGTCGTTGCGCTGCTGCTCCGTCCAGGAGTCGAAGTTCTCCCGCGTGGTGGACCAGACGGAAAGCGGGGCCGATGCCTTGCGGCCGTTTAGCACAGGAACGGCCGTGTATGTGTGCTTCCCGTACAGGCCCGGGGCCGCCTCTATGGTGAAGACCAGCGTAGCGGTACTGCCGGCAGGGATGGGATTGGGGGTTACGCTAAGCTTCAGATGATCAGACACTTCCGTAAAGGAGACGGACAACGGTTTCTTGCCCAGGTTGGCCACCGTGGCCGTTTCGCTCACAGTGAGGCCCTGCTTGAGAACGCCGGCTTTGTACTCCCGGGCCTTCAGACCAAAATCCCCGAGCTTTTGTGCTCCGTAGAGCTCGCTCAGGGATTTTTTCTTTTCGTGGACCGTGCCACGGAGCCGCAGGATTACCGGCTTGCGCTGGCCCGATATGTATACCGTAAGGGTTTTGTCAAAGGGGAAGGGGCCGTCTTCGTTCTTGAAGGTGGCCGATATGGTGCCGCTCTTGCCGGGCTGGAGCGGTTCCCGGGTCCAGGTGACGTCCGTGCAGCCGCAGGAGGAGACAACCTCGAAAAGGACCAGCGGCTCCTTGCCGTTGTTGGTTACCGTGAAGGTGCAGCTGAGCGGCCCGTCCTCTATGCTAACGTCCCCGAAATCATGCACCAGTTTGTCAAACACGGCATCTCCTTCGGCCGGGGATTCCGGCATGCCGACTGTTTCTGAGGCTACCAGTTCTACGATTGGCGCGCTATTTGCTGTACGGGAGCCGCAAGAAAGCAGGCTTGCAGCCAGGGCTATGGTCCAAAACACGATTTTCATGCTTGCAAAGATAATGACTGATATTTTTAAAATCAAATTTAATGCCTAAATTTGCGACTGGATAGAACACACAACAACAATAAAACTATATTGACTATGGCAAGAAAGATCAATCCCGACATCTGTGTCTCCTGCGGCGCTTGCGCCGATGTCTGCCCTGTGGGCGCCATCTCCGAGGGTGAAGCCTCCTACGTAATCAACGCCGACGAATGCATCGACTGCGGCGCCTGCGAAGGCACCTGCCCTAACGAAGCGATTTCTGAGGCATAAAGCCTCAAAAATCACTTCGTGATATAAAGGCTGCGCTTTTGCGCAGCCTTTATACATTTATCCACGTTACCCCACCCTAAATCCCTCCCTCGGGGAGGGACTCGGCGGCAGATGCCGCCGTTCGCTTCGCTCAATTTCAAGTTCTAAAGCACACTTTCGCTCCTGTATTAAAGATAATGTGCTTTAGGCATAAGGCTATAGTCTCACAAACCTTAGCCACCCTCGGCTATTAGAGGGAGGGGCCCGCCGACGTAGTCGGTGGGAGGGCCGGAGCGCAGCGGAGGGGTTTGTGAGACTATAGCCTTTGCCTTTTTAGGCGAAATTATGTATATTTGTAGGATAAAAGCAGACGAATGGCAGATAATATCAAAACCTCCACCTACAACGACGACGCCATCCAGACCCTGGAATGGAACGAACATATCCGCCGCCGCGCCGGCATGTATATCGGCCGGCTGGGGAACGGTGACCGGCAGGGCGATGGCATCTACGTGCTCCTGAAGGAAATCATCGACAATTCCATCGATGAGTTCTCCATGGGTTTCGGCAAGCGCATAGACATCACCATCGAACAGAAGACGGTGACGGTGCGGGATTACGGCCGGGGCATCCCGCTGGGCAAGGTGGTGGATGCCACTTCCAAACTGAACACGGGCGGCAAGTTCGACGACACCAACTTCAAGAAGAGCGTGGGCATGAACGGCGTAGGCACCAAAGCCGTAAACGCCATGTCCGTAGACTTCTACGTGGCCTCCTACCGGGAAGGGCAGTGCTCGTACGCCCATTTCTCCCGCGGACAGCTGCTGGAGGCCGATATCATCCCATCCGACGAAAAGAACGGCACCCTTATCCGTTTCACCCCGGACGAAGACATGTTCAACGACTATTCCTTCCACATGGAGTTTGTGGAGAGCATGGTCAAGAACTACTCATACCTCAAGAAGGGGCTCACCCTGGTCCTTAACGGAGAGGCCTACAAGAGCGAAAACGGCCTGCTGGACCTGGTCACGGAGAATATGAGCGAAACGCCGCTCTATCCCCTCATCCATCTGGAAGACGAAGACATTGAGATAGTCCTCACCCACGGCAACAGCTACGGAGAGAACATCTCCTCCTTCGTGAACGGACAGAATACCCGCGACGGCGGCACCCACCTGGCCGCGTACCGCGAAGCCATCGCCAAGACTTTCAAGGACTTTTACAAGAAGGACTATAAGCCGGAAGACATCCGCCAAGGCATCGTGGGCGCCATTTCCATCCAGATCCAGGAACCCATCTTCGAGGGCCAGACCAAGACCAAACTGGGATCCACCTACATGTGGGAGAAGCAGGTGAAAGCTTCCGACGGAACCACTTCCGTGGACCGCGGGCCCACCATCCGCACCTTCGTGAACGACATGGTCACCAAGAAACTCAACGACTATCTTCACATGCACATGGACATAGTCCCCGTGATTGAAGAGAAGATCAAGGCTTCCCAGGCCGAACGCGAAGAGATTGCCGGCGTCCAGAAGAAAAGCCGCGAAAGGGCCAAGAAAACGGCCGTATACAACCGTAAACTAAGGGATTGCCGATATCACTTCTGCGACACCAAGTTCCCCAAGGGCATGGAAGACCAGCGGGAAAAGACCTCCATCTTCATCACGGAGGGCGACTCAGCCTCCGGTACCATCACCAAGGTGCGGGACGCCAACAACCAGGCGGTGTTCTCCCTGCGGGGCAAGCCCATCAACTGCTTCAAGGAAAGCCGCAAGAAGGTGGCCGAGAACGAGGAGCTGAACCTCCTCATCGCCGCCCTGGGCGTGGAAGAGGACCTGGACAACCTCCGCTACAACAATATCATCGTGGCAACGGATGCCGATGACGACGGAATGCACATCCGCATGCTGGTGCTCACCTTCCTCATGAAGTATTACCCGGAGCTGATCCGCCGCGGACACGTCTACATCCTGCAGACTCCCCTCTTCCGTGTGCACAACAAGAAGGACCGCCGCTACTGCTACTCCATCGAGGAGCGGGACAAGGCCGTGAAACAGCTCAAGACAGGCGTGGAAATCACCCGCTTCAAAGGCCTGGGAGAGATCTCGTCCAATGAGTTCGTGGATTTCATCGGCGAAAACATGCGCCTGGACACCGTAAAGCTGGCCGATGAAGAATCCATAGCCGATATCATGGAGTTCTACATGGGCATCAACACCTACGAGCGCCAGCACTTCATCATGGACAACCTCCGCAGCGAGAAAGAACTGGAAGACGTTAACATATGATTGATGATTCGAAAGATGTTTTCCCTCCGCAAAAGAAGGCCGATGCTACGGGAAAACATCTTTCGAACCAAAATAAGAACCCGAATCAGTATTATTCTTAAATACTTATGGCAAAGAAGATTAAGATTAAGACTACTGTGAATCCCCGCTGGGCCAAGTTCTGCGGCTGGTGGCTGCGGAAGATGGGCTGGAAGAGCGTGGGCGGACCCATGAAAGAGCCCAAGGCCATAGTCCTGGGCGTTCCCCACACCACGGTGTGGGATTTCCTGGTGAGCTATCTGTTCTATACCCAGTATGGGAAGGTGGCCCACATCATGGTTAAGAAAAGCTTCTTCTTCTGGCCCCTGGGGCCCATCCTCAAGGCCTGCGGCGCCGTGCCCACGGACCTTTCCAGCCCGGCCACTACGGTAAAGAGCCTTATAGAAGTAATGGAAGATGTGGACGAATTCCACCTGGCCCTGGCTCCGGAAGGCTCCCGCGCGCTTGTGAAGCGCTGGAAGAGCGGCTACCATCTCATCGCCAAGGAAACCGGCGCCACGGTATACCTGGGCTATTACGACTGGGGCCGCAAGCAAATTTCTGTAGGCGAACCCTTTGAACTCACCGACGATCCCAAGGCCGATATGCAGCGCATCTACGACCACTATCGTCCCATGGGCGTCCAGGGCTTCCACAAAGACCAGTTTGCCGTCCCAGATAAATAATCCTACAAAAACCTGAACCTAAATTGTTTATGGCCAAGAAAATCAAAAGCCCCTACAAGGCGTGGAGAAAGTACCGGAACCGTGAACACACGTGTACCACCTTGCACAAGGTCTTTGACTACGCAACCACCAACTATGCAAAAAGAGTCGCCTACCAGTATGTGGACGGCGGCCAGAAATACACCTACGAAGAATTCCGCCGCAAGACCGAGCAGCTTTCCCTGCGCCTCACCCGCTTCGGCATCAAGCACGGAGACCGGGTGGCCATCCTGTCGCAGAACATGCCCAACTGGGTAGTGGCCTTCTTCGCCGCCACCGCCTACGGCCGCATCGTAGTGCCTATGCTGGCCGATGTTTCCGAGAACGAAGTCACCAACATCCTCACCCACTCGGAATCCAAGGTCCTGTTCATTTCCCAGCGGATGATGGGGAAACTGAGCGAGGAATGCCGGAAGAGGCTCACCCTCGTTATTGACATAGAAACCTTCGAATTCATCAAGAAGGACGACCAGGACTTCAAGTGCAACGGCTGGGTGAAAGACCCCCAGCCCGACGACCTGGCCGCCATCATCTACACCTCCGGCACCACCGGAAAGGCCAAGGGCGTAATGCTCAGCCACCGCAACCTTACCCAGAACCTGGCCGCCGCCTTCAAGGCAAAGCCGGCCTTCACCCGGGACCGTTTCCTGAGCATCCTCCCCGCCGCCCACGTGTATGAGATGAACGTCTCCACGCTGTATTCCTTCTACGTGGGCGCCACCTGCTACACCCTGCAGAAACCCCCTACTCCCACCATCCTGCTGGGGGCCATGAAGAAAGTGAAGCCCACCATCGTGTGCTCCGTGCCCCTCATCATAGAGAAGGTGGTGAAGAACAGCGTCTGGCCCACCATCCAGAAGAGCCGCGTCCTCTCCTGGGCCGACAAGAGCATCCCGCACATCCTGCACTGGTTCATCGGCCGGCGGATGGTGAATTCCTTCGGCGGCAAGCTCACCTTCTTCGGCATCGGCGGCGCCAAGCTGGATCCGGCCGTGGAGCAGTTCCTCATAGAATGCAAATTCCCCTATGCCGTGGGCTACGGCCTCACGGAAACCGCGCCCCTGGTGTGCAACGTGATGGTGAACAAGAAAAAGCACCTGGGCTCTATCGGCCCGGCCTCCTATAAGGTGGAAATCCGCCTGGACAATGTGAACCCCGCCAACGGGGAAGGCGAGATTGTGGTGAGAGGCAACAACGTGATGCTGGGTTACTACAAGGATCCGGAGCGCACGCTGCAGGTATTGGACGACGAAGGATGGTTCCACACCAACGACATAGCCACCGTGGACGAAAACGGCATCTACTATATCAAAGGCCGGCTGAACAACACCATCCTGGGCCCTTCCGGCGAGAACATCTATCCGGAAGAGATCGAGCAGGTAATCAACAACCTGGAAGGCGTGGAAGAATCCCTGGTGATGGAGCGCGACGGCAAGCTGGTGGCCCTGGTTAAGTTCCAGGACAATGCCATCAACTGGGACCAGGCCACGGAAGACAAGTGGTTCGAAGAGCTGGAAAACCGCAAGAACGCCGTCCTGGAATGGGTGAACAAGCGGGTGGGCAAGAACGCCAAGATTGGCGAAGTAGACGCCATGAAGGAACCCTTCGAGAAAACCGCCACCCAGAAGATCCGCCGCTTCAAGTACAAAGACTCCCACGGCGACGAACCGGAAAAACCGGCCGATCCGGAAACCGACAAAGAATAAAAAAATGTCTGACACAAAGTGTCAGACATTTTTTAATGCTGAGTTGTAGAATTACTCTGCAACCACATTGAACTTGAAGGTGCCCTTGATAGCTTTGTAGAGCTTCACGGAGGCTTCGTACTCACCGCACTCCTTCACCTCACCGGCGAGGATGGTGATGTCCTTCTTGTCAATGTTCAGACCCTTGGCGTTGAGGGCTTCGGCCAGGTCCATGGTGGTAACGCTGCCGTAGAGCTTGCCGCTCTCGGAAACCTTCACCTTAACCTCTACGGTCTGGGCGCTGAGGGTAGCGGCCAGAGCCTCTGCATCGGCAACCAATTTGGCCTCTTTGTGGGCACGCTGACGCAGGGTCTCCGCGTGCTGCTTCTTCACGGACTCGGTGGCCACGGTGGCAAAGCCCTGGGGCACCAGATAGTTCATGGCATAACCGGCCTTTACCTTTACAATTTCACCGGCGTAGCCCAGGTTGGCTACATCTTTCTTGAGCAAAATTTCCATAAGGCAGATTATTTAAGGAGGTCAGTAACATACGGAAGCAGAGCGAGGGAGCGGGCACGCTTGATGGCCTGGGCAACCTTGCGCTGGAACTTGAGGGAAGTACCGGTGATGCGGCGGGGAAGGATCTTACCCTGCTCGTTCAGGAATTTCTTGAGGAACTCGGGATCCTTGTAATCGATATACTTGATACCGGCCTTCTTGAAACGGCAGTACTTCTTTTTGCGAACCTCTACGGTCGGGGGGTTCAGATAGCGGATTTCTTTATTTTCGTTTGCCATAATTTTGTCCTCCTAATTATTCAGCTTCAGTTGCAGGGGCCTGTTCGGCGGCAGCGGGAGCAGCAGCCTTGGCGGCCTTGTTGGCGCGGCGCTTCTCGGCATAGGCAACGGCGTCCTTGTCAAGGGCGACGGTGAGGTAGCGGATGATGCGCTCGTCACGGTGATACTGGGTCTC
>JAEEGF010507218.1_pt1 | contig 13359 bp, 13 predicted proteins | sample 9134171 | NCBI WGS metagenome assembly JAEEGF01 (sample SAMN16246542, study PRJNA631951) | gut metagenome | biome: gut microbiome; feature: rumen; material: AP-attached | host: Bos | place: Iran: Karaj | collected 2018-10
GATGGGCTCTTTCCTGGTCCGCCAGTATATCGAACGCTACGGCAAGGAAGTCGACGGCGTCATCATCATGGGCACCGGCTGGACCGACCAGAATACGCTGACCGCCGGCAAGACCGTCTGCAATGTCATCTCCGCGTTCCGCGGCGAAAAGCACCGCAGCAAACTTGTCGAAGGCATCGCTTTCGGCTCCTATAATGACAGATGCCCGAAGAGGACCCGCGTGGACTGGCTCACGAAGGACGAGAAGATCGTCGATACCTATCTGAAAGAACCGCGGGATACCTTCCGCTTCACCGTGAACGGCTACAAGTTCCTGTTCAACGCGATCGAGGACGAACAGAAGAATATCGATAAGATGCCCAAGGATCTGCCGGTCTTCTTTGTCTCCGGCGAGGAAGATCCGGTCGGCGCTTACGGAAAAGGCGTCATCACTTCCTACACGAAATTCAAGGAAGCCGGAATGACGGACGTCAACATCAAGCTTTATCCGGGTGACCGCCATGAGATCCTGAATGAGCTCGACCGTCAGCAGGTCTACGAAGACCTCTACACCTGGCTCGAAAACAAGCGTACGATCACACTGGGGAAATAAGCAGATCAGAATCAAAAAAATGCCTGCGTTCAAGCAGGCATTTTTGTATGCGCAGAGCGGATCGTATCAGAATAGTCCAAGGAGGCTCAGTCCGTAGATCCACAGAAAGATCGTGAATAGGGAACAGACGGAAGTAAAGACGACGAGTTGGGATGCGAGGTCGGCATCAGAATCCATCTGGCTTGCCAGATTGAAGGAAGTCGTGGCGCAGGGTGCGATGAAGATGCACATCAGAGCGACAAAAGCGCTGCCTCTGAAACCGAGCCGAATGGTAAGCGGGATCAGCAGGGCAGGCACAAGAAGCAGGCGGCCGATGACGCCGGCGGCGATCGGCTTCAGATTCTCTCTGATCGTTCCGAAATTGAACAGTCCGCCCATGGCGATCAGTGCGACAGGCGATCCGCACCTGCCGAGATCACGGAAGATCCCGGAAAGAAGATCCGGAAGGCGGATGCCGAGAAGCTGCAGCAGGAAACCGCACAGAGCAGCGATGACATACGGGTTTTTCAAAACGGAAAAAAGCGTTTTTCCCAGCGAGGAAGCATGTCCGTCTTCACGGAACCGTTCAAGCAGGATGACAGAAAGAACGTTCTGCAGCGGAACGATGACCGCGACCAGCAGAACGAGACTGCCGATATTTCCCTCACCGCAGATCGCGGTGCCGATCAGGGTGCCGAAAATGACGTAATTCGTATGGAAGATCCCGTGCGCCAGCGCTCCGCAGCGTTTCTTTTCGGAACGGAAGGGCAGCGAACAGAAAAGCGACAGCGCCAGAACAAGGAACTGGCTGATGACCGCGTAGGAAAACAGACGCATATCAAAGACTTCGGCGATATCGGCCTTACAGATATTGTAAAAGATATTGCAGGCAAGAAAGACCCGGAAGCAGAGCCGGTTCATCTTCTCCAGCGTGTCTTTGTCAAGGAAACCTGTCCGCCGCAGCAGAACACCGAGACCCAGCATGCAGAACATCGGGAAAACGGCGCTCAGCGCAGTCATGAAGCTGTTCATATAGTCACCCCCATACCAACAACGTTAGGATACCGCAGAGTTTAAGTAAAGGATACTGCTTTTTTGCTATCGGAATATAGTCAAAGAGTCATTGCTGCAAAGAAAAACCGCCTCAGGCGGTTTTTTCTGACAGCACCGCGGCGGAAGTCAGCGTTTATAGAACAAAGTCTGTGATGGTTTCGCAAGTCCCTTTTCCAGGTTGCGGAAATAGTCCAGCATATACGTCTTGAAGAGCCTTGCGGAATCGCTGAGATAGGCCTTGTTGTTTTCGGAAAGGTAGAGATAGCGTTTGCCTTCGGGCCAGGATAAGGGGCGAAGCACGGTCGTCTCCGTGGAGATACCGCCCCAGGAGATCTCGGGAACCAACGAGATGACGCCGCCCAGACGGAGAGTTTTGCGGACGGTCTCAGCGGAGTTGCACTCGATGAAGACATTCGGCTCGAAACCGGCATTGCGGCAGTATTCTTCCAGCAGATCGCGCATCGCGTTGCCTTTGGAAAGAGACAGGAAACGCTGATTCTCCAGTTCGTGGATATCGATGCTTTTGTGACTTGCAAGAGGGTGGTCGATCGGCAGCGCGACCAGCACGCGCTCGGTATAAAGCAGGTATTCGCCCGGATCGTTCTTTTTACGGTTGCGGGCGAAGATCGTGAAGTCAAGTTTATCAAACTCCTCTTTGGGAACGTAACCCTGAAGCGTAGAGACCTTGATATCCGGGTGGATCTTGACGAAACCGCTGAGCAGTTCGGCAAGGTGCTGGGTGCCGGCCCGCATCGACAGACGCACGACCTTTGCACCTTCCTTCTTATAATCGGCGATCTCGGTGCGGATCGCTTCCTCTTCCTTGAAGATGACGTCCGCGTGACGCAGGACGATGCGTCCATAGTCGTTAAGAACGATATTCTTACCCACGCGATCGAAGAGTTTCACTCCGAGTTCGTCCTCGAGAGAAGAAATAGACCGGCTCAGAGACGGCTGAGCAACATAGAGTTCTTCCGCCGCTTTGGTCAGGTGCTGCAATTCAGCAACTTTCTTGAAATAAAATAGACTGTGATAGTTCATAGTAGTCACCTCATGACCATTTTATCATTTGTGTTATTAAAAAGATTAAAATAATCACATTTTGAGAATGGAAACTGCGCTTTTTACGGCATTATTGAGCATAGACATGATAAATATGATTCTATATAACACACACGATATGAGAATATCAATAATATTGTATTTTACGTTATATGAACGTAATGGTATTTTGTTTGTGTACAAACAGATATAAGGATGGTGCAGCGGGTCTTGCAAACCATTCTCTCCGATCGATGTCTGCGGAGGAAAGTGCCAGGAACACGCGCGGCGCCAGGTGAACGGCAGGGGAACAGATCAGCCCGCCTTATCCTAAACATCCCATACTCTGTCTGCATAACACCGTAGGTATAGGAAAATACCAATTCATGTATTAGACGATATAAGGAAGCGTCAATACGATGAAGGTACCAAAAAGGAAAGGAAAACACTATGAACTGGGACACCCAAAAACAATCCAAACTGGAAAGACTGGCTCAGGCGTCCTTTGCCGACGGAAAAGTCGTTGCGACTGAAGACATCGTCCGTCTGCTGGAAGCTACGATTCGTCCTTACGACCGCGTAGTTCTCGAAGGCTGCAACCAGAAACAGGCTGCATTCCTCGCCGCTGCCCTGACAAAAGTCTCTCCGGATAAAGTCAATCATTTGAACATGATCATTCCCTCGATCTCCCGTGACGAACACCTTCAGCTTTTTGAAGAAGGCATCGCCGAAGAGGTCAACTTCGCTTTCGCCGGAGTACAGAGCGTTCAGCTTTCCCAGATGCTGGCTGCTCACAAGCTGAAGATCGGTGCGATCCACACGTATCTTGAGCTCTATTCCCGCATGTATGTCGATCTGATCCCGAATGTCTGTCTGATCGCTGCCGACAAAGCTGACAGAAACGGCAACCTCTACACAGGTTTCAACACAGAAGACACTCCGATGATCACTGAAGCTGCCGCATTCAAGAACGGCATCGTCATCGCGCAGGTCAACGACATCGTCGAGACAGCAGATCTCCCGCGTGTCGACATTCCGTCTGACTGGGTCGACTTCATCGTCAAGGCCGACAAGCCGTACCCGATGGTTCCGCTCTTCACAAGAGATCCGCGCAAGATCCAGGACGCACATATCCTCCAGGCTATGATGACGATCAAAGGTATCTACGCAAAACACGAAGTCAAGACTCTGAACCACGGCATCGGCTTCAACGGATGTGCCATCGAACTGCTGCTTCCGACCTACGGCAATGAGCTTGGTCTGAAGGGCAAGATCTGCACCAACTGGGTCCTGAACCCGCATCCGACTCTGATCCCGGCGATCGAAGACGGCTGGGTCCAGTCGATCTGCGCATTCGGCGGCGAAGTCGGTATGGAAAAATACACAAGAGCCCATTCCGATATCTTCTTCACCGGCAAGGACGGTTCCCTGCGTTCCAACCGCGCCTATGCACAGTGTGCCGGCCTCTACGGCATGGATCTGTTCTTAGGCGGAACTCTGCAGATGGACTACGATGCAAACTCCTCCACCGTTACCAACGGACGTTTATCCGGCTTCGGCGGCGCTCCGAACATGGGTAACTCCACCGGCGGCCGCCGTCATACGACGAAGGCTTGGAGAGATATGGCACCGGGCAACGGTTCACTCATCTCCGGCCGTAAACTGGTCGTCCAGATGGTCAAGTCCGCTTCCAAATTCGGTCCGGCATTCGTTCCGGAACTGGATGCTGTCAAGATCGGCAAGGATGCCGGCATGGATTCCACTCCGGTCATGATGTACGGCGAAGACGTTACCCATGTTGTAACCGAGCAGGGTATCGCTTACCTCTACACAGCTCAGAACAAAGCCGAAAAGGCAAAACTCATGGGTGCTGTCGCTCAGGGCACTCCGCTTGGAGATACTGTCTCCGCTTCCGAACTCGAAACACTGCGCCGTCAGGGCAAAGTTGCTTTACCGGAAGACCTTGGTATCGATCCGAAGCGTGCCAATAAAGATATGCTTGCTGCTAAGTCTCTCGAAGAGATCGCAGAGATCTCCGGCGGTCTCTATGAGATCCCGGAAAAACTGAAGTACAAGCCGGAAGAAAACAAATAAGAAAGGACAAAGAATAATGCCAACAAAAAAACAGGAGGAACTTATTAAGAAAAAAGAGCAGTTAGCTCTTGGCGGCGGCGAAAAGGCTATTGAAAAACAGCACTCGCTCGGCAAATACACCGCCAGAGAAAGACTCGAGAAATTCTTCGATGAAAACACATTCGTCGAAACAGGTATGTTCGTTAAGCACCGCTGCTCGAACTTCGGCATGGAAAAGAAAGACCTGGCAGGTGACGGTGTCGTTACCGGTCACGGTTATGTAAACGGACGTCTTGTCTACGCTGCAGCCCAGGACTTTACCGTTGTCGGCGGTTCCTTAGGCGAAATGCATGCATCCAAGATCGCAGCCTGCCAGCAGGCAGCGCTGAAAGTCGGAGCACCGATGATCTGCATCAACGACTCCGGCGGAGCCCGTATCCAGGAAGGCGTCGATGCCTTAGCAGGTTACGGCTGGCTCTTTAAGAACAACACGATGGCTTCCGGTGTTATCCCGCAGATCTCCGTCATCATGGGACCGTGCGCAGGCGGAGCCGTCTACTCCCCGGCGATCACAGACTTCATCTTCATGGTTGAGAACACTTCCCAGATGTTCATCACAGGACCGGCTGTCATCAAGAGCGTTACCGGCGAGGAAGTCACCGCGAACGAACTCGGCGGCGCAATGGCGCATAACGCTATTTCCGGCTGTGCGCACTTCGCTTGCGAAAACGAGGATGCCTGCCTGAATAAGATCCGTGAACTGCTGTCCTATCTGCCGCAGAACAATAACGAGACTGCTCCGGAATACGCTTCTTCCGACGATCCGAACCGCGAGGATGAATCCCTGGATACGATCGTTCCGGAAAATCCGCGTAAAGCCTACGATATGAAGGAAGTTATCCGCACTCTGGCTGATAACGGTGTCTTCTTCGAAACGCAGGAACACTACGCTAAAAACATCATCACCGGCTTCATCCGTCTGAACGGACAGTCGATCGGTGTCATCGCCAACCAGCCGAAAGTCATCGGCGGATCTCTCGATATCAACGGTGCAGATAAAGCGGCACGCTTCATCCGCACATGTGACTCCTTCAACGTCCCGATGCTGACGATCGAAGATGTTCCGGGCTTCATGCCGGGCACATCGCAGGAACATGGCGGCATCATCCGCCACGGCGCCAAGATGCTGTACGCTTACTCAGAAGCAAGTGTACCGATGGTCACTCTGATCACCCGTAAGGCATACGGCGGCGCATATATCGGTATGTGCTCCAAACACCTGGGCGCTGACGTTGTCCTCGCCTGGCCGGACACCGAGATCGCTGTCATGGGTGCAGAAGGCGCAGCCAACATCATCTTCTCCAAGGACATCAAGAATGCTGCTGATCCGGTCGCTGAAAGAGCGAAAAAGATCGGTGAATACCAGGATCTGATGATGAACCCGTACGTCGCAGCTTCCAGAGGCTATGTTGACGATGTCATCATGCCGCATGAGACACGTAAACACCTGATCGAAGCCTTCGCTTCCCTGAAGGGCAAGAGAGTTTCCCATCCGTTAAAGAAACACGGCAACATGCCTTTATAAGGAGAAGTTATGTACGGAGATGTAGTAACGATCCCTCAGGCAATCACTGTCTGCCTATTCTCGATCGGCGTCGTCTTCTTCGTCCTGTTCCTTATCTCGGTCCTTATCAATATCGTCGCCAAGATCATCAACGGCGCGCAGAAAAAAACGGAACCGGCACCTGTGAAAGCAGCGCCGGCACCGGCTGAGACCGAAACAGTAACAGCAGAAACGGAAGACGATACCGTCCTGACCGCTGTTGTCGCTGCGGCAATCGCTGCCGCAACCGGCAAGAGCGCAAGCTCATTCGTCATCAAAAGCATCACCCCTCTTAACCAGGAATCCGATTGGAGCCGCATCAGCCGCAGCTCATCCTTAAGATAATAGAAAGGTACAAAAGAAAATGTCTGTTAAAAAATTCAATATCACCGTTGACGGTGTTACACATGTCGTAGAAGTTGAAGAAGTTGGTTCTGTTGCTTCCGCTCCGGTTGCTGCACCGGTCGCTCCGGTCGCACCGGCTCCGAAGGCAGCTCCGAAAGCCGCTCCGAAAGCCGCTCCGAAAGCAGCTGCTGCCCAGGGCGATATCACCGCGCCGCTGCAGGGCACAGTCCTGTCCGTAAACGTCAAGGTCGGTGATTCCGTCAAGGCTGGTCAGACACTGGTCGTTATCGAAGCCATGAAGATGGAAAACGAGATCGTCGCTCCGGCTGACGGCACTGTTACCGCTGTTAAGTGCAATAAGGGCGAGTCTGTAGCTGCTGGTGATCCGCTGGTAACCCTCGGCTAGGAGGTTAGCCAATGCTCGATATACTCTTTGGTTTCTGGGAGAGTACGGGCTTTTCACAGATCTTCCGTTTGGACACAGTGCTCTTCGGAATTCCGCTTCCGGGACACTTCGTCATGATCTGCCTGGCCTGTCTCTTCCTCTGGCTTGCAATCCATAAAGGCTTTGAACCGTATCTTCTGATCCCGATCGCGTTCGGTATGCTGCTGGTCAACCTGCCGCTGGCAGGCCTGATGGACCATGCGACCGAATCTGCGAAAGGCGGTCTTCTCTACTACCTCTACCAGGGCGTCGATCTCGGCATCTATCCGCCGCTGATCTTCCTCTGTATCGGTGCCGGCACAGACTTCGGTCCGCTGCTCGCTAACCCGAAGAGCCTGCTGCTCGGCGCAGCTGCTCAGCTCGGTATCTTCACCACCTTCTTCGGTGCGATCGCCCTGGGCTTCACAGGTCCGGAAGCTGCATCCATCGGTATCATCGGCGGTGCGGACGGCCCGACTGCTCTGCTGCTGACTTCCCAGCTCGCTCCGAACCTCCTTGGCGCGATCGCGATCGCTGCCTACTCCTACATGGCTCTGGTTCCGGTCATCCAGCCTCCGATCATGAAGCTTCTGACAACGGAAGAAGAGAGAAAGATCAAGATGGAACAGCTCCGTCCGGTCTCCAAGACCGAAAAGATCGTGTTCCCGGTCATCGTTACGATCTTCGTATGTCTTCTCCTTCCGGATGCTGCACCGCTGATCGGCATGCTGATGCTTGGCAACCTTGTCAAGGAATCCGGCCTTGTTCCGCATCTGGTAAGTGCTCTCCAGAACTCTCTGATGTATATGATCTCTATTTTCTTAGGCGTAACTGTCGGCGCGAAGGCGACTGCAGAAATGTTCTTAAGAGCTGAGACGATCAAGATCATCGTCCTTGGTATCCTGGCGTTCTCCCTCGGTACAGCCGGTGGTGTCCTGTTAGGAAAGCTGATGTCCAAACTCGATGGCGGCAAGACAAACCCGCTGATCGGTGCTGCCGGTGTCTCTGCAGTCCCGATGGCTGCCCGTGTCGTCCAGAAGGAAGGACAGAAATACAACCCGTCCAACTTCCTGCTCATGCATGCTATGGGCCCGAACGTTGCCGGCGTTATCGGTTCCGCGGTCGCGGCCGGTATGCTCTTACTCTTCTTCGGCAAGTAATTTCTGCTTGCTGTCCAACTATTTCTTAGCGATATAAAACTCCCCTTTCCACCTTTGTATTTGCTAAGCAGAAGGCGGCCTATGGCCGCCTTCCTCGTCTATCATCAATCATTCCAAATGAAAGGAATACCCATGCAACTTACTGAAAAAACGCAGTTGACTTCACGCGAAAAGATCCGTGCGATGGTAATGACAGCGCTTGGTGCAGCGATCATTTCCGCTCTTGCGCCGATCGCGATCCCGCTTGGAAATTTCGTTCCCATCTCCCTGGCGACTCTCGGTGTTATGCTGTGCGGCGCTGTTCTGGGCAGAAGAATGGGCACAATGGCGACCCTGATTTATCTGATCCTCGGTATGGTCGGTATGCCGGTCTTTGCCAATTACTCTTCCGGTGCCGCGATCCTGATCGGACCGACAGGCGGATATCTGGTTGGTTATCTGCCGCTGGCATACCTGACGGGTCTGCTTGCCGAAAAGGAAAACAAGACGATGCTGATCGCCGGCATGGTGATCGGTACCGCTGTTCTCTACGCTCTCGGCACAGTCTGGTTCATGCATGTGACCACGATGGATCTGAAGGCCTCTCTTGGTCTCTGTGTCATTCCGTTCCTTTTCGGTGACGCCTGCAAGATGATCGTCGTCTTCCTTCTGCGTGACGCCCTCAGGCGTTTTTCACCCGGACGATTCTAATCAGTCATTTCCTTCCCGTAAAAAAAGCCGGCGGCTGCTTCAGCAGTTACCGGCTTTTTTATTTCCAGTTTTTCAGGGAGATCTCTCCGGAGGCAAGCACGTCTTCGCCTTCCTCTGTTAAGACGACAAGGTTTCCCTTTTCGTTGATATCTGTGACCCGTCCGCTCTTTTCCCGGCCGTTGATCTCGTAAAGAACTTCTCTGCCGATCAGAAAGGAGCGGTGTCTGTATTCTCTGAGAACTTCTTCCTCCGGTGCACTAAGCCATTTCAGCAAGGCGTCTGACAGAAGTCCGGCAAGCCGGTTCCGGTCGATTCCTCCGAGCCGGACGGCTTTGTCTTTCAGTTCCTCGGGGAAAGGGTCTTCGGAAACGTTGATGCCGATCCCGATGATGACTTTTTTCAGTGTGAAGTCCTCATTTGAACGGATCGCCTCGCAGAGGATCCCGGCGGCTTTCTTTCCGTTCTGATACAGATCGTTGACCCATTTGATCTCCGTTTTCTGTCCGCAGCCTTCCAGTGCCTCAGCGGCGGCTACGGCGCATACGAGCGTGTAGAGGATCTCCTTGCCGGAGACTGCGTTGACGCACATCGAGAAGTAGAATCCGTGATCAGGCGAGTAGAAATCCCGTCCGCGCCGTCCTCTTCCGGCATTTTGTTTCTCCGCGAGAAAGATGAAGTCTCCGTCATACTCCTCCGCATATACCCGACAGTCCGCATTGGTCGAACCAGTCTCCGCTTTCAGGAAGAAGGGGAGCCGGTTGCTTCGCCAATGATCGATCTTATTCAGTTCCAGCATGTTTTCATTGTAGCAGAAATGCACAGAGGAAGTCTGAAAAGACAGTTTTTTTTGGAATATACTGAATTTTCTGTGAAAAAAAAGAAAATATATCTTTTTTTACATAAATTTTATAAAATAAAATTGCTTAAGGTTGGAGGTAGTTTATGCAACTGAATGCGGCGTCGGATTATGCCCTGAAAGCCATGGTTTATTTGGCAAATCGGGACGAAGTGACCAACACATCAGAAATCTCACAGGAGATGAAGATTCCAACTGCTTTTCTTTACAACATTCTCGGCAAATTGCGCAAAGCAGGCCTGATTGAAGCTTCGCGCGGCGTAAAAGGAGGATGGAAGCTCCTCAGAGAGCCTGGAGAAATCACGGTCTACGATATTCTTTCCACTTCGGAAGAAACTTTGCTGATAGACAGAACACTGGCCGGAAAAGCCCCGAAAACAAAAGCGGAACGCAAAAAGGAACCGTTCTACGAGCTGTTCGCAGCGCTTCAGAAGGAGTTTGAAAACAATCTGAAAACACATACGCTGGCGGACGTTCTGAAATTCTACGAAAAAGCAATAAACCAGTGAACAAAGAGTGTGAGTTATCGCACTCTTTTTCATTTTGCATATAATAACAGTGGAGGATGATCCACTATGTACAATGCTCTTCGGGGACAGAAAGTCCTTTCCAATCTGAGAAAAAACAGCCTGCGCCAGTGCCTGCTGAGCGATCCGTACGCAATCTACTACCTTTGCGGCAGATGGATCTTTCCGGGTGAACGTTTTCTGGCGCTGATCATAAAAGAAGATGATACGCCGGTGCTTGTGCTCAACGAGCTTTTCCGTTTCGAGGAAGAGATCGGCGTCAGCAAAGTCTACTATAAGGACGGTCAGGAACTGACCTCTCTTCTCAGACCTTTGCTGAATGAAAACGAAGCGCTCGGTGTCGACAAGAACCTGCCAGCCAGATATCTGCTGCCGCTGATCGATGCGAAGCTCGCGTCTGCGTTCGTCAACGCCTCCTGGGCGGTGGACGATGCCAGAGCCCTCAAGGACGAGGAAGAAAAGGAAAAAATGCGCCGTGCCAGTCTGGTCAACGATCAGGCGATGGAGCGTTTTACCAAACTTGTAAAAGAAGGGATCACGGAAACAGAGATCGCCGACCAGATGCTCGGCATCTATAAAGAGCTCGGTGCCAGCGGCTATTCTTTCGAACCGATCGTCGCATTCGGGAAAAACGCAGCGGATCCGCACCATATGCCGGATGATACAAAACTGAAGAAAGGGGACGTTGTCCTCTATGACGTCGGCTGTGTCGTCGATGAATACTGCTCGGATATGACCAGGACCTTCTTCTTCCTGGAAGAGCCGGGCGAGGAAGCCAGACGGATCTATGAACTGGTAAGAAACGCAAACGAAAGCGCGGAAGCTTTCTGCGCTCCCGGAAGAAAGATCGCAGATATCGACAAAACTGCCCGGGACATCATCGCCGAAGGCGGCTATGGCAAAGACTTTACGCACCGTCTCGGCCATTTCATCGGCATCGAGACCCATGAAGCCGGAGATGTTTCCCAGGCCAACCCGAATACAGCCGCAGCCGGCAACACTTTCTCGATCGAACCGGGCATCTACTCTCTGGAACAGGGTGTCGGTGTCCGCATCGAAGACCTCGTACTGATCACCGAAGACGGTGTGGAAGTATTAAACCATTATCCGCATGATATCCAGATCATCGGATAGAAAGGAGAACTGTAATGAGTGAAGTATTGAACAACATCTACCAGCGTGTATCCTGCCGTTCCTACACGGAGGAGCCGGTCAGCAAGGAAGACCTTGAAAAAGTCGTGAAGGCCGGTCTTGCCGCTCCGACGGGGATGAACAGACAGACCCCGATCTTTCTTGTCGTTCAGGATAAAGAGACCCGCGACGAGTTGAGCCGTGTCAATGCGGAGATCATGGGCCGTGACGGCGATCCGTTCTACGGCGCTCCGGCGGTAGTCGTCGTGCTGGCGGACAAAACGTTCCCGACCTATCTTTACGACGGTTCCCTGGCCATGGGCAGCATGATGCTGGCAGCGACCGATCTCGGTCTGGGCAGCTGCTGGATCCACCGTGCGAAAGAGACCTTTGAAAGAGAAGAAGGAAAAGCGCTGCTGAAGAAACTCGGCGTTGAAGGCGAGTACGAAGGCATCGGCAATCTGATCCTCGGCCACCCCAAAGGCGAACTTCCGCAGCCGAAAGAAAAACGTGAAGGACGGGTGTTCTGCATCTGATGGCGCAGGACAGAAGGTTTACCGACGGCGGAACGCCGAAGACCTTTTTCAGCGGTCTCCGGGCACCGACTCTGGGCTATCGCCGTAAACGTCTCGCTGAATGGGCATTGTCGCTGACGCAGACAGAGAACCGTCACCATGTTCTCGTTCCCGGATGCAGCGGCGGAAGCAGCGTGCTGACGCTGCTGAAAGTCTGTCCCAAAGCCAAGGTCGCCGGCGTCGATCCGTCTCAGGTCGCGATCGAGAAAGCAGGAAGGATGCTGAAGGAAGAAGTGGAAGAGGGACGCTGCGAACTGATCTGCAGCGAACTGGAAAAACTCCCGCTCCGTTCCAGAGCTTTTGAACTGGCGGTATCTCCGGATAATATCGAGACATATCCGGAAGGGGCACTGAAGGAAGTTTACCGGGTCCTGAAACCCAGAGGGATCCTGCTCGTCTACGCACTGGACGGCGAAAGGACCGACAAGTCCATCGTTCTGCAGGAAGTCATGAAAGCCGGATTCTCCGAGATCCGCGATTTCAGTGATTCCCGGCAGGGTTATATCGGCGTCGTTGCCTGCAAGCGCTGAACAAGATAATACGGCCGCCTTTCGGAAGGAAGGCGGCTTTTTTCTGCGCTAAACAGATATTTCCGCTTCTGCTAGAATAAAGACAGATGAATACCTTTAACGAAAAAACACACGCGCTGGTCGCCGGACTCTATTACCGGGAGCTCACTGCACTGGATGCTCAGAAGGGAAAAGAAGCCTTTGCGTGCGGAACGGTCCTGCACGGCATGAGCCGGGGCAGAAGAATGAGAGAGAGGGTCCTGAAGGACGGAGAAAAACCGGATTTTCGGAACTATTTCCGTTACGGAGAATGGCGTCCGAGCGAGTATTCCAAAAGTCTCGGCAGACCTGCCGCCGAAGTGCTTTCCGTTTCGCCGGACCGGGTCCTTTCCATACCGAATTGTCTGTGGCATGACCAGTTTCAGGAAATGGGGCTTGGGGAAGCGGAGCGGATCTACTGCGCTGAGATCGACCGGGCGATCGTCCGCGGTTTTTCGCCGGATCTGGAATACCGGACTGAACAGACACTGCTGGACCATCCCTGCTGTATACAGCGGGCGGTCAGTGCCGGACTGAAAGAAGGGGAAACTCTTGACCGCAAAGAGGAGTATGTAAAGGATTTCGGATTTAACTGCGCGAATTCCTTCTATGCCTACCGGCAGGCAGCGGAGCGTTTCTTTCCCGGAAAAGGGGAAACAGCCGCGCAGAAAGTGTTAGATAAGATAGAGAAGGAGCTGGGAAGGGAAGCTGCAGAGCTTCTCGACAGCTACCGGGGATATGATTTTGACCATATCGGGGAGG
>JAEEGF012118214.1_pt1 | contig 13359 bp, 8 predicted proteins | sample 9134171 | NCBI WGS metagenome assembly JAEEGF01 (sample SAMN16246542, study PRJNA631951) | gut metagenome | biome: gut microbiome; feature: rumen; material: AP-attached | host: Bos | place: Iran: Karaj | collected 2018-10
GTCCTTGGCTACCCTGATGGCAGCCTGGTTCTCGGCGATGAAGTACTCATTTTCGTTCTCATCAAAGTCGCCAGGTTGGTTCACCACTAAGGTGTGGCTTTCGAGGATATCTCTCAGACGGTTGATCAATTCATTACCAGACTGCTCGATCTTGTCAAGGTTGTAGTTGTTACCAATCGTTCCGTATTCAGGTTCATATCGATAGAGGATATTACCTGTCTGGAGGGGCATGTCGCCCGTTCCGAGCCATTTCATCTGAATGACACGTGGCTTCTGACTGGAGAAGCTGATCGGGTCGTAGTATCTCTTGAGGGCTTCATCGCTCGGCAGGAACAGCACAAAATTGGAACGCATAGCCATGAGGTAAGCATAGTAGTTCATGTGCATCTGGTCCTTGTTCCTGTCGCTACCATTGTTGATGGCCCACTTCATAATCAGGTTCGTGGTGCTGATGTTGGCAGGTGCGACGACTGAGATGTAGGATGCCGGTCCATAGACTTTATTGGTGACATAGACGGCGCCATTACAAGCGATGAGACACGTGTCGATGGCTTCCACATCTTCGGGCGTGAACATTTCTTCCTGTGACTGGAAGTCGCGCAGCGTTGTCATCTTGCTGGGCACGGAACCGTTGAAGGTGCTGAACATGATGACGTTCAGCAGGTCGGCCAATGTCGAAAGAGGGATGTAGTCGATCTTACGATACAACGCATCGAAATCCCCGGCGGGCACTTCTGCATAAGGATCGGGAGCATAGGTCTGAACGAGTGGCCATCCGGCACCATCCTCCGAGAAATAATGCAAGAGGCTCTCATCGCTGGGCACGAACATGGCAGCCATGTCGGCACGCTGGTCAAATTCATTGAAGAATTGGTTCCATCCCGGGTCGTACTGCAGGTTGATTTCACCTTTTTCATCCTGGAAAGGCTTGCCGTCGGGACCGACCTTCTGTGAACGTCCGCCGGCACCTCTCAGTGAGAAATATTTCTTGGTGTAGATGATTCGTCCCTCAAACTCGGGGTGAAGCGCCGTATAGTCACGTGTGACGGCTGAGTTGGGGTAGGGGAATGAGAAACGATCCAGCATGTGGCTGAAGATGTTTGTCTTACCGTTGGTGCGAATCATCTCGGCCATATTGGGCAACGGCTTGATGACCTTCTCGGTGACATTGACATAACCGTTCTCTGAGACGCTGTCCTGTTCCAGAAGAAGTGCATCGTAGATGTGAACGTCACGAACCTCACGTGGTTTTCCCATGAACTTGGCAAAGTCGTCGTCCGTAATCAATTTCTTGGACATGTGCTCCTGTGTGAAGTGGAGCATCATGCTCAACGTGGAGTCCATGACGAGGTAGATACCCGATCCCGGGACTCCTTCTTTGTCGCGGAAGTTTGCCCAGTAGTCTCGCCCGTTGGCAATGTCATCGGGGTTGTAGGTGTAAGGCACCTGACTGGGGGGCAAATAGGTGATGGTGTCTGTGAGGCTGACGTCCGTGAAGCGTCTCATGAACTCGCCTCGCACCGGAGGATTGGAACCGGAGCCATCGCTGCTGGCGAGGTTCTCCATTACGATTGCATTGTTGAGCATGCTGGAATGGATGAGCAGCTTCTTCTGTGCCGGGCTCAGATTCCCATAACTGGTGGCATTGTGCCACGGGTTTGTCTCCGGCAGGGCAGCGTTTTGCTTGAAGAAGGCATCCCAGGCCTTGTCGTCGGCAACGAACACGGTCTTGGAACCAGTCTTGCTTAACACGTCTTTGAGGTTTCGAACACCAGCGGGATTGACGTCGTCATCCTCCAGCAACTTGACGTAGTTGTTGAAGGTGTGGATGACATTCCCGTCTTTGTCCTTCATGCCATTTTGCAGTCTCTCATAGATGCTGGATTGCAACCACGTGGGTTTCTCGTCGTCCCACAGGTATTCGTCCTTACAACCCCATGAAAGCCCGCAAACAGCAAGTACGCAAAGCGCACGCGCTGTGTACTTAGCAGTAGTGCTAAATCGGTTTTCCATACACGTTGAATTTGAGATAGTTAATATTTGTTTTTTGATTTAGTTGTTAGCGGAAAGAACACCCTAAAGGGTGCTTTGGCAAGTGATATATGGCTTAACACCGCCCAAAATTAAAGCTTTTTTTTAATCTAACGCGCATATTCCCTTATTAAAATGTGGTTCTTTAATATTTTTTAACAAGCCTGTGTTTCATAAGTGTTAACAAAACGACGGGCCGCATTTGCAGTCCGTCGTCGTCTATGAAGTGAAAAGATGAGATCAATGATTGGGGAAGGCTTCCTTCAGCCGCTTGGCTTCTTTGTCAGATATGGCAATGACCGTTCCATGACGGGGCGTGAAGAGTCCCTCGGTTTTGGTGTCCTGGACGCGCTTGAACGTTTTCAGGTCTTCACTCTTGCAGAATTGATAGTGTCCGCTCGTATAGCAATCGTACATGAGCACCCAAGTGCCGTCATGGAGGCGGAACACGCCAGAACCTTCAACCGCCTTGTTGGTGTCCTGGCACCAACCGGGCTGGAGCTCCCATGTTCTTCCGTTGTAAAAATCTTTAGCGATAAATTGTTTGATGCCTTTCTGCCTGCTGCCCTCAGTCTTAAAGAAGATATGGAGCAGTCCGTCGTCATCACGGACTATATCCGTGTCGATGCTTGCAGAATGAACATCGAAGAGCATACGCGGAGTGCCTACCAGGTCGGTGAAGTTGCGGTTGGCATAGGCCCAATAGACGCGGTCGTAGGGGCAGGAACCATCGTCGGTGAGGATGGAGAAATAGACGATATAGCGACCTGTATGCTCGTCGTAAATGGTTTGTGGTGCCCAGACGCGTGTGACATGTTCAAACATCGTGCCTTTGAAGCGTTCCGGGAAATGGACCGTGCTGGTTTTCCAATGCACGAGATCCTTTGAACGCATCAGCACCATACCGCGGTTGCTGCTCCATCCGAGGCTTGACTTCATGTCGGTGACGACCATGTAGAACCATCCGTCTTTGCCCCTCAGGATATGTGGGTCACGAACACAACCGGTACGCGCGATGTCCTGTGATGCGATGATGGGTTTGCCGTCGTTCAGCGGAGTGTAGTTCCATCCGTCCTCGGACAGGGCATAACAAATCTGCTCCTGCTCTGGAGCGTTACCCGTAAAATAGGTGAATAGATAAGCTCCCTCTTTTGTCTGAGCGGAAGCCGAAGTGGCTGCAATAAAGGCAAATGCGAGCCATAAAGAGCTGCGTAAATTCATCATAAAAATCGTATTAAGATGTTTTTTCAGCCCAAAAATAGGAATAATCTTTCAACTGAGAAAGACGGGAACGTATAATTAAGTAAAATTAACGGCTTTTACTTCTTCCGCTTCCGTTTCCGCAACTTGTTGGCAATTTCCCAGTGCTGTTGTGCCTCCTCTTTCATGCCGTCGTGGTCGTAGCAATCGCCCAGACGTTTGTGCGCCGCTTCGAATTCGGGCCACAATGCGACAGCTTTCTCGTAGTTACGCCTTGCGGCCGCGTAGCTACCAGCTTCGCTGATGCAGTCGTTTCCCATGAGGTAGTACTCGTTGGCGAACTGCTTCAGCAATTTGCTCCTCTTGGCCAGTTGTTTCTTCAGCTTGTCGTTTTCGGCCTTAATGGCGCTGATGGTTGAAAGCTTTCTTCTGATGAAGCGCTTGGAAAGTGGCGTCTCAATCTCATAGCGCGCATGAATGGCCGTGAAGAAATGCTGGATGAAATCATCCCATCGTCCTTCGTCGAAAGCTTTCGATGTCTCGGCATATTCGATGTCTGCCTTGGCGCCTTGCATGGCTCGATCAAAAGCCTGCTTGTTGTTGAAATGTTTCGCAAAGTTGACCACTTCTGAGCGAATAAAGACATCCGACCTGTTGAGCGGCTTTTTCAGCGTGATGCCTTCGAGTGATGTGCATCGGCTGAGGGCCACATATGCCTGTCCGCCGGCGAAGGTGCCGGCACCGAAGTCGATGTTCACCCGTTCGAAGGTGAGTCCCTGGCTCTTGTGGATGGTGATGGCCCAGGCTAAACGTATCGGGAACTGTGTGAATGTGCCCAGCTGCTCTTCTTCAATCTTCTTTTCCTTTTCGTTGTATGTATAGCGCATATTGGCCCAAAGTGCTTCCTCGATGATTACTTCCTGGCCTTCTTCGGTGATGGCAATGAGTCCATACGGTTCTTCACTGAAGCCGGTGATGGTGCCGAGTGTTCCGTTGACCCATTGCTTGTTCTGATCGTTCTTGACGAAAATGATTTGGGCACCGAGTTTGATTTCGAGGTCGAGGAGTGTGGGAAGGGAGGACTGGGGAAAGTCGCCGCTGATGGAGCCATGCAGGGTGATCAGCTCGCCGTCGAGCTTCTCCAGTTCGGAGTTATTGATGAAATCGACGTCGTCGCGACGGGTGCAGAGGGTGATGCCAAGATGATTGGGCAGGGAGGGGGAGGAGGACTCGGCGGGAAAACCGCCGATCACACTGACCGCAGAAGAGGAAGCGGGCGCGGCGGGGGAGGAAGCGGGCGCGACAGTAGGGGTGGACGCGGGCGAGAGGGCGGCGGGTGAGGGGGTGACGCGGGCGTTGAGACGGGAGAGGTCGAGGGGGGAGAAGGAATTGGTGCGGATGCGGTCGAGGAGTGAGATGAAGGTGGCATCGTGCTGGCGATAGACTTTGGTCAGTTCAATGCTGACCAGTTCCATCTGCCGGAAAACGTGGGCCGAAAAGAAGAAAGGTGAGGGATAAAAGCGGCTGAGAATGTCGCGTTCGTCTGCTTTCACAACAGGCTCAAGTTGAAAAACATCGCCGATGAGCAGCATTTGCTTGCCGCCAAAAGGTTGTCGATGATTGCCTGTGTAGGTGCGGAGAATACGGTCAATAAAATCGACGATGTCAGCCCGCACCATGGATATCTCATCGATGATAATCAGCTCCAAACTTTGCAGGAGTTTGATATGATCCTTGCCATACTTCAAAAACTCGCGGATACGACGTCCGGCATATCGCGAGTCGTCGGGTGCCAAAGGGTGAAAGGGCAGTTTGAAGAAGCTATGGAGAGTGGCTCCGCCAACATTGATGGCAGCGATGCCTGTAGGTGCCAGGACGACGCACTTCTTCTTCGTGTTCTCTTTTACATAACGCAGGAACGTGCTCTTTCCCGTACCTGCCTTACCTGTGAGAAACACGGAGTGGTGAGTGAAGCGGATCATGTTGAGCGCCGCTTGAAACTCAGGAGTGCTGGTGTCAACCGTCGTCATAGCTCAATCTCCGGTTCTTCGAGGGGAGCGGGAACGTCGATGTTCGGCGCTTCAACCTCGATGGGTTCGTTACTGAATGACACTCCTTCAATAGGAGTAAGTTCTTCGATGTCTATCTTGTTTTCCTCCGGTTGCGTATAATAGCTCGAGCAGTTGTAGTCGTCCGGATTGATGGATGGCTTGGGCGGTGCGAAAGGTACACAGTATTTCTTGAACCGTTCGTCTTGTAAGACTTTGGCGATGAAATTACCGAAAATGGGTAATGCCGTGCGGCTGCCTTGTCCGAGTTGTCCTGTTCGGAAGTGTATGCTGCGATATTCGCCTCCTACCCATCCTCCGGCCACGAGCTTAGGCGTTACGCCAACAAACCAAGCGTCGGAGTGGTTGTTTGATGTGCCGGTCTTTCCTCCGAACTCCGTCTTTTTCTGCACCGGGCGTATATATTGCCAGAGTGCCTGCGACGTGCCTCCTGGTTCTGTCATTCCTCCTCGCAACATTTGTTGCATGAGGAATGCCGCACGGTAGGAAATGGCTTGTTGGTGTTGGGCTTGTGCCGAATAGATGATGCGGCCGTACCGATCCACGATTCTCTCCACCAACAAAGGCCGACTGTAGCATCCGTCGTTGACCACTGTGCAGTAGGCGTTGACCAAGTCGTACAAGGTGACATCACTTGCTCCGAGACTCAATGCCGGCACTTCTTCCAAATCCGAGTGTATGCCCATGGCATGTGCCGTCTCTGCAATATCATGTATGCCAACTTCATAGCCCAGTTTCACAGCGATGCTGTTGACGCTCTGTGCGAAAGCCAACTTGAGGCTCATGTTGGCCCCCGAGAAGCGGCCATTGGCATTGTGGGGCGTCCAAACGTATTTCTTGTTGTGGCCGGTGCTGTCGCCATAAGAAGCATAGGAGTCAATCCTGCGGTCGCAGGGGCGCAGCCCTTTCTTCATGGCTTCGGTATATACAAAGAGCTTAAAGGTAGAACCGGGTTGCCTGAGGGCGGTCACCTTGTCATATTCCCAGAAGTCGAAACTGATGTCGCCGACCCATGCCTTGACCCGGCGAGTGTCTGGCTCGATGGCGACGAAACCGCAGTGGAGGAAACTGACCATATAGCGGATGGAGTCCATCGTTGAGATGTTGCGGTAGATAGGACCGTCGTAGGTGAACAGCTTGACGGCATGAGGCTTGTTCATGTAGAAGGTCACGCTGTCTGGCTGTTCGGGGAAGCGTTTCGTGAGCTGTTTGTAATAGGTGCTCTTCTTGGCGATGTTCTCGATGAAGTTGGGGATCTCTTTATAATGCTCATCGCGCCATGGATTCTGTCCATGCCAGTGTTCGTTGAACCGCCGTTGCAGGGTTCTCATCTGTTGCATGGCGGCGTTCTCGGCATAACGTTGCATCCGGGAGTCGATGGTGGTGAACACTTTCAGCCCGTCGGTGTAGAGGTCAAGTCTTTCATTCTGATAACCTACCACAAGTCCTTCGTCGCAGAGCTGATTCAGGTGTTCTTGCAGTTCCTGGCGAATGTACGGTGCAAGTCCGTCGTAGTAGCCGTCGTCATTGCCGTTGACACAACGTATGGGTATGGCTTTCAGGCTGTCGAGCTGCTCCTCGGTGGCATATTCTCCGGCGATGACAATACCCCGTTGGTCGAAGAGATTCTGTAGCACGACATTACGGCGCTCCGTCGCGTTCACGGGGTTGGTGCGCGGGTTGTAGGAACTGGTGGCTTTCAGCAAACCGACGAGCGTTGCGGCCTGCTCGTAGGAGAGGTCGTGAGGTGTCGTGCCGAAATAGGTGCGCGCTGCCGTCTTGATGCCGTAGCTGTTGGAGCCGAAGTCCACGGTGTTGAAATACATGGTCAGGATCTCCTCCTTCGTGAAGATCATTTCCAGTTTCGTGGCGACAATCCATTCCTTGGCTTTTACGATAAGGATTTTCACGCCGGGTATCTTGCCGAGGAGCCCTGTGCTGTACTGAGTACGTACGCGGAACAGGTTCTTGGCGAGTTGCTGGGTGATGGTGCTGGCGCCGCGGGCATGACCTTGGAACATATCTTTGATCGCCGCGAAGAGTCCAGGGAAGTCCACGCCATGGTGATGGTAGAAACGCTCGTCCTCCGTAGCGATGAGGGTTCGTATGAGAATCGGGCTGAGTTCGTCGTAGGTGACTGGCGTGCGGTTCTCATTGAAGAATCGGCCCATGAGCACACTGTCGCACGTAAAGATCTCGCTGGCTTCCTGGGTAACGGGGTCCTTGATCTGGTCGAAGCCAGGAGAACGGCCGAAGAGCCACAGGAAGTTGATATCAACGGCACCTAAAAGCAACACCACAGACAGGACGATGGTGCAGAACCAGACGATGGTACGTTTGTACCAAGGGCCGGAGTAGATTTGTTTGATGAGTGGCTTCAGTTTCATAATGCGTCGATAGCTTATGGCGTCAACCTGTCAACGAGAGCTGTGATGGCATCGATCTCGTCGGGGTGAAACCAATGGATGTCTTTGTCGTGTGAAAACCATGTCATTTGCTTCTTGGCGTACACGCGCGTGTTCTTCTTCATTCTTTCCGTGGCAAATTGCAAGTCCCATTTACCGTCCAACACTTGGAACATCTCTTTGTAACCCACGGTGTTGAGCGCGTTCTCGTCGCGGTAGGGTAGGAGTGCCCGTGATTCGTCGAGCAACCCGTTGGTAATCATCTGGTCCACGCGTTCATTGATGCGATTGAAGAGCTCCTCGCGTTCGCGTCGCAAGCCTATCTTTAGGATGTTGAAGGGTCTTTGCTTCTGCGTTGATGTGCGGAAACTGGTGAAGGTCCGTCCCGTCTGGTAGCAGATCTCGAGGGCATGTACGATGCGCTTGGTATTTTTCAGATCTACTTGTGCATAGTATTCCGGGTCGAGCAGCTTTAACTCGCGTGTCAGCTTCTCCAGCCCTTCGTGTTCAAGACGTTCACGCAGCATGAGACGTGTTTCCTCGTCCACGGTAGGGATGTCATCGATGCCTTTGCACACGGCATCAATATAAAGCATCGAACCGCCGCTGAGGAGCAGGCGGTCGTGGGATTGAAAGAGCTGTCCGGTCAGGCCGAGTACTTCGCTTTCGAAGCGTGCGGCGCTGTAGTAATCCTGAATGGCAAGTGTGCCCACGAAATAATGGTGCACACGTGCCAGTTGTTCCTCTGTGGGGGCTGCCGTGCCTATGCGCAGGTCGGCGTAGAGCTGGCGGCTGTCGGCATTGATGATGGGGCTGTCGATATGTTCCGCCAGACGCAAGGCAAGTTCAGTCTTACCAACTGCAGTGGGTCCAAGTAGAACAATGAGGGTTTTCATTCTTCCGTGAAGTCAAATCCTTCAAGGTCTATCTCTTCGATGTCGAAGAGCTCATCGTCGGTGGGTTCCATGTCCTCGTCGTCGTCGGCTAAGGCAGCCGCATTGAGCTCGGCCAACAGTTCTTTAGCACTTTTGGGCTTTCGGGGGATAATGGTCTCCTCTCTCTCCAGGCTTGGTGCCGTGCCATGACTGCGACGGCACATAGGCTCTTCGATGTGCTTGCCGTAGCTGATATGTGTCACTTCGAGCAGCAGCCCTCTTCCTTCTTCCGGGTCGAAAAGGTATTGTAGTCGTTGCCCTTCGTCCTCAAGGAGGTCGCCGAGTTCGACTTCGTCCATGGTGTCGTCCTCATAGCCTTCTTCAGGGATGGCACGCTCGCGGCGCCAACGATCGTCACAGACATAAAACACAGAGGGCTTATAGGGTCCCCATCCACAGGAGCGACGAATGAGGTCGTGCAAGGTGGCAAAGGTCGCATCAGACTCTATCTGGAGTTCTATGGCAAAGTCTTCCTGTTCCGGGCTGACGGCAGTGATGGTGTATAGCATAGCTGAACGGCTGTTGTTAATGAATGAAACCGCGTTGTTTGGTGTCTTCGATGAAGTCGAGGATGTATTTGATCTCATCGGTTTGCGGCAGTTCGCGCTGTATCGTAGCGATGGCATCGGCCAGCGAGAGTCCGCCTTGGAAGATGATGCGGTAGGCTTCGTGGATCGTGTTGATCACCTCGCGCTCAAAGCCGCGACGGCGCAGGCCTACAATGTTCAAGCCGCAATATGTGGCCGGCTCACGCGCACAGATCGTATAGGGCATGATACTCTGAGGAGAGCGAGTGCCGCCGCCAACCATCGTGTAGCCTCCGATGCGGCAGAACTGGTGTACGAGCACGCATGCCGAGAGGATGGCGTGGTCGTCAACGGTGACTTCTCCGGCCAGCTTCGTGCAGTTGCCGATGATGATATCGTTGCCGATAATGTCATCGTGGGCGATGTGGCAGCCTTCCATCAAGAGGTTGCCAGAGCCGACAACGGTTTGTCCTTTGGCGGCGGTGCCACGGTTGATGGTGACGTTTTCGCGGATCTTGTTGTTGTCGCCAATGATGGCCAACGTGTCCTCGCCACGGAACTTCAGGTCCTGAGGAATGGCACCGATGACAGCTCCGGGGAAGAAAATGTTCCCTGAACCGATGCAGGCGCCATATAAGACAGTGACGCTGTTCATCAGCGTGTTGTTGTCCCCGATCTCTACGCCACGGTCGATGTAGCAGAAGGGACCTATTTCACAATTCTCGCCAATCTTGGCTTCGGGATGGATGTATGCTAAAGGACTGATCATTACTATTTATGATTGATGATTTATGATTGATGATTTATGATTGAGGATTGATGAATAATTAGCTTTTCAACTCCTGCCGTAGCAGTCGTGCAAAGCGGTTGTTGATGGTATGTCCCGGACGTATGGCAGAGATGTGCCCATGGATGCGGCGGCCTACGAGAGCCATATCGCCGATGATGTCGAGGAGCTTATGCCTTGCGGGTTCATTGTCCCACATCAGGGGCTTCGTCTGGATGTAACCTAATTTCGATGCTTTGCGGTGTGGCGCTCCGATGCGGTCGGCCAGCAGGTCGAGTTCTTCCTGCGTCTTTTCCATTTCGTAGATGACGATTGCGTTGTCGAGGTCACCGCCTTTGATGAGGTTGGCGGCCAGCATCATCTCTACTTCGCGTACGAAGCAGAAGGTGCGCGCGGCGGCAATCTCCTGGGGGAAGAGGCTCATGTCAGTGAGCTCGGCTGTCTGGTTGCTGAGCACCTTGCCGGGAAAGGCGATGGTCGTGGTGATGCCGAAGTGGTCGGCAGGGGCGATGGATAGGCTCGAACCGCTTTTCTCGTCGCGGACTTCTATCTCTTTAGTCACTTCGAAATATATGCGGTCGGCATCCTGTTCCACACGTCCCACACGTTGGATGTTCTCCACATAGAGTTCTGCCGATCCGTCAAGGATGGGCACCTCGGGACCGTCAACCTGCATGAGGCAGTTGTCTATTCCAAGGGCGTAGAGGGCTGCCAGGGCGTGCTCCACGGTGCTGCAACGTGCATCGCCTTGGGCGAGTACGGTGCCACGTGTCGTCTCGACGACATTCTCAGCGACGGCCTCGATGATGGGCGCATCGGGAAGATCTATGCGCTGAATCTTATATCCATGGTTCACGGGGGCGGGATTGAATGTGACTGTAAGATTCAAACCGGTATGGAGACCTTTGCCCTGGAGAGTGAAGCTACCTCCTAATGTATTTTGTTTCAAAACGGTATAATTATGTGTTAATCCTTATTTCTCTTTTAACTTGGCACGCAGCTCTTCAACTTCCTTTTGGAGCTCTCGCAATTGTGCCGCCATTTCGGGCAGGGTCTTGAATACGGCGGACGAACGGGCAAACACTTTGGGATCCATGGCAGGGTAGCCCATCAATGTCTGACCGGGCTTACGCACGCTGCCGGGAAGACCTGTCTGTGCACCCAATGTGGTGCGGTCGGCGATGGTGAGATGTCCGGCCACGCCTACCTGACCCGTGAACGTGCACCATTCTCCGACCTTCGTAGAGCCGGCAATGCCCACCTGTGCGCACAGCACGGTGTGGCTTCCCACCTCCACGTTGTGGCCTACCTGCACGAGGTTGTCGATCTTGGCGCCTCGGTGGACGATGGTGGCTCCCATGGTGGCGCGGTCCACGCATGCGTTGGCACCCAGCTCCACGTCGTCCTCGAGCACGGCGATGCCCACTTGCGGTATCTTTTCGTAGCCGTCGGCAGTGGGCGCAAAGCCGAAGCCGTCGGCGCCAACGACCGAACCGGCATGAAGAATGCAGCGGTCGCCTACGTGGCAGTCGTGGTAAACGGTGCAGTTGGCATAGAGGATGCAGTCCTTACCAACCTTGGCTCCGGCGCCCACGGTAGCATGGGGGTGCAGCTCCGTTCCGTCGCCTATCTCGGCATTGTCGCCCACGGCGGCAAAAGGAGCCAGATAGACGTCCTTGCCTATCTTAGCGGTGGGAGCGACGTAGGCCAGCGGATCGATGCCTGTGCGCTTGGGCTTCATGCTCTCGTAGAGCGACAGCAATTTACCGATAGCCAGGCGAGGGTCGTCCACGCGAACCAACGTTGCCTTAACGGGTTGCGCCAGTTGAAACGTCTTGGGCACAAGGATGACAGACGACTGCGTCTGGTACACGTAGGGCTCGAATTTGGGGTCGTAGAAGAATGACAACGCACCTTCAACGCCTTCCTCAATCTTGGCAAAAGTGTGGACGCGTGCTTCAGGATGACCTTCTATCGTGCCACCGATATATTGCGCTATTTGTTGGGCTGTAAATTCCATTCGTAATGTTGGTTATATCATAACTTGGCTGCAAAGGTACCGCAATTCTGTCAGATTTCCTATTTTTGAAACCTTTTTTGGGCAACTATTTACCTTTTTTACAAATAATCATGCGTTTTTGAACAAGAAGCAAAGAATTTTGTGTTTTTTTAAAGGTGGTGCAGGAGGTAGTGCGGACAGCCGTTGGAGATCGTGCGTCGCAGGCGTCCGCTACGTGCTTCGTTGGTCAACCAGCGCCCAAGATAGTTAAATCCTTTGTCGCTGTATTCGTAGCCGGTCTGTAGTTTTATGGCCTTTGTGATGTCTGAAAGTTTCATCTTCTTGCCGCCGTCTTCCGCGTGTGCTAAAGGCTCGAACACGTCCAGGAATCGGCTGACTTCGGGTCGCATATTGCCGTAGGTGGCGTTGTAGGTCTCTATCTGTTGCACTTCTGCTGGGGTGAAGTAATGACGTCGGCCCTGTTTCAATTCGGCTAACGCCTGGGCATAGAGGCGTTGGTAGTTGAAAGGCGGCTTGTTGTCAATGACGGCGCCGTCGCGAATGTCAGCCACGATGAAACGTCGTGAGCCGGAGGGATCGCTCAACACATCGGACATGTTCGTCGTGGCGATGAACGAGGCGTAACGGGGCATATTCTGCATCACGCTGCTGAAGGGACGCCGTCCTTTTACGTTGCTCTTTTGAATCAGGTTCTTAAGGAATCCCTGTTGAATCTTTTCGCTGATTTGGTTGAACTCGTCGAGGTTGATGAGCAGCGATGTCGTCAACATTCTTTCGGCATCCTGCTTGCTCGTGAAGTCCACCAACTCGCGGTAGCCGGCCTCGCGCAGCTCCGGGGGTAATAGCAATTGTCCGAAGGTGCTCTTGCCACAGCCTTGCTGCCCGATGAGCAGGGGCACAACAGAATTGCCGTGGGTCATGCTGTCGCCGCTCCATTGTGCTACCATTCCTAAGAACCACGTGTGGAACCACTCGCGCCAATGTGGATTGCGGCACGGCACACGGTCGGCCAAGGCACCGATATAATCTGTCGTGCCGTCCCACGTCATGTCGAGTTCGTTGAGGTAGGCGTGCGCAACATTGTAGTCGCGAATGCGGGTGGAGCCGAGGTATCGTTTCATGTCGCGGTCGAAGACATCGAGACCGCTCTCGTGGCACTCCTGGATCATCGTGTTCATCACACGGCTGTCCAGAGGTTGGAACACAAACGATGCGGCATCGTTCCTGCGCCACTCTACGCCATTTGTCAACACGTTGAATCTCAGGTCGTAGCGGCTCTGCATGAATGTCTGTAGGCGGAATGTCACCTCTTGCATCGAGTGGCTGCGGTTGCGCCCTTGCTGGTCGCTGTGCTCGAGGTACACGCTCTCGATGATGGCCCGCTG
>JAEEGF011228619.1_pt1 | contig 13358 bp, 13 predicted proteins | sample 9134171 | NCBI WGS metagenome assembly JAEEGF01 (sample SAMN16246542, study PRJNA631951) | gut metagenome | biome: gut microbiome; feature: rumen; material: AP-attached | host: Bos | place: Iran: Karaj | collected 2018-10
TACTGGGTTTATGCCAGTGGTATGGAATTCGCTATTGCCGTACTCTCCGTCAAGGAGGAGCCAATCAGTCTTGGTAGAACCGCTGTCGGCGACAAGAGTATACATGTTATTGTGCAGGTGCCTCAGCAGGAGTTTCAGCTGGTGTTTCAGCAGCAGGTGTCTCAGTAGCAGAGGGCTGAGTCATGCCAGGCAAGTTGTTGGGATTCGTAGCTTTCTGCTCTGTAGCCTGCTGCATGATAACAGAATCATTGGCAGAACGGCCAGGAAGGAATGCTACACTAATCACACTGAGCACAATCATAGCAGCAGCCAGTGTCCATGTGGCTTTTTCAACAAAATTGGTGGTTTTAGGCGCACCTAAGATTTGATTGTTGTTTGAATAATCGGCAGCTAAGCCTCCGCCTTTAGACTCTTGAACAAGTACAATAAGGCACATAAGGATGGAGGCCAGAACCACAAGAATTACAATTGATGTGTACATTTTTTTTATAATTTTTAATTATTATTTATTCCTGTTATTGATAATTATTTTCTCTAAAAATCGAATTTGGTCTGCAAAGTAACGACTTTTTTTTGGATATATCAAGGATAAACGCTCAATAATTTCAATAGCTTTCTCAAATTTACCTTGTTTTATGTAAATTTGGGCCAAAGTTTCAGTCAAAATCTCATTATTAGTCGATTTTTGCTCTTCTTCGGGTGCAAATTCATCTGAATTCGTGTCTATATCATCTTTAATGACAAAACGTGTATTTTTTTTCTTTAAGAAGTCATCAATTACTTCAAGCCCTTCAGTCTCTTCTGCTGCAAGTTCTTCCTCGTCTGGATTGTTCTGCATAAGATAGCTCATATAATCCTGAGTGGCATCGATAGCTATTCGCTTCGAGGGCGAAGGTGTTTGTGGCGAGTTGTTTAGGAACGTTTCAATAAGTTCTTCGGTCTTATCTTTCTTTTGCTCCTCATCATCTGAATTGTGTTTCCGGCGTTCCTCGTCGGCCAGATAGTTTTTTCGCTCTATTTGATTGAAAAGTGACGTGCGATTCGGGATGAGTGATGCAGACTTTCGTAATTCTTTGTCAAACGCAGGAGAATGTTGTTTATATAAAGCCTGAAGCAAAAGAATTCGTGCAGTATGAAAGAATGGATATTTATGAACAAGTTCCTGTAAGTAGGAAATTGATTGATTATCCATCGTTTCCGGTCTGCGAATATAGTCTGTCAGATGTCGCTGCATTTGTGCTATAGTTTTTCCATTATTCCTAAATAGGATTGTATTACCAGTTTGCCACAGTTGCATTGAAGATTTGGTCAGTGATATCTTTTACCATTTGGGTCACCAATTCTTCCTGAACGGCAGTAAGTTGTTGGCTGGCATCGTACTCTGAGGTAGCGGTGAACTGTCGCTCAAAATCCTCATCGTGCTTCTTGTTATTCACAAATCTTACATTAACAGTCATTTTTAGCTGAACCTGGTTACTGTATCCATTGCTGGAAACACCCTTATTGAATTGATCAAAGCCAGTTATTTCTCCTGCAAGCTGTAAGTCACCATTTTTCTTAACTTGGCGTAATTTAGTCTGACTGGCAAATATATCGGTCAACTTGTTTTGGAAGATACTCTGCATTGGGGTCCAGACGTAGGCACTACGGATAGGGAAATTATCAATCTGAATTGTCTTCGTCTTCTCGTAATCTATACTGGCACCATTAAACTTATAGCTTGGGAAATAACATGCTGATAACGTCACCAAGCAGAGTGACAGCATAAAAACAACCTGATATGATTTCCTATTCTTCAATACCATAGTCTTTAATTTTCCGATAGAGTGTACGCTCGCTAATGCCAAGTTCTTCTGCAGCAGCTTTTCTGCGATAGTGGTTTCGCTGGAGTGCCTTTATAATGTTTTTCTTCTCCATGTCAAACAGATTCAGGCTTTCGGCCTCAATTATTTCTTCAGCGGTCGGTATTTCCTCGTCAACCCTGTTTCTTGAGGAGTCCATTGTCGTAATGGTTCTTGCGGAAACTGGTAATGTAGCAGGAGATTGTGGTGTGGCATTCTTTATCTGAGTCGGAACAGAGGGCACGTTGATGTTTGCTGAGACATCAGTTCCTGCAATCTTCTTCAATTCATTTACCTCGTTTCGTAGTTCAATTACGGCATGTGCCAACCATTTTATTTCGTTTTCATAATCATGTTGTTCAGAATTGGAGCTTCTGGTATTTAGCTTAGCCAATCCTGTTTCCATGTCGGAGTTTGGCACAATATTGTATTTCGCCAGAGTTTGAGGCGTAATCTGTCTCTCTTGCGATAAAATGCTCAGTTGTTCTGTAATATTACGCAATTGGCGTATATTGCCTGGCCATTTGTAGCTTGAAACTACTTCTTCTGCTTCAGGTGTCAGACGGACGGGTTCAGGAATGTTAAACTTTGCAGCTGTATCTAGTGCAAATTTCTTGAAGAGTAGTACTGCGTCGCCTTTTCGTTCGCGCAATGGTGGCATTTTTATGTTGATGGTACACAGGCGATAATAGAGGTCTTCACGGAAATGACCCTCACGTATCGCGTTAGGTATATCAACATTCGTTGCTGCCACAATGCGGGCATTCGTATGGCGTGGCTCATTGCTGCCTACGCGAATGTATTCTCCCGTTTCCAATACTCGTAGGAGTCGAGCTTGCGTGCTAAGTGGAAGTTCGCCTACTTCATCTAAAAAGAGGGTTCCTCCGTCTGCTGCACCGAAATAACCTTCGTGTTCTCCGATAGCACTGGTGAAAGCTCCTTTCTCATGACCGAATAGTTCACTGTCGATGGTTCCTTCGGGAATACTACCGCAATTGATGGCGATGTATCGTTTGTTTTTTCGCAGGCTATTATCATGGATAATGCGCGGAATGATTTCCTTACCGACACCGCTTTCGCCCTGTATGAGTACAGACAAGTCGGTACGAGCAACTAGGATGGCAGTCCTTATTGCTTCGTCAAGCGCTTCGTCACGTCCGACTATACCATAGCGGAGTTTCAGTTGCTGTATATCCACACTATTTTTCATTTTGCGTTGCAAAGTTAAGTCTTTTTTCCGGATTATCGTATGCTTTGCCTATGCTTTTTTATCTTAAATTAGGTCATTCTGGTTTTGGAGGACGCTTGTTCTCGTCTCTCCTGCTGTCCTCTCGCTTATCATGAAATAGTTTGGGCAGTGGATTTTTATGTGCCTCTTCATATCGAAGCCTGTTCCTGTGGACGTCAAGGGCTGTGTAAATAGCGTTGCAGAAAGATGAGATGGGAGCTTCTCCACGCCCGGCAATGTCCAAACTTGCGTCCTGGAGTGGTACTGTCTTGATTGTATTTTCTCCTGTTTGTAGCGCTATGCAGTATTCTGAGCCGCTCAGGTGTAGAGGCGCGGCACATTGGTCATAGTACATGGCCAGGATTCCATCGTAATATGTATAGGCCCTGGATGCAAAGAACTGTTCTGCGGTAAAGGGCCCGATTGCACAGATTTGTTCATCTGCAATCTTTTGTATGAGTGGTTCCAGTATTTCCTTTTCTTCTTTGCCTGGTTCTGGGTTCAGTGCAAGAATTGCTATTCGAGGGCGGGTCAGGCTGAAGTCGCGTTTGAGGCATCGGTCGAACATGCGCAACTTCTTCATTACATTCTCTTCAGTGACAAAAGGAGCAACTTGATTAAGGGGAATCTGATCTGTCAAGACTGCCACTTTCATAAACTCGTTAATAAGCACGGTGAGTTCGGAGGATTGTTCCATCTTGTCTCCAGGTGCACCTACAAGTACATTAATCAAGCCCTTTTCCGCGTCACGCAACCCGGCTTCTCGGCTGCAAACCAGGGCTTTGTCTGCTTCTTCTGTCTGCTGACCTAAGTCGACTTTTACTTCTTCTTTAAAGCATTCGATGATGTTGAGCTTCTCCTTTATCGCCTCACCGGCATTTTGGATCGTGCTGAAATTTGTACTCAGTTCCATCGCCTTGCGGTGATATGTTGCAAGTTTGGGACTTCCATAGACGACTGGTGTGCACAATTCCAGCATCGTCGGGTTTTCAAATGCCTTGAGAATCACTTCATAGCTCACTCCGTTTGTGTAGCCGTGTGTGATTCCTATTTTTAATTGTTCCATACAGATTTGTTATTTTGATTTGTTTTGTTGATTATCTTTTCCTTCGTTTTCATTTACCTCTTCGTCTACACCCGTTTCCAACTCCATGAGATATTGCTCTTCTGGTAGTTGCATCGTGTAAAGCGAACCTTCCAGTCTGCGCATTAGTCCGCGTTTCATCTTTTCTGGCGCATAAACAAAGCCTTCTACTACCACGACGCGATTCGTTTCAGCATCCACGCGGCTGTGACTTACGAAAGGACCTCCCATTCCATCATTACGCATGAACCAAAGTCCACGGGTTTCCATAGCGTATCTTCCGTGAACTGCGATAGGTTTGATGACGGTGCACAGTGTATCGGTTTGCATGTACATTCCTTCCTTCTCGCCTGGCAGATTTTTCTCCATGACTGAATCGCGCTTGTGGAGAATATATTCTTTATTGAAGGTTTCTGGGCCTTCGTATTCGTAACTATACATACAAATGTTCTCCATACCGCTTGCTGTATTGTTGCTCGTCCAGAAGAAATTGTCTCCTTTCTTGTAGCTCTTCAGTTCATCGGGAGCATAGAGTTTGCAGTTGAATACACTCCAAGCAAGGTCCATTGTTACCTTGGAATATTTTTTCTCAAGTCGGCGAATTAGCCGGTTCATTTCCGTACGAGTGAGGAAATCGACCACTTCCTGGCGGTTCTTGATACAGAACTCCCGCAGTGATTCTTCGGAGGGCGAGTTTATTGTCAGATAAATCTGTTCCATGGCGAATTTATTGCGCATGAATCGCATTCGAGTCTGAGAGAATTTGGTGGGGTCTATATTTACCTGGATGATGTTGCGGAATATCTGCATGGCTTGGCTGAAATGTTTGGGCTCAGTGTGAGATATGCGGAAAGACCGCTCGCTCTGTGGCAATCCTGGCACGTCTGTGTCCAATATATCGAAGAGCGCGCGCCCGGCAGGGGCCTCCCACAGTTTGTTGTCCATTACGACGAGTACTTCATACGGTCGTCCGCTGGCGGTAGGGAAGATTAGTTCCCTGTGGCAACTTTGTAGCATGATACAGACCAAGATTGCCGTCAGAGTGGCGAATGATTTGCCGAGTTTTTTTCTTCTTTCCATGAATATGTTTCTCCTTGTTGTATATAATACATTATTAAATATATTGCCTATGTGATGGCATTTTCTCCTTTCTTCGTGTTAAGGAGTCCGCAGGCGGCCATAATGTCTTCCCCGCGACTGGCACGGATTGTCGCAGTAAGCCCGTGATGGCTTAGATAGTCGCGAAAGGCTACCATCTTGTCGTGAGAGGCGCCGCGATAGGGCGTGTCGGGAATCTGATGAAAGGGGATGAGGTTGACGCGGCAGGCGGTTTGTCCAAGCATTCTTACGAGTTCGCGGGCATGAGCTGGCGTATCGTTTAGTCCTTCGAAGATGATGTACTCAAAGCTGAGCCTGCGCTGATGGCTCCAGTCGTAGGTGTTGAGCATTGCCAGGATCTCTTTGACAGAACATTTGTTTTCGACTGGCATCATTTGGAGACGTTGCTCGGGGAAGGGATTGTGCAAGCTTATTGCCAGGTGGCACTGACTCTCTCTGATGAATCTTTCGAGGGGTTGGCGAAGCCCAACGCTGGAGACGGTAATTCGCCTCGGGCTCCAGCCGTAGGCATAGTCGGCGGTAAGGAGATTAGTCGCTTTCAGTACGGTGTCTACGTTGTCCATTGGCTCTCCCTGTCCCATGAAGACGATGTTGGTCAGTTGATCGCGCTCGGGCAGCGATTCTATCTGGTTTATTATGTCTGTTACTGTGAGATTACCCTGGAATCCTTGGCGCCCAGTCATGCAGAAACGGCAACCCATGCGACATCCCACCTGGCAGCTGACGCATAGTGTGGCTCGCTCATCGTCCGGGATAAAGACTGCCTCTACGCTTTGGCCACTAAGGGTGGGGAAGAGGTATTTCACCGTGCCGTCCTGGCTATGTTGGGCGAGTATGGGGAGCTGGGTGCCTATGGTGTGGTGCTCCTTTAGCGCTGCACGATGGCGAAGGGAGAGATTGCTCATTTGGCTGAAGTCCCTGACGTGATGAACGTAGATCCACTCTGCAAGCTGGCGTGCTGCATAGCGGGGCATGCTCAGAATTTTCACGGTAGCCTCCAATTCGGCCATCGTCATGCCCAGCAGTGGCGTCTTTTCCGCTTCTGACAGTTTTTCTGTTGACTGTTGTTCCTGATGCTTGTCTTTGTTCGTCACCTTTTTGTCGTTTTTGAGGTTCTGTCCTCTAAATTCACTGCAAAATTACATTATTATTTACAGAAATCTGCCACTTTTGGCGATTGTAATGCACATTTTAAGGATTATTCACATTCCAAAGGCTTTGTTTCTGATTTATTTATCTTAACTTTGCGGCATACTTATATAGAATTAATCAATTATACTATGCAAATGAAAAGATTTATAACCGTAGCCTTTACGGCAATGACTCTGGCTGCATCTGCTCAGAGTCTGAGTTCTGTAACCAAGTGGCATTGGGAAGAAGGGACGATAGTTACCGACATTCCCGAGCGTCCGGCCGGGCAGGAGCATGCTTTGGGCATGACAGCCCCGAAACTTTCAACTGTCCGCGTGGGATTCGTCGGGCTTGGCATGAGAGGACCTGGTGCAGTGGAGAGATTTACCCACATTCCAGGTGTACAGATTGTTGCTTTGTGCGATTATGAGGAAGGTCGTGCGCAGGCATGCCAGAAATACCTCAGGAACGCCGGACTTGCACCGGCAGACATTTACAGTGGCGAGAAGGGATACGAGGAGCTCTGCCAAAGGGCCGACATCGACCTCGTTTATATCGCTACCGACTGGATGCACCACTTCCCCGTGGCGAAATGTGCCTTGGAGAATGGCAAGCATACCGCTGTCGAAGTGCCGAGTTGTATGAATCTCGACCAGTGCTGGGAGCTCATCAACTTATCTGAGAAGACGCGCAAGCATTGCATGATTCTTGAGAACTGTTGCTACGACTGGTACGAGATGACTGCCCTTAACATGGCTCAGCAGGGCGTCTTCGGCGAGGTCATACGCGGAGAAGGGGCATATATACACAATCTGCAGCCCTTCTGGGACGCTTATTGGAAGAATCCCGACGGTTCCGATGCCGAAAAGCTCGGATGGAGGCTGAAGTATAACCGTGAAAACCGCGGAGACGTCTATGCCACTCACGGGTTGGGCCCTGTTGCTATGGCAATGAATATTCATCGCGGTGACCGATTCACAACGCTTGTGGCGATGGACACTAAGAGCGCCGTAGGTCGCCAACTCGTCAAGGACCGCACAGGAAAGGACGCGCCGGACTTCCGTAACGGCGATCATACAACGACGCTTATGCGCACGAAGGAGGGACACGTCGTCGAGATACAGCACGATGTGATGACATATTCCCCCTACAATCGTTTATATAAGCTCTTTGGAACGCAGGGCTACGCCACCAAGTACCCGGAGCCCAAATACGCCCTCGAGGGCAAGGCTGTCAAGGCTACGGGAATGCCGCAGGTTGATAAGCTCGACACGCACGACTTCATGAGCCCCGAACAGCAGAAGGAACTGGAGAAGAAATACCAGCACCCAATCCTCCAAAAGTACGGACAGATGGCTAAGGAAGTTGGCGGACACGGCGGTATGGACTTCATCATGGATGCCCGTCTCGTATATTGTCTGCAGAACGGACTGCCACTCGATATGGACGTCTATGACCTGGCCGAATGGTGCTCGTTGGCCGAGCTTGGCGCTATATCCATGGACCACAATTGCTGCGCAGTTGAATTTCCCGACTTTACACGCGGACATTGGAACGATCAGAAGGGATTTCAGTTCGCTTATGCAGCTCCCGAGGAGGAAGCTGCTGCAGAGGCCGCCGCTAAAGCCAGTACAGAAGCCCAAAAGGAGTTAGTCGTTAAGAAGAAGCTTTGGGAGAAATACGACAAGGCCTTGGAGAAAGCCGCTCAGAAAGCAGCCGCAGACGCCAAGAAGGCCGCAAAAAGGAAATAAAGCCCATGCTTCAATCTTATGACAAAAGCCCTTTCCCAATTATGAGAAAGGGCTTTTGTCGTATTCATTTTGACCGATATGGAGGAATTCTTTCCTGCCTTTAACCTCTAAACATCAGACTCCCCCCATAATCATAATCTCCCTACCTGTACTCTTCCTTCTCGAATCGGTACTCCAGGCGGGTTTCGCCCGTTGAGGCGCTGACGTAGCGATATAGGATGGTCAGTCCCTCGTCCTTGTAGCTCTTCATTTGTATACTGGAACGAATCTCCTTTAAGATTTTGTCTCGAAAGAGAGATTTTACCTGCTCGGTATAGATTGCGGGGTCATCGAGCTCTCCTTCTACGGTATAGTTGTATGCGAAGACGCGATTCTGGGTGTCGTAGGTAGTGCTGTCCATACGCGTACTTTTGTCAACGTATCGCGGACATTGTTTTTGTGTGTATTCCCTGGCTTCGCGGGCTATTTGCTCGTCCCGGCTCATTCTGTTGCACGAAATGCAAGCAAGCAGCAGTACTGCCAAAAGGGTGGGGATGTTGGTCTTTTTCATTGTTATGAAGATTGATTGTTTTTATGCAAAATTACAAAATTCCTGGGATGAAGAAATGATTTATATCAAAAAAAAGAAGGTTTTTTTACATAATCGTCAGCGAAAGCGGTACTTTATGGCATAAATGTTCTACCTTTGCCGCCGTTTTGATGTTAGTTTAACTTTTAGGTGTTAAAATTATGAACGAAAAGATTGGAACATTGGCAGGTGCCGTTTGGACGGCCCTGAATGAGAATGGAGTAATGACTGTAAAGGACTTGAAGAAGGCCACTAAGGCTAAGACCGAGAAGGACCTCTATATGGCTATTGGTTGGTTGCTCCGCGAAGACAAACTGAATGTCGAAGAGGACGAAAAGAACGTTTCTCTGTCGTTAAAGTAAGAAAATAGCCTGCCTCGCCTATTACGACGAACGGCAGGTTGTTCTTTATTTCACGGGAGTGCATCTGTTTTGCACTCCCGTGTTTCTTATTCCTTCTTTACAACCCAGATGGATGCTTCGTAGAGAATATATAGCGGAATGAAAACAATCATCAGGGTGAAGGGGTCGCCGCTGGGCGTAATGATGGCTGCCGTAACAAGCAGCACAACTACGGCATGACGTTTGTATTCACGCAGGAAACTCTTCGTAATCAGTCCGAAGCAGCTTAGAAGCCATGCCAGGAGGGGCATTTCGAAAACCAGGCCCATAACGATGATGAGCATGGAGAAATTGCCGATGTAATTGGAGAGATTAATCTGGTTGGTTATGGTGGGGCTAAGGTTGTACTCCGTCAGGAAACGGAAGGTGAAGGGGAATACAAGCATGTAGCCTATGGCGCAACCGATAAAGAACATCAGCGTGCCGCCCAGGAATGCAGGGCGCAGATGGCGTATCTCGTTCTCGAAGAGTGCGGGCCGGATGAACCGCCACAACTCGTAGATAATATAAGGAAACGTCACAATGGCCGCCATGTAGAATGAGGTCTTAATGTGTATCATGAATGGCCCGGTCACCTCAATGTTGATAATCTCGACATTGAAGTTGGGATCAAAGGAAATCAGTCCGTGACTGAGTTTGGTGAGCCACTTGTAGACGAAAAAGTCGCTCGAGGTGGCTCCCATGACAAAGCTGTCGAAGATATGGGGCATTGCCCAAAACCACAAGCAGAAAGCAACCAGCATGACACAGGCGGTGCGGAATAGTGCCCAACGCAAGACTTCGAGGTGGTCCCAGAAAGACATACCGTCTTCTTCATCATCTTCTTGGTCATCATCATTGCTCCGCCCGTCACCTCCTTGCTGGGACGATGTGGCTTGAGCGCTCTTTGCCTCAGGGTGTTCAACGTCGTGTCTTCCGTCTTCCGCCTGACTCGGAACGCCAGTCTCTTCCTTCTCTGACACGTCTTCAACAGTTTCCTGGTTCTCGTCGTTACTCGTTAGCAACGTCTCGGAGATATTGTTCGAAAATTTTGCCTTAGCCTTTGCTTTCTGGTTTTTCCTTGCAATCTTTTTCTTCTTTACTGCCATATCAAATAGCTTTGTTCCTAAAAAAAACGGGAAGTTATTGTTTTTATACCCGGGTCTGTTTCTTACGGAACCCGGGTTTCGTAAAAAACAGACCCGGGTGTTTGCATAAATTATGGGCTGCAGGTTTTAGCCTGCAACCCATAATGGATTTGTCGTTTTCGATCAATCGTCGTACGATGGTTTAACGAAATCTGCATTCAAGAGGTAGTCGGCACTCTGCTTCATACCTTCCAGAATGGTTGGTGCATTGCAACCCTCGAGTTCGACAACCGGATACTTTGTTCCTGCTGTTTCGAAGTTGTTGAAGATTGCATCGAAGCCAACCATACCGCTCTGGCCCAGTTCCCTGTCATCCTTGATGTGGAGCAGCAGGAAGCGACCGGGGTACTTCTTGAAGTAATTCACAGGACCTACACCGGCACGAACTGCCCAATATACATCCATCTCGAAGAATACCTTATCGGCATCGGTATGCTCAACCATATAGTCATACCATACCTTGTCCTCTACCTTGCCGAACTCGTGGGAGTGGTTGTGGTAGCCGAACTTAAGACCGGCTGCATTAGCCATCTCGCCGACTTTGTTCATGTATTTGCAGATAACGTCGGCTTCTGCCAGGTTTCTGGGGTAGTTAACACCAGGATTGACGATGTACTTCATGCCGGCGCGCTTGTGGCAGTCGATGCACTGTTCCCACCATTTCAGAGCTTCGGGGAATTCGCCGCTCTGGAGTTCTTCGTCGTTCAGGTTGTGACCAACATGGCTCGAGAGAACTTCCATACCTGCAGCTTCGATGTCAGCCTTAAACTGCTCGGGCTCAACGCCGTAGAGTTTGCCGTCGCCATAGTTTGCAGCCTCGATAGCAGTGTAACCCATATCGGCCAAGGCCTTCAGCGTGGCCTCGTGATTCTCAGCGTACTTGCCGGGGTCACCGATGAGCTCGCGAACACTGTACATCTGGAAGGCCATATCCTTCTTCACCGGTTCTGCGGGCTTGGGGGTGCAGGATGTCATACACATGGCCATTGCAGCAACGGCCATAAGACTGATGTTTGAAAATACTTTCTTCATGTTACTTTTTCATTTTCTGTTTTTACATGTTTACTTCAGAACTTTTACGCGGATGTTGCGGTACCAAACCTCATCGCCATGGTCCTGCATGCCGAAATAGCCGGCTTCCTTGCCGCAGTCCTTCATGATCTCGTAGGCAAGAGGCCAGTTCTTCTGGCTGAACTTGGAGGTCTGAACCAGGTCAACCCAGGACTTGTCTGCCAAAGTGTAGCTCAGCACCTTTACGCCGTTCTGGAAGTGTGTCACCTTGCCGTTCTTCACGATGATCTTCACCTTGTTCCACTGACCTGCGGGATTGGCGTTCTGAGGCTTTGCTACAATCATGTCGTAGAGGCTGGTGCTTTGACGGATACCGAGGGTCGCGCCGAGTTTTGCATCGGGATGGCGCTCGTTGTCAAGAACTTGGCACTCGGGACAGCTGATGTAGATGGGCTGGTAGTTGAGCTTGCCGCGGTTGTCGATGGTTTGAGTGATGGTCACATTGCCGGCCTTCGTCTCTTCGGTCTTGGGCTCGTCATTGTTGATGGTAGCGGTTTCCTTGCCTAAGTAGAAAATGCCGGAGTTACCACCTTCACAGATCTTCCATTCAATCTCGAATTCGAAATTCTTGAATTTGTGTGCGAAGATGATGTCGCCGCCTTCGCCTTGACCACGTCCGTTGAAATGCAGGGCACCGTCCTTGATGTTCCACTTGCTGGGAATGTGGTCTTTGCAGTAGCCGCGCCAACCGTCCATGCTGGAGCCGTCAAAGAGGACATAGTAGCCGTCCTTGTCGACTTTCAGCGTGCTGAGGTCAACCTGCGGGTTCTCGATAACGACGTACTGAGGCTGAGCCTGTACGCCAGCCGCAGCAGCCAGTGCTGCTGCGGCAAGGAGATTTCTTAGTTTCATTTTCGTTGGAACTATGTTGTCGTTTATACAGGCATATCGGGCAGTTTGTAGCCGTCACGATACTTGGGCTTAACCAGTTCGGCAGCGAACTCACGAGCATTGACGGGCTCGGTGTAGGTCTTGTTGAACGAGGGGTGACCATCCTTGATGGTGAAGCCGTCCTTGATCATGCTGCGTACGGTAGCCTTCTCGGGGATGTTGGTGAACTTCATGTTCGCACCGTCCCACTCCAGAACTTGGTTCAGACCCTGCAGACGAATAGCGCAAACGCCCATGGCAACCATCTCGTTGAAAGGACCGGCCTCGCTGAAGTCGGATGCTGTTTTAACGCGAGTTGCGGGGTCTTCGAGACAAGCACGAACCCAGTCACGATGGTGACCCAGCGTTACGCGGCGGCAAACCTTCGGTGCATTGGGCACACGACCACTCAGCAGATAGGGGCTCTCGCCGTAGCAACCTACGATCAGTACATCCTTGGTACCATAGAAGATAGCACCACCACCGCTGATATTCAGGCTCTTTCCTGCGGGCAGAGCTTCGGGACGATAAGGAATAAGACCGCCGTCGCACCATGTAACGGTAACCTCAGGCATAGCAACCTTCGGCAGGTTCTCACGAGCGGGGAAGGTGTACTTAACCTGCTGTGCATTGGGGCAGGACTCAGCCATCAGAGGAGTAGAAGAACCCTGAATCTTAGTGGGATAACCCAGCTTCAGAGCCTTGAATACGGGGTGCAGGATGTGGCAAGCCATATCGCCGAGAGCACCAGTACCGAAGTCCCACCATCCGCGGAAGTTCCAAGGAGTATAGATGGGGTTGTAGTCGCGCATGGGAGCCGGGCCGATCCAAGCGTCCCAGTTCAGTGTATCGGGCACGGGCACAACCTCTGCGGGATGTTCCAGACCCTGCGGCCAGATAGGACGGTCTGTGAAGGCATCGACATGAGTTACCTCACCAATCTCACCGTTCCAGATCCACTCACAAACGAGGTTTACGCCCTCGCCGCTTGCACCCTGGTTACCCATCTGTGTAGCTACACCAGCCTTCTCGGCCAACTTGGTGAGCAGACGGGATTCGTAAACGGTACGGGTCAGAGGCTTCTCGCAGTACACATGCTTGCCGGCAGCCAGAGCCTCGGCACAAATGATGGCATGAGTATGGTCCGCAGTTCCGCAGATTACAGCA
>JAEEGF010502033.1_pt1 | contig 13357 bp, 10 predicted proteins | sample 9134171 | NCBI WGS metagenome assembly JAEEGF01 (sample SAMN16246542, study PRJNA631951) | gut metagenome | biome: gut microbiome; feature: rumen; material: AP-attached | host: Bos | place: Iran: Karaj | collected 2018-10
ACCTTGGGGTTCAGGTCGTTGGTATCGATGTTGGGAGAAAGACGGACCTCCTTGATCTCAACCTGGTGCTGCTTCTTGCGGGCTTCCTTCTCCTTACGGAGCTGCTCATACTTGTACTTGCCATAATCCACGATCTTACATACGGGCGGATTTGCGGTGGGTGCGATCTTAACCAGATCCAATCCTGCTTCCTCAGCCATCTGCATTGCCTCCTTGATGGAAACAACTCCGATCTGCTGTCCTGCCTCTCCGATCAGACGTACTTCCTTGTCTCTGATCTGCTCGTTAATCATTAAGTCGCTAATGGTGTACACCTCCAATGAAATAAAAAAATGAGTGATAGCATTCGCTTCACTCATCAAATAATCTTCTCGCCCTACCGGGTAAAAAGGACATTGAACGCTTACTGACCCGATCGTCGTAAGGTGAGAGTGAAACTCTGCTTGGTTGTCCGCGCTTTCACACGCAAGTAGCATACTACCATGGCAGTATGCTACTTGTCAAGTCTTTTTCTTTAATTATGCTTCCCAGCCTTTGGAAACAACATATTCCTCTACTTCTTCTCTGGGAATATCCAGGCTGATGGCTAACTCACCATAGAAGAAATCTCCCGCTAACCGGAAATACTTTGCATCCAGTGCGGTCTCTTTTCTTCCCGCAGCGATCCTCTGCTGTTTTCTGGTATATAAAGTCTTCAGAAGGCTGACCAGCTCCCGGGCATCGTTGGAACGGATACATCCCTTGTACTGCTGCTCCAGAAGCTTCTCGTTCGCAATGGTGATCTCCGGGATCGCCGGAATATCGCCCACAAGCTTGGAGGCCTCTTTCTGACTCAAAACGGGCCGGACCGACTCCTCTGCCAGCGTCACGGGTACATATACGGTACTGCCCGCGCTGTAAACCGGCTTCAGAATGTAATATTCTTCCGTCTTGTCCACCCCGGTGATGTCCAAAGTCGTGATCTGATCAACCTTGCACACACCTTTGTTGCCACATACTACATAATCACCAATGCTGAACACTGTCTCTCCCTTCTGCTGCATCCCGCAGCGACTGAAAATCTGCATGACACGGACTTTTGCACCATTCCCCCGGTGCCAAAAAACCATGTTTACATAAAACGCGCTACATGGATTATTTTAACAGAAAGAGAAAGAAAATGTCAGCCGTAAACCTGTGAAATATTTTTGTATTCTATTGTATTTCTATGTGCAAAAGGCGCATGAAAGATCAGGTGCGATCGTCCATCTTCGCTAATTTTGCTGCCTGGTCCGCTGCAATGCAGGCATCCAGGATCTCGGAGATATCTCCGTTCATCACCTTATCCAGCTTGTATACAGTAAGTCCGATGCGGTGATCCGTCACACGGCCCTGGGGGAAATTGTAGGTACGGATCTTCTCCGAACGATCTCCCGTTCCGATCTGGCTGCGGCGAAGTTCTGCCTCCGCATCATGCTTCTCCTGCATCTGGATGTCATACAGCTTGGAACGTAGCAGGGCAAAAGCCTTTGCTTTGTTCTGGATCTGGCTCTTCTCGGTCTGGCTGTACACCACGATACCTGTAGGATAGTGGGTCAGACGTACAGCGGAGTCCGTGGTGTTGACACACTGTCCGCCGTTACCGGAAGCTCTCATGACATCGATACGGATGTCCTTATCCTCGATGACGATATCGATATCCTCGTCCACCTCAGGCATCATGGCCACGGTACAGGTGGAGGTGTGGATACGTCCGCCGCTCTCGGTCTCGGGCACACGCTGAACGCGGTGAACACCGCTCTCATACTTCAGCTTGGAGTATGCTCCCTGTCCGGAGATCTGAGCCGTTACTTCCTTCATACCGCCGATACCGGTCTCATCCGCGCTGATGATCTGCACCTTCCAGTGCTGAGCCTCTGCGAAATGGACATACATGCGGTATATCTCAGCCGCAAAAAGGGCTGCCTCATCTCCGCCGGCGCCGGCACGGATCTCCATGATCACGTTCTTGTCATCGTTGGGATCCTTGGGAAGCAGCATGATCTTCATGGCCTGCTCCAGCTCTTCGATGCGCTTCTTGTCCTCGGAGATGGTCTCCTTCAGCATCTCACGCATCTCCTCGTCGCTCTCGCCTCCCAGCATTTCCAGAGAGTCAGCGACCTCTTCATTGCATTTCTTATATTCCGTATATGCTTCCACCAGTGGCTGCAGATCGCTCTGCTCCTTCATCAGCTTCCGGAAACGCTCCGGATTGCCGGCCACAGTGGGCTCATGAAGCTCCTCGATGAGTTCCTCATATCGGATCAGTAAATCATCTAACTTATCAAACATAATCTTATCTTACTCCGTCTCAGGCAAGTCCCGTGGTAGGACGCGTACCCAGCACCACCCGGTCCAGACCGGCATAGTCCTGTACCACACTCACTTCCAGATAACCCGCCTCTTCCATCAGGGCTTTCACATCAGGCCCCTGATCATATCCGATCTCCAGGAAAAGCATTCCTCCCCCCGCCAGATAATCCAGCGCACCGGGGATGATCCTCCGGTAAAAAGCCAGCCCGTCCGCTTCTCCGTCCAGAGCTGCCATAGGTTCGTGATCCCGCACTTCCGGCTCCAGGGAACCGATGATCTCCGTGGGGATGTAGGGAGGATTGGAGACAACGATCTCAAACTTTCCGTCCACGCCTTCGAACAGGTCTCCCAGAAGAAATTCGGCTCGATCCGCGTTTTCTCCCAGAAGCTTGTCTGCATTCTCCCGGGCGGTCTTCACCGCACCCGGTGCCAGATCCGTGCCCACGCCGCTGCAGTCATTGGAATAATGCAGCAGGCTGATGAGAATGCATCCCGTTCCGGTACACAGATCCAGGATCCGCATCCCGTCGTGAAAATACCGCAGCACTTCTTCCGTCAGGATCTCCGTGTCCTGCCGGGGGATCAGAGTATCCCGACTGACCTTGAAATCCAGACCCATGAAGTTCTGCTGACCTGTCAGATATTGCAGGGGGATCCGGGTCGCCCGTTCATTCACGAGTTTCAGATATTCCGCGTATTGATCCCCTGCTATCTCCCGGTCGCCGTGGACCAGAAGATCATTTCTCGTGCAGCCCGTGACATGCTCCAGCAGGATCCGGGCATCCAGAGACGCCTCGGCCACGCCTGCCTTCTCCAGCAGAGCCACGCCCTCTTCATAAACACTTTGAAGAGTCATTCGTCCTTCTCCTCATCGTCGTCAGCGAGGTACTCCTCGTCCACGTCCACTTCAAAGGTATCCTTCAGATACTGCTTCCAGTCAAATACCGCCTCTACAGAAGCGATGGCCACCTGGACCATAGCCTTATCGGGCTCTCTTGTGGTCAGGCGCTGGATCCAGAGTCCCGGTGCGGAAACCATACGGATCAGGAGATTGTCCTTACGACCCGCCAGCCGCAGCACCTCGTAGGAGATACCCGCAATGACCGGGATCAGCAGGATCCGGATCACAAAGCGAAGAGCCAGATTGTCCACACGGATAAAGAAGAACAGCAAAATACTGATAAACACCACAAAGAACAGGAAGCTGGTACCGCATCTGCGATGAAAACGGGAACTGTTCATCACATTTCCCACCGTCAGCGCTCTGCCTCTCTCGATGCAGTTGATGCACTTATGCTCCGCTCCGTGATACTGGTACAGGCGGCGGATATCCTTCAGCGCACTGATGGCGATCAGATACAGCAGAAAGATCACAAGCCGCAATACGCCCTCGATGATGGCGATGAGACTCTGATTGCGGATCCGCTCCTCAAAAATGGATGACACATAGGTGGGCAGGATCACAAAGAGACCGATGGCAAGGCAGAAGGAAACTGCCATGGTGATAAAGTTGGCTGCCTTCTCTTTGGCATCCGGCTGCAGGCCGGAAGCTGCCTTGTGAGATACCACGACCTTATCTGCATTCTCTGCATTCTCATCCGTGGTCTCGCCTCTCAGCTCTTCCCGCTCGGACTCCTCATCATAAAAGGATGCGGAATAGTTCAGAGCGCGCATGCCCAGCACCAGGGAATCAATAAAATTGAAGATACCTCTCACAAAGGGGATCTTCGCAACCCCGGCCCGGTCTGCCAGACTCTGGTAGTTTTCGATCTCGATCTCAATCTCCTGATTGGGTTTCCGTACCGCAACAGCGTACTTCTCCCCATTCTTCATCATCACGCCCTCAAGGACAGCCTGTCCGCCGATCCCGGAGTAGCAGATCTTTCTCTTTCTCGCCATGGGATTTCTCCTCCGCAGATAAGTGATAGATAGAAAATAAGGGCTGAGGAATGAACCTCAACCCTTTGATCGTTCGACTTACTGAAGACCGTACTTCTTGTTGAACTTATCAATACGACCGTCGGCTCTGGCACTCTTCTGCTGACCGGTGTAGAAGGAGTGGCACTTGGAGCACACTTCTACGTGGATCTCAGGCTTGGTGGAGCCGGTGACAAAAGTGTTACCGCAGTTGCAAGTAACGGTTGCCTGGTAGTAAGTAGGATGGATTCCCTCTTTCATTTTGTTCACCTCTCTATAATCAAATGTTACTCTGTAGTCGTTCTCATCCGCACTGCTTATGGAACCACAAACAGCGTTACTACTATAGCATAGGGTTGGAACGAATGCAAGTAGAAGTTTTAACAAATCCTTTGTTTAACAAATTGCTTCGCAATTTCAGTTCATTCGCAATCCGCGCTTTCGCGCTCCTTGCTCATGAACCGGCGGGTCACAAAAGGTCTTCCATGCTTTTCCTGTAAACAGGAACGCATTGGTGACCTTAGTGACCCTGTTAAACCAAGTTTTTCTTCTTCACCATCTGCACAAACTCCGCGTTGTTGCGGGTGCGGGTGAAGAGATCCAGGATACGGTCCGTTGCTTCATCTGCTTTCAGAGAGTTCAGAGCGCGGCGCATATAGTTGATGGCCTCCAGCTCTTCTCCGGAAAGGAGCAGATCCTCTCTTCTGGTACCGGACTTGCTCAGATCGATAGCGGGGAAGATCCGCTTCTCACTCATCTTACGGTCAAGGACGATCTCCATGTTACCGGTTCCCTTGAACTCCTCGTAGATGACATCGTCCATCTTACTTCCGGTGTCCACCAGAGCGGTTGCCAGAATAGTAAGGCTGCCGCCCTCTCTCATATTGCGGGCTGCACCGAAGAACCGCTTGGGCATGTGCAGTGCCGCGGGATCCAGACCACCGGACATGGTTCTTCCGGAAGGATTGATGGTCTGGTTGTATGCTCTCGCCAGACGGGTGATGCTGTCCAGCAGGATGATGACATCTTCCTTGTGCTCCACCAGACGGCGGGCTCTCTCGATGACCATCTCCGCCACACGGACGTGATGCTCGGGAGTCTCGTCAAAGGTGGAGTAGATGACTTCCACATTATCGCCAACAACAGCTTCCTTGATATCCGTGACTTCCTCAGGGCGCTCGTCAATGAGAAGGATCAGGATATGCATCTTCTTCTCCCGCTCGAGGACCGCATGTGCCACCTGCTTGAGCAAAGTGGTCTTACCTGCCTTCGGAGGAGACACGATCATACCACGCTGTCCCTTACCTACAGGGCTTACCAGATCCATGGCTCTCATGGCCACACTGCTGTTGCCCGAAGCCAGACGGATCCGCTCATCGGGATAGATGGGAGTCAGATCTTCAAAAGGTACTCTCTGTGCAGCTTCCCGGACGGTATAACCGTTCACGCTGTCCAGATGGACCAGGGGACTGAACTTCTCTTTCTCATTCTTCGCCTTCTTGATACCCCGGAGCACATCACCGGTCTTCAGGCCGAAACGGCGGATCTGAAGAGGAGGAACATAAACATCGTTCTCGCCGGGCAGATAGTTGGCGCAACGGATGAAGCCGTATCCTTCGGGCATGACCTCCAGGATTCCCACAGCAGGCTCATTGCCTTCCTGAGGGGCAGCCTCTTCCTCGTTTCCGGTATTCTTCTTCTCAGCGGAAACCTCTCTGGGCTCTTCGGAAACTGCAGCTGCAGGCTTCTCTTCGGTTTCTACGGCAGTGGCCTCTTCCTGCTCAGGCTCTTCCGTCTTTTTACGCCGGGTGCTGGCAGTGGCATGCTGAACCCTGGTCCGAGCAGGCTTTGAAGCAGGCTCTTCCTCGGTCTTTTTTGCCTTTTCCTCTGCTTCTCTGCGCTCGTTCTCCTCCATCAGAAGATCGATCAGCTCAGATTTTTTCAGAGCAGAAATATGGGTCAGTCCATTGGACTTTGCGATTTCCCTTAACTGCGCCAGAGGAAGGGATTCAAGTTTTTCTCTCATACATACCTCACTTTTAGAAAGACAGGATCAACGGTTTATGTTATCAATTTATCTCATACTTGGGATCATAACCGGAAAGTCGTGCGTCCGTACCGCACGCTCATCAGAATACTATTTTCAGTATGACAATAGCACAGGAACCATGTTCCGTCAATTGCACGGGTGGTTTGAAACAAAAAAGGAAGTCCGGTCGGACTTCCTTTTTTCATAGCGAGAGGGGGATTCGAACCCTCGACACTGCGGGTATGAACCGCATGCTCTAGCCAACTGAGCTATCTCGCCGTGGAACCTATAGGGCTCGAACCTATGACCCTCTGCTTGTAAGGCAGATGCTCTCCCAGCTGAGCTAAGATTCCAAATGCGTCGGCCTCGTGACCGACGCAGATTAATATATCACGTAGGGCAATGAATGTCAACTACTAATTTAAAAACTCTTCCGGACAGGGGAAATCCCGGATCCGGGCCTTACATCTTCTCCGGTGCACTGAAGCCGAGAACATCGATGCAGGTCTCGAGAATGTCACGGGTCAGTATCAGCAGTGCGATCAGGCCGGCCTTGCGCTCTTCATTCTCCTCGGACAGGATCTGAGTCTCGTGGTAGAACTTGTTGAAAGCATTTGCCAGGTCATAGATGTATCCGCAGACCTTATGGGGAGCGATCTCGCTGCCTGCAGCCTCCATCACGGAGTTAAACTGAGCGATCTGCTGTGCAAGAGTCTTCTCGGCGTCACCCTGAGCTGCGCGAATGGTCAGGTTCTCCAGGCTCTTGCCCTGTTCCCGGTACTTGGCCAGAATGGACTTGATACGGACGATGGTGTACAGGATGTAGGGACCTGTGTCTCCCTCAAAGGAAGTGAATCTCTCCACATCGAAAATGTAATCCTTGGAAGCCTGGTTGGACAGATCTCCGTACTTCAGGGCTGCCACAGCCACCAGGTCAGCGATTTTCCGGGCCTCTTCGTCCGTCACGGGGCGACCTTCCTTGATCTTGGCAAACATTTCCTCCTTGGTGTCGGAAATCAGGGTCTCAAGGCGCATGACACCGCCGTCACGGGTTTTGAAGGGTTTGCCGTCGGCGCCGTTCACCGTGCCGAAGCCGATCCAGTCGAGTTGGACTTCCGGTCTGCACAGCTTAGTCTTGCGTGCGCAGCGGAATACCTGCTCAAAGTAGAGCCCCTGACGCTTATCGGTCAGGTAGATGATCTGATCCGGGTGATAATTCCGCTCTCTGTCGAGAATGGTAGCAAGATCTGTGGTGTTGTAGAGGGATGCGCCATCGGACTTGAGGATCATGCAGGGAGGGACTTCCTTGGTGTCGGTCTCTTCCTTGACATCCACAACAAGAGCGCCATCGCTGATGTATGCGTAGCCGCCATCCTTCATATACTGAACCATCTCGGGGATCAGATCCTTGATGGTGCTCTCCCCGTTCCACAGGTCAAATTCCACATTGAGACTGCCGTAATTCTTCTTCAGATCCTTGATGGAAACCTCACGGATCATCTCGCCCAGCGCCCAATAGCCCCGGACTCCCTGCTGAAACTTAAAGGTGGCCTCCATAGCCTTGGCCTTATAATCCGCATCCTCCTTGGAACGCTTGCTGGATGCCGGGTAGATCTCCTCAAGCTCGGAGATGGTAAAGGGAGCCTCGGAAGGATACTCTCCCTCATAAGACTCATCAAAATAAACCCAATCCGGGTGAAGTTCCTTCAGGCCGACGATCACCAGTCCCATCTGGAGACCCCAGTCTCCCAGGTGGGCATCACCGATGACCTTATGGCCCAGATAACGGTTGATCCGCTTCACTGCTTCACCGATGACTGCGGAGCGCAGGTGACCGACATGTAAAGGCTTGGCAATATTCGCTCCGCCGTAATCGATCATGATGGTCTTGACCTTCTCGGGGGCTTCCAGGCCAAACTTGGGAGCTGTGCGCATTCCATCCAGATACTCTGCCAGGAATTCCTCGGAAAGCTTCAGATTCAGGAATCCGGGAGCCACAGCCACAGCCTCTCGGAAAGCCCTGCTGCCCTGAAGTTTTTCAGCCACTTCGTTTGCGATCATCAGGGGAGCCTTGTGATACTGCTTTGCTCCGGCCATGGCGCCGTTGCACTGATATTCACACAAGTCCGGACGGTTGGACACGGTGACACGGCCCAGAGCGGCATCATAACCCGCAGCCTCGAAGGCCTTGCCCATTTCTTCCGTCAGACATTCCAGTAATTTTTTCATTGTTCTGTTCCTCACATTAAAGACCGGATGCACCGGTTGCACATCCGTTTGCACATTTGGCGCAGCTGCTGTCAGCCTTGGAAAAGCTGCAACCGCAATAGTTCTGCCGGTACAGGCCGTACTCGGCGGACAGCTCGATGGATCGCTTGTAGCCGTTCTTCTTCTTAAAATCCGAAGGGAGCCAGTCGATCCCCGTCTCCTCCGCGATCCGAAGGCCGATCTCGTTGATCTTCGCCGCATTCTTCAGGGGAGAGATGCTGAGGGTTGTGCAGAAATAATCTGCTCCCAGTTCTTTTCCGACCCTGGCCGCTTCCCGAAGTCTCAGCTCATAACACCGAAAGCACCGTTCACCGCCCTCGGGGGCATCTTCATACCCGCAGGCAATGTCATAGAACTCGTTGGGATCATAGCGTCCGTCCAGATAGGTGATGGGATAACCCTTTCCTTCTGCGTTATAAGCATCGATCAGACGCTTCTCTTCCGCGGCACGCTTCCGGTATTCCGGCTCTTCGTCGATATTCGGATTGTAGTACAGCACCGTAATGTGAAAATACGGTGCCAGATATTCCATGCAGTAGCTGGAGCAGGGGGCACAACAGGAATGGAGAAGCAGTTTTGGTGCTTCTCCCTCCAGTCCCGCCAGAACCTTTTCCAGTTCCAGCTGGTAATTGATATTTTGGTTCATTATATCTTAAAGTGTAGCGATGTCAACCAATGACAGCTCATTGCCGGCATTTTCCATACTGGTGGCCAGTGCATTGGCGGTGTCCATTGCGGTGATACAGTACACGCCGGTCTCGATGGCGTTGCGGCGGATGATGAATCCGTCTCTGGTCTTGTCACGTCCCTGAGTGGGAGTGTCGATGACCAGATCGATCTTGTGGCCAAGGATCAGGTCCATGACGGTGGGGCTCTCCTGGGACAGCTTGTTGACCTTGCGGGCCTTCACGCCTGCCTCGTTCAGAGCGGCTGCGGTACTGCGGGTTGCATAAATGGTATAACCCATCTTCTCAAACCGTCTTGCTACGGTGATGGCTTCGCCCTTGTCCGCATCCTTGACGGTGATGATCATCTGCTTGTACTTGGGAAGCTCTACTCCTGCTCCCAGGAATGCCTTGTACAGGGCTTCGTGGAAATCCTTTGCGATGCCGAGGCACTCGCCGGTGGACTTCATCTCGGGACCAAGGCTGGTCTCCGCGCCGCGGATCTTCTCGAAGGAGAAGACGGGCATCTTGATGGCATAGTACTCTGCCTCCGGCTGCAGACCGGGCTTGTAGCCCAGCTCTTTGATGGTCTTGCCGATGATCACCTGAGTTGCCAGATCCACGATGGGAATACCCGTCACCTTACTGATATAAGGCACGGTACGGGAGGACCGGGGATTCACCTCGATGACATACACATCCTCGCCGATGGCAATGAACTGAATGTTGATCATGCCCTTGACATGAAGAGCGGTTGCAAGACGCTTGGTATAATCCGCGATCTTATCCTTCACCAGCTTGCCGATGGTGTGTGCCGGATAAACGGAGATACTGTCACCGGAGTGCACGCCGGTGCGCTCGATGTGCTCCATGATACCGGGGATCAGGATATCGGTGCCGTCACAGACTGCATCCACCTCGATCTCCTTACCCTGCAGGTACTTGTCCACAAGGATCGGGTGATCCTGGGCGATGCGGTTGATGATCTCCATGAACTCTTCCACTTCCTGATCGGAAGTAGCGATCTGCATGCCCTGTCCGCCCAGCACGTAGGAAGGACGTACCAGCACGGGATAGCCCAGACGGTTTGCAACCTCCTTGGCCTCCTCTGCGGTGTAGACCGTTCCGCCGGCTGCTCTGGGGATGCCGGTCTGCTGCAGGATCTCGTCGAAGAGCTCGCGATCCTCTGCCGCGTCCACATCCTCTGCCTTGGTGCCCAGGATGGGCACGCCGATGCGCATGAGGTGCTCGGTGAGCTTGATGGCGGTCTGTCCGCCGAACTGGACCACGGCTCCGTCGGGATGCTCCATGTTGACAATGGCTTCCACATCCTCATCCGTCAGAGGCTCGAAGTACAGCTTATCTGCAATATCGAAGTCCGTGGATACGGTCTCCGGGTTGTTGTTGACGATGATGGTCTCGTAGCCGGCCTTGGAGAATGCCCAGGTTGCGTGTACGGAGCAATAATCGAACTCCACACCCTGTCCGATACGGATGGGGCCGGAACCCAGCACCAGCACCTTCTTTCGGCCGGTGGTCTCCTGTGCTTCGTTCACCACCACTTCGGGGGAAAGTTCTCCGCCTGCTGCGGAATAGATCTTCCGGGTATCCTCGTAAACCGAGTAGTAATAAGGGGTTGCCGCAGCAAACTCTGCAGCACAGGTATCTACCATCTTGTAAACAGCGGTGATACCGTTGTCCAGACGCATCTTGTGGATCTCTGCTTCCTGCATCCCGGACAGTCTTGCGATCACATTGTCCGGGAACTCCAGAGCCTTTGCCTGACGGAGCAGGTCGGGAGTAATGGGGCCCTTCTCCAGGGCCATCTCCATGCCCACAAGGGTATGGATCTTGTCGATGAACCAGATGTCGATCTGGGTGATATCGTGGATCTCGTCGTAAGTCAGTCCCTTGCGGAGCGCCTCGGCGATGACCCAGATTCTCTGATCGTCCACCAACTTCAGACGCTCTCTCAGATCGTCTGCAGTCAGAGCAGAGAAATCATAGCTTCTCAGGCAGTCCACATGCTGCTCCAGGGAGCGGATGGCCTTCATGAGAGCACCCTCGAAATTGGTGCAGATACTCATGACCTCACCGGTAGCCTTCATCTGGGTGGTAAGGGTTCTCTTCGCAGTCAGGAACTTGTCGAAGGGAAGTCTGGGCATCTTCACCACGCAATAGTCCAGGGTAGGCTCGAAGCTTGCGTAGGTCTTCTGAGTGATGGCGTTCTTGATCTCATCCAGGGTATAGCCCAGAGCGATCTTTGCCGCCACCTTGGCGATGGGATAACCCGTTGCCTTGGAAGCCAGCGCGGAGCTGCGGCTTACACGGGGATTTACTTCGATAACGCAATATTCAAAACTGGTGGGATGCAGTGCGAACTGCACATTACATCCACCGGTGATCTCCAGCTCGGAAATGATCTTCAGAGCGGAGGTACGGAGCATCTGATATTCCTTGTCGGAAAGGGTCTGGGAAGGGGCCACGACGATGGAGTCACCGGTGTGGACACCCACGGGATCGATGTTCTCCATGTTACACACGGTGATCACGTTGCCGGCGCTGTCGCGCATGACCTCGTACTCGATCTCCTTCCAGCCTGCGATACAACGCTCTACCAGAACCTGTCCCACACGGGAAAGGCGCAGACCGTTCTCCAGGATCTCCTCCAGTTCTACCTGGTCATGGGCGATACCGCCGCCGGATCCTCCCAGGGTATACGCGGGACGAAGCACCACGGGATATCCGATGGAATTGGTGAACTCGATACCGTCCTTCACCGTCTCCACCACCTTGGAAGCCGCAACGGGCTCGCCGATGCGCTCCATCAGATCCTTGAACTCCTGACGGCCCTCCGCATTGCGGATGGTGGCAGCGGTGGTTCCAAGGAGCTTCACTCCGTGGCTCTTTAAGAAACCGCTCTCCTCCAGCTCCATGCCCAGGTTCAGGCCGGCCTGGCCTCCCAGGGTGGGCAGGATGGAATCGGGTTTTTCTTTCTCGATGATCTGTTCCAGAACTTTTACGGTCAGGGGTTCAATGTAGACCTTATCCGCAATGTCCTTGTCCGTCATGATGGTGGCCGGGTTGGAGTTCACCAGGATGACCTCCACTCCCTCTTCCTTCAGGGAACGGCACGCCTGAGTTCCGGCATAGTCAAATTCTGCGGCCTGGCCGATGACGATAGGACCGGAACCGATGACCATTACTCTTTTTACACTTGCATTCTTCGGCATCTTGGTTATTGTCCTTTCATCATGTTAATAAAACGGTCAAAGAGGTAACCGGAGTCCTGAGGACCGGGGCATGCCTCCGGGTGGAACTGCACCGTGAAGATGTTCTTGCCGGTGTAGGCAAGGCCCTCGTTGGTGCCATCGTTGACATTGATAAATGCGGGAGTCGCGATCCTGGGATCCAGCTTCTCCATATCCACCACATAACCGTGGTTCTGGGAGGAGATGTAGACCCGTCCGGTGGACAGATCCTTCACGGGATGGTTGCCGCCGCGATGTCCGTATTTCATCTTAAAGGTATCTGCTCCCGTTGCCAGAGCCATGAGCTGGTGGCCCAGGCAGATGGCGAAGATGGGAACATCGGATTCGTACAGTTTGCGGATCTCGTCGATGATGGAGCCGCAGTCCTTGGGGTCTCCGGGGCCGTTGCTCAGCATGATGCCGTCGGGATTTGCCGCCAGGATCTCGGATGCGGGAGTCAGTGCGGGGTAAACCGTCACTTCGCATCCGCGCTGGGCCAGGGATCTGGGGATGTTGCCCTTCGCTCCAAGATCCAGCAGAGCTACCTTCAGGCCCGCGCCGTTCAGCTGGGTGACCAGGCTGGGTCTGGGCTCTCTCTTGCCGGCTTCGTAATCCGCTTTGTTAAAGACCGCGCTGCCGGAGACAGGTCCGTTGTCCTCCAGGGACTTACTGGCGGGAACCGTAAACGTCTCGCTGCAGGTGACCTTCTCCACAACCTTTCCGGTGGTATAGGCTTTCAGTCTGGGCTGGATCTCAGCGAAGTCGAACTTCTCGTCGGTGGTGATCATGCCGTTCATAGTACCCTTCTCCCGCAGGATCCGGGTCAGAGCTCTGGTGTCGATGCCGGCGATGCCGGGGATATCGTACTCCTCCAGGAAGTCCTGGATGCTCTGGTC
>JAEEGF012097650.1_pt1 | contig 13355 bp, 10 predicted proteins | sample 9134171 | NCBI WGS metagenome assembly JAEEGF01 (sample SAMN16246542, study PRJNA631951) | gut metagenome | biome: gut microbiome; feature: rumen; material: AP-attached | host: Bos | place: Iran: Karaj | collected 2018-10
AATATGACTTTGATTAAATCCATCTCCGGCATCCGCGGTACCATCGGCGGACAGACCGGCGACACACTCAATCCATTAGACATCGTCAAGTTCACCACCGCCTATGCACAGTTCATCGGTGGTCATAAGATCGTCGTTGGTCGTGACGGCCGAATCTCCGGTCTCATGGTCCGCAACGTCGTCGTAGGCACCCTTATGGGCATGGGCTACGATGTCATCGACATCGGCTACGCCACCACACCGACAACCGAGCTCGCCGTGCGCATGGCCCAGGCTGACGGTGGCATCATCATCACCGCCTCGCACAACCCCCGCCAGTGGAACGCCCTGAAGCTACTCAACAGCGAGGGTGAGTTCCTCACCGCTGCCGACGGTGCCGAAGTGCTCCGCATCGCAGAGGCTGAAGACTTCCATTACGCTGAGGTCGATCAGCTCGGCACTTGCACCATCGACGATACATACAATCGCCGTCATATCGACTCCGTGCTCCAGCTGAAGCTCGTCGATGTCGAGGCCATCCGCAAGCGTAAGTTCCGCGTCTGTGCCGACACCATCAACTCCGTGGGTGGCATCATCCTCCCCGAGTTCTTCCAGGCCCTCGGCCTCGACTACGAGATTCTCAACGGTGAGTGTACAGGCGACTTCGCCCATAACCCAGAACCACTGGAGAAGAACCTCCACGGCATCATGGACCGTATGAAGAGCGGCAATTTCGACCTCGGTATCGTCGTCGATCCCGACGTGGACCGTCTCGCCTTCATCTGCGAAGACGGCACGATGTTCGGTGAGGAATACACCCTCGTCTCCGTCGCCGACTATGTATTATCTTCCCCTCCTGAGTTAGGAGGGGTGCCCGGAGGGCGGGGTGGTCTGAACAACGGCTTGGCCACCGTCTCCAACCTCTCCTCCACCCGCGCCCTGCGCGACGTCACTGAGAAGCACGGCGGCCAGTACACCGCTGCCGCTGTAGGTGAGGTCAATGTCACCACAAAGATGAAAGAGGTGGGCGCCGTCATCGGCGGCGAAGGCAACGGCGGTGTCATCTATCCCGAGAGCCACTACGGCCGCGACGCCCTCGTAGGCATCGCCCTGTTCCTCTCTTCGCTCGCACAGAAGGGCTGCACCGTCAGCGAGCTGCGCAAGACCTTCCCCGACTATCAGATTGCCAAGAACCGCATCGACCTCACCCCGGGAACCGATGTCGACGCCATCCTCGTGAAAGTGAAGCAGATGTTCGCCAACGACAACAGCGCCACCGTCAACGATATCGACGGCGTGAAAATCGACTTCCCCGACCGCTGGGTACACCTCCGCAAGTCGAACACCGAACCCATCATCCGCGTCTATAGCGAGGCCCAGACCATGGAGCAGGCCGACGAACTCGGCAAACGCCTCATGCAGGTGGTCTACGACATGTAATAACCTCATCATCTCACTTTTAGCTTATAACTGCATGATTTTGAGCATATTGAAAGAGTGAGGTGTTTGTCAAACACCTTACTTTACATCTCATGCATCACTTCACCATCACCTTGTAGTAGGCTTCACGAACTTCGGTGGATGGTAAGTGAGGTGTTGAGTGAGGTGTTCAGAAAACATCTCACCCTCTGAAACGCCTGCTCACACTGGGGTTTCAGAGGTCAGAGTGAGATGATGAGGTGTTTGGGCTACTCCCCTATATAAAAGGAGGTGTAATGCAAATGAATAAACATGCTATTTTTGAATATGTATGCATAGTGTCTGCGACTGGGAGTTTCCTTAGACTAAACCGGGACTTTCCTTAACCCAAACTCTCAGTTTCCTTAGTCTAAACACCCGACAAGGTTAGCTGCGGCTCAAAGTGCATAAATATTCAGACAGAGGATTAACAGAACAAAGCAAACAATCAATGGCTGTGTAATCAGTCTCAACTCATTGATATCAGTTATGTCTATTTAGTGTCTTAAAAAAATAGAGGGCGTGTCAAAATAGGCACATCCTCTATTGCACTAGTACATGTTCTGAATAGTGTTAATTCTGCTATCACGCTGTGATCTGGCGGGCGCGTTCGAGAGCCTCGTTGATATGGGAACAGATGTTCTCCTCGCCGAGCATCGTGTCGAAACCGGCCTTGTGGAGCACAGCCTGCACTTTCTCATTGACGCCCGAAAGGACAATCTGGATGCCCTCGGCCTGCGACATGAGACAGAGGTTCGTGAGGTTGTGGATGCCCGTGGAATCGACGAAAGGCACCTTACGCATACGGATGATACGGACACGGGGACGCTGATGGTGCAAGGCACCCATAATCTCCTCGAAACGGTTTCCGGCTCCGAAGAAGTAGGGACCGTTGATCTCATAGACCTCCACACCCTCTGGGATGGTGAGGTGTTCGAGGTTGCCAAGCTGGAAGTCGCTGTCTTCCTCCTCGGGGTTGATCTCCTGAGAGATGACCTTGACATCGGTGGTCTCAGCCATACGGCGCATGAAGAGCAGGCAGGCACAGAGCAGACCGACCTCGATGGCGATGGTGAGGTCGAAGATGACCGTCAGCAGGAAGGTGACCCAGAGCACGATGACATCGCTCTTCGGGTTCTTCAGGATGGAAACAAAGCTTCGCCAGCCGCTCATGTTATAGCTCACGATGACGAGCACACCGGCCAGACAGGCCATGGGGATGTACTGCGCCAGCGGCATAAGGAACAGGAAGATGAGCACGAGCACAGCCGCATGGACGATGCCTGCAACGGGCGTGCGGCCGCCGTTGTTGATGTTGGTCATCGTACGGGCGATGGCACCTGTGGCCGGTATGCCGCCGAAGATGGGCGACGCCAGGTTGGCCAGTCCCTGGGCGATAAGTTCTGTGTTGGAGTTATGACGGTCGCCGATGACACCGTCGGCCACAGTAGCCGAGAGCAACGACTCGATGGCACCGAGGATGGCGATGGTGATGGCGGGCGAGACAAGTCCCTTGATGACGTCCCAAGTGAGATCGGGCACCTGTGCCTGCGGCAGCGTGGCAGAGATGGAGAAACGGTCGCCGATGGTCTCAATGGTGGTGACACCGGCATACTGTCTCAGGAGGGCGGCGGCGATGGTCATCAGCACAATGGCAATCAGCGAGCCGGGCAGTTTCCCGATGGCAAAGCGGTGCGTCAGCTTCGGCCAGATGGCAATGACGGCCACGGAACCCAAGCCGATGAGGGCACTCCAACGCTCGATGGTAGGCACACAATCGATGTAGGCAATCCACTTCTCGATAAAGTCGGATGGCACGATGGCCATCGACAGGCCGAGCAGGTCCTTGATCTGCGTGGTGAAGATGGTGAGGGCAATACCACTGGTAAAACCGACAACGATGGGGTACGGGATATACTTGATGATCGTGCCCAGATGCAATACGCCGAACATAATGAGGAAGACACCCGCCATGAGCGTAGCGATGGTCAGCCCCTCAAAGCCGTACTGCTGGATGATGCCATAAATAATAATAATGAACGCGCCCGTAGGTCCACCGATCTGAACCTTCGAGCCTCCGAAAACGGAGATGATGAGACCGGCGACGATGGCGGTGATGATGCCCTTCTCGGGTGTCACGCCAGAGGCAATACCGAAGGCGATGGCCAACGGCAGGGCGACGATGCCCACGATGATGCCTGCCAGCAGGTCGGTCGTCAGTTGCTGGCGGTTGTAATGCTTAAATACCGAAAACAATTTCGGCTGAAATGTTAATGAACTTGTCATATTCGTCTTGTTATCTCTGAAAACAGGCTGCAAAATTACTAAATAAGTGTAAAAATTACTATTATATGCATCAACTTATTCAAAAAAGACGTAATTTTGTTGCCGAAAATCAAGCGAGAGACTGTTTACAGTTTATAGTTTATAGTTTAATTTAAAAAAGAAAGCATTATGAAAAAGGTTTTATTCGCTGTGATGGCTATGATTGCCATTGGTTTCGCATCGTGTGGTAACAAGCAGGCTGCTCCTGCCGAGGGTGCTGCCTTCGACGTGGAGGCTGCTGTCAGTGAGATCACTTCTCAGTTGTCTGAGCAGATCGAGGCTCAGGATGCCGGCAAGTTCTCTGAGGTGCTCGCCACCGTTCAGGAGAAGATCAAGGAGATTATCGGCAACAACCCCGAGGCAGCCAAGGAGTATGTGACCAAGGTTCAGGACTTCCTGAAGGAGAACGCCGAGAAGATCAAGGCTTTTGTCGGTGATAACGAGACGATCAACAGTGCCATCAACGCCCTGACCGCCGCTCCCGCCGATGCTATCGTCAGTGGTCTGTCGTCAGCCGTAGGTGCTGCCGGTGATGCTGTCGAGAGTGCAGGTGAAGCCATCGAGGGTGCTGCTGAGGACGCTGCCGATGCTGCTGCCGAGAAGGCCGAGGAAGTGAAGGACGCTGCCAAGGAACAGGCCGGCGAGGCTGTCGATGCTGCTGCCGACAAGGCTAAGGAGGCCATGGGACTTTAATGTCATTGAACATTGATCATTGAACATTCATCATTAATGAATAAAATTCTCAATACGACACTGGCAGCTATACTTTTCTGTACGGCTGCCAGTGCTGATAACTCGACTAAGACTTACACTGTGACCGTCGCCTACGACGGCACGAAGGCAGTTGTCAGCATCCCTGAAGCCATTACGGACTATGTGAGTTGTCCCAGTGGCGAGTCATCGCATGTCAAACTGCTCCAGACATCTACCACCGAGAAGAATCCCGGTGAGATCATCTATTCGTTGAGCGGCCAGAGCGACAATGGGGAGTTCTACCTCACTGGCGAATATAAGGCTACACTCCAGCTCAACGGACTGACGCTGGCAAACCCCGACAGTTCAGCCGTACACATCAAGGACGGCAAGCGCATCAAGGTGAGCATGGCAGCCAACACGGTGAACACCTTGAGCGACGGTGTAGCAGACAGCACATCGAAAGGCTGTTTCCATTGTAAGGGTCATACGGAGTTTGCAGGCAAGGGCACACTGAACGTAAGCAGCAGTTTCAGCCACGCCATCTACAGTAAGGAGTACGTGGAAGTAAAGAACTGCACGCTGAACATCACCAGTGCTAAGAAAGACGGTATCCACTGTCAGGAGTATTTCCTTTTGAGCAGTGGTGTGCTGACCATCAAAGGTGTGGAGGACGATGCCATCCAGGTGGAACTGAAAGACTCCGTCTCGACTGGTCAGACGAAAGACCACGAGGACGAGGACAGCGGTAACTTCTATATGAATGGCGGTACGCTGACCATCAGCGAAATCGGCGGCTACTGTATCAAGGCCGACGGTAGCATCACCTTCTCCAGCGGCACAAGGAATTTCGACACGAACAATATCAAGGATTATGCCACGACCGCTATCCACGGAGTCGTCAATAGTCATTCCGACAATCGTCTATACTATTACGATCTGAACGGTCGCCGTATGCCGAACGATGCAGTATTGCCCCGTGGCATCTATATCGTGAAGGAAGGTGACAAGGCCAGAAAGATCGTGGTGAAGTAAGAAGTGAAAAGTATGAAAAAATATATTCTAAGCATGACGTTGGCAGTTATTGCCTTGAGTAGTTGCGCAGGTAATAGTTCGAGGAGTGAGGAGAGTGGAGTGAGGAGTGAGAATACTCCTACCACAGACATTTCTACTGACTCCAGTCTCCAGACTACTGACTCCTCCTCAGATCTTGCTCCCGACTTCACGCTGAACGACCTCAACGGCAAGCCCCTCACCCTATCGAGCCTGCGCGGCAAATACGTCATCCTCGATTTCTGGGGATCGTGGTGCGTCTGGTGCATCAAGGGCTTTCCACAGATGAAGGAGTACTATCAGAAGTACGCTGGTAAGTTTGAGATTCTCGGCATCGACTGCAACGATCCTGAAGCGAAATGGAAGTCCGCTGTGGAGAAATACGAGTTGCCCTGGCTGCACGTTTATTGCCCACGCGACTCCAATGTGCTCGATCTGTATGAGATTCAAGGTTTCCCCACGAAGATTATCGTCGGACCTGACGGGAAGATTGTCAAAACCATCATCGGCGAGGATCCTGCTTTCTATACGTTCCTCGACAAATTGTTCAAGTAATAATAAATCCCCGCTCAGTCGAGCGAGGATTTATTTTAGAACTTAAACTTATATCCTAAGCCTATCATGTGGCGGTTAGGCTCCAGGTCGTCTTCATCATCACGCACCGACTGGTAGCGATAGAAGAGACCGAGGCTGTGCTGCTTGGCCACCTTCCAGTCGGCACCCACCTGAAAACGGGTCTTTTGCAGACTCATGGCATTGAAGAACTCCACACTGGCGTAGGGTGTCACAGCGAGTCCTTTCTTGTCGTACTCCACCTGCAGACGGCTACGGAGCACATGAGCTTTCTTGCTGCTGTAGGTCTTCGGCTTGCCGTCGTAGGCCTGGTCTAGATAACTCCAACGCTCATCGACGGTATACTCAGGGCGGTAGGTGTATTGCCAGCGTTCACGCAGAGAGAAGCGGAAATCGCCAAAGAGCTTCTTGTCGAAGGTAGCTGAGACGCTGAAACGATGGCGCGTAGCCCAGTACTTGGCACATTTCTTGGGATCACCGGCATCGGCATCACCGTCGAGCACCTCATCGTCGGTTGCATCGAAATAGGATATTCTCTCGTTGTTATCATAGAGGAGTATGTATCCGGCTGAGAGCTTCAACCATTTGGCAGCCTTATAATCGAGACTCAGGCCTGCACTCCATCGGTCGACGTGCTTGGTGTTGTCACGGGTACGAAGTTCGCCCTCGAAGCTGAGGTTCATCACCTTGGAGAGTTTCTTCTGCGCCTCAACCGTGAAATCGAGTCCGAAGTCGTCTTTCTGAGCCATCGCCGCCATCGGCAGCAACAGCATCATCGTTACTAATAACTTTTTCACCTTATTACTTATTAAAAGTCTTGAGTTGTTCTTTGGAGAGCTTGAGGTTGTCAGCCACGTCACTGTCGCTGCGCTTGCCACGGTAGCGGATCTTCACCATCGCCATATCACGGATGAAATCGACGGCTCCCACCTCCACCTGGACGATATCCAAGCCAAGACGCTGTTCGAGGTCGGCGATGAGTTCTTTCTTACGCTCCGGGGCGATGAGGTCGATCTTATCGTACTGGATGAGCTTCGAGGGAAGCACCTTCAGTCGCCACTCGAAGAACCATACGGCCACGAGGAAGATAAGGTTGGTGATGGCCAACTCGAGCATCGGCACACCTTCAGAGATGGCGTTGACTAACGAGAGGGCGATGATGACGAAGAGGTAGGTCATCTCACGGACGGGCATCGCATCCGTACGGTAACGCATGATGGAGAAGATGCCGAAGAGTCCGATACCGATACCCAACGAGGTCTTGCCCTTCATCTCCTCCAACACGAAGATCATGAAGAAGACGATGAAGAAGATGGCGATGGAGATGAGCATGAACGTGAAGTAGAAGTCACGACGCTTGCTCTTCGGATAATACAGACGGTCGATGATGATGGATACGACGACGAGGTTGATCACCAGTCGGATGAGCATCATCGAGAATGAGGTTGAAAAAAATGAATCTAACATAATAAATATTTACGATTTACTGATTTACGATTTACTGATTTACGATTTACGATTGATTACTTAATATTTTCTGGATGCTGCGCAGGCGGGGCTTGATGCGATTGCGGCGCAGACTCGAGTTGGTGAGGGCCGAGCCGATGCAGTACTTCGAGAAGCCATGTGGATGGATGCGCAGGTCGCAGAGTTTGTCCAAGATGGGAGAAGGCTGGTTGCCGTCGCGCTTGAGCTCGATGATGACGAGGTTGCCCATCGAACGCTGCTCACCTGTGGCGATGTTATTGAAGCGCAGGTGGGTATCGATGGTGAGACGCTCGGTCTTGGCCTTGTTCACCAGTGTGATGCGGTCGAAGCGGTTCTCGATCTGTTCGGTGAGACGCTCAGGGTCATAATGAAGATAGGTACGCAGGAACTCGTCGTAGTTGACGAAGTTCTCGTCCTGACGCTGGAACTGAATATCGTGCTGCGGATGAAGGGCGTCGAACTGCTCCATGGTGACACGCTTCTTCTTCGTGCGACCGTGGTTGTTCTTCGTCTTCACCTCCAGAAAACTCAGTCCGGCACTGACGTATGAACGGATACGTATCTTCTGACGACTCAGATGGCCCACCTGATGACGGTTATACATCGCACAGTCGGGCGTATCAAAGTAGAGGGTATAATATGGTGAGATACGCAGTCCGTCGGTCTCCTGCACAAAGTAGTCATCGGCAGCCATTTCCAAGAGCCGCCGGAGCACCGGCTCCGTCGTCACGAACTTGGTATCGATGCGGTTCATAAGCCGGATGTCCTTCATCTGGTCCAAGGTGATGGGCTCAAAATGGTTTAAAATCTCAGTCATACTTGTTGTTTTGTCGGTGCAAAGTTAAGGTGTTATCCTGTGTCTGCAAAATCTTTTCAGCGAACGGTGCGTTTTGTTCAACGAAGATCCAATTCGATGGGGCAATGGTCGCTGCCGAGGATGTCGCTGTGGATCTTGGCATCGTCGAGACGTTCACGCAGGCGGTCGGAGATGACGAAGTAGTCGATGCGCCAGCCCACGTTCTTCTGACGGGCCTGGAAGCGGTACGACCACCAGGAGTATTTCACCTCCTCGGGGTATTTATAACGGAAGGAGTCCGTAAAACCGCAGGCCAGCAGATCGCTGAACTTTTCACGCTCCTCATCCGTAAAGCCGGCATTCATATGGTTCGTCTTGGGATTCTTAAGGTCTATCTCCTCGTGGGCCACGTTCAGGTCGCCACAGAGGATGACGGGTTTCTGCTGGTCGAGGCGCTTGAGATACTTGCGGAAGGCATCCTCCCACGACATACGGTACTCCAGACGCTTCAGACCGTCCTGCGAGTTCGGCGTATAACAGCAAACGAGGAAGAAGTCAGCCATCTCAAGGGTGACGACGCGTCCCTCGTGGTCGTGCAGGTCGATGCCGATGCCATAAGTCACGTTGAGGGGTTGATGACGCGTGAAGATGGCAGTACCTGAGTAACCTTTCTTCTCGGCATAGTTCCAATAACTCTCGTAACCCTCGAACTGCAGGTCGAGTTGTCCAGCCTGCATCTTCGTTTCCTGCAGACAGAAGAAATCGGCATCCAACTGACGGAACACCTCACTGAAGCCCTTGCCCTCACAGGCACGCAGACCGTTCACATTCCAACTAACAAACTTCATCGTTAATCTAATTTTGTCTGCAAAGGTACAAAAAAAGCCACAGATTCCACAGATTATAAAGATTATTTATGTTTTTTCTTCGGAATCCGCGTTTTTTTTGTATCTTTGCACCAGGAAACTAATATATATTATTATGATGTTCGGACATATACGTTTTAATCGGGTGATGGTTCTTGCCGCCACCATAGCCGTCGTGTTGGCTTTCGGCGGTTGTGGGAAGCAACAGACACAGCAGGAGTATCAGTCGCATGGTGCAAAGCATGTGAAGGGGACCGAGATGGAATCGTTTCTCGATTTTCTGGATTCCCATGCCGACTCGCTGGTGCTGAAGGCTTACAGAGAGACGAATCCCAAACGGGTACTGGCGGTTATCGACAGTTTGTCTGCAGCAGGGGAACTGAACGAGCTCAGGACAGAAGGCTATCGTGCCATTATCTATAAGGAAATGAATGACGCGAAGAACGCGATCGCCAGTCTGCGTCGCGCCATAGAAGTCAAAAAGCCTTCCGGCAAAGACTATTTCCTGATGGTTTATCTGAAGACCCTCTACGCTGAGCTGCAACAGATGCAGGGTAACAGCGAGGGCGCTCTGCGCACAGCCCTTCCACTGGTAGAGGAGATGCAAAAAGCCGGGTATGAAGACAATGAGGTCTGCCATAGGCTTTATTCGGTCTTAGGCGAGTTGCAGCTGAACCTGGATCATCCTGACGAGGCTGCGAAGTACTTTGAGCAGCTGTACGGCATCATCAAGAAAAGCATCCGCAACGATTCTACGGGTAATCATCTGATGGAAGCCGTAGAGACCCTGAACAGTGTCACCTCGACCTACCTCGTCGTGCGCCAGTGGGATGAGGCTGAACTGTGGCTGAACCGTCTGGACTCTGTCTTCACCCTTTACAAGGCCACGCCCTATGCCACTGACTATCCGTCTTATTTAGACCTGTACCGTGCCTATGTCGATATGTCGCACGCCATGATTGCAGAACAGCGCGGGAAGAAGGATGAGGCTCAGAAATACTACAATGACTTCCTGACCACCGATTTATCGAAGACCGACGAAGGACGGCTGATCGGTTGCAACTACCTGATGCCCAGTCAGCGGTATGCCGAGGCGGCAGACAACTTCAGCGTGACAGACCAGTATCTGCACGCCTACGAATATGAGCCTAACCTGCAGGTGATCGGCAACGTACTGATGCCCAAGCTGCGCGCCAACTATTATGCAGGCCGGAAGGATTCTGCGCTGCGTGTGGCGATGCAGATCGCCGAGCAGTACGACACGGCCCTCGTCAGACAGAGGCGCGACGCGACGGCCGAGATGGCTACTATCTATGATGTGGAGGGCAAGGAGCGTATGATTGCAGAGCGTGAGGCCAAGATCTCCCAGCAGCGGCTCATCGGTGTGACGATATTGCTTGTGGGGCTGGTCATCTTCTTCGCCATCTATACATGGGTGCGCAGCCGGATGGCCAAGTTGAAGGCCAAACAGGAGCGTATGGAGGGAGAACTGAACGCCGCCCGTGAGATCCAGATGTCAATGGTCCCCTCCGAGTTCCCCCTGTACGAGGGACTGGACATGTATGCCACGATGACGCCCGCCAAGGAGGTGGGAGGCGACCTCTACGGCTACCAGCTTCAGGGCGACAAGCTCTACTTCTGTGTGGGCGACGTGAGCGGCAAGGGTGTGCCGGCCTCGCTCTTTATGGCGCAGGTCACGAGACTTTTCCGAACAATGGCCACCCAGAACCTGATGCCTGCAGACATCTGTTCCCGCATCAACGATGCCATGTCGGGCGAGGATAACGAAAAGTGTATGTTCGTTACCTACTTCCTCGGACTCTTAGACCTCCGTACAGGTCATCTTGACTATTGCAATGCCGGACACAACCCGCCCGTCATCGATATCGGCAACAGCCGTTGCGACTTCCTCGAGGTGAATCGCAACGTGCCTATCGGACCGATGCCAGGAATGCCGTACGAGGGCGGAGAGATCAGTAGCATCAAGGGCAGACCCCTGCTCATCTATACCGACGGACTGAATGAGGCAGAGAACAAAAACAAGATCCTGTTGGGTGACGATCGCCTGCTGGAGATCCTCCGTAAAACGGACTACAAGGATGCCCGTCAGCTGATTGAGTCACTGACCGCTGAGGTGGAGAAACACCGCGACGGTGCCGAACCCAATGATGACCTGACGATGATGGTCATCTGCTTGAAATAGCCACAAAATTGAAATGCATTTTATGATAAAGTTTATGTTTTTTATATTTTAATGGTTGCCTTTGCAGTTATTTGGAAAAATATGCTTATCTTTGCAGCTCATAAATAAGTTCGGTTAAAGAAATGATTACCAGACAGGTATTTCTCAAAACGGTTAGCGTCTATATCGTCGGCTATTTAGTGTTGCTGGCGACCATACTCGGGATGATGTATGCATATCCGAAGCCGGAGCTTCACATGCTGGTGAACTCCCTGCATACGAGCTTCCTGGATACATTCTTCAAATATCTTAGTGTGTTGGCAGAGTGGCCGTTGTATGTCCTGGCGCTGCTTCCCCTGCTGTGGAAGAAGTACAAGTTCCCCCTCTTCTTTGCCGTGTGTGAACTTTTGGGAGGTACTACTCTGCAGATATTGAAACACATCATCAGCCACGACCGTCCTGTCAGCGTGTTCGAGAATTATCCAGATCTGGAGTTGCCCCTGGTGCCAGGCGTGGATATGTATCATGGCAATTCCTTCCCCTCAGGACACGCCTCGACATTCTTCATGTTCTGCACCTGCTGTGTGATTCTCATGGCAATTCACTGTATCCGCGAAGGCAAACTGCGCGACCTCAAAACCAAGATCCTGTTTAACGCGACGTTGCTGTTGCTGTTGATATTTGCCGCCTTGGGGGCCTACTCACGCGTCTATATTTCCCAGCACTTCCTGTCGGATATATGCGTGGGCAGCATCATCGGCTTTACAACTCCGTTCCTGATGCTCTACTTGTTCAGGGACAGAATGCGGAGAATTAAAACAAAGAAATGAAACAATTAGTTATACTCATTGCTCTTGTCCTGGCAGTTCAGGCCAAAGCAGACAATTATCGGGACATGGAGCCCCTCACACTGGAAACGCCGGAGATGAAAGCCGAACTGGTTGACCTGCCCGAGCGGAGTTCCATATTCCTTGACATGGCAGCTCCTGCCGCCAGTCCCAAGATGGATTTTGACTTCTTCAAGTCGAAGACGAATCCGGGTGTCAAGCCCTACAAGTTCATGGACGATATGACCTTCGTCGGCATCCCTCTGTTCGTGGCAGGCTTGGCCCTCAAGGGCGACAAGGCCATGTTCCGGGTCAATGCCAAGGCTGATCAGGGAGGCAAGCGTAATACGCAACTCCTGACGGACTTCAAGACAGGTATTGACGACTACACGCAGTTCTTCGGTCCGGCGATGGTTGTCGGACTGAAACTGGGCGGCTATGAAGGGCGCAGCGACTGGCCCCGACTGCTGGCCAGCGCCGGTATGTCGTATCTCATCATGGCCGGTCTCGTCAATGGCATCAAGTACACCGCCAAGGAGATGCGTCCTGACGGCTCTACTGCCAACTCGTGGCCTTCAGGCCATACGGCCACCGCATTCGTGGGTGCCTCGCTGTTACACAAGGAGTATGGTCTGACACGTTCCCCCTGGTGGTCTGTGGCAGGCTATGGTGTGGCAACAGCCACAGGTGTGATGCGTGTTCTGAACAACCGTCACTGGATCAGCGATGTGATGTCGGGTGCCGGCATCGGTATCATGTCCACCGAGTTGGGCTACGCCCTCTGCGACCTGATGTTCAGACAGAAAGGTCTGCTGCGCAACGACATGATCCTTGAGAATGAAAAGCCTTCGTTCTTCAGCATTTCCATGGGTGTAGGCCTTGGAGGCAAGGAACTCGAATTCGAAAGTGGTGACGACAAGAGGATCATCAAGTTCCGTGCCGCCACGGTGGTGGATGCAGAAGGAGCCTACTTCTTCAATAAATACATCGGTGTCGGCGGTCGTCTGAGAATCAGGGCCCAGTCAACGAAGGACTTCGGAGATTTTACCGACTATGCAGCAGCTGAGGATTTCTTTGCCTGGGAGGGCTTGCGCGGCGCCTACCAGATGTTTCGG
>JAEEGF010972382.1_pt1 | contig 13354 bp, 12 predicted proteins | sample 9134171 | NCBI WGS metagenome assembly JAEEGF01 (sample SAMN16246542, study PRJNA631951) | gut metagenome | biome: gut microbiome; feature: rumen; material: AP-attached | host: Bos | place: Iran: Karaj | collected 2018-10
TCCGCTACCTGCGGGCGACTTGCCGGAGCGGGCCCTCCCCCGCCTGCCGAACCCGCGGGGGGCATGCCTGCCGGGCCGCGTGCCACCACGCCCGCCCTTCCGCCGCGTCAATACGAGCAGCAGGAATATTGCCACCAGGATAACTGCGAGGAGCGTAGAATTCATAGCGCTACACCGGGTCGTTTGTGAGCAACAAACGCCTTGTATTAACGAGGCGTGGTTGCGAGAGTGAGCGCATATTACATTTCACTTTTGCCTCTAGCGCGAACGGTCTTATAACTGTTTGCTGTAGTCACGCTCGCCGAAGAGAGCCGTGCCCACGCGAATCATCGTGGAGCCTTCCTCGATAGCGACCTCCAGGTCGCCCGTCATACCCATCGAAAGCTGGTCGAAGTGGGCAAACGCACCGCCTTTCGCGAGGAACTTCTGCTGGAGGGTGCGTAGGAATGCGAAGCATTCACGGCTGTCTTCGGCGACACCCGTGTTCTTGCCGATGGTCATGAGCCCGCGGAAGCGCAAGTGCGGGAAGTTTTCGCTCTTGCCGTCATCAGTCGCGGCGCCCGCTTTTTCTGCGAGCCCGTTCAGGAATGCCTCGGCCTCGTGCACGTCGAGCCCGCTCTTCGTCTCTTCTTCGCCGGCGTTCACCTGGAAGAGGATGTCAAGGATTTTGCCTGCGCCGCTCTCTCCGGGGAGTGCCGCGCAGACGCGCTCCAATTTCTCGACCGCCTCGATGCTCGCGATAGAATGGATGCAGTCGGCGACAATCGCCGCCTTCTTTAACTTGTTGCTCTGCACGGGGCCAATCACATGACAACGCACGCGGCTCCCGTCCTTCGCCATGCGCGGTGCACTGAACTTGAGTTCGGCTTCCTGCACGCGGTTCTCGCCGAAGTCAGTCGCACCCAGGCTGATTGCATTTTCCACGGCTTCTGCCGGGTGGAACTTGCTCACCCAAACAAGCTTAACCATGTCACGGCTACGGCCCGCAATCTTGCAGGCGTCCGCAATCCTTGCTTCGAGAGCATCAAGGTGAACGCGCATTTCGTCAAGAGAGAATTCCATTTTATGCCTCTATTTTCAACGCAAAAATATATAAAACGAAACAGGCCATCATCTGGCAAGAAAAACATTTCTATTCCAGGAACTTCTCTTTCTCGGACCACAATATTGCAAGTAAAGAAATCAAGAAAAACGCAAAGAAAACCGGCAATGGAATAAGTCCAAAAACCGGCAAAAATACCAACAACGCCAAAAAGAGAATAAATCCCGGCAAGAAAGGAATCAATACAATAAAGAACAACTTCCAAAAATTGATAGGCTGCTTCCAGAGTTTTCTGTAAAACAGCGTCAACGGCGCGCCCAAGGATATCGGCACAAAGGGGAGCAGGATTGCCGCGCCAAAAAAGTGCGGATTGACATCGACGGAGCTTTTATCTTCTATAGCCAAGTATTGCGCTTCAAGAATACCCCATACCACGGCAAAGATGATTACAGGCACAAGGAAAATAACCATTTCCACAATCATGCAGACAGTGACTTTCCCTTTATCTAAATCATACAATCGTTTATTCTTATCCATCGGCTATCAAAATACAAAAAAATCCCCGGAGCGCACCGGGGACAATAAATGTAACATGGACCCTATCGCGCTTCGCGCTCCAGGGTGACACTCAGGCTACTTACTTCTTCGCCTTCTTCTGCACGAACAGCACCTTGATAATTTCGTCGATATGCTTGTGCGTATAGATCTTGAGGCCCTTCTTCGCGGGTGCCGGGAGTTCGTCCACGTCCTTCTTGTTCTGGGCCGGCAGGCGAAGCGTCTTCACGCCGGCCTGGAGGGCAGCAAGTGCCTTCTCGTTAAGCCCGCCAATCGCAAGGCATGCGCCCGTAAGGCTCACCTCGCCGGTAAACGCGACGTCAGGCGGCACGGGAATCCTGGTGAACGCAGAAAGCAGGCAAAGCGTGAGGGCGATACCCGCGGAGGGGCCATCCTTCGGCACGGCGCCTTCGGGCACGTGAATATGGATGTCCGTCTTCTTGACAATCGCCGGGTCGATGCCGAAACGGTGCAGGCGTTCGCGCACCAGGCTCACCGCAATCTGGGCGGATTCCTTCATCACGTCGCCAAGCTTACCCGTCATTATAATCTGGCCCTTGCCGCTCAGGAGCATGCACTCGATGGGGAGAATCTCGCCACCAACGCTCGTCCATGCAAGGCCCGTCACAACGCCGGGGCGGCCGGGTTCGGGCAATTGGCTGTCAAGGAATCTCGGGGCACCAAGATATTCCTGCAACTGCTTCTCGGTAACGGCGGGCTTGATCTTCTTGCCCATCACGATTTCCTTGGCACGGTGGCGCACCGCACTCTCGAGGGTGCGTTCCAGTTCGCGCACGCCCGCCTCGCGGGTCCATCCGCGCATCACCTGGTTGATGATGTCCTCGTCGAAGGAAACCTGCTCGCCGAGCTTCACGCCGGTACGTTCGCAAATGCGCGGCACCAGGTACTTGGCGGCAATCTGCAACTTTTCGTGCGGGTAGTATCCGGGCAGGCGCACGATTTCGAGCCTGTCGCGCAGTGCCTCGGGGATTTCGCTTTCGCTGTTCGCCGTCGCGATAAACAGCACGCGGCTCAGGTCGAGGCCCACCTCCATGAAGTGGTCGGTAAAGTCGTGGTTCTGTTCCGGGTCCAGCACCTCGAGCATCGCGCTCGCGGGGTCGCCACGGAAGTCGCTCGCCATCTTGTCGATTTCGTCCAGGAGGATAATCGGGTTCATGCACTTGGCACGGCGCAGCGCCTGGATAAAGCGGCCCGGCATCGCTCCGATGTAGGTGCGGCGGTGGCCGCGGATTTCGGCCTCGTCACGCACGCCGCCAAGCGTAATGCGCACAAAGTTCCTCTGCATCGCGTTCGCGATCGATTCCACAAGGGTCGTCTTGCCCACGCCGGGAGGCCCGACGAGACAGAGAATCGGGGAACGGCGCTCGGTCCCGGTAAGCTTCAGGACCGCGATGTATTCCATGATGCGTTCCTTCACCTTGTCGAGCCCGAAATGCTTGGAGTCGAGCTCGCCCTTCACCTTCTTCATGTTAAGCACGGTATCGGTGTACTCGCCATAGGGCATCGCAAGGAACCAGTCGATATAGTTGCGGCTCACCGCGTATTCCGGGGACGTCGGCTGCATGAGTTTCATGCGCGCAATCTCGTCCTCGAGCTTTTCGACGATCGCCGGGCTGAACTTTTTCGCCTTGATCTTCTTCAGCAGCTGTTCCGGCTCCGAGGCGCCTTCGCCATCGCCGTCCAGTTCGTCCTGCAACTGGCGGATCTGTTCAGAGATAAACCATTCCTTCTGCTGCTGAGCCATCTTCTGGCGCACGCTCTGCTGGATGCGCACCAGCACGTTCTCGTTGTCGTCGGTCACGTCCATGAGCGCGAGGAGCTTCGCCGACATCTCGTCGAGCGAGCGAGCTTCCAAGAAACTCTGCTTTTCGGCAAGCGACACCTGCAGGAAGGGAATAATCCCGTAGTAGGCGTTCAGCTGGCTTTCCATGCCGAAGAATGCATCCACCATGCCCTCGGCAATATTGCGCTTGGTCGCATAGTCGCGGAAGCGTGTCATCACCTCGTCGAAGGAATCCGTCTTGGCATTTTCCTTCACGGGGAACTTGCGCGGGGAAACCGTCACCTGCAGGAACCCGTCCACCGTCATGATGGAGCGGAGGTCCACGATCTGCACGCCTTCCAGCACCGCCTTCACGCAGCCGTTCGGGAAAGGCGTCACGCCGTTCACGTTCGCAATCACGCCCACCGAATAAAGGTCCAGCATCGGATTCTGGATTTCTTCCACCGACACGTCCTTCTGGGCAACGAGGATAATCACGTTGTTATGGTTCTCCGCAAATTCCAGGGCGCGGAGAGAAATCTCGCGGCCCACCAGGATACGGCGGGTCGTGTGCGGAAACACCACGGCATCCCTAAGCGGGAGCAGCGGATACGTTTTCGAAAAATCAAAATTCATACGCTACAAAGATAGCATCATAAAACCGCACGATGCCGATGGTTCCTGGCTAAACAGCGACGAATGCAACATCTTGGCGCGCCTATGCGGTAAATCCGTCATACATCCGCGAGTATCTGCACGCGGCGTATGCCGCCTGATACTCAGCCTCGTGATGCGCCGCCAGGTATGCGGTCTGGAACGATATGAGGGTGTAGGCGACGGCGTGGCTCTTGTTGAACAGGAGTCCGCTTTTAGAGAAAAGAAGTTCCCACATGCGCGAAATCGTCTTCCGGTCATAACCGCGGCTATCGCTCGCCGCGAAAAATTCCGGTCATCCGGTGGATAACCTGCATCGCCTGCTCCTGATAAATTAGCAGGCCGTATGTTTCCGACAGGATATCCTCAAAATTGCGATCTTTACTGTATCTGTTCTTGCGCTTGTCCAGATAGCGGAAGAAAAACAGCCACTTGCGAATGCTGGAAGACCCGGCCTCGATGAAGAAGGGGACCTTCGAAAGTTCAATGGCAGTGAAGTTGTAGGTGGATTTGTAGGTTTTTTAATAGTGCATAGTCCAGCTGATTATTGAAAGGAATAATTACTTTCATGCAAACCTCATCCGCTAAAATATTTGTATTACCCTAGCCGTAAGTTTCCGTCAGGTATTCCGCGAAATCCTTGAGCCGCTTGCGCAGCGGCGCGGGCTTTATGACGCGTGCGACATCCGAGAACGAGACGACCCAGTTGACAAGGATCTGGTTAATCTCGGCCTTCATCTTCACGACAAACTTGCCGTCCTTCACCTTGCCGATGTTCATGGAACGGTTGTACGGGTTTTCCTCGAGATAGAGGAGCGCCCGGCTCTCGAACTCGATTTCCACGTCCTGGAGTCTCGGCTCCTGCCCGCTCATGAACGCAGCACCCGACGTCACCTGTCGCCTCAACTTGTCTACAACCTTCGGATCTTCCACGAACGTCTGCTTCGTGAGTTTTACGCCCTTGATGCGGCGGAACTTGAGCGTGTAGGTGACACCCTCGAGCTTTTCGGACTGACAACCCACATAGAGATCGTCCTTGTAGATGACAATCATCAGCGGGATGCGAACCGATGTCTTCGCCGAATCGCCGCCGTCGCGGTAGGTCACCTCGATCTTGCGGTGTTCGTGGATTGCCTGGAGAATGGTCCGGATTTTTTCACTCGCGTCTTCCTCGAAACCGGGAGGCGTACCCATGAAGAGGATTTTCGTGTTCAGTTCGCCGCCGAGCTGCCGCAGCGATTTCTGCTCGTTGGCAGGCAGGCTATTCTCGATACGTTCCAGCAGTTGCGTGATGATCTCGCTTGTCGCGGGGTAGATGTTCGCGATACGCTTCAGGAACACGAAATGCAGCATGGTGTTCTCAAAGTTCGGGAACAGGAGGCGTTCGGCGTTGTGGAGCGCGGACCGGTAGACGGCAGTGCGCCCCTCGTTTTCGCAGGCGATATAGCGGCCGGCATCCATCTCCGCAAGGAACCGCATGTCGCGCTGCACGTTGCGGCGTTCCTCGTCGGGAATGTTGAATGCGGCCATCAGGTCGCTCACGGTGAATTTCTTGTCGGGGTTCGAAATCACCTTCGCAAAGAGCTGTACCGTCCTCTCGCCGCGGGTCATATCTGCCATAAAAAGCCTCCGGGTATATCCTCCTCTAAATATAAACAAAAAGAACTATTTGTGAAAAAATAGTTCTCATATGCGACAAATATCGTCGTTTTTACAGGGGGACTACAGGCCCATCGTACGGCCTTCGCGACCGTCCTTGTAGGCAATCTCCGATTTGAGCGCCTGCAGCACGACATCGGCGGTAAGCTCGCTCGCATCGTAGAAACGGAGCGTACCGTAGGCCGCGTTGAAGTCGCCCGGAGTGAGCATGCGGAGGCTACGCGCGACATCGGGAATTTCGACTCCCGGGAAGAACGCCTGCCACAGTTTCTCGATGCCTTCGGGCTTGAGGTAGCCGAACTTCACCTTCAGCACGAAACGCCTGCGCGAGGCCGTATCGAGCGTACCGTCGAAGTTCGTCGCCGCGATGAAGATTCCCTTGAAGTTCTCCATCTGCGTGAGCATCTCGTTCACCTGCGTCACTTCCCAGTTGTGCGAGGCGCCGCTGCGGTCGCGGATAAGGCTGTCGGCCTCGTCGAGGAAGAGGATGGCCTTCTTCTCCTCGGCGTCCTTGAACATCTTGCGGATGGCCTTCTCGGTTTCGCCCACATAGCAGTTCAGCAGGTCGCTCGTCTTCTTGATGATGAGCTTGCGGCCGAGCGTGCGCGCGAGGTGTTTCGCAAATTCCGTCTTGCCGGTGCCCGGAGGCCCGTAGAGCAGCATGTTCAGGCTGTCGGGGCGGTCGCCTTCCTTCATCTCCTGCCACCTGGCATCGAACGTACTCATCACCTTCAGGATCTTCGGCATATCCGCATCGGTAGTGATGGCGTCGAGCAGGTAGCGCGGCGCACGGCTTTCCCTGTCACGGTCCGCATATTCCGTTTCGAGGTTCAGGAGTTCCGCCTGCGCCTCGGCAATGGTGCGGATGCTCTTCAGCGGGTCAATCTTGCAGCCCGCCTCCAGCAGCTTCTTGGTACCCGCAATCGCCTGCGTGATGCCGCCCGCCGTAATCTGCAGTTCCGCGGCAAACTGTTTCACCTTGTCATCGGAAATGATGGACTTCGCGCCCTGTTCGCTCACTACCGACTGCCACACCTGTTCGCGCTTCTCGGCGTCGAGACGGTCGAAACGGATGGAGTAGTCGAAGCGGCGCAGCGTGCTGTTCTCGATCCAGCGCACCGTATTCGAAATCCAGATGACGGGCACCTTGATCTGTTCCAGGAAGAAGTTCAGCGCACCCTTCTCGCAGCAGTTGAGAATTACGTCGGATTCGTCGACCAGGAGTATCGCCTTCTTGTGCTTGTACTTGGTGGCGGCATAGAGGATACTGCCCATGCGGCTGCGCACCACCGAGTTTTCCTTGTTCTCGCGGTGGGTACCCTCGGTGCTGATGTTGGTGAGCACCAGCGGACGCTTGAGTTCCTTCGCAATCGCCTTCGCGAGTTCCGTCTTGCCGGTGCCCTCGACACCGTAGAGGAACAGGTTCAGGCCGTCGCCAATCTTGTGGTGCTTGAGCATGTTGAAGGCGAGTTCCACCTTCGGATTCTTGCGGCAGAGCTTCTTGAACGGGACGCAGTCGCCCTCGTAGACCCTGAAGTAGAGGCTGTCGAGATCGTTGCCCGAATGTCCGTCCAGGAAAATCCCGATGCGCTTGGAGATGTCGAGGTCCTCGTCGAGGAGGCCCATCTGCTTGAGCGTACCCTTGTTCGAGACCAGGTTCTCGAAATCGATATCGGGATAGAGCTGCGGGAAAATATCCGGAAGCGCGGCGCCGCGGAACCTGCGGGAACCGACCATGTCGAGGAGCGAACTGCACTGTTCCTTGTTGAAGAAAATCCATGAGAACATGAGGATTTCCATCTCGTCATCGGTCAGGTTGAACGACTTCTGCACGATGTTGAGGCGCCGGAAATAGCCGTCATTGACGTCCTCGTTTTCTTGGAGGAACGTTTCAAGCTCGCGGATGGCGCTCCCGTAAAAAACCTTCTGCGAGGAAGAGTCGAAAATGCCTTCGCCGCACAGGTAGTTGCGCACGAAATCGCTGATTTCCTTGATGGAGCACGACCTGTCGATAACGTCGTTGAAGCGCACCACCGCCATTTGGCGACGCTGGTAGGCAACGCTCATCTCCTCGTTGTCCTCGTCGCAGCGGAGCCTCTTTCCGGGATAGCTGGCATTCGATTCCCTAACGAAACGTTTCTTGCTGGATGCCGGAATGCAATCTTCCTCGGCATTGAGCACCTCGAAATGGTCCGAAAGGGCCCTGAGCACGCGCGAGGCGCGCTCTTTCGGCAAAATCGAGATGCAGTCGTCCGCATCGGGGTAGCTCTTGGAAATTCGCATCATGCGGATCCAGTACTCGTAGCTCTTGAGCGTCACGAAATCCTGCGTGATCTTCTTGCCGGAACGCCCGGAACGCAGCGAGCCCAGCACACCCTTAAAATAATTCTTTTTCATACAATCCTCATCTATATATCGTCGCGAAAGTCAAAAACGTAAAGTCCCCCGCGACTTTTTTTAACACTTTTAATATAGATTGAGAATGCGACAACTAATGACGCATAGCTTGAACTCGCCGAAATGGAATGTTTGCCCCAACGCAATTCGTTTGACGAATATCGAATCGAAAGTACGTATAAAGGGCGCTCTCCGCACAAGCAAGAAATCAGGCACATCTATCCTGTAACGACGAGAGAATGAAATTAGCTGGATTACGACAGACTATAACTTGCTTTTATTTTCGCGGAAAAACATCAAATAAGATGTCCCGAGGGCATCGGCTAATTTCTTTGACATGAGCATAGAAATGGGTCTGGCGCCACGCTCAAGCGAATTATAATTCTGTTTTGCGAGACCAACCTTTTTGGTTACATCTTCAAAAACAGCCTCGTCTCCTTCTACATGGAAAATGCCAAAACATTCGCGGATATACCTGAGGACATCGAACATCGTATTTTCACCCATCATTTCAAGTCCAGGACAGGGCGGAGGGCTGCGCCCCAATAGTACACGGCACGCATAAAGCTCCCCAGCCGCTTCGGAGCGCTCGCGTTTATGGGGAAATATCCCTTCTCGTTCAGGGCTTCTACGCTGTAGTATTTATCCTTGTCGTAGCAGAGAACCTCGTCGCGGAGGCTTTCCGCAATCGAAGGTAAGCATTCCTCCGGCGACATCTGGAATTTTACGGCGTGCATGCGCTCCGCGACTGTTTGCATATTGTGCTCGAAGGTCGCCGATTCATGCGCATTGAATACAACATAACGGCAGTCCCCCGCAATCTTCTTTACGGCGTACCCCAGATGGTTCATGCAGAGTTCAAAACGGGTAAGGTTGAACATGGGGGTAAGCTTCTTTTCCGATTCCGGCAACTCCACCAACGCGAACTGCTGTACCCTGAGCCACTCAAGAGCCGCCTCGTAGGTTTCGTTTTTTCCGAGGCCATTATGCATATAGTACGCACGCTTCCGGAATTCCAAAAATTCATCCACGTTCTCTTCAGAAAGCATCTTCCGCGTTTTTTCGTCCAACCCATCCACAAGCGCATCGATCTGGGCAATGGCATCGAATACCGCCGACGGTTCTTGAAGCGGAAGGCTCGAATTCACCTGGACTAGATAGTAATAGCCGGTGTCATCCGTCGCCTTGGAGTATTGCGAGAATTCAGGTGCACGGGCGCCCGCACGTTCCATGAAGATGTAACCGTCCACCTCCAATCTCGCTGCCAACGCCTTGGCGATTTCCGCCGACGCGACAACACAAACAAGGCAATCGCCGTGTTCACCTTCGACAAGCCTGCAAGGGAAGAAGGCTTCCTGCATTTCAATCTCTTGCGGGAACTTTCCCTTCTTGACGGTAAATATCGCCATGTTCAACCCGTTGCTTGAAACAGGCGCACCGCCCGCCTGGCCATAGTCTGGCAAGGTCATCTTGCGCGATTCGCAGAGCAGGCGCGTCATAGCATCCAGCTCACGGTGCATCTCCCTCCGGTCCCTGCGTTTCCCGGCCCCCTGCAACTGGTCGATTGCGAAGTGCAGCTTGCGGATATTCCACGGTTTGATTTTGCATTGTTCCATTTTTATTCTCCTTTTCCCATTTCGCCAATGATGCGTTTCGCTATTTGCGCAGCAAGCCCTTTGGTCATTGAATTGTGATTTTCGAAAACATCCAGCTTTGCCAATACGGATTCATCATCGTTTCCATGGCGCGCACCATCAGCGGCCTCGTGGATATCAATTTCTCGGCAAAAGAACTTGCCCAACCGAGTCACCGCCTCTTCAAAATCAGGCTCATTGTTCAGGTTTACGGCAACGATTTTTTCATCATCCTGCCAGATGCCATACCGCAAAAACAACAGCGTAGCGCGCAGGTCACTATTCCACTCCGTGCAATACATTTTCGGAACAAAACCGATTCTCCTGAATTCGTTGGATTGTACGTAATCCCTGATTTCATGGTACACGCCATCGACATTGCTCACGATTTTGCAGTTCTTCGAGAAGCAGGCGTGTTCATACTTTGTAAACGAAGTACGGTCCAACAGTTGTTTTTCGCAGGAGCACCCAGCAGATTGTGCCGCGCGGTTTTTGTACAAGAAAAATTTTCCTTTGTTCAAGTCGTAGACCAGGGCCATCTTGTGGCGGTTTTCGCTGCACAGGATTCTCACGACCTCGTACAATTCCTTCGAAGATAATCCGCACACGCGAAGCGCAGTTGATGTCGCATCAAACTTTTCCCCACTTTCGCGATCAATATAACTCCCGGTAAAGAAGGAATTCTTGCCATGTCGATCGGTCACTTCAAAATCCAAGGTCACGTGAGCGTGGCCGCACCTGAGCCTCTGCCAAAGGGACCTCCTGTCAAGCATCTTCCTGTTCGCCTGGACCACAAGCTCGAAAAGCCTCTGTTCCGAAAGCGATATCAGTGGAACTTGAGAAATCTCCGCCGGAAACAACATGAACCCTCCGCGAAGCCCCTTCCTGTAATCTTCGAAGGGCATGCCGTCGGTATTGAACTTTTTCTCATTCTCGGCGCAAGCATGCATATACATGCCATCGGAATAGCAGACCCCGTCGCGAAAGGGTGTCCCATCCGGATGGAAATAACGAATTTCCTCCATTATCCCTTGCGGCGACGTCAAGTCGATATCAAGTCTCGCCATAAAAGACCTCCTGTCAAAGGCATTGAGTTTGCGCAGCAAGGCCGCCTTGCCCTCTGCATTATATTATCGCTAATTTATGCATAAATGTAAATATACGCATAAATCTAAAAGCAATATACAAACCCCATGCGACAAATACTGTCTTGATTTTGTCGTTTTTAGGTAAATTTTAGGGAATTTTCGCCTTTTACATGGCTATTTACGGCAAAAATTCGCCCAAGTATTTATCTTTCAGCACGTCGTCGTGCGAGTCGATAATCCGCTTGAGTTCGGGAATTACGGATTCCACGGAACTCCCGTTCTTCAACGATTCGCCGACAGCAAGCAACGCCTCGTCGCGGGTCGTTTTGTAGAGCAGGTCAATGAGTTCCTGGGCGCTGGAGACATCGAGCGCGAGGTCGTCGGAATGGATTTCGGGACCGCACGTCTCGAAATACCCAAAAAGAGATTCTGCCGAACAGCCCGGGCTCTCATCGCGCTCCCACATGGTAAAGACTCGGCAAACCTCCCTGCCGTCAGGACGCACGCCCATGAACTCACGCTTCCAATACGCAACGTCCAGCTCCATCTCGTTTCCGCAATGTGGACAGGTTCCCTCGCAAGCAAAACTTGACTTCACCTTATAGAAGTTCAAGCGTTCATCGCCAGCAACTTCACTGAAACGCCCATCAACAACGCAAGCCTCCCCGCATTCGGAACATGTAACATCCACGTCTTGCAGGCAGATTGTGGGAAAGTTCTTGTCTATTTCCATAGAGATTCCTTTACTGTACTTTTATGGTTACGATATATATTTTTCCCTAGAACGGGAGATCGTCTGCAGATTCCTTCTTCGCCTGCTTGAGCCCGCGTCGGAGCGCCGCGGCGTACTTTTTCTGGACAGGGAACGAGGGCGGGAGCAAATCTACGGCATTACAGTATACGGTATGGTATTTATCAAATTCTTCATCGAGAACGTTGTACGTAACCACGAAATAGGCATTATCTGATTTCTCAAAACTCAGGACAATGCCAAGTTCGGAATGCTCGTCATAGGGAATCTCGACGAAATCGCCTTCCTTGAAAACCGGGTTCTTGCCACTGACCGCACGCCAAGGCGAACCGTCTTTTAGGTAGCGCCGAACTTTGCAGTCAAAAATATTGACAAGATGGTTCTGCGGCATTTCCTTCACGACGAATCCATAAGTTTCGACAAGCATTTCTTCGGCCATCTCCTTGATGCACTTTTCGGCATCACGCAATGTCTCGAAATACCCGACTCCTCTTTTCCAGGTAAGAAAACACGGGCCTGCGCACTGGCAGTACCTTTCCTTATGGAGCTGGTATGCGGGCCTTTCACAGGGTGCGAACTCGTAAACCTCTAGGATGAAAATACTCTTTGTCTGTTCTGCTTGTTTTTTCATGGTGACTCCTTCACGTTTTCCGTCCCCTTGATCCAGCGGGTACCCGGGCCGTAATTGACGATGTTTACGGCGAAGGGTGTCTGTTCCAGCAGTTGCTCGATCTGCTTGACCACATTCAGGATTTCGGGAATCTTCTCCGCGAAATTATTTTTGTTCAGGGTGATTTCTATCATCTTGTGCTTTTTGGTCTTGACGCGAAGAAGGTAGCTCTCCGGAATTCCACCACGCCCCCATCCCTTGTACACACTCTCCAGAATCCACTCATAACCCGACTGCGACATAATCTGCGGCACAATGGTCTCGATACTCTGGGACGCCATTTCGGCAAGCTTATGCTGCTTTATCTCCTCAGTCCTCTTCTCCTCTGCAATCGCCTCGGCTCCCTTCTCGTATTCCGGATACTTATCGAGAAAGGCGCGTATGTCTTCGAGCGAGGCAAGGATGTCTACGTCCCGGATTTCTTCCGACATCATGTGCACATGATCGCCCTTGAGCAAGCCAATCTTGCTTTGAAAAAAAACATGCCCTATTCCCGTCACAAAATTGACGGAAAGTGCAATGCACATTTTCGAGCGGTCCCTCCATGCCTTGGGCCTGAACTCAATTCCAACACACGAGTCCTTGAGGCGCCTGGTCACATCGTTATAATAACCCTTGACACCATTCGCAAAGACGGTCATCTTAAAGGCCGCCATCTTGTAATCCCTGCAGTACGGGTCTCTCCCGTTTTCGTGCGACTTGCCGAGCCCCATGGTAAGCCCGCGCCAGTACTCGTCCATCAGGAGGTGGTACGAGGTTTCTAGAAGCTTCTTCTTGTCCATCATTCACTCCTCGGAATAAAGGTGACACGGTTGCGTTTCATCTTGCGGATCCACTCGGCATTCTCCGCGTAGCACTGCTTGCTGCAAATGACCCACAGCACATCGATGGGGCGCTTGGTGTTGAATACCGGGGGCGGGGCGTAACCGTCGGTAAAGTAGATGAGCCCGTCGTATTCGGGGTGTTCGCAGTAATAATCGGCAGCGGGCTGGAAACTCGTACCGCCGCGGCCCATAATCTTCACGGTCTTGCGCGCCTTCTTGAGCGGCTCAATTTCGCCCTGAATTTGGGCGTCGAACTGCAATACGTCCAGTTTCTCGACTCCGTATTTGAAAAGGCGG
>JAEEGF011556572.1_pt1 | contig 13354 bp, 17 predicted proteins | sample 9134171 | NCBI WGS metagenome assembly JAEEGF01 (sample SAMN16246542, study PRJNA631951) | gut metagenome | biome: gut microbiome; feature: rumen; material: AP-attached | host: Bos | place: Iran: Karaj | collected 2018-10
GGTAGAGTGGTCGATTACAGTAGTCTTGAAAACTACCGTACCGAGAGGTACCGGGGGTTCGAATCCCTCTCTCTCCGCCAAGAATTTGAGAAACCTGCTGATTTTCAGCGGGTTTCTTTCTTTTTACAAAAACTGCTCCCCCTTACTGCTCCCCCTGTTACTTTTAAGATTATTTAAGTGTAGATTGTGCTTAAATGGTCAAAAATCCCTTTGTTATAGCGTTTTTGGATGGTATTCGACATCTTATATTCCAGAGGCCAGGAAAACCTTAATAGTAGATAGAACAATAGATTTAGCCACTAATCAGCTCTCATAGAGATAGAGCAAAATGTATGAAGATTAGAGATGGCTAAATATACATTAGCGGTTAATAGGCATAAAGGCGAGGAGTCTTTATAAACCGTTGGCCTTACCGATGACCCAACACTCGACGAGAAAGCTAAAGTCTTTCAAAATTGAATGTTGGCGAGGTTAAATCATATAAAAGACTGGAAATTATCTAAAAAAGGTAGTTTCTGGTCTTTTTTTTTGTGCCGTAATTTTCAAAACCTCAACGCCTTATATAGAGAAAGAGAATATTTAACAATTTTATTAACAATCAAAATCAATAAACAACAATGAAGAAAGAAATTTTAGTAAAAGCCCTTAGAGGCATCCGTTACGCTGGGGAGATAATCGTTCTTGCTGATATGGCAATTCACATCTGCAAGTTTACGAAAGAACACATCATTCCTCGGCTCTGTAAAAACAAAAAAGAAGTAGCCGACGTGCCAGTTGTAGATGAAAGCGAGCGATCTGAATGAAGCAATAATAATCGCCGCTGAGACAATCCTGGCATTATGTCGAGCAATTAAGAAGGGGGTGGCCTTGGCAGAAAAAATCAAGAAAGCCAGACCACCCTAAGTAATTAACATTTTATCAAATCTATAAAACAATTATGACAAAGAAAACGAAACAAACCGAAACGATGACCATTGAACCCATTGAGGGTACTGTGTCATCCCCCCTTGTCATCCCTGTTGATGACGTAGAGGAAGCTGTGGTTATGGACGAAGAAATCGATCCGAACAACCACCCGAATTTCATTGAGAGCAACACCCAAGGCATCACTTTGGAAGAACTCTCTGAAAAATGTATTGTGCCGACCTTCGCAGACAACACACTTACCGTAAGCCATCAGAGCTTCATTGAAAGTGTTGTGGAGGCTGGTAGAAAAGTGTTTGGGGAACTAACCCCTGTAGAGATTAGGGTATCACACCAGATTAACGGTCGTGTACCGTCAGCTCTGCATAAGAAAGCAAGCGATTGTAACGAGAATGAATTAACAGTCTATTATCAGCGTATGGCGTTTGTATGCCACGTTGCAGCACTGTCTCGTTCCATCAATGACCAAACGGTACATCTGTGTATCGGAGGAGTTAGAGCTTATAATGAGGACAAATTATACGGCAAAAAAAGCCCGATGAAATTTAAGATTTTCGTGGGCTGGCAGGTAAGAGTTTGTTCAAACCTAATGTTGACTTGTGACGGCAACAGTGGAACTATAGAGTGTATGAGTGAGGCAGACATCTTCCAAAGAGCCTCTGAACTCTTTTCCAGTTTTGAGCCTAACAAAGAAAACGCCCTTCACCTCTTGGAGAACCTTCAGACAACGGTACTCACAGAGGAACAATTCTGTAAGATTGTTGGCAGACTGAGACTATATCAGTTCTTGCCCGCAGCAGAACAGAAACAATTACCATCGTTCGACATTGGCGATCAGGCCGTGAACGCTATGGTTAAAGGATATGTCAACAACCCCAATTTCGGCAAGAAAGAGGGTCAAGACATCACCTGTTGGAATCTATTGCAACTTGCTACGGAAGCGGTAAAATCTGCTTACATAGACAGATTTGTTTCCAGAAACAATGCTTGTGTAGATTTTTCCTGTGGAATCCAGAAAGCCCTTAACGGTGAAGATACTGAGGGCTATAGCTGGTTCCTGTCATAAAGGAACATAGAACAGCGAGGCACAACAACCTCAAATGTTCGCTGAGGAAGCGAATTGCTACTGTAAAAAGGTGGCAGTTCGCTTTCATTCTTTTTTGCAAACAACCAATTTAATAACAATTTTAATTTTCAGCATTATGTGTAAAATTCAAATTCCAGAGGGTGCTACCCTCGACGAAAAGAGAAGTCTGTGCTTTCAGGCTCTCTATGACATGAACCTTGGCGACAAGGTAGAGAAGAAAGACAACTTATCTTATCTATCGTGGTCTAACGCATGGAAAGCCTTTAAGGAGGTTTATCCATCTGCAACGTTCCGTGTCATCTGCGACCCTGACACGAAGCTCCCTTATTTCGTTGATCCAAATGTAGGCATCATCGTATTTACAGAAGTGACAGCCGACGATTTGACACAATCCATGTTTTTGCCTGTTATGAACAGCAGCAATCGGGCAATGAGACTTGAACCCTATACCTATCAGGTGTACGACAAGCAGAATCGCCGCTATATCGACAAGACTTGTGAGGCCGCAACAATGTTTGACATCAACCGTGCCATACAAAGAGCCTTAACCAAGAATCTTGCTCTTTTCGGCCTTGGTCTGAAATTATACCAGGGCGAGGACATACCTTGTGAAAATTCTGATAACGCTGCCGACAATGCAGCCGACCAGAAGAAAACTACTGTACGTCGGGCTAAGACAATCCCTGCACCAACACCGCAGCCAACTCAGCCCGTAGATCGCTTTGCTCCTATCAAGAACGCCATCAACAGCGTAGCCGATACGGATGCACTTCTTGACCTATACCTACAGCACCAGCCAGAAGTAGAAGGTAATCCTGAGATCAAAAAGCTCTTTACTGAGCGTAAACTTCAACTTAAACAAGCAGCGTAATATATGGCAACAACTAAAAGAATTGAGTTGAAAGAGAGCAACGTCATATTTGATGAAGAAGCCCATACTTATCAGCTCAATGGACGTTTCCTGTCTGGCATCACAAGTTTGTTAGACAGGCAATTTGGGTACTCTTATGATAGTGTACCGAAAGATGTGCTTGAAGAAGCTCGAATTTATGGAACTATGTTGCATAAAGAGCTTGAAGCCTTTGATTCCCTTTGGGAAAACTCAGGGTCACAAGAATTAGCGGACTACATTGATATATGTAAAAAATTTGGCCTGAAACATTCTGCCTCTGAATACCTAATTTCAGATGGTGAGAACTATGCAAGCATGATTGATAAGGTGTATCGTGTCTCAGATGATACATTTTCTATCTGTGATGTTAAAAGTTATGGGGTAATGACTCCAGAAAAGCAAAATAAGGCTCGTTGGCAATTATCCGTCTATGCCTATTTGTTTGAGCTACAGAACAAGAAGGCAAAAGTTGACCGATTGTTTATTATCCATCTTCGTAACAAACCAAAGAAGGACGGAACATTCGACCACATCAACGACATTATCTTTGTTGATCGTATTCCGAGTGAGATTTGTAAGGATCTGCTCGATACCGACCTCAGAGGGGAACAGTTCAAAAACCCCTTTGAAATTCCAGATGATATTAGCTCACAGGAGGCAGAAATCCGTGAGTTGATGGAAACAAAAACATCTGTTGAGGAAAGACTGGCAACCATCAAAGCCAATATCCTTAGCAAAATGGAATCTCTCGACATTCGGACTTGGGCGACAAATACAATGCGCCTGACCCGAAAATTGCCATCGACAAGGGCATCATTCAATAGCTCTTTGTTCAAGGCGGATCATCCTGATATGGACTTTAGTCGCTATGAGAAGCTTTCTCAGGTGGCTGGCAGTCTTGTTATAACAGTGTAGGCAGTACCATCTGCAAACACTATCCTACCGAGGAGGGGGAGCCGTATATAAAGCGGTTTCTCCTCTTTTTTATTATAACGCACACTTATGGAAAGAAGAAATTATCACATCAGAAAGACAATCGACATTGTGGTATCAGCCCCTTGGGATGAACTGCAAGACGATACGGAGCGTTGGGCAACTAACAATATTATACCCGACTGCATCATCAAGAATGAAAGCGATCTCCACAAGATAAGTGATGTCCGATTGGTTAACAACGACAATGACCAGGACAGCTTTGTAGTGGTTTCCTGGCCAGAGAGCCAGACACTCTGTGAATATGAAAACTACACTGACTACTGCACCTTTATCATGGGTGATGACCTGCCATGCTGTAGTTATCTTGTAAATAAGGAATGGTACTCACGCCTTTGCAATGGCGAATTGAGACGGATTGAAGAACTTTATGAAGAAGCCGTATGAAAACAATAATAGCCAAAGCTTACTTTGGAGTATGGAATATGTTCATTAACCATCCCGATTTCTTTTTTGTGGTACTTTAAAAACGATAGAACAATGAATATCAACGAGTTTATTTTCAGTAGGACTCAGCCTCAGAAGAAAATTGATACTATCAATGCTCTTACCAAGGAGGAGTTGTTATCCGTCCGTGAAGCAACGGTTAAGCGTATCATCAAAGAAACTGGCCGTCGGATGGGCAAAACCAGAGACAAGGAACTGCGTATTAGTTATGAAAGACGTAATGGCAACGCATGGGACTCTACTATCGAGTGTGTGGATCTTATAAAGAGTAAGCTATACATTGACCTGTACGTTCAATTTTCCAATACAGATACAACCCATTGCGAGGACTATGACGAGTTCTTCGCGCATGGAAACTATCGAGGTGAGATACACAGAAGCGACCGCTACGGCAACCCTCGCACATGGTATTTTATCTATGACATGGAGGCTAAGGCAAACGTAATGAAGTCTATCCTCCTGGAGTATGTCTACACCAAATATGCAGCTAAACTCACACAACAAGTAGCATGAAACAGGTGAAGATTGGCGACAAGGTGCTTTATGTACCCTACAATGGCTCTCAAAAGACTGCTATCGTGATGAATATCGAGATTTGCAGGATAGGTGAAAAGTACGGCAACAGTGTAGGTAGTTGTGATATAGACCAGCATAGCAATGGCACAATAACACTCAGCAACCATCACTGGTGCTACTTTGATCAGGTAAAACAAGTAATAACTAAATAAGAAATGGCGAAAACAAAAAAAATGACCCTCAAATACTGGGATAGTCTCAGCGAGGGTAGCAAACGGCGAGCATTGACATACTGTTTTCCTTTGCATAAGGCAACAGTTGATATGCTTATGAACGACAAGCCCAACCCGAAAGATGATGCTTGGTGGGGCTTGGTATGGCGAAAGGTGCGAATCCCCGAAGCTGATGCTAATGGGTACAGGCACTATAAGACTGTGGTAAATAATACTTATATCCCATAGATTCAATGGAAATAATTAATATCAACAACGAAGAAACGGCACAATACATTTGGAACAATGCCTTGCAGCGTTCATGTAAGCCGTTTTCGTGGGGCTTGGACTTTAGCAGCATAACGACTATCGAAGGTGGTACAACCTTCCGAGTGAAAGGTGCATTAGTTAAAATCCAACTGGAAAAGATGGGGCTGTTTACGGTCATCATCATTCCCGATGACAAGCAGAAAAATCAAATTGTATGCGAAGGGCTAATATTAGGTAGCCTTGTTTCTGCAATAGATGAAGCTGTGATGTATGGCACAATATCAGAAGTACCGCAATATAGGATAATACCACCTATGGCAGAACGTGTAGCCGTATAAAACTCTCATTATGTGGGAGTGGAGAATTTGTTAAGACTCGAATTTTGACATATCCTTCACTCCCAATTTTTATATCATCAAAAATGTGTTCAATCCGTTTTGTGTTCAAATAATAGCGCATGTCCTATCTTGAACACAGATTTTTGTATTCACAATATTCAAAGAATTAAATGAATGAAACAGCTGTGATTTATGCGAGAGTGTCCTCAGTCGGTGACAGGCAGGACACAAGCCGACAGATAAGAGATTTGGAAATCTTAGCGAAAGAAAAATCTCTCAAAGTCGTGAAATCCTACGAAGAACATATTTCAGGTGCAAAGAAAACTCAGGAAAGACCAATTCTGACCGAGTGCCTGCAATACTGTATCATAAATCATGTCAGCGTTCTACTTCTCTCAGAATTATCACGTCTGGGAAGGAATGTTGATGATGTACTCTCTAACGTGAAGCTCTGCAAGGAAAACCACCTCAACGTGTACTTCCAGAAAGAGCAACTATCAATTTTCAATGCGGACGGCAAAGAGCATCCCTTTTTGACCATCTTTATTGCCGTGCTGGGAACGTGTGCCGAAATGGAGCGTGAAAACATCAAATTCAGGCTCAACTCAGGTAAAGCACAGTTCATAGCCAAAGGCGGTAAGGTTGGCCGTAAGGAAGGCTACAAGAAGTCCGACGAGAAATTTCAAGAAGAATATGCTGCCGTCATCAAACAGCTAAGAAAAGGCTATCCCATCAGGATGATAGCTGTTAACTGCGGTGTCGGCATAAGTACAGTACAAAGAATAAAGAAAAAATTTATAGACAATGAAAACGACTGAAAACATCAACAACCAAGGGGGAGCCACTATAAAAACACTCAACCCTAACCCTGTAGCACAAGCTTTTATCTATTGTGGTGAACAACGTGCTAAGATAGTTCAGCTTATCAGACATGGCTTCCTGCCACACCATACGAGTGTTGGTAAGGGGTTATCTGGTAAAAAACACTGGCGACTGGAGAAGTACAGAGGCAAATTCGGACGTGGGTTCAAAATGATAACCACAAGTCCATTCTCCAGCAACTTCAATCATCTGACATACTTCACAATTGCATAAGGCTATGGCAAACTGGTGTGACACTACATACAAATGCGTAGGCGATCTGAAGGAAGTAGGAGCGCTCTACAAGGCCATTAAGGCAAATGATAAGAGAAAAACATCTCGCATCAAAAATGGCTTTGGTACTATGTGGATCGGAAACATTATCGACGCTCTCGGTGAAGATTGGGAGAAGTTAAGATGCAGAGGTGAAATTATCGACTACGAACTAGATGGCAATGTACTGACGATCTACCAAAACACTGCATGGTGTGAACAGGAGGGATTCAGAGAGTGTATTGAGAAGAAATTTCCATCCATCAAAGTCTACTACCGTGAAGAAGAACCTGGCTGTGATGTATTCTTCACTAACGATGCTAATGGCGACTATTTCCCTGAACGCTATTTTCTCGACTGCTATGATGAACCGCTGTATTTCCAAACTATCGAGGAGGCTGCAAATAGCGTATCAAGTATTGTCGGGTACGAAGTGAGCGCAACTGTACAAGCCATCGAAAAAGCATTAAATGACTATGAAGAAGAACATGAGGACGAAGATATATTCTATTCATTCCATGAATTCCAGATCAGCGAAAACTAATGGAGAGGTGTACCAAATGGTACACTTTTCTTTTGTTTTTAGCAGTTTGAAGTTAATTTTTCATATAATTTAACCATTCTGGAACAAAAAACGTACTTATATCAAAAGTATTTCGTACTTTTACACTCGCTAACTGCATCCTCTGTTGTAGAGAGGCGAAGTTGCATACATATATTGGGGCGTTTACAAACGCTTGACATACTGACCCACTAAAACTCGCAACTTTAGAAGGGACGTAAAAGGCAACTGCCGATGAAGTTCCGAAGTAGGTTCAAGCAAATGTAGATGCTATGTTGTATGATAATACCCGATGGGGCGCTTTCATGTGGCTCTATTTGGTTATCATATAGGCATAGTACACTCTTGCATTTGCTGTCCTGACACTTCGGAAAGGCAAATGCGAGTTGCCTGTGGGTCGAAACGGACAGCGGATTGTTATGATGTCTATGCCTTTTTTGTATGTATTACCAATAACTTTAGTTGAATCCGCTGGTTTGGACATCGCTGGCATGAAGAATGTAAGCGTATGGGCAGTACCGTACTTCTCTTTTGGGTGGTTTCAACTATTCTAGCAGTAGCAGGCTACATATTTCTGAAAAAGAATTATCTCAGCCAGCATCCAGAACATGAGCAATTTGGTGTTGGCGTTCTATTTGGACTCCCAATTTTCCAAATTTGGATAACGGCAAATATCTGTCTGCCATTCGTATTCGTGCTTCCTGCCCAAGATGATATTGTTGGTCAATTGACTTCTGACTTTGATATGATCAACATGACCCATGAACAATGGGAAGGCCTGTATACCGTAAGGGATTTTATGGTAATTATATTCCTTGTCCTGGCAGCTTTCTCAGCATACGCTCTATACGGTGCTTACAAAAGAGAAGGATTTACAGCCAAGAAACTGAAAACAGCGACCCTGATAATTTCGTGTTTATACATTATACCAATAATCGGTTTGATTATTTTCGGATTCACCATTGGTCAGTATTTCCCTATTAACCTAATCTTGGTTATTGCTGCAATGATACTACTCCAAAAGAAATATAATACAGTTGTCGAAAACGTATTCTCTGTTATCCAACCATCAACACCTATTCAACCCAAGCCTGAAAAAACTACACCTACACCAATAAAGAATGAGAAATCACCAGAACCAACAAAACGCTGTCCCTACTGTGGCGAGGAAATCTTAGCGGTGGCGAAAAAGTGTAAGCATTGCGGCGAGTGGTTGGATAAGGAACCTGTAAATGTCGAGGCAACTGAACCAGTAGAAACAGCACCAGAAGTCAAGAAGCCTGTGGAGGTAAAAGAAAGTAAACCAAAGAACTTCAAACCTCTTCTGCTTGTCGCCTGTTTGGTAATAGCCCTTTTGCTGGCAGCTCCAAGCATATATGAGTATATCAATGATAAAATTACTAATGCTCAGTATGATCAAACGGAAGCTCAGATAAGGCAGAACCTTGGCAAAGATGCCGAAGAATATAAAAAGGAGAAGGCCGAGATAGATCAGCAAGAAGCAGAAGAAGCTACTAAGAGAGCCGAGGAACAAAAGGAAAAACGTGAGAACCGAGAGAAGATCATTAGTGAGGTCTCTAAAAAATATGCCCTGATCGGCTCTACAGATGATCACGTCTTTTATTTGAAGGGACGTAAGGGTAAATACGAGCCGAAGCTTTACAGCCAGTCCGTTTACAGCTCTTCTGAATCCTCATACAGCATTGATCAGTTCTATGATGGCAGTATGCAGATCCAGGACTTTGCTATGAATAAAGATAATGTTGTTCTTATCGTTAATGAAACAGACCGCAATAGCACTGGTTTCCTGGTTGCAACGTTAGTTCTCTCTCTAAATGCAACCACAAGTAATTGGACAGACTTGACCGATGGAGGATGTGTTAAGGCTGAGTTTACTGCTGATAAGAAGAAAGTCAAGATGACCTATGGCGAAATAGCCAACCCTGATGCTGAATACACTTTGGACTACAAATACAACTACACCACAAAAGAAATCGAGATATAATTCATAACCATCGTTCATCGCTCGTATGCCTTATATGTATATGAGAAATAATGTTGAACTAATAAAAAGAGAACGATTATGAAAAGGATTTTATTATTTATAGTTATGGTGATGGCTGCAATGACAGCTATGTCACAAACAAAGAGTCAAAACAGTGTAATGCCAGGTTATAGCGACCTGGTCTCTGGACTTACAATCTACAAATTGGATGAAAAAACACCCAATTATGTGAATGGGTATGTGTCCACGTATGATTATCCTGCTTTTAATAAGTTTATTAAGGCGATAGAAAAGAATGAGACAGACGGTAAGATAGCGGTTCTTATGAGAATCTATGACGAAGATAGCAGAATGCCCAAGCCAATGGCTCAATTAACGGCAACTGGTTTCAATTTCGTGAATCTATACACATCTAACCAAAAAGTCCCAAAAGCATTAATAAACAAAAATCTTTCTATCTACAACGTCTTGATACCAATGAGGAATATTGATCATACACAAGACGGAAACGATAACAGCGTCTATTCCATTAAATGCAGCAAGGAAAAAGCACAAGAGATAGTATCTCACAAGGAAAGCATGTATCTTTTATTGATAATGAAACCATCTTTTGTCATTGGACTAAATGAAATAAAGGGCTATAATGCATTTAATTGCGTTAACCTTTTAGGGATGTATATTGTAAATCTAAGCGAGAATAAAACAATTCTCAATCTTAATTCATGCATCCGCAAACTAGCACCAACAGAGAAAAGACAGATCATTACCGTGTTGAATCAGGAGTATGCAAGAGAACAGGCAGGAAGTAAGCCCCTACAGCCAAAAGGCAGACGTAGATGTCCGGCTTGCAACGGAGCTGGCAAACAAATTGGCGACTGGAGTTGCAACAGTTGTGGAGGTAAAGGATATGTACCCGTATATTAATTGAACTTGCCCATCATGTCATTGTGGTGGGCTTTAATTCTATTTCAAAAGCATGTATAAAGTACCAAAAACATACACCTGTCCGAAATGTGGCAAGGACTTTGTAAGGCTTGTTGGCTGCGTCATTGTAGAAGGTGATTTGGTGCCAACTTGTCCTAATTGTGGCCACACAGACTATGTATATAAATTTAAAGTATCGTAAGGAGTCAGCCCATCATTTAGGTGGGCCTTCTTTTTCCTCCCAAACGACGAGACTCCTATCCAATTCGATTTTCCTTGCTTCGCCCTTAATGCCACTGATGATATAGGCCTTTGCCGTCTCAGCATCCATAACCTTCAGGAATGCTGCTTTGATCCTGGCACATTTCTCAATAATGGAGTGGTTCAGTGGATCGGTCACATCGAGAACGCTTTTTTCCACCTTTTTCTTTGCCGCCGTTGATAGCTTCATCGAAAGGTAGATCTTTCGAAGCTCATTACGATAGTCTGGCAGTTCCTTAAAGCGGATGCCCTCTGGATGCCGTAGAAATAGCAAGTAGACGGCTTTGGCAATAGGTCTGAGGTCAACTTCCTCATTGCCATACAGGATTCTCATGCTTTTTGTCACTGTCAGGGGAACCAAGGGCTTCTTGTCAGCCTCGAAGAGTTCCCTGATTTCTTCTTCACTCACTCCATTCTCACGGAGCATTTTCACAAGTCGTTTGACTTCTTCTTTTACTTTTTGCATAGAACATAATGGTTTTAGTCCCAGCCCTGGGGGTGGGAGAATTACTACTATGCTCTGCTGTATTACTGCGAGTTGCTTCAAAGGTGATAACGTCGCAGAGCCTATATAAAATAAGACATCCTGCAACGGTTGCAATCTTGCTATGTCACTGAAATTTCCGTACTTTGCACCGAATATTTCTAATTTAAACGAAGAGAATTATGAAGAAAGTTTTACGCTATTTGAGTTTATGGCTGCTTGTAATGGCAGCAGTGCCGACGTTTGGTCAAAGTGATATAGACCAAGTGTTCACGTTATATGAATACAGCTTTGAGAATGGCAAGGGGAATTGGACTTCGTCTTATGAAGTTGATATGATGTATGATCCAGCAGACTATCCTGATGTTTGGTCATACAACGAAGATTTGAAATGTATGGTCGCAACTTTCAATTATGCATATATGTTTTGGTCTCTAAGATGTCCAGATGAAATTAATTTGTCAGATCCGTATTATTATGATATTACAGTTTCAGTTAAAGGATTTAATATGAGCAATAGACAGAGCCTGAAACTTACCGTAAGCGGGGAAACCCCACAGTATTTTGACATTTTAAATCCTGATGGTTATACCAAACCGACCGGCGATGAAATAGTATTTGTAGATTGTAAAGACATAAACATTGATGCGTTGTCGGGAAAGAAATTTCAGTTAGACCTTTACCAAACAAACAATTCTACAATACCTTGGTATGTAAAAAGCATTAAGATAACTGCAAAGCATAAATTTGGGAAACAGCCATTTACTTTAGCAAGGAGCATTGCGGAAGTTAAAGCGCTACCAGAACTTACGCCTGTCAAATTAATAAACCCGAAAGTAGTTCTACTTGATGACTTCAATCCACGGTTCATACGGGATGATACAGGTGCATTGATGATGAGCGATTTTAATACCTATGCTTATTTCGGAACGCTTTTATCAGATACAATATATGGACTCTACACACGAGAAAATGGTGTCCCCGAAATAAAAAGGACATATTATTATGGTGATCCATTCGAAAGTGGTACAGGTAATACTAGCCCAATTGCGATAAGCGAAGATCAGTATTGGAATTATGAGTGCAATTATATCACTATGCCAATCACAGAGAAAATCTTCTTGTCTAATAAATTTGGTGTAATGTTTTCCAACTACGGATGGTATACACCACATAATACGAATACTGTTGTATCGGGGTTTGCATATCCTACAGAAGACAACAAAAAAGGTCTAATAGCATCCACAGGAACAGAACCAATCGTTGTGACCTTGTCTGAAAATGGCAACAACCAATTTACAGCAGAAGATGAGAGCTATAGAGTAAAATTTATCGTAGAACGTGGATTTAAGAAAGACCAGTGGTACACAATAACATTACCCTTTGGTTTAAGCAACTGGTGGGTACAGGCGAACTGTACATTAGCCGAATTTGTTTCTTGTGAAAATGGAGTTCTTTCCTTTAAGGAAGCGACAACATTCGAAGCAGGTAAGCCATACCTTATAAAATTCAACTCAGATCAAAACTCATTTACATCGACAATTTCTGTTAGTAGTGCAGTTCCTCAAACCATACTGGGCGGTGAATATAATTTTGTTGGAACACTAAACCCAGTACAACCATCTGACGGGTCTTACTACCTTAGTGCCAACAATACAATCAGGCCGCTTGCGTCAGGAGGAACTATCAATGCGTTTCGGGCATACTTTGAGCCTGCTTCGCCAAGTGTAGCACCAGCCAGAGCCATTAGCATAGATGGTGAAGTGACCGCCATTGAAGATATTTTGTTGCCAGGTAATAGCAATGCAACTATCTATAACCTCAGTGGCCAGCGTGTAAACAATGCTTCGAAAAAAGGTCTTTATATACAAAACGGTAAAAAAGTGGTAAAATGAAAAAACGGTTATATCAAAAGCCTCAGATGACAGTGTATCAAATTAAGAATGCGCAGCATCTTTTGGCAGGAAGTGCAAATCTTAGAGTGTCTGGTGCTGGTGATAACTGGCAGTATAGCGATACCCCTGGAGATGGTAGTGACGCTTATTAAAAAGCTGGGAGAAAGACAAAAACATGGTTAATCCGTATAAAAATGGAATAAACAGATTCTTTTGATATTAAAAAATCCTAAATCTTTCGGGGTACCCTTTGGGGGTACTCCTGTTTGATAAAAACAACGAAACCCGCTGAAAATCAGCGGGTTCCTAATTTATAGAAGCGGAGAGAACAGGATTCGAACCTGCGAACCGGTTTTGCCGGTTACACGCTTTCCAGGCGTGCCTCTTCCACCACTCGAGCACCTCTCCTT